>Ga0196887_1000044_pt1 | contig 51004 bp, 75 predicted proteins | sample VirMetDEL_Mar_31_FD_169094 | JGI IMG/M metagenome (GOLD analysis project Ga0196887, IMG submission 169094) | Aqueous microbial communities from the Delaware River and Bay under freshwater to marine salinity gradient to study organic matter... | ecosystem: Environmental > Aquatic > Marine >... | reverse complement strand
ACCTTGCCTTTTTGCTTCAAACTCTAATACTAATCCTTTTTTGTTCGTACATACTACTGTGCTACTATTTAATCTTGTTTTTAGTAGGTTATTTGAATCTCTAAAATAGCCAACATTTACATAAGCTTCTAATGTTGCCCCGGACTTTATGTAATAATCAAAAGTATCGCTATTTGCTCCGTATAAGTTATAAGCAACGTCTAAACTTGTTTCGCCATCTCTTGCATCGTAGGTAAGCCCATTTAAATAGTAGCTATTGCCTTTCACTACATCGTTACAGATAGTAATCGAATACTTATCCATATCTTGCGTAGGTGTGTGTTTCGCTGCTTCATAGGTAAAAATTGGGCTATTTGTATTGGGTACAATTCTAAACCCAGCTAAAGTGCTTTGATATATATTCGCTCCTTTTTCTGTTCTAAACTTACCACTATAAGCATTAAAAAAAGCGTCTACGGTTGTTTGTGTGTCACTTTCAGAAACTACTATTTCAGTATCGTTTATCTTAAAAATATTACCTGCTCTAACATCATAACTATTTACAATATAATAATCATATGTATCGTCAGAAGTATCATAAGTAACCAATAATTTAGGCTTGTTGGTATTAGTTACTTTTCTATTCCCAAGTTCAAAGTCTAAATCTATTGTAGTCGTATTTGGTACGCAATAATATAAATCTTCACCTTGTATTTTAGTTCTTAAATCATCTTGTGTTTCTCCTTCTGATATAACGTAATTCGTGCCGTTTAGCTTTATTATGTTCCCTGCCATGAAGTTTTTGAACTTCAAAATATAGCAAGTTTGTCCAATCACTTCTAAAGTTTCTACAAAAGTTTTTGTTATACATGGCTTATTAGTGTTTGTTTTTGCGTACTTACCTAATTCTATACTTACAGTTTTTCCACACCTTAAACATTCATCTGTTTGGGTAAACTTAATAATATTTCCAATAGATTCTACTTCCCACCCTTGTATTTTTGAATAATGTTCTACTATTAAAGAAATATATTCTTGCAAAGTGTTAGCTGATTTTCTAAATGTTTTACCTATTTGTTCGCCATCCACAAATACAGCAAATTGTTTAGACCCAGTTGAGTCAAATTCTAATATTCTAAACGAGAAAGTACCTTTTACATTTGATGTATAAGGCCTTATCCTTGCGTTGTTTGCTTCTGATTCAATAGGTACGCATCTATTTTTCTCAACCTTATAAAGTTTGAAGTTGTAAACACCATCTATTAATATATCGTTATATGGAATAGGATATTTAACCACATCCCCAACTTTGGATATGTACTTATTTGCTTCTACTTGTTTTTTAAATATACCTATCATATTTTCTAATTTTGAAAAATAAAAACACTACTATTTAATATTTTTTTATCTACTTCCTTTATAGTTAATCTAGTTATAAACTCTGTACTACCAGTAGAAATTATAGTCCCAGTTATTTCTCCTTTATTATTAACTCTTGGACTTATACTTGATATTTCATAAAAATAAACAATTCTTTCTAATAAGTCTTCCTCAAATAAATCATCTCCTATTTCTTCCCTGTCTTTTGTGCTTAATTCTGGGTTATGGAATAAACATTTAATTTCTATTTTTTTATAATTCATATTAATTCGCCTTTAACCGTTACAAATCCAAGTCCATTTTGTTGCAAAGATAACGTCATTTCTGCAATTCTTATATTTTTATTCTCGTCTAAAGTATAAAGATAAGCATTAACTCTATCTTTAAAATCACTAAAACTTAATTGAGCATTAAAATTTACATTCATTGGTATAATTTGCCCTAAATTATACCCTTCTAAATCGCTATTGCCGTTTATTATTGCTGAATAGTTACCTTCACCGCTTGCAAAAGTAATTTCCCCTAAATGCCTTAATTTCCTTTCGTTGTTAAGTAATATATTAGTAGGTGCATATTTGAAATTATTAACTCCACCATTTGCAATTACGTTGCTGATAGGATTATAATTTTGGCTACTTTCGGGTAAATCATTTTCAATCGCAATTAAAAATAAATTCTCGTCAAATTTATGGTCTTTTGTTTTTTCTACGCTATCAAATTGGTATCTTCTTTGTTCCTCAACTATAAAACCGCTTGTGATAAAATCACTAACTAGATTTAATTCTCTACTTCCGTAACTTAATGATGTTTCAAAAGTTCTTATTGAGTTAAATTCAGCCCCTTTTATTTTCCCTTCACTTTGCCATGTAGAATAACCAACCTTAACCGAACTATATAACCTATCTATATCCACACTTTCGTAATAGTCGTTTACATCAGATTCTAATACTTCCGAATCTAAACCATTTAATCCAACTTTTTCTACTTTAAAAGTAGACCCTATTAAGTTAGCTTCTAAATCATAAAGTTTGCTAAATTCCGCAATAAGATAAGTTAAACTTAGATTTAAATCTGTATTGTAGTTTCTTATGTTGTTACCGTTTGTTATAAAATCATTTGACCCTTGCCCACTTTTTAAAAAAATAGATTCAAAAGTAATAGAACTGTCAATTTTTGCTAATACATTTTTAAACGCATCAAAAGCCATTATCCCATAGCATTCTGAATCTTCTATTTCTTCGCTCGGATTTTCGTAAATCTGTAAATATGAGGATGTCGAAAAATTAAATTCAAAACCTGTTGATAATGTACTATCATGCAAATAAAATGCAACACTTCCCCCCTCTACTAATTCAACTGTTCTACTTATTATTATTTGTCTATCTATTAAACTCCCGGTATGTACATAGCTTGCTAAATCCGTTGTGGTAGTTCCTCCACTTTCTACAATCATTCTAAAAGTGTAATCTTTAGTGCTATTTTCACTCCATGCAATTACACCGCTGATATGTACTTTTGTTGCCTTTGTAGCAATAAAAAACACTCCATTCGATATACTTGAAACTTGCATACCTTCTACTTTATTATCTGGGTTTAAAGGCACACCTAGATTTAAATGAACGCCCGATGCAGTAGTTTTAAAAAGCGTTCTATCGCCTATTTCGTAAATACCCCCGCTTGAATAATCTTTTTTTGTTAGATTTATTTTTTTTGTTGGTGCAATAGAATATTCAATGTCACGTTTAGAGTTTACAATGTCGCCTAAAGTATCATTTGAAACCGAACATTCTATAAATTGACCTTCACGAATTATATAACTTGATAAATCTAATTTACCAGAAAATATTAAGTCGGATTGATAGTAAATATCTATTAACACTTCGCCTAATATTCCCCTTTGTATTATCTCTTGTTTAATTATATTTAGCGAAATTTCATCAAAGAAACTTAAACCTCCTTTTTGTTGTACTAAACCATAGTCGCCAACTACAAAACCATTAAAAATATCGCTTCTATCTTTAATGAATTGTAGGTTTGTAAATCCTTCTGGCTCTATTACCTCCGTACCGTTTAAAAATATTCTGTACATTATTTTAGCCTTTTAGATTTAAATATTGTTATAGAGTTTCCTTTTTGCTCGTATCTTGTTAATCCGTTTTCATCTAAGTTAAATGTCTGAATAGGTAGTTTACTTAATACTTTTTCTAAGTTATCTAGTTTGTCTACTACTGGATTAACATTCATATTCAAAAGGTATTGCATAGCGTTTCGCTCTTCTATTTTACCTGCAATACTTGGCTTAATCGTTAGACTTGGCATATCGTTTAAAAGTGACTTGTAATTAATAGCGTAGTTGATTGCACTTTCATTCGTTAGCCCTGCTTTTATTTTTTTAGCGTTTAACGGTGCATTTATAATACCTTCGCCATATTCAATCTTAGCAAGTATTTTGTCGTAACCCTTTTCGCCTTGCACAAATTCAGTACCTGAGTGAAAACCAGGTAAGTTTATTCCTTTGTCTTTTAGCTTTTCACCTACTCGTATTTCAACATCCGATTTACTTCCATCAATTAAAGATTTTAAATAGATTATTCTTTGCATCGCAGCCTCAAACTCTGCCGCTGTTATTAACCCATCATCATAGGCTTTTTTTGCAGCGGCTTGCATTTCTGCATATCCATTCGTAATTACGTCTTTTAGCTTATTGAATGAATCCGCAATAGCTGCATCTTTTTCAGTTGCTAATAATACTAAGACATCATTATACCTTTTATTCTCAGCTTCTAAAGATAAGTTTTTGTTTGTTTCAGCCGTTTGTAATTCTAAGTTTCTTGAAGTATTTCTAGCTAATTCTTCTGCCGTATATTTTATAGATAATTCATTTAAATCGTCTTTCCCTTTTTGAATTATTGCATCTGTTTCAGAATAAGTTTTTCTCTTTTGGTCTTCACTTGAAAATATAAATTCTAATTCAGTAGTAAGCCAACTTTCAACCCTAGCTAATTGCTCGTCACGTGCTTTAATAGCTGCATTTATCCCAGCAACTTCCGCTTCGCTCATGTCTTCTGTAATAGGCTTTATCTGGCTTGCGTAGGTATCATATATAAATTTCCTTTTATTTAAATACTCTATATTAAGGCTTGCCTTGCTATCTTCGTTTGTTACATAAGATAGCAGATCTTGGTTCATTAATTCACTAATTGCTAACGAATCAGCCGTAAACCTTAAGTTTGCTTTTAGATTTAAATAATCATACTTACTATTAATTGCATCAATTTCAGCTGCTAATTGAGATTGTATATTACTAATTACTTTACTGTGGTAGTCGTTTTCCTCGCTTACTGATAGATTATACTTTTCTTTTATCTTATTTGCCGCATCAATTTGAGTTTTAATAATAAGTTCCGCACCAGATAAAGTATTATCATTTAATTCAGCAGAAGAGTTTACCAAGCCATCAAACGATTCTTTTATTGCGTCTGAATATTGAGATATTAACCCAAATGATTCTGCAAACTTCTGCAAAAAGTCCTCACGCTTAATATTATCTAATGTTTTATTAAATCCTATTGTTACATCCCAAATGTTTTTGTAATAGCCAAAAAGACCTTGAGCCGCACCCACTAAATCACCTTTCATTAAAGCTGCCGCACCTTTTACGTTAGAACTAAAAGCGTCTGTTATTTTACCGCCTACTACTAATGATTCTTTCTCCGCTAAACTACTTGAGTTAGATAGTTTTTCATTTAACATAGATGATAGCTTATCTAATGAATCTGAAACAAAATTTAAAGCTGATTCTATATACTTAGCAATTAACTCTTGATTGTCTTTTACCGCTTTAGATAAGGCTTTTAATTCATCTGCATTTAATTGCGATAATTCTTTCCCGAATAATTGCTGTGATAACTTTTCGTTGCTTCTAAAAGCATTCCTAGCTTTCTTTAATTCTCCTAAAGTTCTATTCTCTAATATTACAGTTTGATTTTTAATATCAGATTCTTCTTTTAAAGTATCTGATGCGTCTTTTATCCTATCGTCATTTAACTTAGTTAACAGCTTGTTTAAATCTTCTTTTAACTCAGAAATTTCTTCTTTTAATCTATATTCTGATTCTAAGTCTAATATGCCAGCACTTTTTAATCTTGCATACTCGCTCTCTTTTACCCTTAATCTATCCTCCGTGTTTTTTATTAATCTATCTAATGCCCTTTTTGCATATTTTTGTTCAATAGCTTCAATCTCATCTAAACTTTTTGCCTTTCTTATTTCAGATAGCTTATTAGAAGATTCTATATACAAAAACTGAGCATCAAGTTCTTTTCTTAGTTGTGCATAAAGTTTCTCTTTTGCTTTTACTTCATTGTCGTCAGCAGATTCTATTGCTTTTAAATATGAACGAAAAGATTTATCTGCAATCTTTAATTGGTTTTCATAGTGTTTCTCTATATCTTTCTCATTCTTTAAAAGTGCCTTAGCTAATTGTTTGTCTCTTTTATCTTGTTCAGCTTTTTCTTTCTTGGTTTGACCTTCCTCTTTCACCTCAACCTTTTTAAGTTGGCTATCTAAATTGTAATTAACAGTTTTAGTTAGCTTTTCTGAATATGCAGCTAAATCTTCATTTGCCTTTTGGGTGTTTATAACTAAAGACTTTTTCTTATCTATTAACTTCTGTATCTTCTCCGCTTCTGAATCGTATGCTTGCACATATCCTGCCGTACCAGTCACCATGTAAGTCTTATTAGTACTTGCATTTGCTAATTGGTTTTCTAACAATATTTGTTCTTTAATAGCCTTTGTTGCTATTTCATTATTATACTTAATTTTTACCTCGTTTTCTAATAACTTAGCCCTTGTAACAAAATCTTGATTAGTTAGTCTAATTACTTTACCTAAGTTGCTTTCTGCATCTGATAAGCTATTAATGCCTTTTAGTTGCTCTGGAAATTTGTCTTTTAGTATGTTTAACTTTTTAATCCTTTCGTCTTTTTGCAAGTTGGTATCTAATACCGACTTAGCTAAACTATTAAATTCGTTCTTTTCTAATACCAAATCAGGTAAAGCATCAGCCACTAACTTATTTAGTTTACCTTGTGCTTCTATTAAGTTATCTTGTGCATCCTTATAATTTAAAAGCATTGTAATAGCTGCAACACCTGCCACCATTAGTAATCCCCAAGGTGAAGCAGCCAAAGCCGCATTAAATCTTGTAGCTGCTGCTGCCGCTGCATTTTCGGCTACTGTTAATTCTATTGTAGTTGCAGTTGCCGCTTGTTTTGCTAATATCTCTCTACCAAGGTTTATTAATTTAACTTGGTCTACTATATTCGCTCTTATCTTATTTGCAGTATATAAAGCAAAAACAGTAATAGCAGACTTTACAACGTTTACTATCTTTTCAAAGTTATCTGCAACATAATTAGCCATTTTTGCCATTTTGTCGCTTATGCCTAAACTTTCATTTTGCTTAACTATCCATGCAGTCATAGAGTTGTATGCTCTATTTGACGCACCAGTCCACGTATTAACGTTGTTTTGTGCCGTTGCTCCGTATAGGTTATTTAACTCGTTGGCAAATTTAGGCAATACATCAGCTGCTAATACTTTCCCTTGGTCTAATAGCTTGTTTAATCCAGTTTCAGAAACGCCCATAGCCTTTGCCATAATACCAAAAGCACCAGGCAAAGCTTCGCCAAGTTGCCCTCTCAACTCTTCTGCCGCTACATTTCCTTTTGAAAACATTTGAGAAACAGCCCTTAAAGATGCTTCTATCTTGTCGTTGGATAGCTTCAAAGAAGAACCTGCCGCAATTACCGATTCAAATATTTTGTTCCTCTCTACTAAGGTTAAATTAGAACTCTTACTTGATGCTATAAACTGTGTATATTGACCTTCTAAGTTTACAAGCTGTTGCCCATAACGATTAGTGATGTCATTTAAGAAATTAATACTTTGATTATACTCTTTTGTACTTGCTGAAACGTTTTTTAATGCTACATCTAAACTATCTGTCGTTATGGCTAAGTTAAATGCACCTTTTGCCATGTCAATAAACCTGTCAGCAGCAAAGAACGCCCCCAAGGTAACCGCCATATTTGAAAAAGCGGAACTTGTTTTTTTTGTAGTTGCAGTAAGTGAATCTAACTTATCAGATTGTTCTTTAGTTAGAACGTTTGACCTCGCTTGGGTTGTAGTTAGTTTATTTAATTCAGCCTGTTGCTCTCTTAGCTTAGAATTGTAAGATTCAATCTTCGAAACGCTATCAGATTCGTTTCTAAGTCGTGTTAAGTTCTGTATTTCAGATTGTAACTTATTTATTAACCCTATCTGTTCCGTGCTACCCTTTTTTGATTCCGCAGCAACTTTTTGATTAGTAATATTAAGCTGATTAGTAGCGTCAATCAGCCCTTTTGTAATAGTAAGAAGTTCGCCCAAGTCTACCTTGGCATTGTCTACCTGACTTTCGGCTATAATCTTAACCTTAATATCTTCCATTGTAATATTTTATTGTTATATTTGCAATAGTTGATTATTTAGTTTATTAAGGTTAAAGAGGGTAGATTCTATTTACCCCCTTTTTTTATATCTTCACTCGCTCGCTTTCTTTCTTCGCTTTCTTTTATCTTTTCTGTCAAGTAGTCGAAATATTCTCCAATTCTAAACCGATTAAGTAATTCAAGTTTTGATATGTCTCCATCAACGAGCTGATATTTAAGCCCATACTCTCGCCTTTCTCTTTCTCGCTCAATAGCAAAGAATTGTGCATCGAGTGGCTTAACATCGTCTCGGTCATTTTCTGTAAATATTTCAGCGTACCACTTTCCGACAAATCCCGAAAGTTTATGTATCTGTTTAGAGGTGTTTGCAAAAAAAAACTTAAAAGAGAATTATATTTTACCCCTTCAATTGTACATTCGTTTGACTTCATCCACGACTTAATTTTTTCTTGTGCATGGCTGTAATCGTACTTGCTTGGGTCTTCGCTTTCGTCAAAATACCAAATAGATGCAAGTTCATATATTAGTTGCAAGTCATTACTCTGCTCACGTCTCCATTTAATCATTTCGGTAACTCTTGCAATCTCCGCTATTCTACGTTCCGAATCTAATCCTTTATTTTGCGTTAAAGACGAAACCATATCAATATATTCACTTAGAACAGAATCGTTAATTCTCCATTCCTCATGCTTACGCATCGTTTCTTGGAATTGCTTAAAACGTGCATAATACATCGGTGTACCTCCATTTATAAATTGGTAGTACTTTATATTATCACATTCAAATATAAGTTCCTTTTCCGTTTCTTCTTCAAATCTTTTATTCAAACTCGTTTAGTTTAGATGTAAATTGATATTTAATTATGTACGCTTCTGTCTCTGGGTAATCGTCTTGTACGTTTAACGTGTTTCTAAGCACGCTCCTTGTCTTTAAATCAAACGAGTTGCATTGTACTCCTAACTCATTTAAAACGTTTATTACGTGGTAAAATTTAACCTTTGGGCTTATAACAACTAATTCTACTTCACATATAAAACTGTTATTAAAAGGGTTGCTTTTATCTAAACTACCAGTATTTAAAATGTGTGCAAGCTGAATATTATACAAGTCGTCAGGAACAAAAACTTTAGGCTCGGAATCATCAAATGAAACCACCTTTAACCCTTCGTCACCCACTATTATTTGTTTACACCATCCATAACGTGCGTCTATGTTAGTGTATAGTTCCTCGAATCTATCGTTTATAATTTCAACTATATTCATATTGTTCTTATATCTTCTTCAATTGATTCCTCGAAAGTATCAAAAACTACCGACTTTTCTTTTTCTGTTAAACTCCATAATTCACCGTAATACGCTTCTAAATAGTTAGCCTTATCGGATTGTATTTGGTCGTTAAAACCAACCTCAGCAGTCTTTGAATCGCTTGATATTAATTTAAAGTTATTCAATAAATCACCTTTCATTCTTAGGTCTACTTTAGTTGTTTGGTATCCCATTTTCTCTCTTGTCTTTTTGTGACCTTTGGAATAAACACCATCAGCATCTTTAGACTTTGTAACGAGCGAACTATTAACACCTCTGCCTTGTATCTCAATTCTTTCTACAATCAACTCAGAAGCATTTAAACCAGCTAATCTTAATGCCTTTTCAGTTGATTTTATCCCTATGTTATCAAGCTGACGTATTAAATTAACTATTTGTGTTTCTGCATTGGTTTCTATTTTCATATTAAAGAACTTGAATATATGCCGTATTCCTTATCGCATTCCCAACACATGGAATCACCATTTAAAGGCAAAGTAGGTACAATCTTATCTAAAATACTTCTGTACTCTAATAATAATTCGTCTTTTGTTTCTTTCGTGAACTCTAAGTTACCTTTTGCAAAGTTGTTACATCTGTATCCGCCTAACTTTGTTTTTAAGATGTTAGCCCCAACTAAATAAACTAAAGCAGGTGCAATACGTTGTGCATTTTCACATATAAATTGTTCCATACTGCAAACAATATCAACATCAATGCTTACATAAGAATCAATGCTTGTAAAGTTAATAGCATCGTTTATGTCGTTTGTCGCAATCGGATAAATAGCAAAGTTATTTATTTCGTCTATATCTAAAGCTTGAAAAACTTCCGAATAATCTACTTCTTCGCCTATTGAATCAACACATTGACATTCTACTTTCTCACCTTTAAACCTATAAGGTTTTAATTTAGAAACGTTGTATTCTGTATCTAATCCTTGTAACTCTAAAACAACCGCAACGGCTCTCGAATCGTTAGATAACAAAGACTTGCCAATTTCTATTTGATTTACCTTGTTTGCTTCTAAAGTTACGTCTTCGCCTTCAAAGATAAATTCCTCTGATTCATAGTCGTAAACTTTTGCCTTTACCGTTACTGATTCTGTTACATATACAGATATTGAATTAACATTAATTAAAACATATCGGCTTGATGCAGTAGTAACCAAACCACCTAAGTAGTTATAATTAATTAATTCACTTGTTGTGGGCTTAATCAATCGTGCTTGTTCTGATTTAAATAACACCTCATTAAATCTAACTCTTTTAGTGTCTCTTAATAGTACATCTAAAATGTCAGTTTTTAAAGTATTAATAGCCGATTTTCTCGCCTTTTCAAACACATCATAGTAGGTCTCATTGTCGCCATCTGCTATCTTATCAATTAGTTCGTTACTTATTCCAGATAAGTCATTTACCAATAGCGTAGCAGTATTATTGCAACCAATAACACCTATTAAGTTATCAAAACATCTATATACGTCTTGCATTTTATTTACATGAATTACATCCGCTTGTTTTCGGAGTTGTTACTGTCGTTGTTTTCGGTTTTGACGAACTTGAAGGACGCCATACTACTTTATTTGCCATTTCTTAATTTATTTACTGTTATAACTAATTTTTCTGTTAAAAACCAAATTAATATATTCAAATTTACACAACAAATACAAATAAAAATATTATCTATAAAATTATATTCGTATTTGACTAATAAAACATAGCCTATTGTGCCTATTACGCTTGCTGAGCATGGTACACAATCTCCTAAAGGCTTTTTAATTAAATTAGGTAAAGTACTTATATATAAACCTACTTTCTCTAATAACATACCTTTGCTGATTAGTTTACACCAACCGCAACAAAATAAAGATATTAGTATTATGTTTTGTATCATATCACCCTACATTCAATCCACAGTCTGTTTATTTTTAGTTCCATTTTATTGCATCAAATCCTCAACAAAGCATTTTCCATAATTGTAGACAAAAATTCGTATCCTGCATCGTTAGGGTGCGTACCATCAGGAATGAAAGTAGCTCTCCTAGTAGTAATCAGAGACGCACCACCAACTAAGCCAGTCGTAGCCGTTCTTTTCCTCCATAATAAAGGCATATTGTCTTCACTCAAGTCTAGCCAAGGAATTCCCCACTTTTTACAAATAGCAATCGTAGCATCGTCAAACGTAGTATTAGTCGGATTTAGCCATATTAATATTTTCGCAGTCGGATATTTATTAATCAAGTACGGCAAAACAATATTCCAAGCTCCATACCATGTTTTATTGGTCGTATCGTCTATCGTTCCGATATATGTTTTAGTATCAAGTTCCCAGTTCGGAGTATTACTATAAGTCACTCCGCCAACAGTCCCAGACCTTGCAAAAGCAGCATTATATTCAGCCGTAGTCATATATCCTGCCGTATCTTTTAAATCGCTAGTTCTTGGAAACTTCTTATATGTGCCATAAGTAGCTTGCACCCATGCTTCAGTTACCATTCTCTGACCATAAGGGCCATCATTAGTGCCAAACATTAAAGAGATATAATTTAAACCATCCGCCATTAAGGTATATCTACCAGAAGCCTTCGAGAATCCATTTCTATCAGCACCTTCACAAAAAATATCACCTAAAGTACTCCCTGATATTCCGTAATTATGCCATTTTGCCCCAGTTCTTTTTGCGATAAAATAAGGATAACTTTTCAACGCAGACCCAGTTAAAGGCGTAAACAAATCAGTAATAGAACTCGCCGAAGCTCCGTAAGTAATGGAATCTCCCACAGCACCTATAATCTTATTGTATAGTGGCGAAGAAAAAACACTCGACACCAACTCTTTCAAGCTAGGTATATCCCCATATTTAGATATTTTAGGCGTAGCTAAATATGACTTGTGAGATGTAACCCCTATAAATGCAGTACCAACTGGAGCTACTACCTTAACAAAATCATGTGAAATTGTCACCCCTGATACTGAATTAGGTAACTGATTACCTATATATACCATACTAGAGTTAAAAAAAACAGCAGCCGCTAAATTACTACCCTGAAATTTAGTAGTTATAAATAAATCTACATTTGAATAAGGATAAAGTCTTGAATAATAATATGAATTTGTGCCTTTATTCCCTGTAGTTTTATCATAATATTCATTGTCAAAATTCGTAAATCCAACTTCATCAACTATTGCAGAAAAAGTAGAATTTAATACTGTTAACTTTGCCGAATTATCAGATTGAGTAGTTTTAATGCTTACTATTTCGCTTGTGTTAGCTAATACAGTATCTCTTACCGATACAGTACTTGTAATTTCCTTGAGCGATAGCGACAAAATATTAGTATCCTTCATTGATACGCCCACAAATGCCGTTCCTGAAGGTAATGTAAGTTTACGGTGTAAAAATTTGTAAGTCTGTCCCGAAATCGTTGCCCTATCCTGATAACCAAGAAAATTATTACTAGCATCGAAAAAAACAGCAAGACAAGTCGAAGCACCAATAATATCACCACTTAAGATATATTTTTTTGAATCCAAAACAGGATATTTGTATATCGAATACCCCGAAAGCGTAGTTATTACACCTGTGTCAAATTGGTAATACTTGCCTGCTGTGGTAGATGTTGCTGATATACTAGTGCCATCTAATATATCTCTATCGTTAGTATCAACTATCCAAGTAGTCCCACGTTTTATTAGCCTATCTCCACGTTGAAACATAAAACCAGTCACGAAATTATCCCCTAAAAAAGACACACAACCAGTAGTATCAACCATGTAAAAGCTTTCGTCCAACAATGCACTATTAGGAGTTGCATTTAAAGCTGGTGTATTCGTAACAGGATTATACCCTCCAATACATAGATATTTTGCCCTCTGTACCCATTTTGAAGACACCCCAGGCACATCCGTACTAATCGCAGATACGCCAGAAGGTAATATCCACCAAATACCATCCTTCACAACCTGACTCCCTGCCACATAACTTTGGGCAGCCCAATCTTGTATCCGAGTATTACCAGCCAAAGCAGCATTTGTAATCGCCAAATCCCTAGCAGATTCCGCCGCAGTTTTAGCCGTTTCCGCAGCGTTTTTGTAGCCTAAAGTTGTTGCCTTATCCGCTGCAACCGTATTTTTATCAGCTTCAACAGTATTTTTAAATCCTTCTACTTCGTCTCTTAATGCTTGCGTTGCATTTTGAATAGAAACAGGGTTGTAGGTAACAAAGTCCACTCCATTTGCTTCTAAAATCATCATGTCGTATTCGCCTTGCACTTCATTACGTACAAAGTAAATAGCATTTGATTTATAAGGTTGTGGAATATCTGCAATAGAACGCCATATATTAAGATACGTCCTATCTTTTAGAGAAGGATTAGCCTCCCATTCATCTATTGGCAAAGAATCCACACTTGTATTTACTCTGTAACCGCCCATTTTATATCTTTAAATTTAAATACTGCACAAAAATTGTCTACTTCCTCAAACTCAATAACATCATCGTTTACTACATCAACAAACCAAATCTTATATTCGCCTACTGTATATTGCGAAAAGTAACCGTTTGGCAAATCTGAAACTATAAGGCTTACTATTGCGTTTTCGTTAGCTGTAACGCTTAATTTATATATCCTATTACTTCTACCAGTTATATTAATTTCAATCGCTCTGTTAGCGTAAAATATAGGTAGAGCGAACTCTAATATATCTTCGCATAAAGGAATGTACCCGAAACTATGACAAGTATTTAAACAACTCATTTTCTTTTTTTAGCCAAATATAATAAAAAGATTTTATAATAAAACATATTCTTGCCAAAGGTCGTATAAAAAAACATGATTGAAGTATCTATCACAATCTCCCATGTGTCCGTAATTCTTTGCCTCTGCTAACTTTTTATTATAGCCCCCAGAGCTATCTTGCTCCATTTTCTTTATGTCTTTTAATAACGTAGGGCATCCGCTTTGAGAATATAGTAAGTCTTGTTCTATCTTAAAAATAGAATTACATATTATCTTAGAGTTGTAATGTGAAGGGTTAGAACTTGGCACATGGTCTTCATATCTTATATTATGCTTTTCAAGTTCTGTAAAAATCAAAGAGAAACCACTTGCATGACCTTTAGTGAATGCACTTCTATTATTGCCTGATGCGTCACCTGTAATTAGGTATTCTTTATCTTTCCCGAAGTAAGTGACTATATCTTGTATCAATTCGGGTATATCCATATTAGAAGTAGAATCATGCCATTCTTTTATTTTTCTAACGTATTTGTCGTGTATGGATACTTGACCTGCTAAGCAAGATAAAGTGACATTAAAGTCAAACGAAAGGCATATAGGTAGGTTATCGTTTACTTCTATATTCTCTACCTCGTGCTTCTTAGCATCGTAATTATAGAAAAATAATTTATCTGGTTTAATTGTACCCCACTTACCAAGTGCATCAACTTCGTATCGTTCTGGGTCTATTAACTTAATCAATTGAAACTCTTCTATCTTATCGGTAGGGCAAAAAGGATTGTCACCGTAATTCGCCAAAGTAACCGTAGATTCAAATACTTTCTTAGAACTAAAAAAATCTAAATAGATAAAAGTGTCGTCTGAAATTGGGTTAAAAGTTAAATGTATCTGAGACTTTACGCCAAAACTATTTCTAAGCGTTCCCATAATATCCAGTAAATCGCTTCTATCTATGCAACTCTCTCGGGTTATAGGTTCTTCTACCCACAAATCAGTATATTCAGCCAAAGACCTAATAGGCTCTTCAAAACTTGCACCTTTTAAAAAATGCCCTGTTTTAATATGTACAATCATCATTGTACTTTCTTTTATTAGAAATTCATTTTGTAGCCAAGGGTAAAACTTTGTAATGATGTCTTTTAATAGTTGAAATTGGCTATCTCGTGCGTCCTTTTGTGTTTGTCGAGTAAACAGGCATCTAAAGTATTTAGCGTGAACACACTTGTATAAAAGCTGTATTGCTTTGTAGTAAGATTTAGCCGAAACTCTCGAACCGTACCATATCACAAACTTACTTTCAAAATCAAAAAAAGTATCTTCAAATACTGTCGGAGTTAAAATCAATTTAACCTTCTTGTATTCTTCTGATACTTTTATCGCTCTTTTGTAATCTAATCTTTTTTCTTGCTCCTTAGTCAGGAATGTCACTTCCATCTATTATCGCTTTTATGTTTAATGCAACTTGTCGTGGGTCTACTGTTTCAATCTTTTGGTTATCACTTGTAACATCTATTTTATCACCGTATTTTTTAGGGCTCATTTTGGCTGCTACCCACTTCCTAGAATCAACTCTTAGTCTTGACCTTTGTATATTTTCGTTGTTTAAAACCTCTACGCCATCACGAATTATAGTGTCATTACTAGAATCGTCTGCTATGTCTAAAATCTCCTCAAAGATAACATCTGAGCGTATTTCCCTTGCGTAGTTGTAAAAGTTTTTGGCATCTTCAAACTTCATTAACCAAGAATAAAAAGACATTCTGCTTATTCCAGATTGTTCTATTGCGGTATTAAAAGATACTTTACTTTCTACTACTTTGTGGCAAATATCTATTATTATTTCTTTTTGTTTTTCTTCACTATAAGCCATTCGCTTTACTTTTTACGTTCAAATATACAAAAAGTTTTTTAAATTAAAAAAAGGGATGCCACCTCTAGCACCCCTATTGAATCTTGACCCTAACACTCGCTAGGGTCGAGAGTTTAAAAATTACTTTTTATTTTTCAATAGTTGGGCTAATTGCAATACCAGATTTACTACATAGTCAAGTATTATGATTAATATTATAGTGAATCCACAAAACCTCCAAATGTCACTTAAAATGTATTTTAATATTTCTAACATATCTATTTAATCTTTATTTATTTTAAAGTCATAACATCCGCTTATCCGCCATACAAGTACAGGCGGCAAGCGAAGTGTTAGCAGTAATTATCAAACAAGCCGTTTAGGTTGTCATAATTAGGCTCTCCTTCAAACTTTTTAGATTTAGGATTCCAGTACATAAATCCGCTCATTAAACTATGATTTATAGTTCCGTTATCAATCCGATTATCAATTTCTCGTTTGATATCTAAACAAGTTTCAAAATCCTCTTTTTCTAAAGCGTTTTTGTGCTTAATAGCCAATTCCCATTCATTAGCTTTACATATGGCATTGGATACATTATCATTGCTCATAATCTTTTTTAGTTATTAATTAGCTTCGCTTTTAGGCAACGAAACATAGCCTTAACGTTATACAAAAAGAACTTTACCCGCTTTCGCAGTTGGTAGACTAAAACCGCATAGCAGTAGTAGTCTATTAATTAACAATTTTTACTTATGAACTTTATTCGCTTTTGCGACGTGCAATAGACGCCAGAATGTCCGACGCTATTGTATTATTCAACCTTAAAAATAAACTATCAATCTAAATCTTCCGCCCAAACATTAAAAAAGTAGCCTGAACTATAATTATTTTCTTTAAAAAAAGGCATAGACCAATAGCTTACTACCTCTTTTGTATACTACCATTTTCTACCATTTTTTACAGCTCTTAATTGCCACATTGCATAAATAACATACCTTCTCCCTTTAAAATCATTGATACTATGAGCTGATTTTACTTTTTCTAAATTTTTTTCGTAATAAGATATTAACTTCTCTTGTGTCATTGTCTTGTTTATTTGATTGTTTAACTTTCTATTACAAAGATAGTATAAAGTTTTGAATAAAAAAACTTTTAAGGCAAAATTTATTTATTTTTTTTATCCTCTAAGCTAATGAGATAAGCCATATTAATATGCCCGATTATCGAACCAATACAATAACCTTTTAATAGCGGATTTATGTTTAAGTTAAATAAGTATTCTACTATATCAAATAAAGATAATAGTATAAAAATAATAACACCTAACACGGTAAGTTCTTTTAAAATCTTTTTCATTTTTTTATTGTTTTAATGTTTGTTCCTATATATTATCGAGATAATTAGATTTAAAAGAAACTGACTTTAATGGCTTTAAGCATTCTTCTATACTTAACCCTTTCTTTAATCTATTTCTAATTCCACCTACTGTTAATTCTGGATTCTTTATATGTAAATATTTTGCTAATTCTGTCTGATTAAATGTATTCCCATCGTAATTATAAACCCTTGTTTTATTACTTTCCCTACTAAGTTTTATTGCATCTAATATTGAATTATTGGCTGCGAAATACTTTAAAGAATGATAAATAATATTCTCTTTTTCTGAAATTGATTTTAACGAACATAATTTGCCTTTATATTCATATAATTGATGTTTATTTTTTTCAATCAATTCTTTACCTTTTGCTACTTTAATAGTTAGAGTCTGCTGATTAAAATAAATACCTTTTGATTCCAACTCTCTTTTAATCTGTGAAGTAGTCATTTTAATATTTCCCACCTTTACTTTGTGTGTCGTTGTTCTACCATAGTTAGCCTTTCTTCCTGAATTAGTAAACCAAACATTACCCAACATAAAAGGCTTTGAAGCATCTATCCTACATAGATATTTATACTTTTTATCGTACATATCTTTTAAGTCATTAACAAAATTCCAGAAGTTATGCCATCTTTCATCTACTGTAATATCTCTACCCATACCATAAGACAAATTCATCATTGACCGCCAATGTTTATATAGTACGTGTTTAGACCTACCATCATAAGTTCTTTTTAATCCAACTTTATCTAAAAATGACATTTTAATTATTTACTTTAATACTACTTAATTAATAACACTTGGAAACGAAGATTCTCTTAAAGGAAACCAAAATAATCATTTTCTATCCCATAATTCGATTAATATATCAACTTGTTTCTTTCCTATTTTTTTTCTGTTTAAATCTAACCAAGATTTAAAAGTTATATCTGGCTCAATAAAAACTTTTTTATTAATATGTGCTTCTAGTTTTAACTTATCTCTTTCTGTTCTATAATCATTGCAATTTAAATTTGACTTTTCTATATTGCAGTTTTCACAAAGAACTTGCATATTTTTTATATCTAGTTCTTTTGATATATCTAAGCTTCTTGGTATTATATGGTCTGTATGCATTATAGACTTACTATCTCCACATTTCATGCATTTTTTACCATAAATCTTTTTAACTGTTGAAGATAAACTAATCCACTCTTTAGTTTCATAAAATTTATGGTAACTTTTACCAGTAACTTTTTTATATGAACTTATTTGTGGCTTATTATCTAATTTAAGTTTTCTATGATTAAAAAAATCCTTTAATTCTCCTCTATCTTTAAAATCAGAATAAAAAGAATACAAATTGCTCATCGATGAACCATCTGATATATATGGTTCAAAATATTCTTTATTACATAAATTATCAAAAGCTTTTTTTGCTATTAATGGCCTTTTTAATGAAGCTGCTTTTACTTGTGCAAAATATTCTAAAAACCTAAAAAATGTTTGCTCATATTTTACTCTTCCTTTTATTATCTTCATAAATAAAAAAAGCCAAGAAGGTGGTATCTTCTCGGCTCGTGTTGAAAGTGTTACCTTTCTATGACACGTAAAAGGATACCACCTCTTTTACTTGTCTAAAATATTTTTAATCTGTGTATTTTGGCTATTAACCTTACCCAAAATTACAAAACTTTTCTTTATTATCAAAACTATTTCACTAAAAAATTAAAAATATACTCTCTCGTTCTGTTTTTTCTTGTTTAGTTTTTCTTCTTTATCCTCTTTAATTCTGATATATTTTTTAATATTTCCCCAATAGCTTGTGCCTTGTGGTGTCCTTGATGCCGTAAAACCTCGCCCAATCGCTTCTGATAGCTTCGTAGGCATTGGCTGACCTATTGCTTCACATAGTGCAAAATTTTGCTTTGCTTGGCTTCTTTGTGGTTCTGGTAGTTTGTCGTAAAACTCTTGGTATCATCTTTCTATTTCTGTCATTGTCCTAATAGTTTATCTCTAAATTCTTTAACTGATTGACCTTTTAATTTTTCGACAAAAGATATAGATTTGTTTTCTATAATTTTAACTTCGTTCATTAATTTATCCCTCTCAATACGTAGATTGTCTAATATATGCATAATATCCTTGTAATACGTTTCATCCAACAGAAACCAATTTCCAGATTTCTCTATATCATAATTTGATAATAGTGTTTTATCGGAAAATTGAAATGCATTATCTTTTCTTAAAGAAACTATTGTCTTTACCTCTGCTTTATAATTATATTGATTTATTTCAAATGAATATGAATTAAAAACCTTTACTGGTTTAAAATTTTGATTATTTTTCATGTAATCGTCTATTTCTTTTCTGGCTGACGATAAGCTATTTTTATCTTTCCCATTGTCTATATCAGATTGAAATTTTTCTGAATTAGTATTAAACATTATATCGTATCCTCTGTATTGCTCTATATGTATTGTTGCCATTGTTTTTTTAGTTTAGTTTAAAAAGGGGCTTCCACACCCCTAAAGTAGTTTTCCGTTTTTTTTACTGTTTTTGCATAGGCATATTAGCTGGTTATTAATTTATTTTAAACTGTCTGTTTCGTTTATATCTATGTTATGCTTCATGCTGCCAACGCTTGAATTTTCGCAAGGCGTTTTTATCATTTATAGCATAGCATTTAAAAACAGTTTCAGTCTTTAGCATTTGTTCAGTCGAAAATTCGCCAACGCTATTAAAAAAATATTCCTTTGTGCCTTTTGGTGGCATTGGTTCTTTAGGTATAAATACCCTTGCATCATCTTCACCGCTTCCAGTAAACATCATACTACTTCCTTCACTCATTCCTGCTGCCATTGCTAACATTGCAAGGGCGTTTGATTTCATTTTACGCATTGTCTTATTTTTTTTAATTAAAGCACGAAAGCATAACAAGGTGTATATTCCAGCTTCGTGCCTCAGCCGATAACATACACAGGTCGTTACCTGCTATTTAAACTCGACTTTGTAAATAATCGAATCTTTGTAGGTGATTGGAAATTTTAGCATCTTTAAAGAATGGTAAGGCAACCCTTTTGCTTCACACATTTTTTTGAAATTTCCCCAACATTCAATAGTCGGGGAAATTATTATAATTGCGTTTTTTCTTTGCATAATTATAATTCTATTGATTTTACAAAATTTGATAATTTGTTTTCTAAAGATGAAATCATATTTAAAATTTCTCTCATTTCTTTTCTTGTATTATCATTTGATAAATCAGCATCCATAAATCTCTCTAAATCTAATTCTAACATTCCAATGTTTAATTTAATTTCTCTAATTGTTGTTGTTTCGTTTAGTAAAGTTTTCATAATTTCTGTTTTTAGATTATTGTTTGTTTCTATGGTGTAAAGATACAACTAATATTTACATAAACAAGGGTTTTATATAAATATTTTAAAAATAATTACAAAAAAAATAAACAGCAGGTAACAATCAATAAACAATAACAGCCGAAAGCGTGTTTGTGTATAGGCTGTCATCGTTTATTTTTAACGTTATAGGGCATTTAAAAGAGCATCCTCTGTCTCAATATTATAATCATCAGATTTTGGCAAGGCAAAAGAAACTTCCTTTAAACCACCCCCTTTTTTAAATTCCTTACATTTCCATGCACCAGTATTTTGACACTTATAGTGCCTTTCAACTGTTTTTTTTGTTTATCACAACATTGTGAAATTTCCAATTAAGCATACAGTTTTGGTTTAACATATTCTTTTAATACACCTTGCTCCAAGCACCCTTCACAATAATTGTCATCATTTTTTTGAGGGTCAAAACCACGATATATTTGTTCGGCATCAAACCGCAAAACATCCCCCACACATAACTCATTAACCTTTACCCAATCTTTTCCGTATTTCTCATTTATTATTTTAAGAATATCGTTTTGAGTTGGGTCTATAAAAACCACCATTCTTTCACTTGTACCTAATCTTGCTAAAATCGTTAATCCTTTGTTCATTGTCGTAAAAAACGCCCTATAACAATATACATAAGCAAGCGGGCTTGATACTTCACTTAGTATTGCGGGTTTGAAGAGCATAGCCCGCCTGCTCATGTATTTGTTCGTTATTCTACATAGTCTGCCATTTCTAGCAGACGTTTGTGGCGTATCCTTAATGTTTCTAATGCTTCTTTGAAGGTTTCGCAATGGCTTGGAGTTTGACACAAATAAAGAAATCCTTTTCTAAAATCTTCAACAAATTTACTTCCATAAATTTCTAAATTGAATCTATCAGATGCACATAAACAAATTCCTTTAATAATATCATTGTCTAAAGTGAACATAAGCCAGTTTTCCTCTGGCATATTCTCTATGCACCAAGCGTAATGCTCGGTTAGTTTCTTTATTAGTTCTTTCATTGTATTAATTTGATTAGTTCTAAAACATAGTTAAAAACAGATTGTACGGTCATAATAAGACCCTTGAAAAAACAGTACGTGCAAAATACTGCGACTGTAACTACTGTTATGTAATATCTCTTTTTGTATTCTGGCTTAGTCATAACTTTAGATTATTAATAGTGCTTTCTATTTCTTCTAACTTAGAAATTATTTTAGAAATTTCAGTAGTATCTGAACTAACCTCATAGACATACTTTTTTAAAGCAAGTTTAATATTTGGGTAATACCAATTGTCTTTTTGTTTTACTGTTTTACCTTTGTCGTTTACGTATTCAGAAACATATTTTAAGTTTACCGAATCTTTTGTCACCTCTATTGAGTAGTTTGAATCTATTATCATTGTATTTGATTGTTTATGCCCTACTCCTTTCGTTTCGGGCTATTAGTATTAATAATTTATTTTTATGTAATGAGGTGCTTTAGTAAAAAGCAAATCGTGCTTTGCTAACATATCAATCCTAAATCTTTCTATTTGGCTATCTATGTCTTTTTTTGAAGATATTTTAGTTTTTACTTCGATTATGTCGTTTGATACAAATGTTATTTTCATTTTTTTTTGATTGTTTAAATTTGATTGCCGTTATCTTGATACAAATATAGTAGAAAGTTTTGATTAAAAAAACTTTTTAGAGAAATATTTTTATTTATTCGTTTATATATATGTTAGCGGTAATGTTAATCGTCATCACCGACAATATCTTCTAACATCCCAACATAAACATCGCCACAATCTTTTTTGAACGGGATATTATTATCAATCAACGCTTGTTCAAAATCACATTGACAAAGGCAATAATCCAATTCAATTTTATTGTGTCCAAATTCTTTTTCAGGCATAAATCCAAAGTGTTCTAAAAACTGTCTTGGAGTTTCTATTTCCTTTTCCCCTTTATTTATTACTACTATATTACACATTTTGTCTTTTTTTACAATATGAACATTCATTATAAATCCATTGTCCTTGTGAATAAACACCAACGTACCAATGAATATTTTTATCACAATCTCCTTTAAAAACACTACCGCTAACACTCGCTATAAGTAATGGCGGGTTAGTGCTTTCTTTATATTCTGTACTTTCTATTGTCATTTGTGCTGAATTGATAGTGAGTAGTTCCAAAACCTCCACTACTCATAGCGGAAACGTTATTTAAAAAAGAACTTTATTCGCCTTAGCGATTAGTAGACTACTACCTCAAACGGGTAGCGTCTATTTATACTACAATCAAATTAATCTAAATCTTTTCAATGTCTTGCTTATTGCAGTAAAACGTTTCCATTTTACGCTTTCCGTTTATGATATGGTCGCACATTACTAAGTCTCCGTTGTTCACAAATACATCAACTATATCTCCTTTTTTAGCGTAAATTTTCCCCTTTATGCTGCTTACTATATCTTTATTTACTCGGTACATTTTCGTTTCTTTTATCGTAATCAAATATGGCTCTTTGTGCTACAAAATAATCAGCTTGTTTTTGCTTTAGATTATCTATTGCAAGTTCCATTTCTTCGTAAACTTTTGTAAGTTCTTCTAATAATTCTTGTTTTGTTTTTTCTTCCATAACTTTAATTTTAAAACACTATCAAGGGGCTTTTACACCCCTTTTTAATGTACTTTTTGAAATCACCCAACCGAGGGTAATATTTTTATTTACTTAAATCAATTTCTTTTTTTAAGTAGCTTATATTTGTTCTTATTGCTCCTACTACTTCATTTGCACTATCAATTATATGCCTTAACTGGTACATTTGAGGATAAGTAACATGAGCCTCATTTTCGGCTCTTGCAACACTCATGCCCTTATCTTTTGTTTTGTCGTATATTAACTGTTGAAATGCATCATGTATTTCGGCTCGTATTGTAACTAGGTAAAATAGCAATGCACTTATTTTTTTTAATATCTCATTTAACTTTGCACCATCATTTGATGCAGACATATAATATTCTCTAACTAATCCAGTAAGTTCAAATATTTGCTTTTCAAAGTCTTTCATTTTGTTTTCATTTTATAACATTAGATTCACGAAATTAAAACTTCGTGAATCAGGGTGTTATTTCAAAACTCTGTCTTTACGTATTCACTAACTTTTGAGTAAGGAGGGTAAAGTGTTTCTATCTCTCCTGTTTCTTCGTTTATAACTTCTAAGCTGTATTTTATCCCACTTAGTAGCTTCTCACGTTCTTTTAACTTGTCTCTTAATTCGCACCATACTCGGTCATTATCGTAGTAATATGTAGTTTTACCGCTTGCACTACATTTAACGCCATGAGCATAGTCTATGCCCTTTAAAACATCGTTTAAAGCGTTATCCTTTATTTTGTCTAAAGTTGTTTTTACTAAGTGTTCAACTTTTTTAAGAAATGAGAAGGCTTCTAATGCCCCCCCATTTTCTTTTATAAATTCACTCTCAGATTCTGCGATTTTTGAAATATCTTTTTTGGATAAATTAGATATTTTTATGTTTTCGTATATTTTACTTAGTTCGCTCATTTTATTTTAAAAAGGAATCTCATCTTCTACCTCATTTGACTCTATATGGTTTGGCGTTTCCATTTGTTTATATTCATCACTTGACATTATTTTATCTTTTAAAAAATCTGGTAATGAAACAAATAATGACTGGTTCCAATTATCATAAGACAACTCTTGTGTTTCATTAATCTGTAAAGGACACTCCATGCCTTTAGGCATTAAGCTTACCCCTGATATTTCAGCATAAATATTGCCATTTTTAGCTTCTTTATGTTTTACAGACAATAAACATGGCTTTCCTAAAAGGACTGTTATATCAAAAGATATAGTTTGTTCTTCTGTAAAGTTTTTGCCTCTCCATGATTCTAAGAACTTTCTTAAAGTTGATTTTTCATGCATTGATAAAGTAAACTCTTTAGACAATATATATGGTTGTTCACCGTTTTCCTCTTTAAATACTTTTAACTCAGTAGGCAACTCCCATGAAAGCCTAACCTTGTTTAGTTTTTTTACTGTTCCTAATATATTTTCTTCTATCGTGCCAATATGTATCATAGATACACACCTTGCAGCATAAGAACCTGCCGGTAGTGGTTCAAAATTTACTCCACTCCCATTGTTTTTTGCGATTATTGCCATTTTTTTTTATTTTATTTTGTTTAAAGTCCTCTACTATAAGATGTTTTGTAAAAAAAGTTTTTAACTTTTACTTGTGAAGAACTTGCAAAGATACAAGTTCCATCATTTTCTACTATGAAAAATCTGTTACCTAGTTTATACATTTCTAATTGATTGTTTTTTACTATTGTTATCATTTTATTTGATTGTTTTAATGTTATGCAAATATAACTAATTGTTTTGATTAAAAAAACTTTTTAGGTTTATTTTTATTATTTTTTTTCGTAAATACCTATAATGCCGTTTAATATACTTCTTGCTTCCAAACTATTAGAAAAATTAAACGTGTCAAAATCTCTAATAATCTTCCTTACAAGCGTTGTTTTCTCATGTACCTCGTTAGACATAAGTTTAATTTTTTTGTGACGTGGCAGTTCGTTTTTAACGTATTCAGCATATTCTTTTCCGTACCTCGAAATAAGACCTTCATAATAATCTAATATGTGAGTGTTTTTGTAGTTGTTACAATAACTATCCGCTGAATGAATATTATCTAAGTGAAACCTTATCGTATCGTTAGAACCAACGGAAGTATAATGTGCTGCATCTACTTGTTTTCCGTATGGTTTATTACAGTCTATGCAGGTATACCCAAATTTAGCATCTATTAGCCTTACAAGTTTATTTATTTCTATTTGTAGGGCTTTTTTTGTTTCTTTTGGGTATAGCTCTATTTTAAGTTTTTTCTTCCTTTCGTTCCACTCTTTTTGCTGGACTAAATCTTTAAAAGAAATTATGCAAGAAGGTTCAAAGCACGTCTTTTGAAGAAAATACTTTGCCTCGAACTTATTCTTGCATATTTTACACCGTGGCATTATAAAAGTGGGTTTTTATGTGAGCAGAATTTAAAATCTCCCCAGTTTTTAATTTTAAAAGGAAAGTTTGATTTTGTGTCAATAAGTTCTAATTTACCATACACAAAATATTTATCTTTCAACCACTCTTCATGCCAAAAGTAAGCAAACTCGCCTACTTTTAACTCTTCTTCGTTCGGGTCTGTTTCGGAGAAGTTTCTACACGAAAGTACATCACCATTTAAAATCTTACAACAAAACTTTAAAGTACTATTATTTTTATACTCTTTAATAAGAATACATTTTTTAGCTTCTTTTTTATCATCATTCCAGCACCAGCCCTCTTTTATTCCCCATTTTTCTAGTTCCATAATATTATTTAGTTTAAAAATTTACGTCTTTAATGTCTATAGTTTTAATCCCACATTGCAGGATATCCGTTTTCATTTATCTCAATATCAAAATATTTCTTTTCTGCTTCTACTATTTTTTTAATTCTATCAGGATATACCATTTCACCGTCAATACTTATTTCATAATAGCTATGTTTTTTTATATCATAAAATAAATCAATATTGCCAACTTTACCTACTCCTTTTGGTTTTGACTTCTGAACTATTACAACGGTTTGGTTAGGCTCATACGGCATACCGTTATTATCTTTTAATTCCTTATTAGGTCGCCAAACGCAAATCATTTGTTCCCCTTTTCTTGACCATGCTTGACCTCCTGCTATTTCTCTGTATGTAGCTGGAGGGTAAAAAGAAACTCCATCTTTTGTTATTTGTTTCTGGTCTACAACGTGAGTAATAATGCAATTATGTCTATTATTAGTTCTTGCATTTCTTCTGATGTAGCCTAATACTCTTTCAATATACATATCTTGTCTTCCGTTATCTTTAGAAAAATCATGTGAAAATTCATTAAAAGGGTCTGCTACAGTAGTATGTATTTTGCAATTATAAACTCTTTCTACAATATCAACATAATCATAAAACTCCTCAATCGTAAAAACCTCATCATCTGGGTCAATAACAATAAAATGTGCATCAATAAATTTAGATGCTTGGTCTTTTTCTTTTTCTGACATCTGATTATTAAAGTCTTTATAAAAGTCTTTTCTAATATAAATCGTCATTAATTCAATAAATATATCGCTTGCCTTCCCTGTCTCTGGACTAAATATAGCGTGTCTTAATCCGTGATTTACAGATAAATCTATTAAATATTCAAACCAAAATTGGCTTTTACCTGATGCAGGACTTCCGTAAATATATGTAGAACACCCCATTTTTACAGAAATAATGCCTTTAGAATTATTAAAACTTAATTCATATCCTTTTACTACTCCATTTAAATACAATTCGTCTATTTCATTTCTCTTATCATTTAATGTATAGTAAATCTTACCATGCTTAAACTCTATTTCTTCTTTTTCTAATTCTTTGTGGTCATCAAAAATAGGTTTCTGCATCCCATTTTCTAAGCCATCAATAATAGCCTTTTTATTAGTTCTAAAGTCGCTTGGGTCTATGGCGTATGCTTCTTGTTCTAAAAGTCTTATAGCTTCCTCATATATTACTTTTTTAGAGGCAACATATCCACCCATTAAAATAGATGCTTTTAAAACTTTATTGTGTCTCTCGCCTTCAATTGCATTTCTGATTATGTTTAATACTCTGTTAGCTATCGAATAATCAGTTTTTACATTGTTTATTTTTTTGAATGAGATAACTTCATCTTTTTTCTTAGTCCATTCTTTACAATTTGTGTTAATATAAATATCTGGGTCATAAGAATAAAAACAAGCCCTTGAAATATCTTTTCCTGATGCGTCTACTTCTTTAAACTCTTCCTCAAAAGCACTATAATACTCTTTATATTCTTTGTCGTTTTTTACAATTGGTATTTTTACTAATATTTTAACACCGTTACCGCTAGGGCTTGTGAACATTGAATAAACCCATTCTTTATTTTTAAATTTATTTTTTACTAATTGAACATCTACTTTATCAATGTCAATTGTCATTATTCCACTAGACTGTATTAAACCATTTGACGAACGATATTCAAATACACCATTAAAACAGGCGTATGGTAACTCCTTTTTCTTTTCAGCTATGGTTTTATCATCTTGCATTTTTTTAATGCCCCTGACGTCTGTTTTAAAAGATTCAAGAACTTTATTTATATCTTGGTTTACTGGGTCTTTTACTGACGTTATGTTTTTAAATGTGCTTATTATCATTTTTAAAAATAATTTGAAATGTCTATGCCTGCTGATTTATTACTGTCTTCTGTCTTATAATTCCATGATGCTTTAAATCCAACCCACCCACGTTCGGCACATAATTTTATTATGTCATTAACTGAATCAGATGTTTTTGATATTTCTCTGATAATTGCATCTAAAGCTGTTTTAGTGTTGGGCGCTTTCTTATTCTTTCTTACTAATAAATAATCTGATGCTATTGACTTATCTACTCCTAACTTTATCAATTCTGATTTAAAATCAAATTTATTTGTTTTAGGATTTAATTCTTCATTAATCCACTTTTCAATATTTCCATTTACAAGCGTAGCGTTATTGTTTATTAGTTTTATTGTTTCATTGTTTATTATGTTTATATAAGGTATCACTACTTTATCACTACTTGTATCACTACTTGTATTAGACTTTATCACTACTTTATCACTACTTGTATCAAATCTGAACAAGTTTATTATACTACCAATAAGAGGGTTATGACTTGGTTTATACTTTAAATAACCTAATCTATCTAAGTCTTTTAAGCATTTTAGATAAGTATTTACAGAACCTATTTTTGCAAGTTTCATTACACTACCTCTATTGATTGATAAATCGGTATCAAAAAAGCTATCGTTCCAGAATTGAAATAATGAATTATAAATTGCAATATGACTAGATGTAATTTCTGTTTCATCATAAAATTTTGCATTTATTGTATTTAAGTGTTTTATGTAATTTACATCTTGTTGCATTATTTATATCTTATTTTCTTTTTTAATTATCCATTCCCTTAATTCTTCTGCATCAGTAGTTTTTAGCCATTTAAAAATAACCTCGTAATCCCATAAAAATTTAGGGTTTAATTCGCCTATTTGCTTATATAATTCAACGTTAAATAATCCTGCTAAATCATGGCAATTACTGCAAAGTGTATGCAAGTACTTATTATCATACTCCCACGCCTTCAAACCCTTTAAATAAACTCCATGATGAATATGTAAAGTAGATTCTTTATCTTCACAACAAATACAAGTAAAATTATCTCTTTGGAATATCTCTAATCTCTTTCTTTGCCAAAGTGGGCTTTTTAATTGTTCTTGGTATGTCATATATTATAATATTTATATTAATTAATAAGCAAAAAAAACTACTTTAAAAATTTTTTTAGTTTTTCTTCAACGTGCTGTGGCATTAATGAAGGGTGATTTAAATAAACAGTCAAAGAATTTCTTGGAACGTTTATTTGGTCTGCTACCCAAACAAATTTTAAACCTCTTGATTTTATTTCTTTTTTCAAATCCATACTACAAATATATTATAATTTTTTAATTAATACAAATTATCTTTCATTTTTTTTATTCAACATCTTACAAATATCCTCAGCGACTTTTAACGTCTTCGAATAACTCCCATTTATGTAAAACGAGCAAATCGCTTCCGATTTCTCTGTGTCTACTAAGGCGATTACCTTTTCTTTAACTATATAACAAGTTTCTATTATTTCGTATTTCATTTTATTTTTATTTTAAAAAGGTCTATAAAGAAACTACACCCATCCTGTTGTGTAGCCCAATTAAAGTTTGTTATAGGCACTCTATCGTTTCCGTTTTCTTTGTCTATTTCCAACTGTTTAAACCGCCTACAAAAGCGATTAATTAAACAATCTGTATCATTACAGCGTGAAATATCTTTGCTTATTAAATCTTTCATTTTATTCTATTTTAATACTACCATTTTACATTAGATTCTTATTAAAAGGTTATAAACTTATAAAAATGTCTGTTTCGTTTATATATATGTTAGGCACAATAAAAATTATTCCGTAGGTTCTTCAAACACCGCCCACTTAATAACTTCTTCACCTTCATATCCCATAAACCAATTCCATTCCTTATTACCAACTTGCATCTTTAACCGTATATTGTCAGTTATTGAGCCAGTATCAGTAAGAGCCAATACTCTCTTTGTTTTGAAAGGGTCTAATTCATCAGTGGGCTTGATTATTAATTCTTCAAAGTCCTCTGGTAATTTGTCATTTACGTTAATCCAATCCATAATTTTTACATGATGCCTAACATCGGCTATATGTCAGGCGGTTAAACATTTGTAGTTAATTTGATTGTTCAGGATAGCCGCCCGAACACATAGCCGAATCTCGTTAGTAAAAAATACTACCATTTTACATTAGATATCTTACTTGGCTTGAATTTATTTTTATCCCATTGCACCGTTTTTAATATATTATTGTTAATCGCTTATTGTTAAATGATTTACTCTTCATTTTATTGCTTGCTTATATGTGTCAATCGGGTTTTTAGTGTTGTATGGTAGTTGAGATAAAAGAGTATCTATTGCTTTTAGTTTGTCTTGCAACCTATATTTTACTAAGTAATCTTTTTCTGTTTCTAAAGCTCCCATAATGTATCCGTATAACTCAGCTAGTTCAAATCTCAAACTATTGTCTTTTATAAAGTACTCAACAGTTGGGCCAACATTATCGCATTCTTGGCTTTTATACCAATCCGCTAAAATCTGTTCTCTTGGCGTATTTTTAAAATAAAACTTTAATTCTTCTATCATAATTTTACGATTTCATATTATTATTCGTTTATATGTATGTTGGCGGAAAGGCTAAACCCAATGTTCGACAACTTTCATTGTAACTGTATCAACAATCCGAGCTTTACTCACACTACTATCAATCATTGACTTATAGCTTTGTGCTTCTTTCAGCGTTTTTACTTCCTCCGTAATATCCCAAGTTCGTATAATCCCATATTGACCTTTGAACTGAATTTGAACCCAGTAACGAAGCCCTTCCGATAACACGGGTTTTGCGTCATTGGGGGCTGATGTGCTTCGATTAAACATTGTACTTAATTTTTAAATTGTTACTACTATTGGCTTTAGTGCTGGAAATTCCCAACGAACGCAAAGCCCAAAACGTTAGCAAAAAATGCTATTTATTTAATTTGTCTTCTATAAAAGCCATGCTAAGAACTTCCGCATTTTATGCATATTGATTTATTCACTTCTCCTTTAAAGTAAAGTACATAGTTTTTTAGACTTATACTAACTTTCCCTAGAATAAAATTTCTGAAATTCTCATCATACCAAGAAATTAAAATACCTTTGGGTACGTTATTATTCACACAATAAACAATATCATTAAAACTAAATGTCATATCAGCAAAATGATATATTCCATTAGGTTCTCTTTGCTCGTTTTCGTTTTCCCATTCGTACATTTTTGCAAACTCCGATACATAAGCGGAGCAAGCGGCTATTAAGTTTTCGTGTAGTTTCATTCTATTATATTCATTGCTTTTAAAAGGTCTACGCACATCTCCTTTACGCTGAAATAACTTTCAAAATCTAAATCTTCTAAAAGTTGCAAGTCGTACTTATAGATTTTTTTCTCATAAACTCTAAAGATACCTTTAATCTCTATCCCTTCAAATTCGACATCAAACTCATGTATTAAGTCTGATGTCTGCTTGTGTTTAATGTTCATTATAGTAGTTTAAATTTTTTTAGTAAATACATAAACTTGTCGTAAAATTCTGCCTGTGTTGATTGTCTAAGCACTCGTAATTTTTGTTGAACTATCATGTACTTCTCCACATTCTTACTTATCTCCACCAATTCATCAGCTACCGAATCTCTATTGTATTCAATGTCTAATACCTTCATTAAATGCACATTCAATTCAGATGCCAATCTTTTAATTTCTGAATTTTCCGCAGTTAAATATTCATCTGTATTGTCTGCCAATATCATGCAACAGCAAGCTATTGTTATCAACCTTGCTTCTCTTATGTATAAAACGTCTCTATCCATTAATTCTATTGTAAATTTTAATTGCTTGTTCTAAATCGCATTTTAGCTTATGCACGGCGTACTTATATACGTTTTTGTACTTACTTATCCCATGATGCATTTTTGTATCAATAGGTAAGCTGTTTTCTAACTTTAAATCACTTATCCGAGTTCTAAACCCAGACATCCAAGGAAAGTCTTTGCAACTGACTTGTTTATGAACTAATAAGTGATATAACACTTCCGCCTTATGGCTTTTTGGTTTTTTTAATTCCTCGGCATTCATCTAAATCAATTTTAAGTGTTACTGTTTGTCTTAAACTATTTGGCATATCTTTATACTTTATCCTTTGTGTAAAATAAATATAATTCAAACCCATTTCTTTAGTAAATACCTTTTTACTAATACCTCTTTTTTTAAGGTAGTTACTAAATCTGTCGTAGAACTCTTTTTTGTCTTCTGTCATATTATTGTTATTTGTTTATGCAAATATAAAACGTTTTGATTTAAAAAACTATTATTTTAAAAATTATTTTGTTTTTTAAAATTTAAGTATTAATTTTGAGGTGTTAAGAAAGTAGGATAACGTTGAATTTATGTGTAGTACAGCCTTGCACATACTTTTCAAATTATATACTTAGTTAATTGACTATATTACATATACATATTTTTATAAAACGTTTTTATTATGGAACTTACAGATAGAGAATTAGCAATAAGATGGTGGAACAGAAAACCCATTCAGGAAAGAACTGAACTTGCAAAACAAACAAAATTTTCAGTAGAAGGTAGAGATTGCAACACATTAACAGGCAATGAGATTGAATGGATTTGGCGTAACCAACCGCACAACTCTTAAATGTTTTATAACGGTTATGGTATTGCCGAAGGCGGCAAAGTAGTAAGTCCCGATTCCGCAGTATGTGTCCTGTCGCTTTTTGCAATACCATGTTAGCGGTTCGTGGCGGGTAATTAGTAAGAACTAAAATTTAAAAAAAAATGATAAAAGAAACAGATTTAAGAATAGACAACGTCATTTACTACCAATCTTCGGAAGATGGATTGCTTCCAAATAGAATTGATTGGCAGGATTTAAAATGGCTATCCGAAAATCCAGAAGGTTTCAATGAAATATTTAAGCCGATACCTATTAACTGGGTTGTTCTTGGTAAACTTGGCTGGTGGGTTGAAGATAATGGAGACCATGCCTTTTTGCAAAAACAGGTTGGTGAATGGGGAATATTCGTAATTGATTCAGATGGTAATGGATTGTCGTATTGCAGCCGAAATGCAAGTATTAGCAAAAAGATACAATACTATCATGAGTTGCAAAATGTCTTTTATTCAACTACTGGTTTTGAATTGGATTACAAACTTGAAGATTTAGAAGTGAGCAAACTTGTTGAACATATTTTGTCTGATGGTCATACGGACGAGGATTTGCCATTTTAAACGGTCGGTAGCCATGACCGCTAACATATATATAAACGAAACCAACTAAAAAAAATGAAGTGTGAAGAAAAAACTAAATTCACTTCTGAACTAGAAATAAACAAGATAAAAGAAAAGTCAGAAGTAAAACTGTATCACTACAAATGCAACGAGTGCGGATTTTATCACCTCACACGTTGGAACGAGCAAAAGAAAAAAGATATAGCAAAAAAACACATGAAACAAAGAGTTGAGAAATTAGGCTTTTTATATGAAAACGAATTTAATAAACGAAACAAAAGGGTAAATAATTATGGAAACTGAAATAAATATGAAAGAAAAAAAAGCAATTGAATATGCACTATTAGTATTTGCATTAACTACGATAATGTGGTGTACTATGTTTTCTTGGATTATTGGAAAAATAAACAAAGACTACAATCATAGAATAGAATTATTGGAGCAGAAGTGCAAGTAATTTTCATTACTTATAACATAGATATAAACTAAACAAACAAATGAAAGAAGTAACAAAAGAAACAACTAAGCTAATATTTTTAATTATGCTTTTATTAGCTGTTTTTAAAGCTTTAGGACTTATAAATGTATCGTGGTTAGTGTTTATGTACCCTGTCGCTTTTTTAGTCGGCATAGGCGTTGTATTATCTTTAATAGTAATAATAAAAACAATAATAAAATGAGTTTAACAAGTTTCGAGAAAGAATACCTAAAGTGGAAAGCTGAGGTAGAAAGCAGATTAAGTAAGTTAGAGAAAGGAGAGGTTGTGATACCTACGCCAGACCCAAAGCCTGAGCCAAAGAGTTACTTAGACAAACTAGATTCTATTCAAAAAGATGGATTTTTAGAGGTAGGAAAGTATGATATTAAAAGTATATATAAGATAGGGACGTTTATAGATAATCACCCCTTTTACTTAGTTGTATTTGAAGATAATAATAGTAGAATTTTTGAATCTTTTGATAGTGGAGTTTCGCACTGGAGTTTGCAAGGATTAGAATTAAATAGTGTTAATTTTGCTTATAAAGGTCTTTTAAAAGACTTAGAAAATGACCCTAATATGTTATCAAGAGAAACTTTTAGACACCCTATATTAAACTTAAGCATGGGTGATTTACCAAAAGAAGAACCTACTCCAGAACCAATTAAAACAGGAATACAAAGAGGTGTAAACATTTGGGGAGGTTTTGGAGATTACAAAGACGAGCAATCAGACTTATCTTTTAATTACAATCAAGAGAGAATGTTTTTAAGTGATTTGCCGTATCGTAATCAACGTCCTTGGTACGCAGCAGATTGTGAACCTTACCAAGTACCACACCATAACCAGTTATTAGCAGAAGATAACAAGCATATAACAGAATTAGCAACAGTAAACCAAAAATGGATATTTAGAGAAAAAGAAGCAGGTGAGTTGTATCATCAATTTGTCAAAGCTAAAATAAACTATGCTACGTTCTTATGCTATAACGAAGGGTGTATGGTTACAATGCGAGACCAATTTATAAATTACATAGAAAAAGCCGACAAAGATTTTCAATACTACTTTACTATTTCTTTTGACAAAAACAGAAAAGACGTTTTAGATTTTGTTGCATCTAAAATGAAAACAAAGTGGTACAAAAAAGTAAACGGAAAACCATGCTTAGAGTGCTTTACGGATAATGCAGACTTTCAAAAGGGTATTGATGTCAAGAATATTTTAAAAACCGAATACGGAATTGAAGTATATTTAATCGCAAATGAAAATATAGGACTATCTAACGTAAATAGGCTTAAAGGCAATTACGATTGTGTTACTAAGTACTATAATAGTGGCGAAATAGGTAGTCAAAGACCTAACGCAATTTTTGATGGAACTCAAAACCTTAGAGAAGAACACAGAATAGCAAAAGAAAACGGTTTAGATTACCTACCTATCGTATCTTTAGGATTAGACCGCTCCGCTCGTAATGCTCAATGGAAGTCTGGCGTAACTTGGTGGTATGACCACGAATCAGTAATTCAGAATCTACCTAAAATGATAGAGTTATGTAATGAGTTAGCACACCCCGATTTAGGTTGGAGAGTAAGCCATTTAGACGAAAATTCAGAACAGGGCAAAACTTGTCTTATGAATAAGAAACTTGTAAACGGTGATATAGATACTACTATGGTTGATGAATTTGCAAAGTATTAAATAACCCCCCATAAATTAAAGTACCAGCTTAGTGTTGGTATTTTTTTTAATTATTTATTGATAAAAGTTTTTTTATTCAAAACTTCTTTGTACTTTTGTAAGGCAATTAAATAATTAAACAATGAGCAAATTAGATTACAACCTTTTTTTAACACAAAAGATGCCGTTTGAAATAGCGGAAGAAGAAACATTTAAAGGATTAGAAGATGTGCTTTCTGACTACTTAGATAGTTTTGGAGAGTTCGATAAACCAAAAGTTACTATCAAAAAACTATCTAACCTTAGAATCGAATTAAGGTTTGAATACATCGAAGAAAGAATTGGCGAAGTGATAATCACAAAAGACAATGCAGACTATAAGTCTTTTGAACAAACATTGGATAACTTTTTTAACGAAAATAAATTTATAATAATCGAAAAAGATGAAACACGTAGGAAATACGAAGAAACAGAAAATGAAAGTTGGAAACAGCAAAGGAACTACGAATCCTTACTATGGGCAAGAAGGTAGACCGCACGGAACTACCTCGGATTTGATTTTAACCGTAATATTTGTATTTTTTATTTTAACACTAATAACAAAGATTGTATTCTTAATAACAGAAAAATGAAAAAAAACGCAATCATTCTAATCTATGGGCTTAGCTGCCTAATTATTTACACTATTTACGTAATATCAAAATGACATACGAAGAATTTTTAAAAACTAAACAAAAAACTTTTATAGAATCAGGGTTTGATATAGAAGAATCAGAACTAAACCATTTATTAGCTCCTTTTCAAAAGTTCTGTGTAAAAAAAGCACTAAAAGCAGGTCGATACGCATTATTCGAAGATTGTGGGCTTGGTAAAACTTTTCAACAATTAGAGTTTGCACATCAAACTTCAAAAAAAACAAATAAGCCAAGCTTAATACTTGCACCTTTAGCTGTAGCAGGACAAACAATAAAAGAAGGAGCAAAATTTAATATTAATGTTGAAAGACATAATAAAAACATAGATAAAGATAGGTACGGTATTTATATAACAAATTATGACCAGTTATCAAATATAGATGCTTCTATTTTTGGGTGTATAGTCTTAGATGAATCAAGCTGTTTAAAAAACTACAATGGAGCTACAAAAGAATTAATACTTAGAAAATTTAAAGATACTCCTTTTAAATTAGCTTGTACTGCCACACCTTCACCAAATGACCACATTGAATTAGGTAATCATGCCGAGTTTCTAAACGTTATGAGGTCAAAAGAAATGGTTTCAATTTTTTTCATAAATGATGCCTTTAACAAAGACCACACAATAAGTAAATGGAGACTAAAAAAACACGCTACAAAAGACTTCTGGTCTTGGGTGAGTAGTTGGTCAATTATGTTATTAAACCCTTCTGATATTGGATTTAATGGCGATAGTTACATTTTGCCTGAGTTAAATATAAAAGAGATAGAAATAGAGGTAGATAAAAAAGAAAACGGGAAATTGTTTAATGATATTTCAGTTAGTGCTACCGACTTTTATTCTGAATTACGTGTAACTCAAAATGAGCGTTGTATTGAAGTAGCCAAAATAGTTAATAACTCAAATGAAACTTTTATAATTTGGGTTAAAACAGATGATGAACAAAAAGAAATATGTGATTTAATCCCAGATGCAATATCAGTAAGTGGGAAAGATAAGAATGAACAAAAAGAAAGTAAATTACTAGGCTTTGCAAGTGGTGATTTTAGGGTTTTAGTAACAAAAACTAAAATAGCACAATTTGGATTAAACTTTCAAAATTGCAACAATCAAATATTTTTATCTTTTGACTTTAGTTTTGAAGGATTATATCAAGCTATAAGACGTAGTTGGAGATTTGGGCAAAAGAATAAAGTAAATATAATATTAGTGATAGTTGAAACAATGGGCAATGTAATACAATCAATAAAAGAAAAACAATCAAAATTCGAAAATATGCAAAAACAAATGCAAATAGCAATGAATGAGGTTCAAAAAAATGATAAAGATATAAATACGTCATTTACAGAAGAATCAGGAACTAATTGGAAATTAATAAACGGTGATAGCGTAGAATATATAAAACATATTAAAACTAGCTCGATAGACTACACTTTTTTCTCGCCACCATTCTCAGATTTATATATGTTCTCTAATGATTCACGTGATTTGAGCAATAACTCAAGCTATAAAGATTTCTTTAAACACTTTGAGTATATGATACCTGAATTATTAAGGATAACAAAAGAGGGACGTTTACTATCTATGCACTGTACGCAGTTATCTACATCAAAAGGCAAGGACGGATTTTTAGAAATAATTGATTTTAGAGGTGATTTAATTACTGCTATGAGAAAATACGGATGGCTATTCCATGCAGAAGTAGTAATTTGGAAAGACCCAAAAATTATTGCACAAAGAACTAAAAATATGCAATTATTGCACGCTACAACAAAAAGAGATTCAACTATTAATAGAATGGGTTTCCCTGACTATCTATTAACATTTAAAAAATTAGGAGACAATTTAGAACCAGTAAACCACCAAAATAACGGAATACCTTTTGAATATTGGTGTAAGATAGCTGAACCCGTATGGCTTGAAGGAGAGATTGATGCAGGAGACGTATTAAGCGTACGTGAGGCAAAAGCACAACAAGATGAAAAGCACATGACACCAACTCAAAAAGAACCAATTAAAAGGTTATTAGAATTATATACAAATCCAAATGACCTTGTATTTAGCCCTTTTAATGGAATAGGCACTGAAGGGTACGTTTCAGTAGAAAATAATAGAAGGTATTTAGGTGTTGAGTTAAAAGAAAGCTATTTCGAACTATCAGTAAAAAACTTAAAAAATGCTGAAAGTAAATTAAATCAATTAGAACTATTTTAAAACTAAAAAGGTGGGATATTAATTGTCTCACCTAAATTTAACAACATGAAAAAAACAATTACAAACAATATCGACCCAGTTAGAAGTCTATCTAAAAGGTTTACAGACTTATCTAACGTAGTTTTTATGGCGAAAAGGACACGTGACGTAGTATTATTCCAAAAAGCAAAAAAAAACGCAACAGAACTGTTTTATAGCACTTGTACGCTATGCCAAAATAACTTTATGAATCCTAAGTTTTGGAACGTTCAAACTGACTACATAAAGGAGCAAACACATAAAGTAATGAACTGTGAAAACTTCGATGAACTTTCTCTTATTAGCGAAAGTAAGTATAGGCATGACAAAGAAAAAAAGGGCAGACCAAATAAGTCCACCCTTTAATACTAAACTAAACAATCAATCAATTTCGTCTTGTAAGCACTTTACTAACTAACTTAGTGCTTTGTGTGCCACTTGGAGCAGCTAAAATTCTGTAATATTGGTAAGTGCTTGGAACTACAACAAATGCAGCCGTTTGGCTTGACACGTCTGTAATAGTGTAAGCACTCCCAATTGTAGACCATACTAAGCCATCAATACTACCTTGTAGCGTTAATGTACCAGCAGCAGTTCCACTTATTTTAGTAAGTGTACTTTGTACGGTCAAGTGAACATTAGACCCTTGTACGATACCGTATTGACTTTTAGCAGTAGCGTTAGTCAAAGTATCTGTACTTGAATGTGTTGGTGTTGAAAGTAGATAACCAACTTCGGTATATCTAATTTTCGGGCCAGTAGGTGCTTGAGCAAATGAACTAAAAAAGCCAAATGTAAGCAAAAGTAAACTAAAAAGTTTTTTCATGATAATAAAAAATAAGTTAAAAAATATAATTATATTTGTTCGGGATTAGACGTTATAATTTAAATCGCCTCGATTATTTCGGGGCTTTTTTTATTTTATTACTTCATTTGTTTCGCAGTCAATTAGCTGCCATTTCTTTTTCTTTAAAAATCCATCCCTTACCTCGGCTTTGCAAGGTGCAACCTCAATAAAATGGTCTATCGTACTATTCAATTCTTTGTTATCCTTTTCTAAAGTTATTTTCCTTTTGTTTAATTCGTCTATTGTTTTTTGTAAGTCTTCTATCAATCCTCTATTTAATATCCTTTCGTTGTTTAGTTGTGTGTTCAATGAATCGTTTGCAATCTGAATAAAAGTATTATCTGCTACCACCATTTCATATTCTTTCTGTAACATTATAACCGCCTTATTACTAAACGCTATTTTATCCCACGTGGCGAAGTATAATTTCCTACCAAAGTAAATACTTAACCCAGCTAAGATAATCAAACCTACCCACCTTAAAACATACTTATTCAATAACATCTTTATCATCTTTATTTTTTTTTATATATTTCAAAACTTGTATAATTGTCATAGTTATATAATACAGCGACATAAAAATAACAACTGGTAAATAATCAACATTATTGTTAATTATCAATAAAGGCAAAAAAGCTAAAATATTAAAAAAAGCGTTTAAAATATATAAACATACAGAGGCTATTTTAATCTCCATTTTATAAGTGAATTTATAATTATAACAAACAACGAGCATACCAATCCAATCCAAAACACACTTGTATTAGTAAACATAGGCTCGTTATTTACTAACTTATCAATTCTGTAAAATATCCGTGTACAAACTGAAAATGAAGCTAAAAAAAGAATAGTTTTTAATAATTTATCACGCTCATAAAACCATAAGTAAGTAATTAAAACAAACTCTATAATTAATCTTGAAAAATGGTATATATGCTCAAAATACTTTTCTCCATTATAAAATGTAGCTTGTAAACCCCATTCTAAAATAGATATTATTAAAAATACTGCTAATATGGTTTTTCTTGTTTTCAATTTCCTCCTCCTCCGCTGTTTACATCTCCACCATCTGCAAATGTTTTTAAATCAGTTTTTACATCTTCTTCTTTATCTTTGTCTAAGTATTTAGATATTTCTTTAGGTAAAGTTATCCCTAAATTACCTAATATACTTTTAACGTCTGAACTAATTAAAAGAGAATAAACTAAGTATTTAATATAAAATCCATACTCCATTACTCTACCTTCTACTTCTAATTTTAAAAAAACGTGCATTGCAGAAACAAAAATAAAGTATTTAAGCAATTTTAAAGTAAACTTTTCTACTAACTTTTTAAACTCAAAAGGTTTTTTATTGTCCCATAAATAATAAAACTTAGATAATACATCTAAAACTACAACTACACCCAAGAACATAAGATAGTTGAAGTCCGAGAATATGTATTTTTGAAATACCTCTGTAAATATAACAGTAGCTAAAAAAGGTGATAATTTCCCAACCCATAAAACTACATCAGGAAATATTTCTTCTGTAAAATCAGATATTAAGTCGTTTAATAGTGTTTTCATATAATTATTTTTTTCATATACACAAATTTAATTATTTTATTGACAATTTTAATATTCTTTCAAATTCCTTTGCATAATCCGCTATCAACTCTCTTTTATCTTTTCCGTTTATAACATACCTCATTAAAGTATAGTTTGCTTTTCCATCTTTGATATAATCAGATAATTTTTTCTTAGTAAATATACCCTCCTTACATCCTATAATTAGTATTTTAAAAGAAGTATTATAATCTAAAGCTAAGTCAGGTTTATTAACTAAGTCTAGTCCTAACCTTTTAGAGAAATATTCATAGTTAAACTTCCATGTGAGTTGGACAAATCCTCTTCCGAAGAACGGATAATAGCGAAAATTACGCTTTCTCCACTCTTCTGTTTTCCAAAATGCCTCTATAACAGGTTCAAATGTTTGTGCTGTTTCGTGGTATACAGTAGCTAAAACATACGCCCATTCTTGCAAAGAAAAGTAATGGAAATATCCGTTTAAATTGTCAATAAATAAATCAATCGCATTAACTTCTTTTTGTGTTAATGTTTTATCGAGTTTTACCCGATATTCTTTAAAAAAAATAGCTTTATTTATCATAAAAAAAAGGGGCTAAGATTACCTTAACCCCTAAGTTAAATTATGGTGTAACTCCGTTATCTACTTTGTAGTGGAATATCCCAGTAGTTCCATCCGCATCCGCTGGAGCAGTTACGAAATTATACTGTAAAGAAGGCAAGAAAGTAACAGAAGGTAAAAACGCATCATCAGCACAATCAACCTCTTTTACTCTAAAATCAAATGTCATTCTTGGGTTAATTCCTTGTGCAATACAGTTTGCATCTGAAATTCTCATAGAAGGCTCAACGATTGAAATTTTACCAAATTCAGTATTAGCAATTTTTGAAGAACCATTTGCTAACTGTACATTTCTCCACTTATCAACGGCAAGCATAACGAAAGTCTCAGGATAACATACTATAATATTACCGCCTTCGTCATCACCTCCAATAGCTTCGCTCAATTTATCTGAGAAGTAAACTTCATATTGTTGGTTAATTAATCTTGAGTAATCAACCCCAGCATCTGAACAACATACACTACCACACATCAACTCAAACCAATTTAATACATCCGTAGAATCTGTTATGATAATCGGTCTACCTTGCATCTTGTTTTTACGTGTAAGGTTTACTAATTCTTGTTTAAAGAATCTTAACGGACCTTGTTGTGCATCGTCCATATTAAACAATTTCACATCTTGAGCGTCAGCAGTTCCGTAAATCTTATTAACACCAATACCAGCGATTAAAGTATCTGCCGCTACTGATTCCACCCCTACCAAGATATTACGTATCTTGTCTGTAAGTTCGCCATTGATAGTGTTCTTAAACTTTCCACTAACAGGAGAGTTAATACCTCTTGTAGCAGCATAAGAACCATTCATAGCGTCTAATTCATCACATATCATATTTATAGACGCCTCATTGATAGAGAATCCATCTTCAAGATATTTGTTAATTAGATAAGTATCTTCATACTTAGTAGCTAATTGACCTGTTGCAGAACATGAAGGAGAAGTTTTCAACTCATTGTCTGCCGCTGGTTTTCTCCATTCAATTTTTACAGTAGGTACGGTATTACCTCCTACTACTGTATGGGATACAGTTCCGTTAGAACGTTCTGGATATAATGCATTTAGTATTCTTGCATTTTGTGGGCTTAACGCCGCTTTAATTAGACCTATTTCGGTCATGTTTATACCTCCTGCTAATACCGAAGGTTCTAAACCGCTTACTATTTTAACGCAAGCTCCTATTGCTTTTTCTGTTGCCATTTTAATTTTTTAATATTATAGCAACTCAAAATATCATCACATCCCGTTTAATGCTTTAGTTCTTTGTATTGCAGCATTTAAGTCAAAACCTTGAACTTGCGAAGGGTCAGCGATAACACCCTGAGGTGCTGGTTCACTTTTCTTTTTGTAATCGTACTTGTCTATAACGCTTGCAATAACCCAATCAAAGTCTGTTTTATCCTTTGTTTTAGTTAAATATGGCGTTTTAGAATCTTTGTTTAAAACTTCATTAGTTTCAAAATCAATTTCAATTCCACCTTCATTTAAGAATGAATTTAAATCCGCTTTGAAGTTTTCGGCAAAATGTCTTTGCGTCTTAAACTCTTCCGCTATGTCAGTTCTTGACTTTAATCTCGAAGTTAAATCTTTTTCAAACAGTTGTTTTTTATGATTTGCAATAATGCCTTGTTTCTCTTCCTCAAACTTAGTTTGAGCGTCTTTAAACTCTTTTGTTAATTTAGTTATTTCCGCTCTTAGCGTTTTTTCTAAATCTACATCACCGTTTTTAGTTGCAGTCTTTAATTTAGATTTCAATATTTCTACTGATTTCCTTAATTTTGGTGCTGTTTGCTTTTCTCCTTTGATTAGGTCAAGTTCTGAATCTTCCATTCCTTCGCCTAATATCTCAAGAATCATTGCATCTACACCGTTTAGATATTCTGCCTTTACGGTTTTAGCAATCTTTGGTTTTAGTTCAGCTTCCGCAGTTTCTAAATTATGAAGGTTAGATAATACTTCCGTATAATCGTCTTCGTCAATTTCTATTCCTGCAATATCAGCATTATCTAATACCGCCTTGATTGTTTTTCTCTGCTCTACGTCTACATTTGCACGTTTTAGTATTGCAGTCATGAGGTTTGCTAAGTTTTTAGCCATTGTTTTAAATTTTTTGTTTTGTAAATTAATACCGTTTGTTTTGATATTGCTATCCTATGTTTCAAATATAATTGAAAATATTGATATTTCAATTTATATAGTTTCTTCTTTTTCTTTTTCTGCTTTTGCTGGTCTCCCTGCTTTCTTAGTTTCTTCTTGCAAAACGTAAACTGTTCTCATTACAGAACCGTATTTTTCCGTAGTTTTATAAGCATCTCCAAGTATTTTAAATGCTGGCTTTGCTTTGTTTGCTTTAATTGCCTTAGCGGCTAATCTTTCAGCATAATCTTTATTTAAAACCCTTTTTTTAACAGTTTCTTGTGTAATCACTTTGCCTGTTTCTTCGTCTACGTATCCATCTGTAATTATGTCCTCACAGATAACTAATCCTTCTACTTTTTTCATTTTCTTCTACGTTTAAATGTTTGTTTTGTTTCTAATTGTTCAGATTCTTCTTCGTTGGCTTCCTCAACTTCTATAATATCCTCAATAACTTCTTCGATAACTTTCGGATATTCTAATTCAATGCCATTTTGCTTTATAAACGATTTATTTTCGTTTACCCATGCTTCATTTACCATAAAAAAAGTCCTTTGGGCTTTCTTTAAAACTTGCTTATTCCAAGCGATAATATTATTTTTCATTTCCTTTTAAATAGTTATAAGCCGACTTACTTATCGGTCTTAGTGTATGTCTGCAATTATATCCCCCTCTGTAATAAAAGATACTGTTTTTATCTGTTCCAACTATCTTGCCTTGCCAAACTAAATCAGCCCAACTTTGAGCCTCTTCTTTTGTAAACGCTTTCCCATATCTGGCAATACAAAAAGACCTACTTGTTTTCATCTTAGTACCCGAATAATAGTAATATTTAATATTCAAGTCTGCCGATATTTGCATCTGATAGTTAGATGTAATTTGATAAAGTGAATCAGTAGTTACTTGTTCAACATATCTTTGCGTTATATTATTTTTTTCGAAATATTCTTTTATAAACTCTTTCAGCTTTTTATGCGAAATTCCGCTATTGTTTAAAGTGTATATTTTATCTACAATCGGATTAACAATATATTGACTTACTCCTGCACCTACTAAGCTTTCTTTTAAAAAAAGAATTGATTCTTTGTATATTTCTTTATAAAGCAACTTGTCGTATTTTGTGCTTAACAAACTAAAATACTCATTTGATATAGTTACTAATTCTTTATACTCAACAATCAAAGTTTTATAGGCTTCAAACAATACACCTTTTACAATACTACTTTCTAATTCTGCCCTAAATTTATTTATCAGCTTATTCCTTTCTAACCTTTTAGTTAAGTCATTTTCTCGACCTAAGGTATCAATAAAATCTAAAACTAATTCTTCAATTTCTTTGCTTACTTTTGTTTTATACGAATCAACAAACTTAGCTACTAAACTTTCAAGCTTTAAATCAATCTGTTCTAATATTTCAATCTCACTTTTAGGCATTATTTAAAACTGGCAAAGTAGGTAAACTTGGCTTATTACTAATTAATTCATTTGCATATTGTTTTAACTTTTCGAATTTAAATGTCTCATCACGTTCAAACCATTTAGAATCTTCGCGCATTGCCCTGTCTATAAATCCTTTAAAGTTAGCACCTATTATTGCATCAACTTCCGAAACTAAGCTAAATCCGCTTGTGCTACCTCCGCCATAAACTGTTAGTATTTCGTCAAATGTTTTACCAAAGAAAGGATTTAAATTTGTTTCGTCTATAAGTGTTAAAGTCTCTCTTGACTTATCACCGAATACTAACTTAGAATATTTAACCTCTAACCCTGCTATTGTCTCTTTACTTGCTCCCGATTCATAAGCCGATTTGATTTCTTCTAAAATCATTTCAGGACTCATCACATCGAAATTAACAGGTGTTGTTATTTCGGGTATTCTATTATTTTTGTCGTTAAAAATGCCAAATAATTGAGCATCAATATAGCGATATATATTCAAACAAATATTTTCTACTATATGCCTACCTGCTGAATATATCTTTTGTGTGTATTCTAATCTATTGTATTGCTTAGATATTCCGCTCTCAGCCGTATTTATTTCACGTTTTCTTAATACGCCAAAATCAATACTTTCATAAGCCGCATCTATATTTTCGTTATAGCTTGATTTTAATTCTTTTAATGCGTCAATGCTTCTTTGGACAACACCCCCTGGACTTGAAAAAGGAAAGGACTTTGCCCCTTGCAAAAACTTATCTTCAAACATATCTACTTCTAATATGTCTAAAGCACCCCAAGTAGTAACTCCTTTACCGTTGCAAACGTCACATTCTATTTTGCCGTTTAGAGTTGTTAGCACCTTTTCACCTTTGCAATTTTTGCATTTTTTAGGTGACATCCTCCACTCTAAAGTATGTATATGGTGTACTAATTCTATTTCAATATCAGAACTTCTTGCAATTGCTTTTTTAAAGTCTGTCAAAGCATTTGTAACAACCGAACTAAATAACTGCTCCCCTTTGCTGTTTTCTTTTTCTATGTATAAACCAATTTTAAACGCTGGCATTTCACCGCAAAAATGTGGAATACCACCTATAAATTCAAGTTCTTGTGTTAGCTTATCTGTTTGCTTGAATATCCAATAATTAGTATCGTCTACCAAATAAAATATATCCCTATTCGTCTGTAACGTGTTTTTTTCTCGTAATAAGCAATATCTACCTTTTTCAAATAAAAGTACGTCTTTTGAATCGAATATATAAGGATAAGGCTTATATCCTTCTGTTGTTCTTTGTGGTGGGTTCTTATCTAATACAACTAAGACCGCATTAGGGTCTTGTACGTACTTATTAACGCCTAATGTGAATACGTAATTAATTAAATTACCGTACCCATTAAATCCTTTTTCACAATAATCTCTTAGCTTATTTTCTCCGTTTTCAGAAGTAGGGTAATTAACGCTAAAGCCTTCTGATTGCTCTATCTTTGTATGTTTATCTGTTATTCTACTTAAATGCCCTTTAACTGGGTTTTGATAAACCTTTTCTCTATAATCCTTATCTTTTTTAGTTTCATTAGGACGCAAGACCTTAAGAAACGAAGGATATTCATCTCCGAACACCTCGGCTATGTCAGCCGCTATTATAGCAGATTCATCATAGTAAAAATGTCTTTGATTCTTATCATTAAGTTTCTTAAGAATCTCTTTAATTTCGTCCTCTTGTAACATTAAAAGTTAATTAAGCTGTTTTAGTAACTAATTCAAGACAATATTCGCCAAGTACACCAGCATCGCTAATTGCAACAACTCTGTATTTTTTGCGTGTATTTGCCAACTGTGCCGTAACGGTAACTAATCCCGTAATAGGGTTAATTTGTGCCGTGTCAGAACCTCCTACGGTTGCTTTTGAACAATCAGCATGCAACTGCCATGTTAGGCATGACGTTTGACCTGTGACCGCAAATTGTAAGGTAGTTGTAAGCGTTCCTGTTGCTACCGCTGCATAAACATTACAGTTAGCAGAACAAGTACCTTTTACTAAATCGTCTGTATCAATAGTAGGGTCGGCAATAGTCAATTTAGTATATCCTTCAAGTTTACTTGCATCAACCCCAATATAAGGAACTGGCTCGCCATCACCAAGATATTTAACATCAAAACCACCTGTGATTATTTCCGCTGCATTTCCTGTAATTTCAGAACCTACATTATGGAAAATCAAAGATTTGTTTTCTACAATATGTACATAGTTTTCAGTCCAATATACTAAGTCGTAATTGGCTTTATTTTCTCTTAACCAGTTAAACCATTTTGTAGTTTGGGTAGAGTAAAAATACTCATACATGAAGCTTAACATAATTCCTACCTCGCCAGTTGGTTTAGGGTCTAAGTCTAGTCCAAATGTTTGAGAAGAAACTTTCTCGTCTGGCTTAGCTTTCTTTCCATTAATTTTACCTTTTGGGAAATAAAATGCTTTTCCAGATAATTGTAATGCTCTAACAATATCTACTACATCGTTTGGGTCAGTAGTTCCATCCGAAATCAACGTCTCTGTTACGTCTTCGGCTGCAAGTTCTCCACGATTAACCAATGCTACTGCAATTATATTGCTTTTCTCGCTCTTAGGCGTTGCAATAAAACTTTCAAATAACGGTGCTTCGTCAGAACAAGCCATCAATAGATTTAATGTACTCATTTTTTTCTTTTTTTTAAATTTAAAAATATATAGTTTTTTTGCCGAAAACTCTCTTTAATATGTGCCACAATTACTACCTATCGACTGCGAACAATTATAATAAGATATTGCTCTACAACATCTAGTTGTTTGTAATCCTTGTGGTAAACTATATGGCCCATAAGTTATGCCATCCGAACAATCTACATAGCTATACGTGCCACCTCCAACTAATCCAGTAAGTGTATATGTCTTACAACTTCTGTCAATAGTCGGGCATCCTGTTTCAGAACCTACCAAACTAACAGCACCAACATAAGCGACCGCACTTGTTTGAGTTGTTCCGTTATAGTAATAATTATTTCCGCTTGAATCTGAAACTCTTTGATTCAAAGTACTTAATACCGTTTCTGTTTGGTAAGTCAAACCATTTGAACAACTTACAATATTATAAAATGTCGTAATTTCACTTGGTGGTTCTTCTATGCAGTTAGGTAATACACCACCGCAATAGATACAGTCTTCTTGTGCTAATACTCCTGCATAAACGCCCCCATCTCCATCGTAAACTTGTCTATAAAAGTCAGATTCAACACAAACTAATCTGCCGTTTAATTGGCCTGCTGGTCTATTATATGCACTTTCTATGCAATAATTAGCTATTCTCGAAGCATAAACAGAACATGACCTTGTATTACAGTTATCTGTAACAATCTCAGCCCAAACTTCATCGCCAAAAGCTAAAGGCTCTATTAATTCTATATAACAAACTCCGTTTTCTATTGTGCCTACTTCACCAGTATTTAAACGCACTTCAATTCCATCAGCTCCGCTCGCTCCTACTAAAATAAAGTTTGAGCCTTCCGTGGCAAAACCTATAATTTTAGGCGTGACGCATTTAGCTAATTCAATCGAATAAACTTCTAAATCTAATGTTAATGTATGTATTTCACTCATTAAGGTACTTCTTCACAATTAGGTAAAACACCGCCACAATATATACAATCCTCTTGAATTAAACTCCCTAACCTTTCGTTTCCTAATCCATCAAATTCTAAGTTATAAAGGTCTATTCCAACGCAAATAAACTCACCTGTTAATGTTCCTTCTGGCAAATGATTTTCAGCTAAAACACAACCGTAATAACCTGCATAAGATTTGCCAACCGTATAGATACATGATTCTGTTTTACATAGTTCTGTATCTATTCTAACGCTTATTAACTGGTTATATACTAAAGCATCATTTAACTTTATTAACGCTTTATAATCTTTTACTTTCCCATACTCTCCTGTGCTTGAATATATTTTAACGCCATCAGGTATGCCAATAGCAGAAACTAAAAGATAATTACTACCTTCTTCGCCACCTGCTATTATATCAGGCTTAATGCAAGTAAAATCTACGAGGTCGAAACTGTTTTCAAACTCGAAGGTAACTTCTTCAAAAGGTGTAATCTCGTAATACAGCATTATAAAATATAAATATTATCGCCTACTCTCATTAATTCAACACTTCCTACGTTTTCAGTTGTTAAACTACTAAATTCCCATAACGCCATACCATCACTACCTCCGCCATATCCTAAAAACTTATAATTAGTTTCGTCTGGTATTTGTAAAATATCAATAGATATAGCTGTAGACTCTTCTACACCATCACTAGGGTTACTTGCATTCGTTACCTTGAAAATCTCATTTTCTGGGAATAAGCTCATATTTATCTTTAACTCCACAACAGAATCAGTACCCCCACGAAATTGTTTTATAATTATATGTCTAGCCGTTTCTGAATCATTAGGTATTGTTACAATCTGATTACCGTCGCTTGTTGGTGCAAAATAGTACGGTGAAGGCTGTTTAGTGTTTGTTATTCCATTAGCTTTGAACCCAATACCATCTACATAAATCCATAATTCATTGTTATTTTTTTGCTCAAATGTAAAAGTAGGCTTACCTGCTATAATCTCATAACTAGCTATGCCACGACTTGAAGGAATAGAATATAAAGAATCATTAATTTCTTCAACCTGACCAGTAAAATACCCTAATGCAATTACAATATCAGCATTAACGCCATCTTTTATTATTACTTTTTCTATAATGTTCATAGTATATAAATATTATCGCCTACTCTCATTAATCTAATACTATAAGAATGATTCCCAAAATTACCATCTTTTACCTCTAAAGTTATATTTCCATATTCAGAAAGATAACCAATAAACTGTCCATCATGTACCAATACTAATTCAACACTATTTATTGTATCTGATATTCCAAAAGGGCTACTTGCATTTATTATTGTATAAACCTCATTTTCTGGCAATGTTCTATTATCAATATATACAGTATAAGCATTATTATTACTATACCTTTTTATAATTATATCTTTAGAAATACCAGTAGCTGAAGGTATATCTAAATCTTTATTTCCTATACTATCAGGTGCGAATAAAAAAGGTGTCGGTTGTTTACTATTCGTAACTCCGTTTGCCTTAGTGCCTAATCCATCTACATAAACCCATAATTCATTATTCCCGAAAGGCGTGAAGTTAAATGTAGGCTTACCTCCGCTAATAGTATAATTAATCACCCCACGACTTGCCGATAATGAAGATACTGCGGAATTAACCTCACTAACTTGATTGGTAAAATACCCTAAGTCTATAGTTACATCTGCATTTATTCCATCCTTTACGACTATTTTGTCGATAATATTCATTACAATAAAATTATGATTATGAAAATAGATTTGTGCTGATTGCACCAATTTTTGAAGATTTGTAACAATTAGAGGCTGTTACCTATGCCAAAGATAATAAAAAAAATATTAATAAAACAATAAATTACTAATTGTGTTTTCTTGCTCTGTTAATTCTCCGTTTGCTACTCTTAAATCTTTTGCTCCGTTTCTATTTTGGTCTACTCCGTATTCACCCACAAATTTATATTTTTTGCCGTTAATAACAACCAAATCGCACTTTAATATCTTTACAATTTCCTCATGTAAATTAGTCTCAATTGCTTTTGTTACAAATTGTCTTTTGTTCGTTATTACTGTTTTACCTCTTACTATTTCGCCATTTGTATTTTCGCTTATATTTTCAACAATAAAAGGAACTTTGTCTTTTAAAAATATTGGTAATCTAATTTGGAAAACTTCGCTTGTGTCGAACTCAATTCCATAAGCATCACTATTATTAGAAAATTTAACTTCTTCGCCTTCTACATCGCTTAAAACCTCAAATAAAGTAGTATATGCAACATCTTGACCGTAACTATTGGTAAACACTCCCATATATTTACCTTGCCTTTTTGCTTCAAACTCTAATACTAATCCTTTTTTGTTCGTACATACTACTGTACTACTGTTTAATCTTGTTTTTAATAGGTTATTTGAATCTCTGAAATAGCCAACATTTACATAAGCATCTAATGTTGCCCCAGACTTTATATAATAATCAAAAGTATCGCTATTTGCTCCGTATAAGTTGTAGGCTACGTCTAAACTTGTTTCGCCATCTCTTGCATCGTAGGTAAGCCCATTTAAATAGTATCTATTGCCTTTCACTACATCGTTACAGATAGTAATAGAAT
>Ga0196887_1000043_pt1 | contig 51058 bp, 74 predicted proteins | sample VirMetDEL_Mar_31_FD_169094 | JGI IMG/M metagenome (GOLD analysis project Ga0196887, IMG submission 169094) | Aqueous microbial communities from the Delaware River and Bay under freshwater to marine salinity gradient to study organic matter... | ecosystem: Environmental > Aquatic > Marine >... | reverse complement strand
GGGTAATACCTTATGGAGATGGTGTTGTAGCTTGTGCATCGACAGGAATATTTTTTAGTCAAGATGGTACAAGTTGGTTAAACATAAGTAGAAGTTCTGTAGATGCTAGTGGAGATAACTACACAGCTTTTACAGGTCGTAGTACGCTTACTAGAACAGGACAAGGCAAGATTAGCTTTTCATTGTTTGAAGGACCTACATACGATTATGGACTACTAGTTATTTGTGATGGAGCTAACAAACCTTATCATTTTAGAATGGAAGGTACGGGTTCTAACATCAATACTAGAACATACTTTAGTGGCGAAGTTACTGTAACAGGTACAAAGTTTGCAACACACTCTGAAATACACGATAAACATTTAATTGTTGCAGGTGTTGAAGATAATCTTAGTACAGTATTTTACAGTAAACTATTAGACCCTACAGATTTTAGTGGTACTGGTTCAGGTTCTATAACCTTATCAGACCAGATAGTAGGAATTAAAAGCTTCCGTAATGAACTTTTTATATTTTGTAGAAACAGTATATTCAAGCTACAAGATATAAACGGTACAGCAGTGGTAATTCCAGTGGCAAAAAACATTGGGTGTCTATCAGGTTACAGTATTCAAGAGATTGGTGGTGACCTTATATTCTTAGCACCCGATGGATTAAGAACGGTTGCTGGTACTGCAAGGATTGGAGACGTTGAGTTAGGTACAGTTAGTAAAGCTATCCAACCTATTATTACACAGTTAGCAGAAAACATTGACAAGTTTGTAATATCAAGTGTTGTCATTAGAGAAAAGTCTCAGTATAGATTATTTTATACAAATACAAGTGTTATCAATGCACAACAAGAAGGAATTATAGGAACACTTAGACCAAACGGGTTTGAGTGGTCAGAAACAAAAGGAATAGAAGTAACCAGCATAGGAGCTGGATTTAATGATGATGGTGTTGAAAAATATTTTCACGGTGATACTGATGGCTATGTGCTTGTACACGATTCAGGTGACGATTTTAATGGGTCTAACATACTTGCTAGATATGCCACACCAGACTATGACTACGGAGACTTAGGAACTTTAAAAACTTTACACTACGTTAGAGTTTCTTGTTCAGCCGAAGGAGTTGTAACTCCAGCACTACAAATTAAATACGACTTTAACAGTCAAGATATTCCACAACCAACAAGTGATTTTTCTTTTGGTACAGTTAATCCACCTGCAATCTTTGGAGATGCAGTGTTTAACTCAACAGTATTTGGTGGTACTGCAGCACCAATGATAAGAATACCAGTACAAGGAAGTGGTACAAGTAATAACTTTACAGTTGTTACAGAGGATACAAAACCACCATACAAGATAAATGGTTTATATATAGATTTTATACCTTCAGGTAGGAGATAAACAAATGGCAGGGTACATAAGACAGAGTTCGTTTTCAGATGGAGACACAATAACTGCTGCACTATTCAATAACGAATACAATCAAATTTTAAATGCTTTTAGCAACACATCAGGTCACGCACATGATGGTACTGCTGCTGAAGGTCCAGTGATTGGTCTTATTGGTGATGCAGGAGAAACTTCTCCAAACAATAAAGTATTAATAGATACAACAAATAACTACATTGAGTTTTATGTACAAGTATCTAGTAGTCCTGTACAACAGTTATACATAGCCGATGGTGCTATCATACCTGTTACAGATAACGATATAGATTTAGGTACTAGCTCTTTAGAGTTTAAAGACGGATACTTTGATGGTACTCTTTATGCAGATGCTATTAACTTTAATGGTACAGCCATTACATCGACTGCAGCAGAACTAAACATATTAGATGGTGTTACAGCTAGTGCAACCGATATAAACCTTATAGATGGTATAACTAACGGAACTGTCATAGCTAGTAAAGCTATTATCACAGATTCAAATAAAGATATTACTGGTGGACGAAACATCACAATCTCCGGAGAACTTGATGCTGCTACCTTAGATATTAGTGGTGATGCAGATATTGACGGAACTTTAGAAGCCGATGCAATTACAATAGCAGGTGTAACGTTAGCAGAAACAATTAGTGATACTGTAGGAGCTATGGTTGGTTCTAATACTGAAACAGGTATATCTGTAACTTACGATGATTCAGATAATACATTAGACTTTGTAATTGGTGCTGACTCTATTGTTAGTTCAATGCTTGATACTAACATAGATATTGCAGGTACGTTAGATGTTACTGGTGTTTTAACAGCAGATACTAACGCTACTGTTGCAGGAACATTAGGTGTTGCTGGTGGCTCTACAAATGGAGTAGCAATATCTCAGGGTGCTATAGCAATTAAAAACGGTGGTACACAGTCTTATGTAGATTTTTATTGTGAATCATCTAATGCTCATTATACTAGACTACAAGCTGCAGCCCACAGTGCATACTCAGGAAACGTTACAGCTACTTTACCTGTTACAACAGGAACGTTAGCAATAACCTCTGAAATACCAACCACTGAACAAATACAAGATATTGTTGGAGCTATGGTTAGTTCTAACACAGAAACAAACGTAACAGTAACTTATCAAGATTCTGATGGTACTCTTGATTTTGTTGTTGATGCAGCCCAGCCTAACGTAACAAGTCTTGGTACTCTTACATCTTTAACAGTTGATGATGTAATTATTAATGGTGCAACTATTGGACATACAAGTGACACTGATTTAATAACTGTAGCTAGTGGTGTTGTAACTGTAGCAGGAGAAGTAGATGCTACTAGTTTAGATATTTCAGGTGATGCAGACATTGATGGTACACTAGAAGCTGATGCTATAACTATTGGTGGTGTTACACTAGCCGAAACTATATCTGATACAGTGGGTGCTATGGTAACAAGTAATACTGAATCAGGAATTACAGTTGCTTATCAAGATGCTGACAACACACTAGACTTTACAATTGGTACACTTAACCAAGATACTACAGGTACTGCTGCTGTTGCAACTACAGTTACGATAACAGACAACGAAAGTACAAACGAAGAAAATGCTGTTGTATTTACAGCAGGTGGTGATGTAGACGGTGGTAATTTAGGTTTAGAGTCAGATGGTAATTTAACTTATAATCCAAGTTCAGGAACACTAACTGCAACAGCTTTTGCAGGAGCACTTACAGGTAACGTAACAGGAAACGCTTCAGGAACTGCAGCAACAGTTACAGGTGCAGCACAATCAAATATTACAAGTCTTGGTACGCTTACAACTCTTACTGTTGATAATGTAATAGTTAATGGTACAACAATAGGGCATACAGACGATACAGATTTAATGACTCTTGCTGATGGAGTATTAACAGTAGCAGGTGAAGTTTCAATGACTACACTTGATATAGGTGGTACAAATGTAACATCCACAGCAGCAGAATTAAACTTTAGTGATGGAGTAACTTCCAACATACAAACCCAGCTTGATACAAAAGCTACAACAGGTAAAGCTATTGCTATGGCTTTAGTCTTTGGATAATATAGGAGAAGAAAATGGCAAACCCTAACTTAGTAGCAGTAACTTCCATATACGGGAATAGTATAAACGGAGCTTTAACTACTACTACAACAACTGATTTATTAACTTGTGCAAGTAATAAATTATTAAAAGTAAACAGCATTATTGTAGCTAATATTGATGGTACAAACTCTGCTACTGTAACAATGGGCATCATTAAAAGTGGTGGCTCAGTAGTTTTGTTTGCATCAACAATTGCTGTTCCAGCAGATGCTACTCTTGTTTTAATAGATAAAAACTCAAGTATTTATCTTGAAGAAGGAGACATCTTAGAAGGTGGTGCAAGTGCAAACTCAGACTTAACTTACACTATTAGCTACGAAGAACTAGACGACGCTTAATTTTAGGAGATATTTAACAATGGCTCATTTTGCAGAACTTAACTCAAGTAATGAAGTATTACGAGTAATCGTAATATCTAATGAAGATGTAGATTCCAACGGTGGAGATTTACACGCAGATGCAGAAACATTTGTAGCATCTGTTGTTCCACATTCAACAAGCGGAGCAAGTTGGAAACAAACTTCATACAATAACAATTTTAGAAAACAATACGCAGGTGTTGGTTATACTTATAACGCATCTAAAAATAAATTTATTTCTATAAAGCCTTTTGTTTCTTGGTCTTTAGATAGCAATGATGATTGGCAAGCACCAGTTACTTATCCAAGTGTTACAGAAATAAGTTCTAATCTTGTTTTAATATCTTGGGATGAAGATAATCAAAAATGGTTGGGTAAAACCTATACAGGTGATGATGGAGAAACTATAACTAACTACGAATGGGATGCTACTAATACTCAATGGAATGAGGTTTAATCGTGGCTGACCTTAATGGTGGAATTATAGGCGTAGATAACCCAACTGCAACTCAAGCTGCAAGAACCTCTACATTTAATTCAAGCGGTACTTTTACAGCACAAGCAGCATCTAGCAAAGCAGATATTCTTATTATTGCTGGCGGTGGTGGTGGTGCAGGACAGCTTGGCGGAGGTGGTGGTGCAGGTGGTTATCGAGAAATATCAGACCATCCAATACCAACAAGTGATGTGCCTGTAACTATAGGAGCAGGTGGCACAGGAGCAACCTCTGTTACAAGAGGAGCAGATGGTAATAACACAGTTTTTGGTGCAAGTTCTCCACTAACATCTACAGCAGGTGGTGGCGGAGGTAGAGGAAATAACCCTGACCCCGCAGGAACATCAAAATCTGGTAGGTCAGGTGGTTCAGGTGGTGGTGGCTATTTTAATGCTGGAGGTGGTGCAGGTAATACTCCTCCCACAAGTCCTCCACAGGGTAATGCTGGTGGAGCAGGTGCTACTGCTGCTGGAGTACCGGGCGAAGAAGATTCAGGTGGTGGTGGTGGTGCTAGTGCTGCTGGAGCAGATGGTTCTGCTGATGGTGGTGGTAATGGCGGAGCAGGTTCACCTTCAACAATTTCAGGCTCAGATGTCACAAGAGGAGGTGGTGGCGGTGGTGGAGGATTTTTTCCTGCAACACAATCATCAGGCGGTGCTGGTGGCGGAGGAGCAGGTGGTGCTGGTCCTACTGGAACTGGTGTAGCTGGAACAGCTAATACAGGTGGTGGTGGCGGTGGTTCAAGTTATAATTTTCCTGAACGACATGGAGGAGATGGTGGTTCAGGCGTTGTAATTGTAAGAGAAAACGCAGTAACTACTGCATCAGGTATGTGGAGTATAGGTGCAGTTTATGAAAATGTAAAAGCAGGAACATGGGTGTAATATGCCAAGATTAATAGGATCAGCACAAACAGTAACAAATCAAGCAGAACAAATAACCACTTTTAACTCTAGTGGAACTTTAACTACAGGAGCAATAACAACTGAACTTGAATACTTAGTTGTAGCAGGTGGTGCAGGTGGTGGCTCTCGTTTCGGTGGTGGCGGAGGAGCAGGTGGATTAAAAACTAATTTTGGCGGAACTCCAACACCAGTAAGTGGCAGCACTGGTTATGCAGTAACAATAGGAGCAGGTGGTGCAGGCGGTGTTGCTACTGGCGGTAGTTTTACTGGTGGAGCAGGCAATGGAACAAACGGAAGTAACTCAGTTTTAGCTGCGGGTTCTATTACTTCTACAGGTGGTGGAGGTGGTGGAGCAGGTGACAGTGAAGATGGTCTTAGCGGAGGTTCAGGTGGTGGCGGTGCAGGTAGATTTTCAACTTCAGGTGGTTCAGCATCTCCAGCAGGACAAGGTAATGCAGGAGGAGCAGGTAGTGGTACTCCTTTAGGTGGCGATGTTTTCAGAGGAGCAGGTGGCGGTGGTGCAGGAGGAGCAGGTAGTGCTTCTACAGGCACAGACAATACTGCAAATGGAGCAGGTGGCGTAGGCTCACCAAATTCAATAACTGGTTCTGCTGTTTTTTACGCAGGTGGTGGTGGCGGAGCAGGTGGAGCTACTGCTCAAAGCACTAACTCAGCAGGTGGTAATGGCGGTGGCGGAGATGGTTCATGCACAGGTGCAACTACAGGCTCTAATGGAACAGCCAATAAAGGCGGTGGTGGTGGTGGAGGTGCATACATAGCACCTAGTAACCAAGTTGCAAAATCAGGTGGTTCAGGTGTTGTTATAATTAAAGAACCAGCGACTAAAGCAGCATCAAGTTGTTGGGATTTAAGACAAGTCTATAGACAAGTTAAAACCGATGATTGGGTATAATTAAAATATATTTTTAATTTATGAATCTAAAATATTATTACTGGTACTTCCAGTCAGTTATACCCGAAAGAATATGTGATGATATTGTTCGTTATGGTAAAGAGCAAGACAAAGAAACGGCTCTTACAGGTGCTGCTAATAAAGATAATTTAACCAATTCAGAACTTAAAAATATTCAAAAGAAAAGAAAGTCTGATGTGGTATGGATGTCTGATAAGTGGATATACAAAGAAATACAACCTTACATATATCAAGCAAATGCAAATGCTGAATGGAATTTTGAATGGGATTGGTCAGAAGCTTGTCAGTTTACTGAATACAAAAAAGGTCAATACTATGACTGGCATTGTGATTCATATACTGAACCTTTTAACGAACCAGAAGCACCAGAAAAACACAGTAAGATAAGAAAACTTAGTATGACTGTATCACTAACCGACCCTGAAGAATACGAAGGTGGTGATTTAGAGTTTGATTTTAGAAACGAAGATGAAGCATCACAACCAAGAGTATGTGAAGAAATTAGAAAAAAAGGTAGTGTTATAGTTTTTCCTTCTTTTGTTTGGCATAGAGTCAAACCAGTAACCAAAGGAATACGACACTCTTTAGTATGTTGGAATTTAGGATACCCATTTAGATGAGTTTTAAAAAAGATAAATACCAAGTAATTAAAGGTGTTGTATCAAAAGAACTAGCAGATTTTTGTTATCAATACTTTTTAAATAAAAGAAAAGTAGCAAGATATTTATTTGATGAAAAATATCTTTCACAGTTTACTGAATACTTTGGAGTTTGGAATGATACACAAATACCTGAAACGTATTCACATTATAGTGATATCGTAATGGAAACTTTATTACAAAAAGTAAAACCTGTAATGGAAGAACAAGCAGAAATTAAACTGACTGAAACATATTCATACGCTAGAATTTATAAAAAAGGTGATGAGTTAAAAAGACACAAAGATAGATACTCTTGTGAAATATCTACTACTTTAAATTTAGGTGGTGATGATTGGTCAATCTTTTTAGAACCATCAGGTGAAAAAGGTAAAGACGGAATAGAGGTTAAACTTGAAGCCGGTGATATGTTAATGTATCGTGGTTGTGATTTAGAACATTGGAGAACACCTTTTGAAGGTGAAGATTGTGGACAGGTATTTTTACACTACAACGATGCAAGTGGTAAAGATGCTAAACAAAATAAATTTGACGGTAGACCCATGATAGGATTACCAGCATACTTTAAAGGACTTTAAAATGGAAATGGTATCACCTTACATTGTTTGGAATGTTTTAATAACTTTAGTGTTAGCTCCTATCTGGTTTCAGATTAGACAAAACTCTTCAGAGCTTAAAAGACAAGACATACTCATTAATAAAACACGTGAAGAGATTGCAAAAGAGTATGTCACAAAACTAGAACTAAAAGATGATTTTAATCTATTAATGGAAAGAATGGAAAAGTTACATGAAAAGGTTGACAAACTCTTTGAAGTTAAGTAAAATAGGTATATAGGATTTAATAATGGCAAAAAGAAGAAATAGAAAAAGAAGCGGTGGAATAGCTAGACAAGACTATACTCAAGGTGGTAGAGTTGGGTATCAGCGTGGAAAGGTTGTAGTAGATAGAGAAACTGGTGAAATTATAGAACCAAGAGAACCAGAACCAACGCCTGCACCTACACCAGCTCCAACAAATGCCGGTACAGGTGGAAATGCCGGTACAGGTGGAAATGCCGGTACAGGTGGAAATGCCGGTACAGGTGGAAATGCCGGTACAGGTGGAAATGCCGGTACAGGTGGAGAGGGAGATTCTGCTGAAACAGAAGAACAAAGAATAGCAAGAGAAGCTCAAGAAGCTCAAGACGAAAAAGATAGATTGGCAAAAGAAGAAGCTAGATTGGCTGAAGAAGCTAGATTGGCTGAAGAAGCTAGATTGGCTGAAGAAGCTAGATTGGCTGAAGAAGCTAGATTGGCAGCAGAAGAAGCTAGATTGGCTTCTGCCCGTGCTCAAATGAAGAGAGATACTACTGCAGATAGAGAAAGGACTGCTCGTATTCAAGAGACTGCTGATACTATTACACAATCTGCACAAGGTGTTGTACCTGAGTCTGCGGTTATTCCCGATGCTGTTAAAGTTGGTGGAATGCAAAGAGATTCGGCTGGTAATCTTATATTAGACGAAGAAGGAAATCCAATTCCAGTTGTTGCGGATAGTGTTGTAACGCAAATGGCTGCTATTCCAACAGCAGAAAAAGCAGGAGCAGATACTGTAAAGATTATAGGAGAGGACAGCGTTTTACAGCCAGAAGTTGTAGATACTGTTTCAGAGACCGAAATGGGAACAGCTTCTGGTCCAGCAGAGCCTATAACAGCCGGATCATTTACAGGAGATCAGGTAGGTGTTAATGCTCAAGTAGATGCTGCACAGGGACAAATATCACAAAATGCTATTGCACAAGCTGCAGGGGTTGAACGTATAGACCCAACTCAATCTGCAACCATTGAAATTAAAGAAGGTGCATTAACTGAAAGAGTTATAGGTACGTTAAGTGAAGGAGCCAAATCAACTGCTGCTATGAACGTAGGTAGTTCTTTATCACGTATTACAAGGGCTAAGAAACAACTAGCAAATGCTGGACTAAGTGATGCAGATATTACAGAGCTTGGTAATGACCCAGAAGCTTTAGAAGATAGACTAGCAGACTTTAGTGAAGAACAACGAGGTATTATTGAAGGCTTACCACAAGAAGCATTAGTATCTAATCAGCTAGATAGTTTATTAAGTGGTATTGAAGAAGGTGAAATTCCTGCATGGGCAAGACCTGCTGTTGCATCAGTAGAATCTATGTTAGCTCAACGTGGTATGGAAGCTTCAACTGTAGGTAGAGATGCCTTGTTCAATGCTATTATAACATCAGCTATGCCGATGGCTCAGTCTAATGCACAAGCGATACAAGCTAGTGTTGGACAACAAAGAACTATCGAAGCTCAAGAATCTGAAGCTAACGCTGCAAGAGTACAACAGACAGCACTAACAAATGCCAGTAACGTTTTTCAAATGGATATGGCTCAGTTTAGTTCTGACCAGCAGATAGCACTTTCTAATAGTAAGTTTTTACAAACTGTAAGTATTACAGATGCTACAATGAATCAACAAACTATTATACAAGATGCAGCATTGATGTCTCAGGCTAATTTAACTGAAGCAGACTTTAATCAAAAAGCTCAAATACAAAATTCTCAAGCATTCTTACAAATGGATTTAACTAATCTAAGTAATGAACAACAATCAAATGTATTAAAAGCTCAACAAAATCAACAACGTTTGTTAAGTAATCAAGCTTCTACTAACGCATCGTTGCAGTTTAACGCTGCAAGTAAAAATCAAACTAATCAGTTTATGGCTAATCTTAATGCACAAATAAGTCAGTACAATGCTTCTCAAAAAAATGCAATGGCACAGTTTAATTCTACACAAGAAAACGCTGCTACAGCCAGAGAAGCCCAAAGAGTTGCTGATGTTGCAAAATTTAATGCTCAACTAACTACACAAGTAGATCAGTTTAATGCTCAACAAGATTTTGCAAGGAATCAATGGAATGCACAGAACGCTGCTGCTGTTGAAGCTTCTAATGTTCAATGGAGAAGACAGGCTAACACAGTTAATACTGCTTCACAAAATCAAATTAATATGCAGAACGCACAAAACGCTTTTGGTTTGTCATCACAGTCTCAGTCGTTTTTATGGCAAGAACTAAGAGATCAAGCAGACTTTGATTTTAGAGCTTATGAAAATACACAAAACAGAAATGCACAAATCGTAGCTACTGCGTTAGCAAACGAAGGTAAAGCCGGTGAAAAGTACGATGACTATCTTACAAACTTAGTAAATAGTTTAGGCACATCATATCAAGCTGGACTTTATGGATATGGAGGATAAAGAGAATGGGATTTTTAAGAAAAAAAGCTAGGCAATTAAAAAAAGGAATTAAAAAACTTTTTAGTTCTTCTTTAGGTAGGATAGTGGGAGGTATTGCTCTCAGTATGATGTTTGGTCCTGTGGTTGATCGTATATTTCAAGGAGGTGCAACTGCGGTTCCCGGCAAAGTAGCGGAAGAAGCCGGGAAAAAAGTTGTAGAAGAAGGTGCAAAAAAAGTAGCAGAAGAAGGTGCAAAAAAAGTAGCAGAAGAAGGTGCAAAGAAAGTAGTAGAAGAAGGTGCAAAGAACGTAGCAACTGACGCAATTGCATCAGATACTGTTACTGGAGCAGTAGAAAAAAACTTTATGCAAAAACTTGGTACTAATTTAAAAGAAGGTGCAATAGATATTGGAACAGGTATTAAAAATTTTGCAGTAGACCCTATTGGAAAAACTGGAGAATATTTAGGAGGTGGTAACTTTATTCCTGATGTTGCACAAGGTGTTTTAGGTTCAGTAGCAACTTCAGCAATTATCGGAGACCCTGAAGAACAATTTGTTAGTCGAGGTATTATGCCACAACCAGTACAAGAACAAGCTCAAAATGCTTATGTACAAGCTGTACAAGCTCAAGTTCCTTCAATGCAAGGAATGAATTTTCAACAGATGAATCAAAGTTTATTATATGGAACATTATCTCCACAATATTTAATGTCACAACAACAATACGGTTAAGGATACATTATGGCAATATCAGAAAAAGCAATTAAATTTTTAGGAGATAGTTTAGATAAAGGTAGACCTGTACCGGGACAGTCTTTAACAAACTCTCCTCAAGAACCTTATAATTGGGAAAGACCACCTGAATTTACAAGTCCACGAGAAGCAATGTATAAAATATTTGATTCTTTGTTAGAAGAAGAAGCATTACTTAATACTCTATCAGCTTTAGACAACGGAGCAGGAGTTATAGATATTGCATCGGTAGTATTGTATGCAGGTTTTATAGAGGGTAAGTGGAGTCCTGATTTAATGTTATTGTTGATGGAGCCAACCATGTATATGATTATTGCTCTGGCTCAAAAAGCAGACATTGATTTTAATTTAGATGCAGGAGACGATGAACAACCGGAAGAAATGAGTCCTGATACACAGCTATCAGAAATTAACAAAGGTGTTAAATCGTTACGAGAGCTACAACAAAAAGCAGCAGGACAGGTTAGTCCTATGTCTGTACCAAAAGAAGTAAAAGAAAGAATAGAAGAAACTGAAATACCTCAAAGTTTATTAAGTAAAGTTTCAAAAAATCCACCTAAAAATTTATTAGGTAAAGAGGAATAATTATGGCAGATGATATATTTAAAGGTTTACTAGAAAGATCAAGCAGTCCCGGAACAAATTTTGGCGAGTTAGCTGGTGCTTATTTTTCTAGTCGTGGTAAAAAAAGTAATAGAGCTAGAAATGTATTGGTTGCTTCTTTGTTTTTTAACGCAGCAGAGCAAAGACGACAAGCAAATGTTATGCAAAAGTTACAAGATGTAGAAGATAGAAAACTTACAGAAATTGCAAATGCTCAATCTACTTATAAACAATACATGGATTTGTTAGCTAAAGATAAAGACATAAAAGAAAAAACAGCTACTCAATATTTTGATACTGTGGCAGAGGATTGGTTTAATAATCCTAATAATCACGATGCAGGATTTGATTCACGAGAATATGAAGATACTACAAGCCCCCTTTATAGATTAAAACAAAAAGAAAAAAACGAATATATAAACAAAATTTTATTACCTGAACATCAAGCAAGAATGTCTTCCATAGAAGGGTTAGATATAAAAAGTGAAGCGGATTTTCTAGCTCCAATTAAACAAGCATTTAAAGCAGAAAAAAGAAAAGTGGCTTCTCCACAAAATGTTAGTTTAGTTCATAAAGCTTTTAATAAATTAGGTATCGGTGATGATGAAAAATATCAAACTGAATATAACGAAGCTAAAGCTGAGATGGATATCTTTAATCAAAAATTAGAGGGTTTAAATCCCGGAACTATTTATAGATTGAAAGATGAAAAGACGGGTAAAGAACAGGTTTCTCCTGATATGATTGACACAGGCTATTCTATAAAGCTTGTAAATCCTTACGGTAATAAAGAGGTTAAGCTTACAGAAATTGATAGACTTGGATTAAGTACAGAAGACCTCCAAGAAATTCCAACCTATAATGAGTTTGAGTTTAAAAATACACAAGAGTTTAAATCTTTACAAAGTCCTGTTGCTCGACAACTTGCGATACAATCGTTTAATGCTTTAGATGATAACCAAAAAACTGAAGATAATTTATTATCAGTTGTTGTAGCTGCTGCTGCAACAGACGTGTATCAACAACAACTAGCAACGTTTGAAGCAATTAAAAATCAAAATAAACCTACGATGCCACAAGGAATGAATGAAGATACTTTTAAAAAGTCTCAAGTTTATCAAGATTGGGAAAAGTCATATCAGCCCGGTGGAACACAGTACTATAAAGCTCGTCAACAAGCTGGACTACCTACTACTACACTTGACAAAGTAAGAGATGAAGTTCAAGATTTAATTTTATTTGATAAACAAGTTTTAGCAAAAGAAAAAACATTGAGTGAGAATACTAAACTATCTGACAAAGATAGAGAAACCCAACTACAATCATTTATAGATGAGAGAATTAATACTCACGTAGAAACTCACGCACAAAAGATTTTACAAGGTGGAGGAATAGATCAGTTCTTACAAGGCTATATGCAATCATCTTTACAAAACTTAGATAGTTATTTACTTAGTAATCTAGGACAAGAACAAATTACTCAACTGGCTGCTACAAAAAATATTGCTCCTGCTGTCGCAGAACAACAAATTAGAAATATGAGAGTTTTTAATATTCTTCAAGGTCAACAAGCTTATAAATTAATCTTTGAAAAGTATGCACAAAGTGGTGGTGTTACAGACATTGATTTAGATGCTTTTAAAGAAGATTTAGGTGATATTGAAGTAATTATGGACATAGACTAATATAGGAGTCTTATATGGCATCTCGCCTAGAATTAATCAGAAACCAAATAAAAGAAAATAATCCTAATTCAGGACTACTTGCTATGTCCGACCAACAGCTTGTAGGGTATCTTCACACAAATAAATATTCTGATAAAACATATAATGAGTTACAGCAACATTTATTAGGTAATATTAAACAAGATAAAGATGAAGAAATAGAAAACCCATATCAACAAGGGTGGGGTCAAAAAGTTTATCAATCTTTATTAGGTCCTGTTGGAACTTTATTACCAATAGCTCCAAAAGAAGTCAGACGTTCTCTTGGTGGGATACCTCAAAATTTAGCTGAAGGAACATCTGATTTATTTGATTTTTTAAAACTAAAAGACAAGACACCTGATGTTATAAAGAAAGGTGCACAGGAATTTGTAAACTTTACAAGCACTGCACTTGTTGGTCCAGAGTTAATGTCTGAAGGAAAGGTTGAAGAGCCTACAACTATAACAGGCTCGTTGGTTAAAGAGTTAGGAACTTTTGCTATTCCATATGCTGGTAGTATGAAGCTACTAGGAGCAGGTCAAAAAGTATTAGAAGCTAGAAAAATTAATAAGTTGCAAAAAGCTTATAAAGATTCTAGAATTGTACGTCTTAAACCTAGATTCCCTAAAACATTAGCAGCTACAAAACTGTTAGCAAGTGGAGAGATAGCTTCACAATGGGTTATAAAACCGGAAGATGCTATTATGGGTCAGTTCTTAGGACAAATTGTTGGTGATGATAACGAACAACTTTCAGAACTACTTGATTTTGTTACTGCTGATAAAGATAAAACAGAGGGCGAAAATAGAATAGCTTTATTGTTTGATGGTTTATTTATGACTGGGGTTATTGGTGGTGTATTAAAGCTAGGTGGTTTAACATTTAGGTCTGGTAGAGAAATGTTTAACTATTTTAAAAATGTTAAAAACTCTGCTACTCCCGAACAAAAAGAAACAATTGTAGAAACTATTAAAGAAGCTTCGGCAACTCCAAAGGCAAACAAAACCCCAAAACAACTTAAAAAACCGGGTGGTGATGAAACTCCTGTTAAGCTCTGGTCAGAAAGTTCTAATTCTTTTTTACGTGGTTTATCTCAAGCAGGAACTGTTACCAAAGATTTATTTTTTTCAGCTAGAGGATTTTTTAATCCTGAAGCATTTGCGTTATTTAATAAAAGTAAAGATGCTAAACTGGCGTGGGCAAGTAAAGGTGAGCAGTTAATGACCACAATGGAAAGACAAATTAGAACATTGGCAAAAGAAGGTAGGTGGTTTAGAGTAAATAAACAAGCCGAGAAAGAAGCAAACGCTGTGCTTGATGGATATTTACAAGGCTCGGTAAAATTAAAAGATTTACCTGAGTCAATGCAGTCTACTGCAAAAGAAATGAGAGATACGGTAGATGAATTGTCTAGGTTTTTATCTCAAAGTAAAGTGGTAGACCCTGAACTTAGAAAAGAAATTGTAGAAAATATAGGTTCTTATCTTAGAAAAACTTATAAAAAATTTGAAAATCCAGACTGGAGACCATCACAAGAAGTTATTGATAGGGCTGAAAATTTTATCTATGGTAAATTAAAAAGTACTAAATTAAGCAGAAGCAAAGGTAAAACGGATAAAGCATTACGTGAAGAAGCAAAAGCTGAAGTTAAAAATTTATTAAGCAACGCAAAATATAGTAAAAACTTTTTTGATTTTACGGATATTATATATGGTGCTAAAGACGGTAAAAAATTATTTAGAGAACGTCAAAAAATTGCACAGCCTATTCGAGATTTATTAGGAGAAGAAAATAATCCAAGTACAAGGGTATTTAGTACGATAAGAACTTTGTCAGAATATTTATATGACAGAAATTTAATGGAAAAATATTATAGACTTGGAAACAATAAATTCTTTTTTGAGAATCCAACCGGAAACTACAGAAGAATAATTGAGGGAAAACAATTTGGTCCTTTAGATGGTATGCATACAGATACTAAGACATACGCAACTTTAGTAAAACCACTTCAAACAAATATTAATAAATCTTTTTTTGATAATGTAGTAGGAGAATCGGTTTTAGGAGTGGCTAAATTAGCATTTGCTGCAAAAGGGTTTGCTCAGTCTGCAGCAACAGTTATTAATAATATTACCCACGAAAGAAACTTATTTGGTAGTGCTAAAATACTTTTAAATAATGGTATCAATCCATTAAGTAAAGAAACATGGGAATCTGTAAGAACAGTAACTACTAAAATTAGAGGGTCTGGACAAAAAGAATATCAAGAGTTATATAATAAATATTTAAGGCTTGGGATTGTAAATCAAAATGCTCGTCTTGGAGATTTAAGATTGTTAATGCAGTCTGCTTCTAAAACAAACGCAGGTAGTTGGTTAAATCAATATAATCCATTTAAAAAGATTTATAAAAAGCTAGAAGATATTTATGTGGCAGAAGACGATATCTGGAAAATTGTAGCGTTTGAAAAAGAATTAAAAACCTTACAACGAGCTTATCCTAATAAAGGAATTGCAGAGCTAGAAGACATGGCAGCAAAAATTGTTAGAAATACAATGCCAACGTATGATATGATTCCTACTGGAATTAAAGCACTAAGATATTCTCCATATGGTAACTTCTTTTCGTTTCATGTTGAAAGATTTAGAAATATATTTCACACTTATAGACAAGGATTTGCAGAATTAAACAGTGGTAATAAAGTTTTACAACAAAGAGGAGCTTTAAGACTTGGTTCTCAAACTACGTTAGGTACAGGTGTAGGAGCTTCTGCTGCAGATTATGTAACTGGAAATATGTCTGGACTAAGTGAAGAAGAAAGATATCATATTAAAGAAGTCAGTAAGCAAGAATACAACGGTGATCGTTGGATTTGGGACATGAACAAAAATGGTAAAATAGTTTGGGCAGATTTAAAATTTAATGACCCAGATGCTCCTGTAAGTGAAACCATTGTGTATCCTATTTATGATGCTATATTTGGCAAAGGCGAATTAGACCAAAGAGAGTTTGATGAGAGACTAGGACAGGCTTTTGCATCTTCTTTAAAAGAATTTTTTGAACCATTAACTACTGAAACATTATTATCAGAAGCTCTTATTGATAAATTTTTAAGAAATGGTACAACAGAAGATGGACAATACATAGATGATTACATTGTGTCTGAGTCTCCTGATTTTGAAATCTATGCAAATAATCAAATTGCATCTTGGAAACACATTGCTGAAAAACTTTACAAAGTTGGAGCATACAAAAACTTAGAACGCTACGCAAAAGCTAAATCTGGCGATAAGGATATTTATGGTGTTGGTTATGATTTAAGTTCTGAAAAACTAGCAAACTTTACAGGGTTTAGATTTAATGTTATTGATGATAAACGACTTCTTAAAAGTTTACACATGGCATTGTTTAAATTTAATAGAGAAAGAAGTAATGCTACTACCGTAATGTATACGGATATAAAGAAAAAAGAAACAACCGTACAAGACTTTGTAAATAATTATACATTAGCAAACAAAATGTATTACAAACAATATGTAAAAACTAAAAATAAATTACATAGTTTACAAGAGCTAATGGAGTTTGATAACCTGAGAGAAAAAGAAGGTAAAGAAAAAATTTATAATCTTAACCAATCTAAAATTGATTTAGTTGTTAACGAAAGAATACAATCTTCTATAGTGGAAGATGATTTTAAAATCTTTACTCCTCAAATAGATTACTTTAAACCTATTGAACCGTCAACAGAAAAGATTGATGAGTTTATGCAGATGCATCCTGATGTAAATAGATCAGAGCTAAAAAATATATTAAAACAAATTTCAAATGATTTTAGAAAACTGCCCTTATTAGAGTTAAAAGAAGATTATAACGATGATCAATTAGAAGTAATTGAAAGACTTGGTTTGGCTAAAGGTGGTTTTGTTAAAGGACCAGATGTTGTTCCGTTTACTAAAGAAGACCCGGCTGATAGGATTAATCCACTAACAGGATTAAGTTATGACGAAGAAGCAGAAAGAAAACAGTTTGCTGAAGGTGGGGCTATTGAGTTTAGAAATAATCAAGAGTCTGCTAGAATGATGAAAAATATTGCAAAGGCTTTTCCATCAATAGAAAATCAACAATCCTTTATACAAAATATTTCTAAAACATTAGGTAAAAATGTAAAGAGTTTAGATAATAAAAGTTTGGCTTTAGTTACTGCAAGAATACTAGATACATTCTATCCTGCACAAGATAACAGAAATAATAATATGTTAAAGTCTTTTAGCTTTGGTGATTATTCAAATCAACGAGAAAAAGTTTTAAAATATAATGAAACGGTTGCTATTAAAAGAATAAATAATTACTTTGAAAAACAAAAGAATCTTCAAGCACCGGGTTGGAATCCTACTAAAACTGCAGAATTACTATCAGGTAGAGATACATATAGTGTAGGCGGTATTGTTTTAAGAAAAGTTATGCAGTTAAAAGCAGCAGGTAAAGATGTAGAATATGACCCATCGGCAGCACAGAAAACACAGATAGCTACAACAGGTGGTACCTATGAAAAAGCTTCTAAAATAATGGATGATTATAATGCATATGATTCATTAGATTATGGTTCAGGCATACAAATTAATCAAGCTAGACAAGTTTTAAAAGCTGATACATACGAACCATATCCACAATTAGATAAGGCTAACAAGTATGGTACTCCAGACTTTGTAGAACCGGAAGAAATTACACGTAAGTATAATTTTATTACTAACTTCTCAGTGTTAAATGTATTACCAAAACTAGATAGAGATAAAGCTGTTAAACATATTGGCTCGTTGTTACAAGATAATGGTGTTGCTGTTATAACTGTACGGTCAAAAGATGATGTATTAAAAGCTTTACCCAATGCAAAGAAACAATTATCTGATTCAGAATTAATTACAGCAAGAGGTACATATCAAAAAGGTTTTACTCGTGATGAGCTTAAAAAATATTTAAGTGAAACTCTTGGTAAAGGTTATGAAGTAATGGACTTGCCTAACAAATATAAAATGTCAGGTGTAGGTGTCCTTATAAAAAAATCTCCAAGAAGTAAATTTTCTGAAGGTGGCAAGGTTTCTACCAACGAACAAATGGAGAGGTTAGGTTTTAAACATGGTGGTCCACATAGTGCTGCTGAAACTATATTACAAACAGTAGCAAAAAAACGAGGATGGACACCTGAACAAACAAATTTATTTAGACAATTTGCAGACGATGTAGGATGGGTCGAAGCTGATAGTATACCAACTCGTACACAAAACGATGATCCTAAAGGAATAGGTCGTGGTAAATATCAAGTTGAAATGGATAGTTTAAGAAAAGAAGCTGCTAAAAATAATCCAGAGGAATATAAAAGATATAAAGACTTAACTGGTTCTAGTTCAGTATATGTAAATAGGTATAAAAATTATAAAGCAAAAAATAATCTACCATTAACAAAAGACGAAATAGAACTATTTAAAAATAAAGATTTAGATTTTTCTCAAATACCAGAAGATTTACAGGATGCAATGTTTTATACAGATAAATTACAAAAACCAAATTTTGCTGTAGATGATTTAGTCACAGGAAAAATAAGTTCGAATGATGCGTGGTATAACTATCATTATGCTGGAAAAGATGAATCAAAAAGAAATTTATTTAATGAACGACTAGCTATGAGACCACAATAATGCTACTTTACACAGAGAAACAATTAGGCATAGCCTATAACATTTATAGAATGCACCAGATTGGACAAGGGCTAAGTTTTATGGAGTTAGAAAACTTTAGAAGACTTTACGAAGAACTATTAGAAGAGGTATATGATGTTCCCATTTGAAATTATAACTATGTTAGGTTCTACTCTATTGAGTAGTGTATTAAGCTTATGGTCTCAGCGTATGAAGGCTAAACAAGATGAGCAGAAGATGTTAATTACTCGTGGCGAGTTTCAACTCAAAGCTGTAGAGTCTGCACGTAACGTACAAGACAAAGGATTCCAGTGGACAAGACGTATTATTGCTCTATCATCTGTCTTTGCAATCGTTATACTACCTAAACTGGTAGCAGTATATTATCCAGATGTTGATGTAACAGTAGGATATACACTATTTCATCCGGGCTTTTTATTCTTTACAGACGGTAGAGAAGTATTTGAATGGATAACTTTTCAAGGCTTGGTAATAACACAACTAGATACAAACCTTGTATCAGCAATCATAGGTATGTACTTTGGTGGCAGCCTAGTTAAAAAATAAGAGGGCATTATGCAACAGAATAATATGGGTGGCTTTAGTGGCGACATGGATAGGAACGAGGTCGAGATAGACCTTAATAAGTTTATGGAGTTGCTGCAAGAGAAGTCAGCACTAAAAGATAGGATAAGAGAGTTAGAGGATATCAAGAACGATAACCCTTATCAAAAACTTATATTTGTAGCACAAGCTGTGGATAGTTGGAGAATAATACCTAGAGCTTTTTTAAGTGTGTATATGTTTTTATTATACTATACAACTTTTTGGTTCATGGATATTGTTGACCCAACAATGGAACAATCAGGATTCATATCAGTAGTAGTTGGAGCAGGTGCTGCATGGTTTGGATTATACACATCAACATCAAAAACTAAATAGGAGATAACGTGTCAAGAGGTGATTTAAATAGAGGATTTTTTGGACCATTATTTATATTAGGTTTATTAACAGTATCGTTTGTTGCAAGTGCAGACCAAACAGGAGACTGTACTTCGGGTACACAGTATTGTGAAGACAATGGTTTAACTACTATTAATACTACGGTGACTACAAATACTAACACCAATAACAATACTAATAATAATACCAACACCAATACTAATACAAATAGTAATACGAATAATAATACTAATATAAATACTAATACTAACACTTCGACTAACAATAATAACAATGTTAATACCTCAACTAACACAAATAACAACGTTAATACTTCCACATCTACAAGCAATAATACCAATACTAATAACAACGTCAACACATCTACGTCTACATCTAACTCTACTGTAAACTCTACAGTAAATCAGAATGTAAATAACAACAGTAATTCTACTAGTAACAATACAAATACTAATAACAATACAAACGTTAATCAATCTACGTCAGACTCTAATGTTACAACAGATAATACTAATACTAATAATAACAATACAAAGTCGGATAACACTAACCGGAATATAAACGAGTCTAACTCTACTCAAACAATCAACCAGAATGTACGTAGTAAAGCACCTCCTGCTTCTGCTATAGCACCTAGTATCATGTCTTACTCACAAGACCTATGTACTGTAGGACGTTCTGGTGCGTTTCAAGGGCAAGTATTTGGGTTCTCTACAGGAGCTACTGTGACTGACGAGAACTGTGAACGCTTAAAACTTTCCAAGTATCTCTATGATACCGGTATGAAAGTTGCTTCAGTATCTATACTTTGTCAAGACCCAAGAGTATTTAAGGCTATGGAAATGGCTGGTACTCCTTGCCCTTATCAAGGTCAGATAGGTAAAGAAGCTACCAAAGCTTGGGCAGAAAACAAATCTAAAAGACCTGATGCTAAAGAACAAGAAAAACTTTTTATACAGCAATGCACACACGATAGAAATCCTAACAGAGACAAGATAAATAAAGATGTTGTTGGGGCAGTCAAAGTTATTTATACAACTAAAACTAAAACTAAAAGGCAATGCAGAAAAGAATTTTATGCTACGCAGTAGCGTGTCTCTTAAGTCTTAATGTCTTTAGTCAGTATATCTACGAAGGCAATCAGTCTTTAGTAGACCTCACTAATCAATCAGGTACAACCAACTTAAACTCAGGAGACGATAGAGTATCTAATGCTTTTAGTCTAGGGTTTAACTTTGATTTTTATAATCAGACATTTAATTCTGCTAGAATGGCTACCAATGGTTGTCTTCACTTTAAAACCTCTGGAGCTTACTGCTCAGATTATACACCCGACCCTTTAGCAAATCAGTATACTTATACTATGCTACCTTTTTGGACTGACCTCATACGAGATAACGGTTCTAAGATGTTAGCTAAAAGCTTTAGCGATAAGACAGTCTTTGGTTGGTATGATATGCGTGAATACAACCGTGCATCTGATAACAGTTTTGAAGTTATATTATGGACTAACGATACCTTTGAGTATAGATATGGTGCATTAGATATAATTAATCACGATGTTTTAATTGGTGAAGTGGGTAGTGGTAGCTCTGAAGTCTATCAATATTTGTATCACGATGAATGTAGCACAGGTACAACTAACTCTAGTAGCTGTGTAAGTACTAATTGGAACGACACCTCTGCTAATACTTTGCTAGAAAATGGTGGTTCGTTATATGGTTCTGGTAGTGGTAATGATATTGATTGTAGTAATCCTCTAAACAATTCAAGCTGTTCAGGTTATGCAGCAGCTTATCAAACTCAACAGTGCGACATAGACCAGTTATACTCTGAGTCATGTCCTTACTATTGGGATGCCTATGACGATCTTCAGTGTAATCTAGACCCACAGTATGGACCATTCTGTCAAGGCTATAGACAAGAAGATTCAGTGGCTTACTTTGAAGAAGAGATTGACTATGGTTATCAAGAAGAGTATGACATGTATGACACTTTTGAAGAGCCAGAAATCTTTGAAGAGTATGTCTTTGAACTTGAGTATGACTTTTTTGAAGAGCCTGAGTATGTATACGAAGAAGAGATAATCTTTGAACAGATGTTTCCTCGTGAAGAATACTACGAACCTTTTGAAATCATGCATGACTTACCTATGCACGAAGAAGAAATCTTTATGCCGGTGGAAGAGTTGTTGATTGAGGAGTTTATCTTTCAAGAAACATTCCTTGTAGAAGATTATAGAGAACCTGAAACGTTTATTGAATTGGAAACTATTGAAGAACTGGAGGAATGGTTTGAGGAAGAGACAAGAATGGAAGAAGAACTTGCGTATGCAGAAGAGCCGGAAGAAGAATTTATTGAAGAAGTCTTTGAAGAAGAAGCTGTAGAAGAAGTTTTTGAAGAGATAGAAGAAATGCGTGAGGAGATGGAAGAAGAACGTATAGCTGAAGTAGAAGAAGAAAGAGTAGAAGAACTGCAAGAAGAAGAGATAGTTGTTGGTGCTATACTACCAGAAGGTAAGAGTTCAATAAGTAGAGAAATGGCACTGAACGTTATCTCCTCTACTCTAAGTACAGCTCAAGCTAGTGTTAGTGGAACTACATCAGGTAGTTCTATACACGCTACAGGTGGCACGACAGGAGCTTCTAGCGTATCATCATCTAATTCTAGCGGTGGTATGAGTACAAGTAACTCACCTAGTATGTCAGCACAGTTTGCATCGTCTACTGCACAAAACAATCAAGTATTAGACATGAGTACAAGCTTTAGTGTAAGTAATTCTACAAGCTCTGTAAGCGTTGAAGCTGAGACAGTTGAGACAACGAGTGTCGTAGCTGCTGTAACACCTACTCAAACTTTACAAAGTCAAATAGATGTGTCAGTCTCTACAGATGCATCAGCTACAGAGACAGAACAAACTGTAGCCAATGTCATAGCCCAGAATTTACAAGCTGCTCAAGATGATGTTGAAGCTAAACAAGAAGAGACCGGTGAGTATGGCTCAGAGAATACTATCATAGCTTACATGGGATTTGTACCTAACTTTAATAACTATAGATTAGTTACAATACCGGACCAAGATATGTGGTACGAGTCTACAGATATTTATGCCAACAATATGTTGTCAGATAACATCGAAGGCTTTTATCAAATGGCAGGACAAAGTTTAGAAACATTAATTGAAATGAGACAATTACAACCACCACTATAATATGGCATACTCAAATAAAGTTGTAGATAGGTTTGAAGGAGTTTTAAATAACCCAGAAAAATATTCAGTCGGTAGATTTGACCCTAAAGATTTAGATGTGGGTACAGGTATGGTTGGTGCACCAGCCTGTGGTGATGTAATGAAGTTACAAATTAAATGTAAACTACATGGTAACAGACATGTCATTGATGATGTTAAGTTTAAAACTTATGGATGTGGGTCAGCAATAGCATCAAGCACTATGTTTGTTGACATGTTAAAAGGAAAGACAATAGAAGAAGCTTGTCAAATAAAAGATAAAGACATAGCTAAAGCTTTGGAGTTACCACCTATCAAGTTACATTGTAGTGTGTTAGCAGAGGATAGTATAAAACAAGCCATAAATGATTGGCAACAAAAACAAAACGGAGAATAATATGGATTGGTTACAAAATAAAACAACACAGTTTATTGCATTGATGGGTATCATTGGAACTCTTGCAGGGTTTGGATACACAGGTGCGACCTATGTGAATAGAATAGAAAACTTAGAATCAAAAGCTCAACAAGCTAAAGAAACTGAGCAAGGAGTGGATGAGGTTATCAATAGGATTGAAGCGTTAGAAACATCAGTAGAATATATTAATAAAACTATTGATGAAACTATTTTACTTAAGATTAATAACCTCGAATCTATTCGATCTGATATGTCAGGTATGAAAGCTGATATAGAAAGTGTTAAGACTGATATAAAAATATTTAAAGAAGAGAATAAGAATCCTTTAGCAGGATAGTTACTTAAGTACGTTTAACTCTCTTTGAAAATAATTATGTAAGTCTCCCATCTTTGACTTACCGTTACGGAGGATTGTTTTGATTAAGTCTCTCTCATCAAGAGGGAATATCTCATCGACCATATCCTCCGGTAACATACTAAACTCTGTAACTATTTCATTCTTGCGTGTAAGAAGCACTTTAAAACTTACTAAGTTTGCTTCGTTCTTATTAACCATTATCACTCTCCAAGTTTGCAAAGGTTATCTTATCTTGTCTACCACGTAGTCCTGCTTTCATATAAGAAGTAGCACGACCTTCAAAGAAGTTCTGATGTTCAACACCCATCACTTCATCCAACCAACCTAGAGGATTCTCACGCTGGTCATAGTTTGTTTTTAATCCTAGCTGGAGTAATCTTCTATCAGCTATATATCTATTATAAGCATACATATCTTTCTTGGTAAGACCTTCAAGGTCTCCCATATCAAACACTAAGTCTAAGAATTTATCTTCTAGCACTACCATTGTTCTACATATATCATAGAGTTCTGCTTTAAAATCATCTGTCCATATATCTAAGTTTTCTTGGATAAACTCTCGAAACAATTTAGTCATAGCTTCAACGTGCATAGACTCATCACGTATAGAGTACGTAACTATCTGTCCCATACCTTTCATACGTCCAAAGCGTGGGAAGTTTAACAAGATTGCAAAGCTACTAAACAACTGTAGTCCTTCTGTAAAAGCTGAATAGACTGCTAAAGTTTTGGCAATGCTTTTTTTATCCGACTTAGTTGTCTTAAGCTTACGAACATACTCATGTTTATCTGCCATCTCTTCGTACTCTGCAAAAGCTTTGTACTCTATCTCAGGCATACCAACTGTATCAAGCAGTAAACTGTATGCATGTTGATGAATAGATTCCATGTTCGCAAAAGAACCCATCATCATTCTAGCTTCAGGCTTTCTAAAGATACGCATGTATCTATCAACATATCCGGCACCAACATCTACATCTGATTGAGTAAACAATCTAAAGATTTGAGTAAGTAAATTCTTTTCTTTTGAATCTAACTCCTGCCAATCTTTTACATCAGTGTGTAAAGGTACTGACTCCGGCATCCAATGCATTTGGTTTTGTAAGACATAGTAGTCAAACATCCATGCATGGTCAAAAGGTTTGTAGTAATCTCTTGTATCTAATAAACTCATCTGTTCTCCTTGTTAAATCTCTTAACTAAATATTTAAAATTTTCAATTACATATCCTGCGTAATCTTTTGTTTTTGAGAATGGGTCTTTATGTTCATCACAATAATCTAACCACATCCTACTAGTAAAGCCAGAAAACTTCTGACTAAACACAGTATCAAATTCTGATTGTTTCATATTAATCCTTTGGTAAATAAACTATAACAGCCGAGTTACATTTAGGGCAACTTAAATTAGTTTCCATAATATACTCATCGTTCTCATCTTCTATGTCGTGGTCTCCACCCCATATTAATTGTGTTCCACAGTGCCAACAATCCATATTATCCCTCACATGCGATACATTCAGCATCGTCTAATTTAATACGTTGTACTTTAGTGTTTACGTTCTCTGCATTACGAGCAGCATTAGTTCTAAAGTAATATAAAGATTTAAGTTTGTTCATACCATACCAGTGCACATCATTGACATACTGCATATACTCATCATGTACTTCCTGTGGTTCGGTAGCTGTAGGTATAGTAAAGAAAAGATTAACTGACTGTGCTTGACAAATAAACTCTTGTCGTTTAGCAGCGTGTTCAATAATCCATATTTGATCTATCTCATTAGCAGTCTTGAATATTTCTTTTTCATCATCTGTAAAAATATCAAGGTGCTGTACGGAACCCTCGTTACCTGCAATGTCTTTCCAGACTGAAATCAACTCATCTTTCTTTAATCCTTTATCTTTAAGTATCTCTTCTAAGTATTTGTTTTTAACTTGGAACGAGCCTGAGAGAGTCTTGTGCGTATAGACATTAGCCCTGTATGGCTCAATCGAAGGAGATGTCCCACCACATATGATACTAGAAGAAGCATTAGGAGCAACAGCGAGTAGATGAGCATTACGCCTACCACTACCACTGACATCAGGTGACTCACCACGTTCATCAGCAAGTCTTTCAGTTGCTCTAATTGAATGTCTCTTAATGTGTTTAAATGCTTTGTAATTAAAGCCCGTAGCGAAGATACCCTCAAAAGGAATGCTGCGTGATTGGAGATACGAATGGAATCCCATCGCACCAAGACCCAACGACCTTTCTCTGTAAGCAGAGTAGGCAGATTTAAGAAACCCTTCTTTGCCCGGCTTAATATGTTTTTGAAACCTTTTAAAATTTGCATTATATTCTCCTAAGTTATTGGTGTCGACAGCATTATCAATGTAATGTTGTAATACATTGTCAAGCATGGTAATTAAATCATCAATGAACAAAGGGTTCTCACTCCACTCATCAAAGTATTCTAGGTTTACGGAAGACAAACAACACACTGCTGTTCGTTCTTCGTTAGTAGGTAAAGTAATCTCAGAACATAGATTGCTCTGTTTGATTTCTAATCCTAAATCTTTTTGTTCTTTAGGTAATGCTTCGTTACATGTATCTATATTAATCATGTAAGGCTCACCTGTCTCTGCTCTTGCGTTGATGATCTGCCACCATAAGTCTCTAGCATTTACAATCTTTGTAGGTTCGTGAGTCTTCGGGTCAATCAATCTAAAGTCTGCATCTTCTTGTACAGTTTTGAGAAACTCATTGGTAATGTTGATACCATTGTGAAGATTAAGATTCTTACGGTTGATATCACCACCAGATTCTTTACGCATGTTAATAAACTCTTCAATCTCCGGATGAGATATGTCCATGTATGCAGCATAAGAACCACGTCTTGTTGTGCCTTGATTAAAGGCTAACATCTGAGAATCTACGACATGCATGAAAGGGATTGAACCAGTAGACTTACTACCGTGAGTAGTAGAAATACCATTACTCCTAATATCTCCCCAAAATCCACCAATACCTCCACCCGAACTTGCCAACCAAATATTCTCGTCATAGTGAGCAGATAAACCATCCCTGCTATCAGGTACATAATTGAGGAAACAGCTAATAGGAAGCCCACGACTTGTTCCCCCGTTACTAAGTATAGGAGTGCTAAACATGAACCAACAAGAGGAACTGTAGTGATAAAGTCTTTGAGCCAACTCAAAATCTGTGTGACCTTTGTAGGTTGCTCCGAAGACTGATGCTCTGGCAAACGCTTCTTGTGCATGTGTTTCATTCTCCCATAAGTATCTATCCTTGAGAGTATCAAGGCTAAACTTATCTAATAGTTTTTCATTACTGTAATTAATTTTTATACCAAGATATTCCTTGATACCTACTTTATCATCTACCATTATGAGTTCTCTGTGTCGTGTACGTTAAGCATTATTATACCATAATGTAGTATCTTTAGCAAGTCTTTTCTGTTCTTTCCGTCTTTGTTTCCATAACGTTTAGCGTACTTCATAATGTTACCAAGAGTAAACCCTTCACCATGTCCTGAATCAATGATGATGTCTGTTGCTTGATACTTATCGGAAGCATAATGCTCACCATATGTACCATCAATATAAGCCTGTAGTTCTTGTATTAGTTGTCCTTCATTAAATTTATAGTTCATCTGTTATCCACTCCTTCGGTAAAGTTTCTTCACTATACCATGTAAAATTATTTGTTTCTGCCCACTCAGCATGGGTTCTTTTTGTTCCATTCTTTCTTATCTTAGCTCCCGGCATAGGTGCAAAAGGTTTTTGAAATAAGAATATTAGTTCATAGTCTTCTACTCTCTCACTCAAGGCTTCTCTTATCCAGATATACTTACTGTATTCAGCATAATCCCAGAACCTTCCCTTTGCTTCTAACAATATTATTTTACCATCAACAGTCTTTACAAAGTCTGGCTCATAAGTATGCTCTACTATATAATCAATTTTATCCCAATGATGTTTCCAATCTTGTAAAATTGTTTGATGTATATTATATTCCCATGTACTATCATAGCCTTTAGGTACGTTAGTTTTTTTAGGTCTAGGTTTTCTGGGAACTCGTCTAGGCATTCAAGTCTCCAAGAGTAATGTTAGGATTACGTTTTACTTGTTTGTAAAACCACCTCAAACTATATGCACTCAATAAAAATTTATTGTTAGCAAAGATATGAGTTTGTTCTGGTAAGAACTCATTAAGATTTTTTCTATTAATCTTAGATGTATCTTCTCCATCGGGAACCATTGTTCTTAACCACTCAATGAGTAAGTCTTCTGCTCTCCGTCTTAACTGTTTAGATTTTTTTTGATTCATAGTTCTTTACTAATTTCCAATAGTTTAAAATGCTGTTAAACATTTCTGTATGTTTTGTTTGAGAGTCTCTATCCCATATATGACAGGCTATAAGTTCTTTGTCTTGACGATCAACAAATATAGATACTCGTTCTACATCATCAAAACCACAGCCTTGAGCATAGGCTGACAACTGCATACCATGTTCATCATATACTAAACGAGCAGGGTCTTTACCAAATAGATTATCTTTAGTTTTAAAGTCTACAAAGATACCAGACTTAGAATATAAATCTATCTTACCACCATAACCTAAGTCAGAACAGAAAGAATCTTCTGCTATCCAGTCTTCATCCGGAAAGTTTTCATCTAACCAAGACCGTATTATCTCATAGGTTGGATTTGTTTCTTCGCCTAAGAAACCTCGTTCAATCATTGCATGAATCTTAGTTCCTTCTTCTGCAGCTTCTTGTCCTATCCTTTTAGAATCTTGTTTACACCTGTAAGCAAACTCCTCAAGAGATTCATCTTCTTCTTTCTCTAACATAAGTGCAGAGTTTAATGCTTGATTAATCTTCCAGTTTTCTAATCCGGGTTTGGCTACCAGACTTAGTACAGTAGTAACCGATGGTACTAAGTTATCTTTCTTGGCATCACGTAATGTAGTGTTACGTTCTTTACCATTAGCACCTACAATAGTATACATTGGTTCGCCTTCTTGCGTATACCAATGCCCTGATTCGGCTGATTTTTTCTTAGCCGACAACTTATTATATACTTCTTGACTGGTTGTGTCAAGAGGTTTTGTTTTATTTTTAGAAATTAAATTCGCCTTGTTTGGCATTAGCTACCTCCTGTATAATAGTTTTATTTTTTCTAACGTGTGGCATGTAATCTCTTTCTTCCCATGTTTTAATGCTATGGCAGTTTTGACAACGTACTTCACACTTTCTTATTTCATTAAACAAATCTTTAATGTACTGTCTGTTTTTTACTTTATCAGTCGGAGTAATCCGGCATACTAAAGTACTCATATTAGCTCCGCTTTTAGAAGCATCTAATAATATTGTTTTTTCTTCTCTTACTTTGTGGTCAAAGCAAAGTGCTTTTGGATGTTTATTGTAGCCACAATCTATACATCCTTTACTAAGTTTATATTTATTAATCCGTCTGTATCTGTTATCACGGAGATATTTTCTGTATTCATCACTAGTGAGTGTCACTCCAGTTACCTCCTACTTTATATTCGCCATCCATTGGACAGCGTAGATTAAAATGTTCACCTGCTTCTATAATACTTTTGACTGCAGTCTCTCCAACAAAATCTGCTTGAGATTCTTTGACTTCAATCTGCCACTCATCATGTATGTTAGCAACAAATCTATAATCAATAGCGTTTAGTTTTAACACACTGTCTAAGTCTACTAATGCTTTCTTCATTAAGATAGCACCTGCTCCTTGCAATAAGGTATTAAGTGCAGCATGTTTGTTTCTTATATACAGCTTCCTACCATCTAATCCTTTGAGGTAATTTTTTGAAGCTGCTCTGTCAACTCGTTCCTTAAGAGTTCGGTATGTTGGGAGACTACTAAGAAAGCGTTCTCGCAACCTCTTACCTTCTGCTCTGCTTCCTTTAATGATGCTTCCAATCTTCTCATCTCCTGCTCCGTAAACGAGTGCGTAGATGAAAGTTTTAGCCTGATCTCTTGATTTAAGTCCAGCAAAGTTTTGGTTAGTCGTGTGAATGTCTCCATTAATAATTTCATTTATATACTCCTTGTCGTCCATGTAATGTGCTAACATGCGTAGCTCTAATCCACTTGCATCTACACCTACAAGCTTATGTCCTTCTGGTACAGTCCAACATGCTCTACATTCCTTACCGTATGGGCTATGAACTGAGGGAACTTGAGCAACGTTAGGGTTTCTATGTGACATCCTGCCGGTAATAGTACCGTTGGGAATAACAAAACCATGTATCCTACCATCATCCCTGACAGCTTCTACCCAAGAGTCAATCTGAGCTATACGCTTTTGTAATAGTAAAAAGTCTGCAATTAATTTAGCTTCATGGATATGTGTAATCTTGGATAATGTTTTCTCATCTACAATAGGTTGACCAGTGGGTGTAAATCTATCTGGATTCCAACCAAAGTCAATAAGATATTCTCCAATCTGTTTACGAGAACCAAGATTAAACTCTTGTAAAGTTTGTCGCATGAAAGGATTGAAGTTGTTTGTATCTAAACAACGTTGATATTCTTCATCAGTCATACCACGCTTAGATAGATTACCATCTTTCTTGATGTAGGGTGTGACTTGTTTTGTGTCTACCCACTTAGGTTTAAATGTGGAATGAACCTCGTCTTCAATCTGTTGTTTCTTTTCTCTTAGTTCTGCTAGTAACGTAAGTGCTGATTGCATATCAAAAGCAAAACCATCTTGCTCCTGTTGTTTCATAATCTTAGCAACACCTTGTTCAAGATCAATACAATCTTTCTTAAACCCTCGTGACTCCTTACGAAGTTCTTGTAAAACTTTAGTATTAAGTTCTACATCTCTTACACAATAGGTCAACATATCCTCAGAGTAGTTTAAGTAATCTTCAAACTCAATCTTAGGATAGCCTAACTTGTATCCCCAAGTCTCAAGACTGTGCCCACCATCACGTGTTGGATTAAATAGTCTGGATAAAACTAAAGTATCAATAACTATCTTATCACTTAGGTCTACATTACCAAACTTTTCTACCAGAGGTATGTCAAATCCAATAATGTTGTGACCGATAAGTGTATCTGCTGTTGTCAAAAACTGATATCCTTCTTCTAGTTTGTCAGGTGGGAACTTAAATACCTCACCGGATACTGGATTCTGTGCAACAATACACCATACCTTTGTTGCGTTCAGATCATCAGTCTCTATATCAAATACTAATTCCATTAGAATCCTTCGTCTCCAGAGTTATCAAACTCTATATCATCGTTAGTTAATTCAGATAGTCTACCGGTCTCGGCATCATAGATAACTCTAGCTGCCATACCTACATCACCTGTGTATCTTGATTTAAGAACACGTAGCCTTGTAGTCCTAGCTTCGTCTGGGTCGTCTGATTGTTGATTACGTTCTAATGCAATAACACAATCGGATAGTTGACCAATACTATTAGAGCCACGTAGATGAGATAGACTTACTTCAATTCCATTCTCGTGTCCTTTGTTACCATCGACACGTCTAAGATGAGACACAAGTATAATACCTGCACCTGTCTCTTCAACTAAACTTCTTAGCCTAGTCATAATTGCATCAATGGCTCGTCTCTCATCACCTTCATGCACTGCACTGACTAGCATATGTAAGTGATCGACCACTATCCATTTGCAATCACAGCCAATAATCATAAAGCGAAGCTTAGTAAAGATATCATCAATGTCGTTGGTGCCAAAGTGTGAGTGAACCCATACTCTGTTTTTGTTCTCACCATCGTACAAGATGTCAAACATCTTATCAAGTTCTTCTTTAGAAAACTTCTCACGTTCTTGGTCAATGTATAATCTAGCGTTAGCTTCAATAGAAAGTATACCATCAATGGTACGTCTCCAATCTTCTTCTAATGCTATGATACCTACGTTGTCCTGTGTTTGTTTGACAAGCCAATGCTCTATCTCTCTGGTCACACTAGACTTACCAAGTCCTGTTCCACCTGTAAGAGTTACAAGTTCACCCTGTCGTAAGCCATACAGCTTCTTGTTTAATCCTTCATAAGGATAGGGAACACTTTGTTTCTTCTCACGATTATGAAACTTCTCACGTTGCTCAGTAACATTTATAACACCAGATGGTGTGTAAACTTTACTCGCCCACCACGCTTCAACAAAATCTTTATGTCTGTTGTCACGAAGCATATCGTTAGGGTCTTTGAAGCCATTAGGAAGTGTGAGTATCCTAGCCTTGCCGGGCTTGAAAAGTCTAGCAACTTTAACTGCTGCATCCTTTCCTGCCTTGTCATTATCAAATGCGACAATAACATTTTCAAAATCATCAAAGAACTCTAAGCTTTCCTTGATGTCTCTGACTGCACCCTGTGCACCACGCTTGATGGATACGACTGCCCACTTACTACCAAGTAGTTCGTAAGCTGCCATCGCATCACACTCCCCTTCGGTTATCGTGACATACTTGCCACTCTTAAACAACTGTTGACCAAACAATCCGGTCTCGTTATAACTACCAGATACAAAGAAGTCTTTACTTAAAGAGTTTCTACATTTGGTAGCTGACAATTCGTGTCCGTTGTAATACGGATAGAAATGTTTAATGACCTGACCTTTAAGGTCTTGGACAGCTTTGACCCCAAACTTCTGTGCAGTTGCTTGAGATATTTTTCTATCAGTTAATGCAATGAAGTTACCTTCGGCTACATTATCTGGTTGTTTGGTTTGTGTTGGTTGTGATTGTGTCATAGTTTTTCCGTTACATGCTTGTTCATAGTTAGGCATAAATTCTCCACAACTGAAACACTTTGCCGAGCCATCTTGATTGACTCCTACAGCATCACTGCTGTTGCAAAGTGGACAGGGTTGTTTCAACTTATCCCACGTTGTATCGTTCATGTTAGCCCTCCTCACAGACTATGTGGTTTCTTTTGCTACTTTAGATTCGTCCTCTATAGTTTCTGGGTCGTCTCCTACGAACTGACCTTTCTCGTTACGAGCAGATTCAGTTTCAACGATTGCTTCGTCTCTATCTTTAAGAAGTCCTTCTAAGTTAGCACGATGTGTACGACTTGCAAAGTCTAAAGCTTCTATGATAACTTGTAAGTTACCTACTTTCTGTACTATAACAGTAGCTTCTTGCTTTACTTTGTCGTCACTAATGTTGTTGACATCATAAGAGTTGTTACTGTCGTCATTATTAATAGTAATAATCATTTAGAACTCCTCGTTATCAGTGTCACCTTCAACATATTCTATTAAGTTCTCAACCTTTACAGCCATGAGTTCAGCGAATTGTCCGAAGTCATTCTTGTAAGGTTTAATCTTAACAGTTACTTCTGAACCATTACCCACACTAACATCAATAGGTTCACCATCAACGTTAATTAACTTAGGTGCAGTATTAGCTACCCCATCGTTATTGGCTGCTCTTTTACTAAAAGTAAATGCCGGTTCATCATACTTAGGCTGTCCTGCTCTGTCCTTAACTTGATTAAGACCAATGCCTTCAAGTTTTGCTGCAGTATCTGCATCTGTTAAAACAGTCAAGCCATACTTGTGAGGTTGAAACCTCGTGTTTGGCGATGTGATGTTTGCCCACATTGCCTTTCCTTTTACATACTCATACATAATTATTCCTCCATCGGTTTGTATTAAGTGCACACATTATATCATACTTTGATGATAAAGTAAAGTGTTTGGTTAAAAAAGTTAAGCCGGTTTTAGCTTGGCACAAGACCGGAAACTTGTAGATATTATAAGTTAAATAAAGGAGGGCAAAACTTCTTATAATATACCTCAATTAATTTCTGATAGCAGTTAGTATTTCTTCCCAAAATGTAAGTGGAGTATCATCCAGATGTACTATAAAAGTATCGTCTAGTTTGTCCACCACATGCCCTACATTTGGATAGTTTTCAGTCATATACAATCCAAACTTCCTGTACTCATCACGAGTAAGTAGTTCTGTATTGTATTGTTTTTTTTCTAATGAATACATAAGTTGTATTATACCACAGATTAATTGTAAATGCAACCTTTAAATGTTAATTGTGAAAGGTAATGTACACCCTGTCATAGTGACTGGATTATCAAACTCTAAATCCATTACATAATTAAAGGTAGCTTGTTTAACTTTGTTAGGTATCTTACCCTCATATCTAACATCAGTTACATTACCTTCAAAGAGATCATAGATAACTGTAAACTTTAAAGTTCTTTTAATTGTAATGTTATCTATGTAATATCCATAAGGTCTAGGTGAACTAACTTTAGGACATACAATAGGCTCTGGTGTTACCTCTGGTTGTCCTGTTACTTGTGTTCCTGTAAGCACACCGAATCCAGCATTAACACCTAAGTCTGGCTCTGGCTCTGTCTCTATATACTTTTCAATAACTACAGTTGCAACCGGTGGTTTGTTTAAGCGTTCATCTAAATCATTTAAGATTCTATAAATCTCTGAGTTAGTTTCTTCCATTACATCTAGTCTGTCTGATAAATCAACTAAAGAATTACGATAGCTTTCTCTGGTAGATTCTATTAACTCTGCTTGTCTACCTACACTTTCGAACTCTTCGCTTAGAGACAGGAAAGATTTGTTTAGCCTAGTAAGTCCTGCTTTGTTTTCTGTTATCCCTCCGGCTGTTGTTGTTACGATGCTATAGACAGAAGCCATCGAAGCCACCAGCACCATTCCAAATATTATTTTAAATTTCATTTACGCTACCTCCTGTGTAGTCCACCATGTAGGTTTAGCTCTGTTCTGTTCCCACTTGGCATAGTGTTTTTCATTGATTACATATCTACGATACGCAACGATTGGGTCATTGTGTTTATACTCCTCCGGCATAGCCTGTGCTAATGGTGTCATATCACCAATGTTTATATTAAGTGGTAGTTGCATAAGAGGTGTTGATAGTTTATCAAAACTTAAATGCGATCTACCATATCTATGACTGTACTCAATGGCTAGTGCTATGAAGTGCCGATACAACCATTGATAGTTAGAACTAGATTCTCTTGCCCAGATAGTACAAGGATGATTCTTGTATGCAGTTTTGTAAAGTCCTTGCTTGTCTGCCCACTCATCACCATCTAATTCTCTATGTGCTGTGCATAACATCTGTGCTGTTTCCAATGGCATCTTGACTAGCATCTTATCTGGTTGTGCTAGTGCTGATTCAACTGGACATTCGTTAAAATAAAATATGTTCATTTACCTTGCCCTCGATATTTTTTTAAGTTGGCTTTTTTATTTTTGTTCATGGTAGATGTGCCAACGTTACCTCTACCTTGACTTGTCTTCTTACCTCTGCCTTGTGTAGCAGATGTATATACAGATTTATTCCACGTCTTCGCCATACCTATTCTCCTCTATCGTTGCTCTGCGTTTGTCTCTGTACTCTGTAACACTTCGACCATCAGCATAGTCAACAGTTTGTTTATACCATAAACCATCTTTGTACCTTGTGTCAATACCTACAACTCGTTTAGCTTGTTTTTCTAATTCAAGTATTTGTCTTTGCTGTTCAACAGATTCATCATACTGTGTCATTTTGTTCCCTCTCTTTTTTAAGTTCCATCAACTCGTCCCACTTGTAATACTTCTTAGTCTCTGCATCCCAGAAGTTACCTCTGTGTTTCATAGGTGTGGGTACATGTGGTTCTACCTTATCATCTTCAACCAAGTACATATACAAAGTTGTGACTGACAATAACAACACAACACCTACTACTGTTAACATAAATTCCATAGCTCTATCTCCTATATAGATTTTTCAAAGTTACTACTGCTTGTAATACTTTTAAACTTAACACCCAATAACTTATGTATCCTATCCTCAAACAAACTAACTTGATTCATTATCTCAGCTTGTTCACGAGGTGTAGCGTTTGCAAATCCCTTATCCATATGAACCTCTGGACTATCAAACAAACCCATCAAGTAATCAGACACTTGGTGTTTAGCATACACTTTCGGTGTTACTTTTTTATTATTATATTCTATCATTATTATTCTCCTTTATAAAGTTTTATAAATACTAATATAAATTATTAATATAATTAATTATTAATTTAATTAATGTTATAATATGTATAAGATTATATCATAAAAATAAACAGAAGTCAAATCGTGTGACATTCGTGTTAGATTATCCATCAAAAAAATATAAAAATATTAACAAACTTAAAAAAATAATGAGCATTTGTACTCCTCTCTAAGCATAGGGTTAATTAAAAGGTAGGGCATACCCTTAGTACTTGAACGAACGTCCAATACACGAAGCCACATACTCTTCTACAAGCATGTTTATGTCCATCTCTGATAGGCTATCTAAGTCTCTACGATTTATGACATAAGCATGAGCATCTTGTAGCAACATTTGTTGTGTTATCTTTGTCAATCTACCATACAAATTTCCAAAGTCTCGGCATAAAATTTCCTCAACTCTGGAATGCCATGTACCTTTTTCTATTCTTTGCATTCCATACCCTCCAATAGTTCAGCAACCATATCCTCATCTTGCTGCTGTTTTTTAACAAAGTCTAACCACTCTTGACTGTTCTTGTCAACAGTATCAAACCATTCTCTAAATACTTTACTCATACTTTACTCCTTGTTATAAATTAGGTGCTAGTTTTACAGGTCTAGCAACTGTGTCCTTCCTTACTCGGACAATTTGTAGTTAGTGCATGGTGGTTTAGTTCTCATTTACTTTCATCCTTAACACGCACTTAAGACATATAAGACCAGTGGGATTTTACAAAGGCTCACTCCTAACTACAAAACATATCCTATCATATCAATGTGTCAAACGTGTGACATCATTGTGACAATTCTGCAATATCTATATATTTATAGACTTTAACTTTTGACATACAATCAATAAAGAATTGTCGATAGTCTCCATCCATGTTGATACAGCCACCGACTAACACTTCATCGTGTATGTTGTATTTCAAGTCTGATATTGTTGTCAATACTCTACTTTCATAAACATCATCATCATTTTTAAAGTATTGGAAAGTTATTCCATAGCCTTTAAAGAATGCTTTGCTTATTATTTCTGCTGTTGTCATTCATCTTCTCCTATTAAAGCGTTGATGTCTGCTTTACAAGTTTGTAAACGTGCATTTATTACAGCGTTTAACTCTCTTATAAAGTCTAGTTCTTTCTCTAGTCTTTCTAGTTCTTCTGATTTATTCATATTATCTCTCCTCTGTTGTTATATTTACATCATCAAATTGTATATCATCTACATACAATAGTTTATTTTTGACACCTTTGAGATTGATAAGGATAGATTTTTTGTATATCCCACCTGCTCTGCTAGGTGCATCATCACACTGTATTTCTATTTGAACGTGGTCGTGTTCACCTGCTTGGTACTCATCGTTAGTTTTGTTGGCTTTCGTGTGTACTATCGACACCATAGTTGCTTCCTCAATGTTGATGGTCTCTCCAAAGTAGTCGTTCAATTTTATTTCTTTTATCATACTCTTCCTCCTCTTTGTATGTTTCAGTTGTTTCTGGATTAGTGTCAATCAATGGTGCATCTGCATAATGTTGATCGACAACCTCGTTTATTATATCGTCTTCCATCATAACTCCTATGTTATCACGGTTGGTTGTTCATACCAATAGTCTTCGTTATTTGTAGAGAAGTAAACATTCGGCTCACCTCTAAATCTTACAATCGCTTGTTCGATTAGATCATCGCTTCCTTCTGGCAAGATTGCTCTCTCCAGATGTTGCAGCACTAAGTCTCGTTCCTCCTCAGTTCTACATTTTACTTTTACATTATAAGTTTCTTCAGTCATATATTCTCCTTTATCTTTTTGTTATTAAGCATAGGTATCTATTGTCTAAAAAGTTAAAGACAATACCTCTACTTGTTCGGTAGATATTTCTACCATCTACTTTAGATAGTCGTTTGTTATTAGCAATTCTAAATTTCAACCCAAACAAATTCACGTGATGGAATTTTTTGTTGCTGTTATCTTTATCACTAAATGTTTTTACATTTATCATATCATTCACTCCTAGCTATTACGCTAATTGTATTACATTAATTACAAAGCCGGACGTATCTTGTCTAGCTTTGCCCTTCGCTTTCAGACCAACCACGCTATTTGGTTCGTCCAGAAATCTCATATCTGTTTTGTCTCCATCAATTACCTTTAGTTCCTTGAACATACTCGGCAATATTCCATTGAATACTACAGCTTTGTTATGTTTTACTTTGTCAAATAGTTTTGCATATTTCTCATTCGCTTCGCTGTAGCTCCATGTCAAGTGATAGTTCGGTATATGATCTATCTTCCTAGTTGGTATCTTGGTATAGTCATAAAACTGTACATCTGGAAAGTGATCGAACAAGGTTTTACCCTCGTGCAGTTCATACTCCCATTGTATATCACTCGTTCCATTCAACCGGATACAAGGTTTTTTATTGGTAGTTTTACACTTAACCACAAATTTAGCTATCTCTTTATGTAGTTGTTGCATAAAATTAACCCTATCATCTAAATAAAATAGAGTTCGTCTAAGTCTAGCTAACTCAATCGCATTCGTGGTCTCACCATTTTTAATGATACCACCTCTTCCGGCAGTATTTAAACAAGGCTTCCAACATTGTGCAGTTTTTGCAAAAGCACAAAGCGTTCTTTTTGTTGGTCTCTCCATCAATACATCGGCTTTATCGTGGGGCAGTAAATGCATTAGCTTAACATCAAGATGCTCAGTAATACCTTTTACAAGCTTGGCATTACTCTCACCATCTGTTAGTAATGTGATCGGCTTACCCCTGTAAAGCTTGTCAAGTAAATCCGGATATGACTTGTATGTCTTATCTTTATATTTTAGTTTCATCTTCGTTCTCCTTTAAATCTGGACTATCAACAATTTCCTTAATCATATCTGCTAACCAATATATAGAGCAGTAAGGATTATTTTCATTTGCGTTGCAAAGACTTCTAATCTCTGCAATCATTTCTGTTTTATTCATCTTCGTTCTCCTTTAAGTGTGGCTCTCTTAAATCTTCGGTAAATTGCAAAGCATTATTTAAATCTACATCATTATCTGGAATCGCATATTTATTTTGCAATTCTTGTAGAGCTGAATGTATGCTTTCTAGTTTTGTATATTCAATCGTCATCTTCGTTCTCCTTAAAAATAGCTGTAGTTTCATCTTCGCAATTATCACAATAAACAAATTTATCTTCGCAACTGCCATTAACATTATTTAATTCATCTGCCCATACTCGCCAAGAAATATTATCTTGCTTACAAACAGAGCAACACATAGTTTTACTCATCTTCGTTCTCCTTATTAATTTGGATACAGCATCAAGGTTCCTGCATCGTATGGCTCCCAGAACCATCCTGCATCCTCGATTATTTTTAATAGGTCTGGATGTACACAATCATCCTCTGAACATCCTTGCTCATAGGCTAGATAGTGTTCATATAATAATCTTTCATAGGCTAAAGAGCCTTTAAAAGAATACTCACTTCCTCGAATCCAGATACCTGTACTATCATCATCATAAAATTCTGATATAGGTGTTGCATTCGCAATAGGTATTAATCTATTGATTTTATTTATTAGGTGTCCTTGTTTCATAGGCTCATTCTCCTTGCTCGTAAAAGCGTTTGTAGGCTTCAGCTTCAGCATCTGCCGGTGTATATCCTTGCATAAGTAGTTCCTCGTACAAGTCGTTTAATATTTTATCGTTGTCCATAATTTACCTCGTTTAATATGAGAACATTCTTGCTAGTTCTATTTCTTCCTGCTTTTCTCGTTCTCGTTCTACTTGTTCAATTAATTTTATCATATCTGTCATATCTTTAGTGTCTTGTTCATATTCAGTTCTTAATGTCCAATGAACTCTAGACATTTTTTCTAAATGTTCTTTTAACATTTTTTCTAATTCAATCATATTATCCATAATTTATTTTTCCCATAGTTCATGTTCGTTTATCTTATTTCTTAATCCTTTCCAATCGTCTAATGGTTTTAATATGTCGTGTCCTAGATCAATATCTAATTCATCACATATTATTTTTTCAAGATCGCATATTGCATCTTCTATTCTTACATATTTCAATGTATCTTTATAAGTTTTCATAAATACCTCTATGAATTGGCAACCTTTTCAAAATTGTGGCGTTGCTCTTTTGCCTAGACTTTCGATTTACTCTATTCGTCTTTTTGTTTATAAGTTAATCTTACACTAATTGAATACTAATTACTAGTATTAAATCCAATTATTTATAACTTTTAATTCTGGATTAGCTCCGTATCTGGCTCTATGAGTTTCGATACATGCATATTGATAGGCTGTTATTCCTAAAACTTTGGTTTTGGATTTCTTACCATATCTTTTCGCTTTCCTTTTTGCATTCTTGGAAAGCTTTTTAACTTTAACCGGTTCATCTTGAATATGTCTATATTCCTTTTCTCCGGTTTCGATATTTGTATATTCTTGATACATAATATGTCCTTATTTCTAAATGAGAGTCATTCTCATTTGGCTATTCAGGTTATCCCTTTTCGCTATATACATATTATACGCAGATTTTAAAAATGATATCAATACCATAATTCAGAGATTTTCAATTAATTTTTACGAATTATGTACTATTCACACAATGCCCTGTATGAAGTTTATTTGATTTTTAGATGCTGTAGCATTAGTGAAGTATTGGTTAGCTTAGAATGGAGGAGGTGAAACCTTTATAAAGTGTATGAATAATATATTATAGTTATAACACTTTATAAAGGCTATGAATGATATAAACTAGATAAATTTGACAAGCTTGTAAAATTTTACAGATCACTAACATATAAAAACTTTATAAAGCTTTATAAATTTCATGAATTATACATGGCACTTATAAAACTTTATAAAGTATGCTTATGTTTCTGATATACTGTACGTTTATACAGTATTGTACGTTTGTACAGTAGGGAGGGCAGGAGCCCCATAGGGGGTGGCGGGTATATATCTAAATGTTATACATTTCGAAAGGTTTTACAACATTAACCAGATTGCCCGGTATGCAATAATTTCGCCTATGAGTTATGGTATTTTGAATAAGTCTTGGAACGACTAGAATGGGTTATGTTATATATATAACTGGGGAGAACCTTACAATTCTATTGTACACATTTATTTCGATTTTGTCAAGTCATTTGCGAAATAAAGTAAAAAACTTTACAAAGGCTTGACAAATTTGCAATATACCTCTATAATACCTACATGGCAACCAATTATTTAGCTGAATCAAAAGACAAGAACCTAACTGAAAAGCAGGAAGCGTTCTTGGGTCACCTCGTGGATACAGGAGGAGACTTTAAAAAGTCAGCCGAACTTGCAGGTTACTCCGGCAATCACTATCAAGTACTAAAAAGTTTAAAAGAAGAAGTAGTAGATTTAGCCCAAAACGTACTTGCAAGGGAAGCCCCTACAGCAGCGTTCAAGATTATAGAGGTTTTGAAGTCAGATAAGCCTATACCTCAAGCTAATTATAAGTTACAAGCTGCACAAACGATACTAGATCGTGTAGGAGTTTCAAAGACTGACAGGATAGATGTTAATCATAATACAGGAGGAGGTATATTTATTCTCCCCGAGAAAAAGGCGATTGACATTACAGAAGGAGATTATGAAGATATTTCTGACTGAGATCGAAGCCTACGGTACAACCTTTGCCGGTCCTAACATTGTAGCTTCATCTTATGAGAAAGCAGAACTAGCTGCAGCCCAGAACCATTTGGTTGTTGTCGGAGAGTTAGACAGCATCTATGTAGATGATGATCTAGAAAAAGAATACTTAAACACAATACCCAGAGAAGAAGATAGGACAATACACTGATGTTATTAGAAAGATTACAATTTAGAAGTGGCGGTAAAGCTAAGTCCACTGTCAACAAAGCAGGAAACTACACTCAACCAACCAAACGTAAAAAGATATTCCAAAGAATAAAGTCACAAGCTTCACACGGTACTGCAGCCGGTAAATGGTCTGCCCGTAAAGCACAGGCACTAGCCAAAGCTTACAAGAAAGCTGGTGGTGGTTACAAGTAATGTTAAAGAAATCACAACAATCGTTAAAAGACTGGAGCAAACAAGACTGGGGAACTAAGTCTGGTAAGAAATCCAGTGAGACAGGTGAAAGATATTTACCCAAAAAAGCTAGAGAAGCTTTGAGTGATTCAGAATATGCAGCTACCACAGCAGCTAAACGTAAAGACAAAGCTGCCGGTAAGCAACACTCTAAACAACCCAAGAAGATTGCAGAGAAAACAAAAAAATTTAGAATGGCTAAAGGTGGTAAAGCAGATGGTAGATTAAAACGAGCAGGAGTCAGTGGTTATAACAAACCCAAGCGTACTCCTAATCATCCTAAAAAGTCACATATTGTTGTAGCTAAATCAGGTAGTACTATTAAAACTATTAGATTTGGAGAACAAGGAGCTTCAACAGCAGGTAAACCTAAAGCAGGTGAGTCAGCTAAGATGAAAGCTAAACGTAAATCTTTTAAAGCTCGTCACGCTAAGAACATCGCCAAAGGTGTATTGTCTGCAGCGTACTGGGCTAACAGGGTAAAGTGGTAATCAGAACTATTAGTTTAGTTTTACTGATGAGTTGCGTAACCACACCAAACAACAACGAGTTTGAAAAATGTAAAGACATTTATTATGCTGCTTATTCTGAAGAAGTAGTCTTAGAAGAATGGCACAAATGTATGCAAGGAGAAGATGATGGGTAAACAAATCGGCAGTGATGAAAAGCCAATAACATTTAGATCACCGATCTATAAAAATACACACGGAAGTAAGGGTGCTAATCCCAGACCTGGATTCTATACACAAGATTACAGAGATAACTGGGATAGAATATTCGGCAAAAAGAAAACAGAGGAGAACAACAATGACAATGATTAAGAAATGGTTAGAAGCAATAAAAAATTTTCTAACTCCAAAGAAACAAACAACCAAGAGGAAAACAAATGTTAAAAGAACTACTAGAAAAAAAAGTAAATAGTATGATTAATACCAATGACCTTACAGACATGCAAGTCTGGGGTATCATGTGTGGTATAGGATTTATATCAGCTTTTATAGTTATGTGGATTATCTAAGATGCGTTTAGTTCCCGAAGGTTACATTAAAAGAAACACCTCTACCATACCATTCGGGTATGAGTTCGATGAGGTTACTGGATTTCTTAAACCTATAGAAGAGGAACTAGAAGCGTTACAAATTGCTGAGAACATGATAGTCAACGAAGAGGTATCACTTCAGGCTGCATGTGATTGGTTAGAATATAAAACCGACAGAAGAATTTCTACTCCCGGTCTCAAGAAACACGTAGATAAAAAATATGGAAAACGAAACGAAAGACTGGGAGAGGAATCCTCATCTCTACTTGCAAGATGATGATGGTAACTTTGTCTTAAAGAAAGACGGAACTCCTAAAAAGAAAGCAGGTCGACCTAAGACCAGCACCGAAAAAGCTATCAAGGCTGCACGTGCTACGGTAGGTCGTAAACAGCGTAACATTAAAAAGCTTGAAGCCAAGCTTAACAACGCTAGACAATCGTTTAAAAAACAAAAAGAAACAATTCAAAAACTTGACAAGACTGTAGAAGGTCCTGTTACTGAAGATGAACTTGACAATCTTCCAAAAGCTGTACAAGAAAATTTAGACAACCATACAGTCTTGTTCCATGCTAACGAAGGTCCACAGACAGACTTCCTTGCTGCCGGTGAAAAAGATGTGTTGTATGGTGGAGCTGCCGGTGGTGGTAAATCTTTTGCCATGATCGTAGACCCACTCAGATATTGTCACAAGAAAGCTCATCGTGCTTTAATCCTTAGACGTTCTATGCCAGAACTAAGGGAGATGATTGATAAGTCTCGTGAGTTATATCCACAAGCCTTTCCCGGTGCTAAGTTTAGAGAAGTTGAAAAGCTTTGGAACTTTCCAAGTGGTGCAAAGGTTGAGTTTGGATTCCTTGAGAGAGATGCAGACGTATACAGATATCAAGGACAAGCATATAGTTGGATAGGCTTTGATGAGATTACTCACTTACCCACAGAGTTTAGCTGGAACTATCTTGCTTCACGACTCAGAACAACTGACCCAGAAATACAAACATACCTTCGCTGTACTGCTAATCCCGGTGGTGTTGGTTCGCATTGGGTTAAAAAAAGATACATAGAACCTTCAGAGCATAATAAATCTTTTGCTGGTAACGATGGTTTAACACGTAAGTTTATTCCGGCTAAGTTAGCTGATAACCCATACCTTGCAGAGGATGGTGTCTATGAGCAAATGCTTAAGTCTTTACCACCGATTCAACGTAGACAATTGCTTGAAGGTAACTGGGATGTAGCAGAAGGTGCAGCATTTGTAGAGTTTGACCCACTCAATCATGTGATTACTCCGTTTGAATTACCTTTACACTGGGAAAGAGTAAAAGCAGTTGACTATGGATACGCTGCAGAAAGCTGTTGTTTATGGGGAATAATGGATCAAAATGACGGAACTTTAATAATTTATAGAGAATTATACAGAAAAGGCTTGACAGGAGAAGAATTAGGTAGTATAATAACAAGTATGGAGCTAGAAGACCCTTACTCGGTCTCTGGTGTCTTGGATACAGCAGCGTGGGCTAGAACAGGTACTACAGGACCTACGGTTGGAGAAGCACTTGTACGAGCAGGACATAAGCTGAGACCAGCAGATAAGAACAGGGTACAGGGTAAAATCCAGATACACGAGTTTCTGAAGGTTCAAGAGAATGGTAGACCTAAGTTACAGATATTTAATACATGTCCTAACTTAATACGAGAGATACAGTCTATACCGTTATCAAAGAACAATCCGGAGGATGTGGATACACATGCTTCAGATCACGCATATGATGCATTGCGTTATATGATAATGAGTAGACCACGAATGATAAGTACATTCGATAGGTTGAGAGGATTGAAAAGAGATATCCATCAACCGGCTGATTCAACATTTGGATATTAAAGTTTATGGCAGACAACGAGAATACATTTTTAAACGCTGACAACATCTACGAAGACGTAGAAGGTGAAGCTGGTAAAAATCTTAATTTAGAAATAGAACAGAAAAGTAATCTTGTTGGTATCATCAAAGATAGGTTTCAAGTATCAGAAGATGCAAGACGTTCAGATGAATCACGTTGGTTAAAAGCTTACGAAAACTACAGAGGACTTTACAACAAGTCAATTAAGTTTAGAGACTCAGAAAAGTCTAGAGTCTTTGTTAAGATTACCAAAACAAAAGTACTAGCTGCTTTTGGTCAACTTGTTGATGTAATCTTTGGTACAGGTAAATTTCCAATTGGTATTTCAGAAACAAAAATACCAGAAGGTGAATTAGCAAGTGCTCATTTAGATACTCAAACAGGTGCACCCGGCTTAGAAAGCACTATGGGTGGTGGTGAGTTGCCCGGAGATGTGGATGGGAATACATTAGATAACCCATACGATGTTGGATATGAAGGTGATGGTAAAGTTCTTAAACCCGGAGCTACCTTCAACAAAGGAATCTTTGAGGACAGTCTTGAAGATAAAGTAGAAGACCAGTTGGTTGAAGGCTTTAGTCCTATACCTACAATGTTAGAAATTTCTCCAGCACAAAAAGCTGCAAGGAGAATGGAAAAACTTATACACGATCAAATAGATGAATCAAAAGGTTCATCAGAAATTAGAAATGCTCTTTTAGAATCTTCTCTACTTGGTACAGGGATTGTAAAAGGACCATTTAACTTTAACAAGAAACTTCACAAGTGGGATACTGGTGAAGATGGTGAAAGAAGTTACAACCCGTTAGAGGTTAGAGTACCTAGAATTGAGTTTGTTAGCTGTTGGGATTTTTATCCTGATCCCGGAGCTACTAGTATTGAAGAGTGTGAGTATGTTATTCACAGACACAAACTAAACAAATCTCAACTTAGACAACTACGTAACATGCCTTACTTTGATGAGGATGCTATCCGTAATTGTTTACAGATGGGTGCTAATTATGAAGAGAAAAGCTTTGAGTCACATTTAAAAGATGATGCAAGAAGCGATGAAGACTATCAATCTAACTTTGAAGTTCTTGAATACTGGGGAATCATGGATGCAGAGTATGCACGTGAAGTCGGTATAGAACTTTCAGATGATATTGATGATCTAGATGAAGTTCAAGTTAATGCTTGGGTATGTGGTAACAGTTTATTAAGAGCAGTGGTCAATCCATTTACTCCTTATAGATTACCATACCACGCTTTCCCATACGAAAGAAATCCTTATAACTTCTTCGGTATTGGTGTAGCTGAGAACATGGATGATTCTCAACAGATTATGAATGGTCATGCACGTATGGCTGTAGATAACCTAGCAATGGCTGGGTCTTTGGTGTTTGATGTAGATGAATCTGCCTTAGTTGGTGGACAGTCTATGGAAATATATCCGGGTAAGATATTCAGAAGACAAGCTGGAATGCCCGGACAAGCTATACATGGTTTGAAGTTTCCTAACACAGCACCAGAAAACATGATGATGTTTGACAAGTTTAGACAACTTGCAGATGAGCAAACAGGAATACCTAGTTACTCACACGGACAAACAGGTGTACAAAGTATGACAAGGACTGCTTCGGGCATGTCAATGTTGTTAGGTGCATCAAGTTTAAATATTAAAACAGTTGTTAAGAATCTTGACGACTTTTTATTAAGACCTCTAGGAGAAGCTTTCTTTCAGTGGAACATGCAGTTCTTTGAAGGTGGTCTAGATGTCAACGGTGATTTAGAAGTTAAAGCTACCGGAACAAACAGCTTGATGCAAAAAGAAGTACGTAGTCAAAGACTAACTACATTCTTACAAACTGTACAAAATCCTGCTGTTGCTCCGTTTGTTAAGATTTCTAAACTAATTAGTGAACTTGCTTATAGCTTAGACTTAGACCCAGATGAAGTTTTAAACGACCCTGAAGAAGCAGCTATCATGGCACAAATCATAGGAATGCAAAATGTTGGACAAACAACTGGCGAAGAAGCTCAACCCGATAGTCAACAACCCGGCGGTATGGGAAGTCTTGCAGGAACACCTGCAGAACCTCAAGAGCTTGGACCTACAGGCACTGGCGGTGGCAACATCGGAATCGGAAATGTTCCGGTTGCAGGGGAAGATCAATTCTCTGGTACGCTTAGAGCAGCTCCCGGAGCAGGTTAAAGAAGCAGCAAATAGAAAAGAGGAAACATGAAAAAAAAGAGTTTATTAAAAGACGATAGCTTTCCAGATTTAAACAAAGATGGTGAAGTTACTTATGCGGATGTATTAGAAGGTAGAGGTGCTTTTGCTGTTGGTGGTTCTCTTTTAGCAGATGATATGCCTGTAGAAGAAAACAAAATGGAAGAACCCATGATGGAAAAACCTATGGTTGAAGAACCCATGATGGAAGAACCAAAAGAAGAAATGATTCCAGACAACGAAATGGAAGATGAATACTTAGATTTTATATTAGACGAAGCATTAGATAACGAAGAAGAAGATTTTCTAATGGATGCGTTACAAAGCAACGAACAACTGTCAATGATATTTGACAAAGTTATAGACGTTGCACAAGAATTTGCTGGGTCTGGTCCTGTTGAAGGTCCGGGTTCAGGAGTCTCTGACAGTATACCTGCAAGGTTATCTGACGGAGAATTTGTCTTTACTGCAAAAGCTGTAGAACAAATCGGAGCCGATAAACTAATGGCAATGATGAAGGATGCAGAAATGGAAGCAGATGATAGACAAGGTTTAGCTAATGGTGGTGAGCCAGAAGAAGAAAATGTTGAGATGGAGGTTGAAAAACCTGCAACTAAACAGGATATTAGAGTAGTGAAAACTACTGTAGATAACGGTGGAAAAGGATTGTTAGATGAAGATGAGATATCTAAAAGTATTAAATCTAAAATGATGCTTGACAACCGAACTGGAAGACACGTCCAAAGCTAAACAAACTTAACGGTAGGGCTACCTTATGTCATAAGCACCCTACTATTTTATAAACCGAAAGGCTACCTTTACATACAAGCCCTCTAGTCGACATAGAGCTACCTTGTGAACGAAGCCCCCGTAGGAGAAGAATATGACTACAGAAGTACAAGAGGAAAATGCCAATCCTTACAACATGAACAAATCATGGCATACAGAAGATGAAGTAGGTTTTGAAGATGCAAATGGAGTTTTTTTCGAAAAGCCCAGAGCAAAAACAAAAGCTAATATAGAAGAACCTGTAGAACAGGCAGCTCAAGAGGAGACTCCAAAAGACGAACCTTACAAGCGACCAGACTACAAGAAACGCTATGACGACTTGAAAAAACATTATGACTCTAAGTTAAATGAATTTAAGTCTAGAGAACAAGAGTTATTAGAACAGGCTGCTGAAAACAGACCTAGTTATGTAGCTCCTAAATCTCCAGAAGAACTTGAAAAGTTTAGAGAAGAGTATCCTGATGTCTACGAAGTTGTAGAAACTGTTTCTCATTTACAGTCCGAAGAGAAATCTAAAGACTTAAGAGAGAAGCTAGAAAAACTACAAACTCGTGAGCAAGAACTAATTCGTAAAGATGCTGAAAAGCGATTGATGGATAAGCATCCTGATTTTGAAGATATTCGCAATAGCGATGATTTTCATGGTTGGGCTAAAGAGCAGCCAAAGTCTATCCAAGATTGGGTATACAACAATGCTGACGATGCTGATCTAGCTTCAAGAGCTTTAGATTTGTTTAAAAAAGATATTGGTATGGATGTTGCACCGAAGAAGTCACGTTCTAAACAGTCCAAGAAATCTGCTGCTGACATGGTTTCCACTAAAACAACTAGTGTAGAACCAAAGCAGGATAAAGTTTGGACTGAAAGGGAAATTGCAAAAATGTCTATGGCTGAATTTGATAAGCACGAAGCTGAAATAAGTACAGCTATGCAAGAAGGCAGGATTGCAAAATAATTAACTATTAACTAAAAACTTAGGAGAATATCAAATGGCTCAATATTTTGAACCCTCAACTGATACTAATGCTAACTTTGCAAACTCTGTAAGTGGACAAACTAATAGTTTCTTTTTACCTTCGGTTTACTCTAAAAAGGTTTTAAACTTTTTCAGAAAATCGTCTGTTATCGAAGCTATTACTAACACCGACTATGCCGGTGAAATCACTGCTTATGGAGACTCTGTAAAGATTATCAAAGAACCTGTTATCTCTGTGTCAGATTACACAAGAGGTAGCGATACTACTGCCACTAAACTAACAGACCAAGAAACATCTTTGGTTGTTGACAGTGCTAAAGCTTTTAAATTCATCGTAGATGATATTGAGAGCAAAATGTCACACGTCAACTTCAAAGAAGTAGCTTCAAGCTCTGCTGCATATGCATTGAAAGATTCATATGATGCTGCTGTCTTAGCTGTTATGTTTGCTGGATTGTCTGCTTCATCACCTAACCACGTTTTAGGTTCTGACAACGCTACTGATTTAGCTGCTGGAACTTTTGACGGTACAGGTAATCTAGACATAGGTTTTGATTCTAACGAACATGACCCTCTAGACCTTATGGGTAGAATGTCAAGACTATTAGACGAACAGAACGTACCTGAAGAAGGTCGTTGGTTTGTTGCAAGTCCTGATTTTTATGAAGTTCTAGGACAATCTAGTTCTAAATTGTTGTCAGTAGACTACAATGGTGGACAAGGCTCAATCAGAAATGGTTTAGTATCAAGTGGAAAACTTCGTGGATTTAGTATGTATAAATCAAACAACATTGCTGACACATCTAATGCTGCCGGTAAATGTTTGGCTGGACATATTTCATCTACAGCTACTGCTCAATCAATAACATCAACTGAGGTCCTTAGAGACCCTAGTTCTTTCGGTGATATTGTTAGAGGATTGCATGTCTATGGTGCGAAAGTACTAAGAGACGAAGCAATTGTAGGTGCTTTCTACGGTATTGATTAATACCAACTTTGGGGGAGTCTTCGGACTCCTCCTCTTTTTTTAACGCATAATTTTACTAAGAGGTAAATAACATGGCAATTGTAAATATAAGAGATACTGGACGTAACTCAGCAAGAACAAATGATGTTCGTGAGTTAGCGACTAAGGTCCAGAAACCTTCTGACACAGAAGCAATCACCGCAGCGAATACAATAACAGCAGCCGAATCAGGCACACGTTACGTTTTAAACGTAGCAGCAGCGAAAATTCAAACTCTTCCTACTCCAGCAGCAGGTTTAGAGTATTGGTTTTACGTTGGAGCAACAGAACCAACAGGTACTCATACAGTAGTAACAGCATCAAGTGCTAATATTATTGTAGGTAACGTATCTTCTCCGGAAGATGCAGCAGGTTCAGTCGCTACAGTTACTGATGCAGATACTATTTCGTTTGTAGCTAGTAAGGCAGTACATGGAGATTTTGTTCATGTATGGTCTGACGGTACAAACTGGTATCTAAATGGTCAGTGTAAAGTTCAAGACGGTATTACTACAACTCAAGCGGGTTAATAATACAGTCACGGTATTGACGAAACAGTCTAACGGAGGGGTTTTCGGACTCCTCCACTTTTAAAGGAATTAATATGAAAATGTATGGAATGAAAAGAAAACAACGAGCTTATGGTTCTACAGACCCTGAAAGAAAAAAAGCTAGTATGGGTCGTATGATGTATGGTAAAGGTGGATATGCTAGTATTGCAGACATGGAAAAACAATGCATGACTAAAACTGATTATAACGAAAGCTTAAAAAGCAAAGATTAATTATTATGGCAGCAGGTCAAAAACATTATAAAAGAGATGGAACTGAACACAAAGGCAGCTCTCACAAAATGCCTAACGGAGATTTACATTCTAATAAAACTCATACAAAAACAAGTGTAAAACTATTTCACTTTAAAGATTTAAGCAAAAAAGCAAAACTAAAAGCTAAAGGTAAATAATGGCAACAACATACTTAGACTTAACTAACGAAGTACTAAGAGAACTCAATGAGATACCTCTTACGTCTGCAAACTTTTCAAGTGCTGTAGGACTTCAGCAGTTTACTAAGGATGCCATCAACAAGTCTATATTCGATATAGCAAATG
>Ga0196887_1000037_pt1 | contig 53322 bp, 60 predicted proteins | sample VirMetDEL_Mar_31_FD_169094 | JGI IMG/M metagenome (GOLD analysis project Ga0196887, IMG submission 169094) | Aqueous microbial communities from the Delaware River and Bay under freshwater to marine salinity gradient to study organic matter... | ecosystem: Environmental > Aquatic > Marine >... | reverse complement strand
GGGACGCCCGTTCGAAAGTAACAAGCAAGTCGGCTATCATTGGCGTAAGGTAACTGACAAACTGGGCATAAATAAAAGCCCATACACATTGCGCCATACATTCGCTACGCGCCTCGCGCGTAACGGGACACCACCGAAAGTAATCGCTGATCTGCTGGGTCACTCCGACCTAAAGATGGTGATGCGCTACATGAATACTACCTACGAAGACCACAAGTCAGCAGTCATGTCTCTCCAATAGCGTGCCTGCCACACAACTAAATAACACGACGAAAGTTAGTTAAGATAAAATGAAAAAAAGCATTGCCAACCATTCGGTTCTAAACTACTCCGACCAGCGGAGACGTGGCCGAGTGGACGAAGGCGCTCCCCTGCTAAGGGTCTCATACCTAACCTTTCCTAACTTTTGTTGTGTTATTCTTACCCCATTTGCATGCGCACTTGAGGAATTTAACGTCGTAAATCGACAGGTTTACACAGGAATAGGCACATAAAAATATGTCTTCTGAATTTAAAAAAGCATTAATAGAAATTGAGAGTGTGACATTACAAGGCAGCGCTTTCGCATCATCATCTGAAGGTAACGTGTTCGTTCCCGCTCGCATGATCGAAGTCTCTGATGTACGAGAGGGCGATATAATATTCGCAACTCTGCGAAAAAATTATCCAGACAAACAGGACATCGCGCCGTGGCTTTGCGCGCGTCTCCACACCGACCATCCCGAAACAATATTACTCGATGATCCAGATGAGGAAGCTCCTCAATCACCCCCACCACACGTCGCTTCTAATGTTGTGCCACTTGTGCGGGGCACAGAACTAATCGACGCAGCGCGCGATCAAATGTTCTTAATATTGCTTGGCCTCACACAACCCGAACTAAACGACCTCGTTCTCGACGTGGTACATCACGAAGCCTGCACAACCGAAGACATTCTCTTTTCAATCTTGTCAGTCAACTCAACTCGCAAAGAGGAGTTTAGTAAAGTCGAACGGTCTGCGCACGATCTAATTCAGAGGACCATTGAAACCTTGTACGACAGTGGAAAAATCCTAAAGGCAACATACACTTCCGTGACTGAAGGAAGCGTAAGCACAGACCTTGTAACCTACTCGACTACACAACGTGCAGACGATGAAACTTTTTTCTAAACGATAGATTAAATATGTTGAGCGAAAACCAACTTCCGTTTTCGCTCAACTTTTTATTTGTCTGTCAGCATTTCGAAGGCGCGCTTCACTCTACTCAGTGGCGTACTCGCCCCTTCCATCTTCTCTTTGACGCGATCAATCAGCTTAGATTTCCACTCATCATTCTTCATCGACATCACTAGACCGAGCACGAGCATGTCTCTCTCAGTCATATCGTTCGACAAGCCACACCTCACATAACCATCTGCGTCAACGGACAAAGCGGGTGCCTTGTCCGTCACGTACAATCTCTTACGTACGTATTTGATCTGTGCTTGAGTATCAGCGCTCATCATTCGCCCTCTTCAAAGATTGAATTTGCTAAGTCGATGGGCAACTCCACGGTCACTGACCTAAAGTTACACACCACACATTTTCGTTTGCGCTTAATAGTTTGGAAGCCGTACCCAATGTGCGGTCGGCTATCCCAAGTTGCCAATTTGTGCAGGCAATCGGGACAGTGAGATATGCTCTCGCCCATCAGACCTCCACCAGTTGTACAACTTCTGGTACATAATCCTTTGCCAGTCGGACGTACTGCGTCGGCAGGCCCATTCCCTTGCGTGGCAGCGCAGCCAGGTATCCTTCCGAAGCCATCTGTGAAAGGTACGAAGCGGCGGCTTCTCTCGTGATCCATCCTGTTTTATTCGCGCCCGTTGCTAACTCTTCCATCACCGTGCGTATCGTTACAAGTTCCCCGTCGCGTATGACTGCAAGGATTTCCTGCCAAGCCTCGATCCTTCTCAACTTCGTACCCATCCTCTCGTAGTCTGCCTTCAACCGCGCCGCGTGACGGCTGGCAGCAGTCGGCTCGTCGCATGGCATTCTCGGACGCAAACCTTTCTTCACCATCTCCCGTTCAAACTTCATCATACGTTTAGCTAGACGCTCTTCTCCATCTGCGTGGCTGTCGCCAATCATAATATTAACCATCGATCTTACCCCGCATGTTTACCTTCACGATGTCTACAATCGAAAGAAGCTCATCCATCGTGTGCTTTCTTGGGTTGCCCGTAGCCTTAAACTCCATCTTCAAATTCTCCAGCTTGTACTCGATGCGCTTCAACGCATTCATTGTCTGCTCGTGTTGCTCAATATTCATCCGTTAGTTTCCTTATAAAAAATGTGTTGTCCGTATTGTGCAGTCTTCGTAAACGCCTTGGCCCAGTACGGGCTGGCGTAGATGGAGTGGTAAAACAGGACACCCTCTCCAACTTTTCTGGGTGTCCCCTCTTCCATCGCAAGTCGCGCAACATTGGCTGCGATTGCCCATGCCACTGGATCGCGCGGCGTGTCGCTCTTGCCATCGTGCGTCCAAGAGAATTGCTTGTGCTGCCAGACAACATCGCACACGTTGTCTGGATACTTCTCGCTTGCGACCCTGTTCAAAGTCACTTGCGCCACAGCCATCTGACCATCGAAGCTCTCTGATCTGGCCTCGAAGTAGACGTTAATAGCGAGGCAAAGTGCCGCTTGTGTAATTAGAACCACGTACGTATTCCTTTCTAAGATGCGGAAGTTTTTCATCGACCAGGCGCATGATGCGCTTGATCTTTTCTTCATCGGCGTGGCGTACGCGCTTTGATCGGATGACGTACGCTACGTGCCACCACCAACCGTGCGGTCTCCATCCATCACAAAACGCATACCAACTGCGCTTCATCGTGGGCGAAGACCTATAGTCGAATGAGGTGGGCATTTTCAGTTCACGCATGAGCGTGACCCTGACTAATCAGCAGCTTTTCTAGGCTGCCGAGTAATGTTTCTCCAAGTTTATTGAAGTCCGTGAGCACAGATTTGCTAAACATTTTGCTCACATCAATACCGATACCGATGCCGATGACCTCGATACCTATGGCCTCCATTTCCTTGACCAGCGTGCTACACATATCCACCTCACGGTGTCTGCCGTTCGGTTCGCCATCCGTCAGCATGAGCAAAATCTTACGCGGCTCATGCCAACTCGACATCATATTCGCATACGTCATCAGCGCTGCGTAGCTTGGCGTATCGCCCCCGACGGGTTGGAAGTTCAGCGTCGTCTGTAGCTTTAGATAGTTCTCGTGAGAATGTTTGTGTGTCACGATCCAAGGAAGATCACCCATCACATCTCGACCGCCGTAAAGGCTTAGGCCACCCCATTCGGTCACATCGTACTTGACACCAGCACGACCGAGCGCATCATTCACAACGTGTACAGCCGACATTGTGTTGATTGAGCTCATGCTGGTCGAACCATCGACCGCAAGCATCAGCCGCGTCTCCGATGTTCGAACGTCTTCCGTACGTGCAAAGATGTTCTGATTACCCGCAACCAATTGCGACAACCTACGGCGATCAATACGCCCCGAACTGTACCCGCCCTCGTTGCGCTTACTCTCTTGGCTCATCAACAACCGCGCGAGCCTCGCACCGTACGCGCTGACATCCTTTCCGATTAGTGCCCGAGCACCCAAATTTTCTTGGGCCAGTAAGTCCTTGTGTTTGTCTGCGTTTCGCCATTGTCCAACAACTATATCCTTCACACGGGCCTTTACGTTTGCAATCTGAACCTTTTGTCCCAGCGATTTCCACAGGTCTAGGTGCGTATCGTGTACCGCACTAAACTGCGTGCAAACCCTGCGCGTATTAGGCTTAGGGCCGTACTTACCAAACACGTCTTGCATGTTATCGGCTTTGCGATCCTCGGCATCTTCCATGCTGAAGCCCTTTGGCTTCGGCTTGTCAGCATCAGGCTTGTCAGCATCAGGCTTGCCATCACCATCACCCTCGCCGTCAACTTCCTCGCCTTCATCTTGGTCTGGCTTATCCTGCCCCTTGCCCTTGCCCTCGCCATCACCATCCTCGCCCTCTGGGTTTGGCTTTGGATGGGTTGGCTTTGGCTGTGGTTCATCTTCCTCACCAAGCTCTTTGCCCAGCGCCTTGACCCGCTTGCTTATCTTCTTCGCAAGCTCGTAGCTTTCACCAGTATCCTCTGTCGCGTACATCTCCTTCGCAAACTTTCGAGCCTCTTTGGCTAGATCGTCAGGCATGTCCTCGATGTACTGATCGAGCGCATCGCTTTCGTACCCTGCATTGTGCCGTGCCTGTTGCAGCGCAGCGTACGGTATCTCAGTCCACCACGTTTCGCGCCGTGCGGCGTTCTCTTCTGGGTTGTCCTCCCAGTGCTGGTTCTCGTTGCCCAACACGCTATCAACAGTCGCTTGCAAGCTACGCTTGGCACCTGAGTATTTCTCACATGCCTTGCGCTCCACCAGAACATCCTCGCAAGCGTTCCATATTCCATGCAGATGCTTGGGTGGCTTTTTCGCCTTTGCCAAACCGAAGTCGGTATCCGTTACATGCCCGACCTCATGGATGTGATAGCCTCTAGCTATCGCCTGATCCTTGGGTGTCATGGTTGCTGCCATGTCCATTTCGGGAAGGTTGATTGTCTTGCCGTCGGTATGGGCACCTTGACCTATGAACGTGGTGCGTATGCCTTTCGTACCCATGATCTCCGACAACTTATCGAACTCCGTTTTGAGTGCGGCCACTGAATTTTGGTTAAACATTTGTGTGATCCTTGATTGATTGATTAGTTGCTGATGCGATCCATGATGCCTGTCACAGCAATGCTGTCGCCTTCATCAATGGTATTCATCACGTTCATTTCGAGCGCTCGCTTCACCGCCACCGTGGTGCCCAAGCGTCCCTCGAAGTCGGCAACGTACTTGCCTATCGTGATCGTGTTGCGTGGTGAGATCGGCGTTGCTATCGTGCCATCCGCAAACGCTTCGCGGTACGTCTCCAAGAAACTACAGATCAGTTGCTCGGCTTGCTTCGACAGGGCGGGTGCAAACTTCTTGACCAGCATCATCTCGTCATCCACGTTCAAGTAGTCTACCTTGATGAACACGGGGAACCTGTTGATCGACGCTCTCGATTGTACCTTCACCGCACTTGCGTACAGTCCAGAACTATCTCCCGTACCCACCGTGTTGGCTGTCGCCATGATGTGAAAGTCAGGGTGCGGGTGAACCATGCGACCGCCATCTTCCATAAGACGCAGCGAACCACCTTCTAACACGGGTTGCATCACATAGCTGATATCAGCACGTATCGCATCGTACTCGTCGAGCAACATAACGACGGGCAGTTGCATCGCCTTGGGCAAGAAGCCATCCACGAACTTGGTGATCTGGTTGCCATCATCGTCGGTGGTCACGCTCATGGCACCTACGAAGTCAGGCCGCTCGATGGCGCTGTCCATGTTGGCACGCATCATCATGCGTCCGGTGTGCGCACACACCTGAGCAATGAACGTCGTCTTTCCCGTACCCGTGTGACCAGTCAACCAAGCATTGTTCTTGGTCTCTATGGCCCACAACGCATCCGCTAGGTTGCTTCTGTTGAAGATGTAATTGTGATCCTTGGCAGGCACCAACGGGTTGTCGTACTCCCAATCGTACACGGTGATCTCCATGTCCAAGAGGCGGTCTTGGATACCGAACACTACCTGTGCATTGACCCTGCGCGGCGTACCTTCTGGGATGTCACCGCTTGCGGGTACAATAGCCGCCACCGCAACGGGCGCTGGCTTGTTCCGCAAGGCCACCACCTCATTGAGCAGCCCTTGCAGATCGTTCATCTCGCCATTGGTAGCAACACGCAGCAACACGTTCGCCGCTGTCGCAATGTCATCTGCCACATCGTACGTAGGCGACGTAGGCGACGTGCCGAGATCGTCAGGGATGTAATCGGAGATGCTTGCACTGTTGAGGTCTAATTCATTGCTCCAAGGCCACATCTCGCACATGCTTCCGTCAGTGGGGACGCACTTGAAGGCATCAAGGATACTATGAAGGCCTTCGTCGCACATCAGCTCCTCCAGAAGATAACCCAACGCCTTGGCGCTCATGCGGTCGAAAATCTGTGACACACTAACGCTGCGCATCTTCTTGCTTGCTATGTGGGTGCTGTTCACGAGAGCAGAACCATTTGCTTCGGTGGCAATCGCGGTGAGGTCTATGCCCTTGAATTCTGCGGCTGAGTAGATCGCTCCGCGCAGAATTGTCTGAGCCTTGCGTGCATCGTGGGTATCTATAATGTTTTGAACAGTTGTCATGTGATGTTCTTTCTTGATTATGGTTGTAGTGTAAACAACACAACGGAAGTTGTGTCAAGTTAGTTGTGCAGACGGCACAAAAGAGACCGCAGACTAATCAAAGTCAGCGGCCTAATCTCTTTAGTTCCTCTTCTATCTTTGATAGAAGGTCGCCCCTGCGCGGGGCAGTATTTTATTGGTTAATGATCTGGTTGTACGTTGGGCGAAGCATCAGGGAACAGTCCCTCCATCAGCGCGAACTGATCGTCAGCAGCCCCTTGAGAATTGAACTCACGCTCGAACAGGATTTCGACCTGTCCTGTCTGTTCAAGCCGCAGATGCAACGCTACTTCCCAACTGTCTGCTTCCTCCATCGTGGGTGAAAGCGTCTCTCCGCCCATACCGAACATGCAAAGCTCAAGCTCCCATTCGATTGCCTTGGGTACATTCATTCTCATGCTGCGTCCTCCTTGTATTTCGGGTCTACGAAGTGCCATGTGTCGGGCGTCAACGTCTGCGAAAGCATACCAAACCCCGCCCATCCTTTGACCTCACCACACGCCTCCATGATGCGCGCAGAGTGCATTAGGTCTTCGGTTTCGATGTCGCTTAGTTGGCGACTACATGTGATTTTCATTCTTCGTTCTCCTCCATTGTGTAGGTGACTTTGAGAGGGGCGTCGTCGAGCAACTCCAACGGGTGAATATCTTGCAACGCCTTTCTCGCATCATCGGGCGTATCCGCTCGAAAGTGAAAGGCGTCGTGGATTGTCATGCCTACGATGTAAGTCTTCATGCCGCGTTCTCCTCGTGGTTCATTATGCAACGGTCGCACCATATCTGGGTTAGCCAAACATCCTCTTCATCCCATTCGGGTGTGGGCAACTCATTGCCTTTAGCCTCACCGCCGCATACCTCGCACACGGCGGTGAGGTTTGTCGTACATTCGATTAGCCAATGGCTGATCGCGTACATCAATTTGTAAATTAGGTTCCTCATGCTGCGTCCACCTTGTCTGCGTACGCCTCTGCCACGCGGGTGTGATAGCCCGTCCAGCGCATCTCGAACTTGATGCGATCCAGCTCGTCCTGTCCTGTGGAGTGGCCGACTGTCACGATCAGCTTGTCGCTGCCCTCCATGTGTCGAATGACGTAGACAAAATCGAACCATGTGTTGCTCGCGGCATCGGGGTTGACCAAGCGAACGTCACCGCTGCCTGTCTTGTTGGCTGCCACGAACGACGCGGCAAACTCGTCTGCCTCGAAGCGTGGCAGTGTCCAAGCAATCTTCAAGGCGTCCTCGATCATGGACTGCACACCTGACGGGTGCCCGTCCCAATGCTTGTAGATGGCGTAAACAGTATCGGTTTCGCCAATGCTTTCGTTCGCCTCCGTAATGTAGATTAATGCGTTCGTAGACATATGTGTCTCCTTAATGTCTGGGTTGTCATGCGATGGTGCATGGGATCGGGCGACGCTACTCGCCCTCACCGATGCGTCATGCTGCGGCTTCAGCCTCGTACATGGCGTGCTGGATGCGGTCGTAAACGTCCCAGCGGTCTTCGCCTGTGAAGTCTCCAACCACGCGGCAGTTTGCCAATGCCGCTGGGTAGTTGCGGTCGTGGTCATCCTTCGCGCGGTCAATGTAAAAGCGAGCACGGCTTTCGAGTACGCGAATGTAGGCGTCGATTGAGGTTTTCATGTGTAGTTCTCCTTCATGTGTGGGTTATTCGACGTGGTGATCGTAGATGTTTGGGTTGATCCAAGGCACGAGAACGCACTCGCCCTTGATGTACGTACCGTCCACTGTGCGTGTGACTTGGCCGCAGCCTGTGATGGCGTTGATGCCAAGCCATGCGAACAGAAGGCCAGCGAAAATGCTGAGTACGAAGCCCCTCACGCTGGGGGCTAAGTTCTCTTCGTATGCGGTACGGGATTGGTACGAGTTCATGCGATCAACCTCCAAAGCGGGTGAAGGTGGACAGGAATACGAAGTTGTCGTCGGCTGCGATCTCTTCGCACATCGCGTCGTACTCGACGGCCTTGCGTACACGCTCGGCATCGAGCCGGATGAACGAACCGACGGCCTGCCAGTTGTCGCACGGGTCGTCGTTGGTGTGCGCTGGGGTGAGTGTCGGGTGTGATTGACGTGTGTGCATGGGGGTCTCCTTTTCATGCGGGTGAACCGTGCCGGACAGCACGAAAAAACCCCAACGCTTGCGCGAAGGGGCTAATTGCTGTTGTCCGTTTGTGGGTGTGATTAACCGCGCAGGAAGGAAGCGATCAGGCCTGCTTCGGGTGAGTTGCCCAAGCCAGAGGAGATCAACACTGCGTACGCCTTGGCGGCTGCAACCGCGTCAACGCCATCGGCGATCTCGGGTGCTTTGGCCTTGGGCGCGGCTTTCTTCGCGCGGGTCTTCGCGACAGCTTTGACGGCCTTCACGGCTGCGCCTGCGTCTTTCTTCGCCTTGGCGTCTGCGTTGATCGCGGCCCAGTCTTCGCGTGTGCCCGAGACGACCAGCTTGATGCGAACGAGGTCGCCTGTCTCGATGTAACGCACGAGCGTCTTCCAAGCGCGTTTGGCGTTCTTCGCGGCTTGCGCCTTGATGCGAGCGGCTACCTCGGCGCGACCCTTGACGGGTGCTGCGAGGTACATTTCGGCTGCTGCCTTGCGTGTGAAGCAAGCTACTACGGGTGCGACGGCTGTGTTTGTTTTTGTCATGGTGAAGTTCCTTATGTGTTACGCATAACCGCGCCCCGCAGAACGCAGGACGTGGGCCAGTCTCCAATCAGAGCTGGCACCCCCTTCAGTTCCTCAAGGAAGTATTCCTTGGTCGCGCTCACGCAGGACGACAGGCGTAACGCATTTGCGTAACGTGCCCGTATGGTTAATTTTCATACGCGAGGGGAGCTAAACTGGAAACTTTTTACGCGCGCGTTACCCGCCAGCCTCCCTTCATAGGGGAGAAAAAACACTGAAAAACCAACACTTTCCATCTACCGTGTGCCATTCATGCGCCAATTCTGGCCGACAGGGGGGGTCCACCCCACCCCGCGAAGTGAAATTTCGGTAATTACCATCTCGGACCCCACGACAAATCTGAGCAAAAATCAAAACGTCTGGAAAATTCAATGTCAAACAAGCTAACACCACAAACACCTGATCGTTTAACGCCCTTACAAGTAGCCAACATGCGCTCCGGCCTGTTCCGCCGCGTAGAGCGCCAGATAGGCGAGGCCCACGCCGTAGTAATGGGCAAGCAGGAGTGGTCTCCCACCCAAGCACGGGTGTTCGCCACCATGCTCAACAAGGTAGTCCCTGATCTGACCGCCGCTTTCGTACAGCATGAGCACAACATCCAAGACGCCCCAGAGAAGATGACACGCGAGCAGCTTGAGACCATCGCCGCAGGCGTCAGCACGATAATAGACGCCGAGGTCGCCGAATGAGCCTCACCCCACAGGACGCAGCCCGCCATCTCCTAAAGCTGAAGGCCGCAGAAGATGGCTTTCTGGGCTTCGTTCGCCTCCATTACCCCCAGTGGAAGCTACCTGACTTCCATCTCAAGATGATTGACGCCCTAGATCACCTAGAAAAGAACACTCTCGACAGTCATCACGGCCTATCAGCCGCAGAAAAAGCCACCACAGAGCTCGTTCCTGTGCGAAATTTGCTCATAACCATGCCCCCACGGCACGGAAAGTCTACGTACGGCAGCGTAATTTTCCCGTCTTACTTCATGTCAAAAAAACCAACGCGCTTTATGATGTCCACATCCTACAATTCTCAACTCGCGACCGACTTCGGACGCCAAGTTCGAGACTTATCCAACGAACCCACCACCGCACAGATATTTCCTGACTTCGAGATGTCTGCCGACAGCCGTGCAGTAGACCAGTGGCGCACAACCCAAGGCGGGGCCGCTTACTTCATCGGGGTAGGGGGCACGACCTCCGGTCGCGCTGCCAACCTCCTGCTATTCGATGACCCGCTCAAGTCCCGCGAGGAAGCTGAGAGCGCGACGCAGCGCAACAAGGTTTGGAACTACTACGTCTCGGCCCTATCAACTCGCCTACAGCCTGACGTAGACAATGTGCCTCCGGCGCAGATCATCATCCTGACCCGCTGGCATCCTGACGACTTGGCTGGTCGCCTCATGCAGACTGACGATTGGAAGGAGGGGCGTTGGAACCACATCAACTTCCCTGCAATCGACGAGCGCGCCATACAGGGCGATACAGGCAAGATTAGCCGCAGTGAGCTTCCGTCTGACCACCCTCAACACCTCGCACCTAACGAGGCTTCCAAGCTCTCCAAGGCCAAGCGCTACATTCGCAAGACAGAAGCCACCGCTCTCTGGCCCGAACGCTTCTCCATAGAAGACCTGGAGCGCCGTCGCCGCTTAAACCCGCGCGAGTTCGCCAGCCTCTACCAGCAGTCACCCTACATACAGGGCGGCAACATGATCCGCTCCCACTGGTGGCGTACATACCCTGCCGATATGAAGCCCGAGCGCTTTTCCACTCTCATCATCGCAGCCGACACGGCCTTCAAGGCCAGACAAGACAACGATTACTCCGTCATGATGACGATGGGCCTCGACACCACGGGTGACATCTACATTGTGGACGTGATCCGCGACCGTTTTGAGTTCCCCGAACTAAAGAGACGCATGATCCAAGCCAATAACCAGTGGCGTGGACGCGGCCTACGGGGCATTTACATCGAGGATAAGGCATCTGGTCAGTCTCTCATCCAAGAATTACAGCGAGAGAGCGGCGTATCCGTAGTTCCGTACAAGGTTTCGTCGGATAAAGTCTCCCGCGTGACCTCGATACTCCCACTCATAGAGGGCGGGCGCGTGTTTTTACCTGACAACGCCCCCTGGATGGACGCCTTCCACGAGGAATGTCAGTCTTTCCCTTCGGGAAAGCACGACGACATGATTGACGCCCTATCAATCGGCCTCGATGTCTTAGCGCGCACCCCCACAACGGGTGAATATTACACTCCGTCTGCGTTTTCCCTGCCAAACTCAGGCGATAGCTTGTGGGACATGAAGTCTGATCTCAATAAAATGAGCGGCTCATGGCGCGGCTGGGGTGAATAAGGACGACCAACCCAATCACGAGGAGGTAAAACTCGTCTCATGACATTAACAACGACAAATTACCGTGCGGATTACGTTCCTGACAACGATGGTATCGTTGTTGATCTTTCCGATCACGCTGACGCCCTCATGAACTATGAGGACATATCCTCACGTCTCAGCGTCGAGCAAGAACAGAAGCTCGTAGACTACGTGCGCTCTGCGATGCAGATGTCATACGACCGCATCTCCAAACGCTACGAGCATTGGAAGCAAGCTGACCGAGCGCATGACGTTTACGTACGTCCCGACGCCACGCAGTTCCGCGAGAAGGCGGTCATTGCAGATACTCGTGCGATCTCCGACACGGTTCACACCTACCTGATGGCTGCCCTTACGGGCCGCAATCCAATGTTCCAGTTGGAGGGTCTCAACAGGAAATCGCGCAAGTCATCACAGATCATTGAACGCCTACTACACCAACAGATGCGCCGCACAGCAGGGGAGGCTCGAATTGCCCAACACCTTCTGGACAGTATTCGGTACGGATACGCCCCCACAAAAGTTACGTGGGATGCTTCAAGCAAGACGAACAAGATCACCAACTTCGACCCGCGCCGCGTATTCCACGACCCCCGCGTCCAGTGGGGAGATTGGGAGAGGATGCAGTACATCATCTTTTCTGATTTCTCATCTTATGACGCTCTCCTCCAGACGGGCATGTACCCTAAACTCAAAGAGTACCCCGCCCTCCGAAACAAGTTCGCCGCTCCGACTGGTGGGTGGGACGGACATAAGTGGCATAAAGAAGCCGGACGAGGACTAAGTATTGACCCCGCAGAGCGCAACGCTCGCGGTGGCGGCACCTTCTTTGCATTGGGTGACAGCCGTATCATCGACGAGAGCTGGATACGTCTAGCTGGGTACGAGATTGGTGTCCCGCAAATAGAACAGTTGTGGATGTGCATCACCGTTCTCGACGAGAACGTCATCATCCGTTGCCAACTAAACCCTTACGGCAGGCAGTTTCCTGTTGTAATCGGCGGCCTGTACCACGACGCGCATAAGACCTACTCCCAGTCGCTTTATGACATCCTCCTCCCACTACATGATGTCGCGACATGGCTGTTGCGCAGCCGCATCGACAACGTACAGGCCGCTTTGACCAATCTTATGTTCGTTGACCCCACTCAAGTCGCTATCGGAGACCTCATAGACCGCAATGCGCACGGCATTGTACGCACTATGCCTGGTGTTAAGCCTGGTGATGGCGTGTTTATCGCCAACGTCCCCGACGTTACGCGAGGTCATTGGAACGATATCGAGGCAATGTCGGGCCTAAAGCAGCGTTTATCCGCCGCTTCCGACGCTCAACAGGGTATGCCAACCGCAGAAGGCGGCGTACGCACAGCAACAGAGATACAGCGCCTTACCCAACTGGGCTCTCAGCGCCTTGGCGTACTCGCGCGTACTATCAGTGCCACTTCCGTACGGCCAATGGCCCGCATGATGGTAGCCAACGTGCAGGATTTCTTTGCTGCTGAAAGCTCTATCCGCATTGGCGAGCAAGACAATGCCCCATCACTGCGTGGCATGGTCAGCGACGGATACCTCGACTTCAAGCTGTCAGACATCCAAGGCGAAATCGACTACCTCGTCGTAGACGGCACCTTACCACTTGAGCCAACCCGCAATGCTGAGACTTGGATCACCATGCTCAAGACCCTCAACGAGACGGGTCTCGCGATGGAGTACAACTCAGGCAAGATCGTCGAGGAGGCCATCCGCTCTATGGGTGTCTCAGACTTGGATCAGTTCAAAATATCCAAAGAGCAGCAGGCCGAGGGGCCAACCAAGTCGCAAGAAATGATGATTGCGGAAAAAGCCCGTGGCGCATCCGTACAGCCGCAGCAACAGATCGAGAGTGAAGTTCAAAGGGGCAATCTCATACCAATGCAGGAGGCGCAGCGCCGATGAGCAACCCCATAAATAGCAGTGTTTGGGCAACCCAGGTTGACGCAGTGATACGCGACTTCGTGAATGCTCGCATCCATGAAGAATTAAAGCCAGTACGGGACGACACCGAGGCGCTTCGCGGTGCATTGTTGCGAATAAGAGAAGCGTCCCAGTCTGACATGGGCACGCTGACCGCAAGAGTAAATGACGCAGAAGAGCTCATAAAAATGTCGTCATGGCGGGTGGCAAAGCTCCGCTCCCTAGCGACTGAAGAGGAATAAGGATGGCACGCACCCGCGTCCCCAGTGAACAGTTAAACTTCCGCTCCGCGAATACCGGAGTTCATCTTCTTGATACGTATCTTGAAGATGCGGAGATGGGCAGCCTCACTCTTGCTCAACTCATGGGTAAGTTGTTCGATGAAACTACGGGCGACATAGACGCATTCTCCTTTCAGTACAGCAACGAGGACAACCTACAGACGCTAAAGCTACGCATCGGTGGTTCAGAAGCTCCGTACCTAGAGGTTGCCAGCTTCACTGATCTCTTTACTGATCTAGCCGCCTTCAAGTCTACGGCTCTTTCAGACATGGAAGTAAAGCGCGCTAACGCCCAGACCAGTGCAGAGAATGCTCTGGCTTCTGAGTTAGACGCGGAAGCAGCCAACACCTCATCTATTGCGGCGAAGCAAGCATCTGAGGCTGCGCGGGACTTGTCCCAAACTTATGCCAACCAAGCATTCCAAACCACACCTACCGTGATCCAGCAGGGCATATTGCTGGCGCAGCTTCACGGTGAATTGTTCAACGGGAGTTCTCTCTAATGCCAAATATTTCGGTATCAAACCAGCAGGCTCTCGCAGACGAACTTGCCCAGCGACTAACAACACTAACTGCATCCACGCCGAACGCCGACTTGGTTTATCTGGCGAGGATGATCGAAATCTTCAACGGCAACGCAAACCTATCTGCTGTTTCCGCTGAAGGCGACACTCAGATTGCCAACATTACGAACGTGAGTTCGCAAAAGGTTACGAGCGTAACGCAAGAGGGTAACACCCAAATCACCGCCGTGCAGCAAGCATCCCTCACGGAGCAAGCGGCTCTCAATGGTCTTCAGACAAGCATCCAGTCAGCGTTAAACGCTTACCAGATGTCTCCGTCGAAGGTCTTTTTTCTGTCACAAAGCTAAACGAGGAATACCATGCCAAACGGATTATTAGGAAAGAAGGTTGTAAACGCTCGCGACACGGAAGTTGTGTATACAGTTCCGTCAGCTCGCACGTCTACATTCAACCTCAACGTACTAAACAACGGAACCAGCACGGCGACCGTAAATGTTTACGTATCAGACAAGGTGTACCAAACACGCGACTTTGAGGACTACCTCGCCCCTCTGAACTATAACAAGACTTGGGTTGCCGCTGACACGGCCAACACACTCGGCCTTGTCGGACAGAGCACATCTAAGATGATGACCGCAATGAAGACCACTCCTGTGGAGCCTGCCTCAGCTAACACGGCCTCTTCACCCATCACGGGCAAGAAGATCGAGACACTGCAAGAGGCGAACGCTGACGGCAACTTCTTCTTGGTCAGTTCTCCTGCGGCAGTCGGAAACCCGCTGCCATTCTATACGGCAGGCGCATTGTACGTACGTTCCGCCCCCGATGGCGGCGTTTACACGTTCGATAACTTCTTCTCTGGCGGCGCTGCAACCACAGCTTCCACAAACTACGGTCAGACAGCAACAGACAACGTGCTTTGGGCCACGAACGAGAACGCAAACTTCGCGATGTCTTACGTACAGGGTGTTCCTGGCGGCGCAGGCTCCGTGGTCAATTCAATCGCAGACTACCGCGTCACCACAGCCACGTACAACACTGCCTTCACATGGGGCTTGGGCGCGATCAGCAAGATTGCTGGCCTCAAGACTGCGGAAGAACGCTTCATCATTGGCACCACTACTGGCTTCAACTATATGTCTAACGACGCTACGCCAGAAACACAGGCTGAGTTCCAATCCAACACGATGTCCCCGCCGTCAGGCATAACTGGGTTTATGATTGGTGCGGCAGCGATTGAAGGTTCAACCGTCAACGAGGGCAACATCTTCATCGCCTACTCCGGCAACAAGGTTGCGTACGCTGCGTACACGGCAGCGGCTCCGTTCCCAACCACAGGCTACAGCACATTCGATTTCCCATCGGGAGTTGTTTACACTGACGTTGTTGATGTCAAGTCAGAGGGTACGAGCTTAGTTATTGTTACTTCTACGGGCTACAAGTACAGCACGTTAGACCTTGGCATCACATGGACTGGCTCCAAGAACTACGCGGCAATGCCAATCGGCATTACGGTTGAGGCTGTCGCGGGCCAAAACAAATTCGTCAACGACGACCTCTCCACCAACGTGACTGAGCTTACTTTCGTACGCGGTCGTACGTACCGCTTGCATCAGCAGGCGGTAGCGAACAACGGACACCCGCTACAGTTCTCCGAAGTCTCCGGCGGGCCACACTCTAACGGCACCCCTTACTCAACAGGCATGAAATTCATGTTGGGCGACCCAACTGCGACAGCGCCTTTCACTGTAGAGACGACGGTAAACGCGGATTGGGTGTCTGGTCACGTAACCCACAATGGCAAGACGCGGATCATCGAGTGGACTGTACCTGCCAGCGCTCCGAATACTCTTTACACCTACTGTCCTAACCACACGAACATGGGTTACGCAGTCTCAATCGTGGACGAAGATACCGTAGCGCCACACGACACTCAGACTGTTCTAGCCACCACCAGCATCTTCAACGCCTCTAACGGCGATGCTGATCGTCGATACGACCTGACCTTCGACGGAAATGCCTTCATGCGCGAGAAGCGTTTCTACGCTCTTCCTTTGCTCGACAAGTACGAGAAGGCTGAGATTGAGGCTGGGGAAATCTTGGAGCGTACAGCGATTATGGCGAGCGTTGGTGAGCAGATAATCGTCACCGCGTCCGAGGACAGCATCGTAGTTCGAGTTCACGGCATTGAGGAGTAAGCCCACATGGCACGCATTCGCAGAAAACTAAAGATCACGGGCGACGAATATAACTTCGGGGGAGGGGCTTCTGTCTCTTCCTCAACAGCATCCGGTGGCAGCTTTGTTAAGATCGCCAAGGGCAGCATTTCGACTACCAACGCAAGCCATGATGGCTTTCTTGCCAATGGTGCCACTGTCAAAATAACGCAAGATGTAAACACTGCTATTCCGGCAAAAGATCAGTACATCTACTTTGACAATGCGTGGGAGACGGAAAACGGCGTTATTAGTTACGAGTTTTTAGACGGCGCTACCGCTCTCCCAGCGGGCATAACTTCTACGAACGACCTCGATAACACTGGCGGTACAGGTTACATTAGGTTCACGGGAACGCCTACGGCAGTGGGCAAGACCAGCTTTAAGGTGAAGGCATCTTACCCTTCTGGCACTACTGACGAGCAAGTGGAACTTACATACATCTTGAACGTCTTGACCGCTAACTACACACCAATTTGGACGGGTGTACTCTCTAACGAGGTAATCTGGAAAACGACCGAACCGCAAACTATATTTGCAGGGCCGACCACATCTGCGCCGGGGGTGACTTATACTCTTTCAAACGTCAGCGGCTTCCCAGCGGGCATAACACCGCTTATCAACGCGGCCACGGGCGACGTTTACATCGGGCCAACAGGAGCGTCTATGATCGCCGCTGCTCCTCACGCATTCACGGTGACAGCAGACCTCGGCGAAGACGGCACAGTCGCCAAAGATGTAACTGGAGATATCTCCTACGGTGGGTTTTTCGGTGCTGCTTACTTCGGCCCCGGCAACTCAAAGGCCGACCCTTCTTCGTATGATGTTGTGGTAGGCAATAACCCGACCCACTTGACTGCCGCCCAGTACAGCACACTTTGGAACACATCCATCAAGTCAGGCGCTCTACGCCGCAGATGGGCCGATGCAGCGAGCACCAGCCCCTACAAAATGGACGGTAACTACGGCCTCACGTACAATGAGAACTGGAGTTTCAATCTTAACCAAGGTTCCGTAGGCCACCTTGGCCCGAAATGCAGCTCGCTTGGCAACACGGCCAACAACGGTTGGCACATTAAATTTTTCTGGACGGTCCCAAATTTGGTCACTAGCTTCAGCGTTGTAGCCACTGGCGCTGGAGCCACTGGGGCTTACACTTGGGCCAACAAAGGCGGCGGCGGCGGCGGCACGGCTTGGGTCAACGACGTGACCTGTACACCCGGCGAAATCTTCGAAGTTGCAGTTGGCCTCGGCCAGCGTTCCGTAAGCACGAATACTACAAATTGGTCTGGAACCACTTGGATGCGGCGTGTCACAGCGGCAGATTACGGCGCGAACGAATGGATTGTAATCGGCTACGGCGGCGGTCGCCAAAGCAGCCATGTTGCACCTATTGCAAATGGTAGAACCAACCCTGACGCGGCTAATCTTCTGCTTTCGGCTGATACATACCAACATAACGATAACTGTGACGGTGGTATGGCCGCCGCGTCCATGAATTACGGAACGTACGCCGCTAATAGCGGCGGAAACGCGGTTGCTTACCCCGGAGCCGGGGCAGGAGGATATGCTGGCGAAGGAGCTAACAGCTCCACCGCCAGCCTAAGTGCCCCCAACGGTAGCGGTGCCGGAGGTTCGGGCGGATACCAATCGTCCACCTATGGCAACTCTGCGGGCGGCGGCGTTGGCCTTGACGGCCAAGGCGGCGGTGGCCCTGACGGCAACGGATCAGGCTGGGGAGGCGAGTTAAACAGCTCCGCCACCAACCGCGAAGTCGATGGTTCTCCATCTTACGCATACGGCGGCGGCGGCGGCTCTGGCGGCACGCGCGGGTGCTTCGGACAAAACCCAACCGTAAATCAATCAGGCATCCAAAACAGGTACATCAACGGCGGTATGCACGGCGGCGGTGGCGGCGGTTCGGGCACCTCTACGGGCGGCGGCGCTGGCGGCATGGGCGGCATTCGCATAATTTGGGGCCTGGGTGGAGCAGACTTCGATCAGGCCCGCGCTTTTCCGTCCACATACACGACGGAAGACCCTCTGATAGCTGATAGCAAAAACCCCGAAGGTTCACTGTAAGGAGATTTTAAATGGCATATGAAGATAGAGAAAAGCTAGTCTCCCACGCACGCGAGACTAGGGATCATAAGCTGGAGTTAAGTGACATTGACATGCTGCGAAACATCGAGGACGCAGCAAGTTTCGCTGCGTTTGCGACAGCTCGCGCTGCGTGGGTTACTTATCGTCAAGCCCTGCGCGACTACCCCGCGCAATTCCCTGAGATAATTGAAGACGACTTATCCAACGCTCCTGAAATCCCACTCTCACCATCAGAAACAGTTCAAGAGGACTAAAATGAAGCTCATAACTTATACTGACGAGTTCGGCCTGTCGCATGTATTCGATGCTAACCGGGTTATGTTTACAATGTCCCAACCCACCGGAGACGTAGACGAGGACGGCAAATTCAAAAAGATTTTAACCAAGGTCGCCCTTAACGAAAACATGGGCTTCATCCTCGCAGACGAAGACCCCGACGCGATGATTGCTCGGATCAAAGAGGCAAACGGAATTGGCTAAGAAGCCCGTCTCAAAAAAGGATATGCCGTGCAACAAGCCGAAACGCACGCCTTCTCACAAGACCAAATCGCACGTCGTAAAGGCGTGCGATAAAGGTCAGGAGAAAGTGATCCGCTTCGGTCAGCAGGGTGTCAAAGGCGCGGGTAAGAAGCCTACTACCGCTGCCGAAAAGGCACGCAAGAAATCTTTTAAAGCCCGCCACGCAGACAATATAAAAATAGGAAAGCTCTCCGCTGCGTACTGGGCAGATAAGGTGAAATGGTAATGAGCCTCTATGACCACATAAACGCTCGTAAAAAGGCTAAGACCTCTCGGTCCAAAGCAAAGTCCACTGTCACCCCGAAGGCTTATTCAGAGATGAAAAAGAACTTTGGGAAGCCCAAACCAAAGAAAAGGAAAGCCTAATGCCTACAGTTGGAAAAAAGAAGTTTCCGTACAGCAAGGCGGGGAAGATCGCAGCCAAAAAGGCCGCTGTTAAGACGGGTAAGCCTGTCAAGAAAAAGAAGGGATATTAAAGATGGCCAAGAACGCACTCGTAAAAAAATCTTGTCAGCCAGTCACGGCTGGAAAGCCCATCATGAAGGGTGGCAAAAAGAAATAAGAAAGCCTCAACATGACTGTCAAAAGCAATATCAAAGACCTCATATCTCTATCCGAAAGCTCAGGCTGGGAAGTTCTCCATAAGACTATGGAGGCTGAAATTCTCCAGCTTGCTTTGAACATGGCCCGCAGCTCAGAAATGACGCAGCAGCACATGGACTTTCAGAGGGGTGCAATATTCGCAGCAGAGCAAATGCTCAGTATGCCAACTAAGCTCATCAACAAACTTGAAGGTGAACTTTCACTAGAAGACGCGACGAGCCGCCAAGGCCGCTCAGAAAGGACTAAAGATGGCTATTAATCCAGGGATGGACGCGGAGCAAATCGCCCGCATTTCAGCAAGCCGGATGGGTGACGCACCACAGGCTGCTGCACCACAGGCACCACCGCCACCAAAAGATGCACCGCCCACTGATATGGAGAAAGCAGTTGAGGCTGCATCGCCAGATACGGAAGGTGACAAGCAGGCTCAGGACGCTGTGATGTACAACGTCTCGATTGGTGGCCAAGACCGCAATCTTTCGCCCCAGCAAATCGGGTCTACATTTGAGCGCTACCGTGATCTCAATCATAAGAACGCCACGAACAAGCCGATGTATGACCTATCAGATCGTTTGATGCGCGACACAGGTGCCAGTCCAGAACAAGCAGCGAAACTTATGGACGCGGCCCTAAAGGCACTGAGCAAGAATGTTAAGATGGGTAAAAACCGTCCTAAGCAGGACGGCGTTGCAGCTCCAGAGCAGCCGCAGTCAATGCCGCAAGGCGGCAACCAGCTCAACGAAGAGTGGTCAAAGTACGAAGAAGAGAATGCCATCAGCCTGCCACCGGGGTATCGTGAGCAGTACGAACGCATGGGCCGCATGGAAGAGAGCATGGGCAAGCAGCTTCAGATGATGCAGGGCGTCTTGCAAAGCGCTCAAAATGCTGGCCAAGGCGCGAACCAATCACGCGAAGACGCTCTTAGTAACCGCGACGAAGCTGTAATGCAGTCTATTCGTAACAACCTTGACCGCGCTCAACAGGAAGCTGGCCTTCCAGATGACGCTGTTGGAGATTTCCAGTCTTACGCGATGGAACGTGGTTACACCGCAGAAGACTTTGCTGATGCCTCTCTTACTAAGAAGGTCATCGGTGACTTCAAGAACCAGATGAATACCCCTGAGTTCGAGCGGTTGCGCGAAATGTCCAAGCGCCGCGAAGCATACCTTACATCCCAATCGGGTGGCCCAACGAGCCAAATGGCTCCCTCTGGGGGGGATGATACCCTCGCACGACTTGCACAATCCGCCAACAACAAGCGGATGGGTTAATAAAAAGGCGGCCTTCGGGTCGCCTTTTCCCTTTAAGGGACGACTACCCCCCCAGAAACAATCAATAGTACCTCAACGTCGATAGCGCTACGGCCCTAAACGTCGGTGTTAAAAAGGTTACTCGGTAAGTTCGCGTGATTGTTCCGCTCACACTTTCTTGGTGCCACTGATGACTGAAACCTTTTTCCAAAGGAGATTACCACATGGCTGGTATCCAAGGACTACGGGGCTCAGGTCAGTTTGCTACTGACTATCGCCCGAAAAACTATCGCGAATTATTTACGCTCCTCGAGCCAAATGGCAACGCGCCACTGAACGCCTTGTTGGCAATGACTTCTTCTGAAGCCACTGACGACCCTGAGTTCAAAAATTTCCGTGACGAGCTTCCTGCTCGTACATTGACCGTAAACGGTGCTCTATCAAACTCTGCTACAACTATCACTGTAGACGCTGGCAATGACGTGTTGTTTGCAGTTGGTGGAACTATCGTTGTCAACGCTACGACAAACGAAGTTATGCGTTGTACTGCTGATGCGACCGCAACAACATTGACTGTTGAGCGTGGCATCGGTGGCGGCGCTGGCGCTATTGCTGACGGCGCTGAGTTGTTCATCGCGGGTTCTGCTTTCTCTGAAGGTGCATCAACACCGACAGGCGTATCATTCGACGCAAGCGTTGCTTCGAACTACACGCAGATTTTCCGTACGGCCTTCACAATCACCAACACTCTACGCGCGACTAACTTGCGTACTGGTGACAAAGAAGACGAGATGACGACAAAAGCTCTGAAGATGCACATGCAAGACATCGAGCGTGCTATGTTCTTCGGTAAGAAGTACGAAGCAAACGGTTCGTCTTCACAGCCTACTCGTTATACAGGCGGCTTGATCAACTCGATCACTAACGTCAACGACCGTTCAACATCTTCTAACGTAATGACAGAAGACCAGTTTGACCGCTCCTTGATCGAAGACGTGTTCGCGTTTGGTGGAAACCAAAAGATCATGTTCTGTGGTGCTAAAGTTGCTGGTCACTTGCAGAAGTTCGGCAAAGACCGTTGGTCTCCAACAGTTGTTGAAGGTGCGTACGGCGTTGGCCTTACTCGCTACTCAACATTTGCTGGTGATCTTATGGTTCACTTGCACCCACAGTTCCGCCAAGTACCTGGCATGGAAAATGCGGCAGTCATCATCGACTTCCCGCATCTGAAGTACCGTTACATGGAAGGCCGTGATACGTCCTTGCTTCGCGACCGTCAGGCCAATGGCGCTGACCAAGCGGCACACGAGTACCTCACAGAGTGTGGTCTCGAAATGTTGCAAGACAAAACGCACCACTACATCAAAAACTGGACAGCTACGTCTGCATAAGACAGCCGAAAGTTTTGGAAGGGGCCGCATTCGTGCGGCCCTTTTGCGTTGAGGGACGACTGGCCCCCAAATAACGGGGATAAAAGTCAGGAAACTCATGGAGAATTTTAATGGCACGTAAGAGAGCACACAAAGCCGACGGCAGTTTTAAGGCTGACGATCCGTCAACACCTGAGAACGAGGCTTGGGAACCACAAGACATTCCAGAACCGCTTCGCGAGTTCTCAGTGGGAGAGCAGGAAGAAGCTCATGAGGAAGTCAAGGAAGACCCCTCTTTGAAAGCCAAACAAAAGCGGGCACCGAAGAATGAAGCGCCCAGCGATTTTGTTTTCTTCGTATCCGCTAACGAAGAGAACGCCGCCTTTGACATACGCATCGGAGAAACGCGCGTTCGCGGGAATTGGGATAAAAATCGCGCTTTCGTTCACTGGCGCATCCCGCGTGAATTAGCTAACTTAGCTAAGTTGCATCACCATATCTGGTCGGGCCGCGTAATCAGTTGCGAGGACGATAGCTAATGGCAGAGAAGAGCGTACAAAAGCCGTTTGCGGCTGCTAAAGAGAAGTTCACACCACTCGAAAGTTTAGTACGCTCTGCACTCGTCAGGGCGGGTAACTTCTCACCTTCGCGTGTAGATGGTGAAGTTATGATGATGATGATCGAGCTTGCCAATCGGGTTGTCGAAGAAGTTCGCGCCCACCCGTACTGGACTGGTGGCGATATTGACTACTACGTAGATGTCCAAGAGCGCAGACCTATTCCCGATCTGATAATGATTGACGGGTTGTCTGCGCATTACTTTATCCAACAAGGTTCCGATAAGGCTATGGTACACTTGCAACTGTATCAGTCCGGCATGACCAACATTCTACATCAGAGGTCTAATGGGAACAAACCGTACGTTCGTACGATAATGGACGGCGGTTCCAACCCTTCGTACAAGCCAAGGACGGTTAGTGAATGACCAGACTAGCGTACGCACCCTTATCCGTTAAGAGCGACTTTACTTCCTACTATGGGTTTAGGGGCATTGACCGTTCGCGCGACATTACAGCTCTTGAGACGGAGAAAGACCAAAACTTCTGGAAGCTGGAAAACTGTTACGTTGACTATCGCGGTCAGTTGATACGCGATCCTGCGTTCTACCTTCACAAAGGCTCTAACCGATTTCCAGTAAAGTGCGTTAGATTTTACAGCCGTGAGGGAATTGTCTTCGCGGAAGAAGATGCTGCGAGTACGCACTTGGCTTCAGACAGGGGGCACCGTCTTGATGAGGCGATGCCCAAGGGCGCTATCGTTGGCATGACAAACTTTAAGGGTAAGGTTCACATCTTCTCAAGAGATAGTCGGATGTACCGCTACGACGGGTTCGAATTTTCCACATCCACTTCCTCGATCAAGCCGCAGTTCGGCGTACCCATCCAACGACGACTAGCTGTTGCTGGGTTCAAAGACAGGCCGACCGTTGTGGAGTTCTCTCGCGTAGACAACCCAGACATCTTTTTGGATGAAGAAGCTCCGACAGAAGAAGTCACGAGAGCTGCCTTTATCGACATATCCAACCTCATCGGCACTGCTGACCAGATTGTCGGGATGGGTACATTCGAAGCCAACCGTCTAGCAATATTCACAAAAGACCAAACATTAGTTTACGTCATCGACCCTGATTTTGAGCAGTGGCAGCTAGACAGTCGTGCCAACCTTCGTATCGGGTGCGTATCCCACAACACGATTGCCAACTCTGGTTCTGACTTATTGTTCTGCTCACGCCGAGGCATCCACTCGATCATGCGCTCATCAAACGGTATTACGATTTCTGAAGCATCGTTGTCTGACGAAGTAGAGCCTCTTTATCAAGAACTCGTACGCACGACACCTGACCCCGAAACTATATCTGCGGTCTTCGACCCCGATACGCTGACGTACCACGTCTTCTTTCCCCGCCCAGGCGGTTCGAACACTGTACGCTTGAGTATGAACTTCCGCGCAGGATACGAGAACGTGAACTTCCAATTAGGCGACACGCTGTTACCGCGTTGCGGAACCTTTTTAGGTGGCCGCTTAATGTTCGGAACTTCAGACGGAGTTTACGAGGCGACGGATCGTGTGCTTATTCAGACCACGGGGGCAGCAGAGCTGCGGCGATCCCCGATGGTCGCTGAGACGCCTGTGTTATGGTTGGGCGACTTCCTTGGTACAAAGAGGTCTCACACCTTCATCGTCCAAGCCACAGGTACAGGTCGCTTCTACGTAGACTTCACAGATGAAGTTGGCGGTGACATGGCCTCGATAGAAGTTAATCTCGACAGGATCGAGGGCGACGAAAAATGGGGAGATGCGCCTCTGCTCCATGACTACTCCTTCCCATTTAACCACATTTTCCGAGGCGTTCGAATGAGATTTCGCACCGATGAAAAAGACACGAAGAGCGAAGTGACGGTGATTAGCTTTGCATTCTTGAACCATAAGGACAAATAAGAATGGCTCGTTTAAAAGTATTATACCCTGGCAACCACACCAGCTCATCTAACATTGGGGCCGACATTGAGAACATTGTCCGTTACCTAAACTCTGCGGAGGTTGGTGACTTTACTCTCTCGGAACTTTTAAAGGTAATGTTCGATGCAAATGGAACTTTGGTTGCCCCGATTGATTTGCGAAATGACCCGATCCTTGGGCTGCAATATCGTGCAGGCGTTTACACTGAAATAGGCGACGGCTGGAAAACCATCGCGTCCTCTGCTGATATACGCGGCACATCTGGGCTAGATGTCGCCACGATTGGTGCGCCACTTTTCTCCGCACGGGAGGACTTGGTAGTAAATAGTTCTGACGCAAACGGGACCATAGCTAATCCTACAGGGGCGACAATCTTCAGTTTCTCGCACGAAGTTGCCGACGCCATTGTTGTCTATCTGAACGGCGCTCTGCAAGCGGTCTCCACTTACTCCTCAAGTGCTGCCGCAAACACGGTGACGCTGAGTGCTCCTACGGACGCTGACGACCTTGTTACGATCTATAAGGTGCAATCAGCGAACGATACGGGGTTTACCAGAGAGGACGTACTGTCTGGTGAGGCTCAAGCTGTGTTCCCTTTTGTCCACACAGCAGACCAAAAGGTTCTTGTGTCACGAAACGGCGTTTTGCAGCGCGAGGGTGGTACGAATGACTACACTACCCAGCCAATAAACTCTACAATAACCTTCACTTCAGCATTGCTGGCGGGTGACGCAATTACGTTTATGATCGTTGAGGATACCTCCCAAGTTCGGGTCAGTGGCCTTATGACTGAAGACAAGTTCACTGACGCAAACGGTTTTGTACCTTTCTCGAAGTTAGCTATTGCTGACGATCAAATACCGCAATCCAAAGTGTCAGGTGTCACAAGCCTTTTGGCAAACCGTGGCCGCGTATATGTTAGCTCTTCGGTGCCTGAGACAGCAAATGCTGGTGACTTCTGGGTGGACACCGCGTCCTCGCCTAACGTCTTAAAATTCTACAATGGCACAGGATGGCTCCTTACCAGTCCCGACACAGGCATCCCCACGTTCACATCACCTAACGCTCTTCAATTCCTTCGGGTGAACTCGACAGGTGGTGGCCTTGAGTTTTCAGATATTGATTTTACAGCGGTTATTCCAAAAACTTACATTGGCGCTGCTGACGGCGTAGCTGGCCTTGACGCAACGGGTCGCCTACCGATAGCCCAACTTCCTGACACGTTTGCGACCCGCAGCTACTTCTTCCAAAAAGACGGTGCTATCGCCAACGGTGCGTTTGTAGTTACACGGGCGTTCAAACAGAACGTGCGGTTAGACGCTGTAGCCGCCAAGACGACTTCTGGTACGGCCAACGTGCAGCTTAAAATAAACGGCGTTAATGCTGGTGATGTTATTCCAGTGACAAGCACGCTGACAGAGCAAAACCTTTCAGCGTCCATTGCGGTTGATGCGACCACAACTTCCCGTGAGATTGGTTTCGAGGTCACTTCTGCGACTGGTGTAACTGACATCGAAGTCACCTTGGCAGCCGTCATCACCAATGTCTGACCTTAATCTCAGCCCACAAGAACAGAACATCGTCGATTACCACAACGGTTCGATGAGCTCTGGTCATGTGGGCAGGGATGACCAAGGCAGACCTATGACAGTCTACTCTACAGGCATCAGGGTTGAGCGGGGTCCACACAAAGGTAAGTTTGTGTCGGTGCCAGGATGGGTGCCAAGCGTAAACGCAGACAGACCTTTGACCGAAGGCGAGGCTTTCGAACACTGGGAAGCTGAAATCAATGAGGGCAAGTGGCCCTTCTATGAAAGTGGCCCAGCGCTCAACTCGCGATCACAGGAGATACACACCATTATGGACAACGATCTAATCCACATTAACGAAGAAGAGAGCAAGATACTGGCTCCTAGCCTAAACCCCTCGACGCAAAGAGGGATACCCACCATCAAGGGCGAAGAGGGCCACTTCAAGGCTTACGACCATCGGCAGTTGATGACCCACCTCCCAAACAAGATGGGACCGGGCGCGGCGGCGGCTGGCCCTATGGGGACTTCGGGTATGCACTATGTTGACCGAGACGGCGAGTTGACGACCGGAATGCGCGGAGAAAAGACACCCGCTCATATCTCCAAAAACCAAGACACGCAGGAAAGTTTTCTTGCTTCTGAGATGTCTCGCAACTCTATGGAGCAATTACGCGCTTCGTTGCCTAGAAATGTCCAAGACAACTTGACGGGCGACATGCTCTTGGAGCTGGCAGACGACGGCAAGTACAGCTTGCTGGTGGGTGATAAGGACAGTGGTTACGTAGAACTTTCGTACGGACCAGATGATTACCAGGACGCTCTTTCTGATGTGAAGCGTGCGTACAACTACTCAGCTCAGACGGGTGACGCAAACATGGACGCTGGCTTCTTGGGCCGAGCTTCCTCTGCGTACAGGTACAACGGCTACACAGAAGCGTTGCTTCGCAAAACTGGAGAGGGTCGCCTCTCTGAGATAAAGTCCAACCCGTTTGCTTCTGAGGAAGACGTGCTTTCCGCTCTGGAAGAGATCGACGCCATGAATGATGAGGTCAGTCGCCAGAAAGGTCACGAGAGCACGAAGCAACTTTCCTACTCAAAACGTGCGCTGGACAGGGAGGCTAAAATGAGAGCCGCCAAGATGATGCAGTGAGGACGACAATGATGTTGTCTGAGACTTATAGTCCTAGAAAATAAAGGAGCCTGTGATGGCATTTAGTACAGAAATTTTTGGCCCGAACACCGGAACGTCTATTGCGGCACGTCGTGAAGCTGGATCAACGGAGCAGACAGCAGAAATGGGACGTGGTGGTGACAGCATGGTTGTTCGTGCGTCACCGTTCACAATCAAGTTGCTTCAAGACATCGGTGGCGCAGGCTCGTTTAACCCTGAGACGGGTATGCTTGAGTTCTACAACGTAGATGAAGCTGTGAAGAAAATGATGGGGTAATGAAGGTTAGGGACGCAAAATTATCTGATGCTTCGGCTATCGTCGAGTTGCTATCAGAGTTTTTTAAAGAAAGCCGTTATGGGCGTTCTAATGTAAAATTTTGCGGTGATGTTATGTTAAGGACTGTTAATGGTTTCTTGGAAAATATGCCAAGAACTTTTTGCAGGGTAGTTGAGCGCGGCACTCAGTTGACGGGCCTTATCTTAGCTGACTATTCACATATGCCCTTCGCTGAAGGCATATGGTCTCGCGTTGCGTTTCTATACATTTCCCCGAAACACCGTGGAGGCATGTCGGCCTACCGAATGGTGAAGAGTTATATCTTGTGGGCAAAGAGCATTGGCGCATTAGAAATTCATGGAGGCACAGCCAGTGGCGTATCTCCACAACTAACAACTGGCTTATATAAGCGATTGGGCTTTGAAGAGGCTGGATACACAATGAGGTTTGTACAATGACAACTTTTAGAGACCTTGTTGGTCAAAATCCGATTAAGCCTATGATTGCTTACGGCTCATGCTTTAGCAGCTCCACCCCCAGCTCCAGCTCCGAGCCCAGCAACAACGATCCTGCACCCGCCGCACCCGCGAAAACATACGACAGTTTGGCCGACGCCGCCGCAGATGGCCAGCACGGTCAAGCTGTAAACATTACCGGCAAAGGTTCACAAATGGTGTCGTTCGCCGACAAAAGCTACGACGACAAAATGGCGAACGTGTCAGCAAATGTCAGCAATCCCGGCAGCTCCACCCCCAGCAACAGCAACAGCGACAGTGGTAACACTGCTCGGATGAATTTAGCCAACGATCTCACACCGGGTAATGACACTGTATACGTTAATGGCCAGCTACAAAATACTGACGGCAGCGCTGTCACTGAGAATACAGGCTGGCAGAACGCTACTAACCTTGCCACACCGGGCGATGGCAAAACGTACGTAGATGGTCAGTTGACTTCCACCAATGCCGCCGTTGTACCCGAACAATACACACACCAAACCGACAACGACAATACGGGCGGCACTTATCTTGCCAGTCAAAACCCTACAGTCGATACCGCCACCACCACCACCACGAATACCTCCACAACAGACGTGATCGAAGACGACGACGACGATATTGATGACTTAAAGGAGATACTCGAAACTTTCACTACAGTTTATGTTGATAGCGGCAATGGCGGTGGTGGCGGTGGTGGTGGTGGTAACAACACATCTTTGCCAGATGATTACCTAACAGAAGAAGACTTGGCGACTTATCTTGAGAACATTGATAGAAGCTCAAATGCTTATGATCCAGCGGCGTTTCTAAATGCGTACGGCTTCGCTCTTGAGGCCAATGAGGAACTTATTGGTAGCACCATATCTGAAGATGGCCTCTATATGCGCCGAGCAGTCAGAGACAAGATCACGGGTGAGATAAGATACGTAAATGTCCCCATTGGTGCAGGCGCTATCCACGGCAACAATGGAGCGTCCCAGTTTAGGATGGAACGCCGCAACGGCTTCGGCACTATGGTTTAGGAGACTATAACATGCTCGATCTGATAATGGCTGGCACGTCTCTTTATAATGCGCTCAAATCAAACGACAGAGCTGACGACGCAAGCGATCAGCAGTCGGCATTAACTGCCGCTGAAATTGCACGTAACGAAAAGATAATGGAGCTTTACGCCTCCGGCTCTGTCGAAATGCAAAAAGCGATGGAGACGGTTTTAGCAAACGCTGGTAGCTTTGCTGAAATTTCGCCAGAAAACTTTGTCAATCTCAGGAACTACTTCACCTCAGAGCGCAAGCAAGAAGACCTACAGAACGAAAACGATGTCTACTCAGCAGACAATCTTGCCCGTGAGTTCGGCGCGAGCACCTTCGACTTTGCCCCAGACATTGATCGGGTAGCGCAAAAGTTTATTAATGCTCGCATGGCAAACGCAGGGCGTGCCGTAGATGAAACTATGTCGCGTGGCCAAGCAGACTTGTACGCAAAAGGAATGGACAACAGTACGCTTGAAGTCCAGCTCCGCAAGAGCGCTGCCGATCTAAAGGCGCAGGCGTACAACCAAGCCTTGCTAGACGGCACGAACGACGCACTTACGTATGTTAAGGGCGTTCAGGGTGTCAGCGAGAGAGAGCAGTTCATGGACGTAACTGAGCGTCGGTTCGGCCAACAGTTGATTAAGGACTACATGGGTATGCCGACTGACACTGCCCTTAAAGATTTCGAAACCGCGAACAATGTTATGAACAACCAGAGCAGCATGTACACTGACTATGCCGCAACTATGGGTGACATAGCGGCAGCACCGTACAAGTTCGCGGCTGATGGCCAGACCGCCGCCGGATTTGGCAACGCTCTTAGCAGCGCTAATAGTATGTCCAAACGCTTGAACGACAACGCCAATGACGCGGGTGGTACGTTCGGAACATGGTACGATAGGGTCACAGGCTACAACGACCGCACCCCGGTAGGTTAAGGAGGCACTAAGTGCTTAGATTAGGTAAATTTACTGAGGCTATAGAACGCGGTGATGAACGTAGAAGTTCGCTTCGTAAAGAGAACGCTGGTTTGTACGCTGACTTCGTACGAGATAACCCTGGTGCGTCCGTTGATGAGCGTACGGATTACGCTCAAACCCTCATCAACGACACGGGTGTTGGAAGCAGGGGTCTACCTACGAAGTCGGCAATGATAAAGAAAGTCGATGCGTACAAAAAAGAGCAGGCGCAAAAAGCGGCGGCTACTGCTGCGGCGGCAGAAGCGAAAAAGCGCTCTCGGTTGATACAGAATTTAAAGTTACAAGGTGAACTCATTGATTTGGGGGCAGACCAAGGCTGGACCGAAGAACAGATGAAGGCCCAGTATGAGAGCCTGGGCATAGACCCAACGGGTGTAAGCGGTGCAATGACTTCTGTTGGCCGTAAGCAGTTCCAGACTTGGCAGCAAGATCATCAAGCGAGCATCGCCAACTACCTCAAAAACCCCACCAAAGCAGCTTACGACCTTCTCGTAACTCAAGGCGGGGAAAAGTTTGAGAGACAGATAAAGGGACTGTTCTCAACCCAGTACACTGCCGCCTACCAAACAAGTGCGAAAGACCTGCGAAGAAAACTGGAAGATGCTTCACTGGCAGGTGATACTGCTGCGTTCGATAGAGAAATTCGTATTTTGAAAGATCAGTTCCCAGATGACGTGTGGAAGCTCGTTGGGGAAGACTTCCAACGCGCGGGTGAAATCTTCAAAAAGAATGAAGAGGGCCGCACGACCTCTGCTGTCGATGCACTTGGCAGAGAAATGGAAACGCTGTCCCAGAACATTGACCAGAGCCCAGAAGAGTTCAAGCGTGCTCGCGAGAGCTTGCGCTCCAAGTACACACCAGAGCAACTTGCCGCATTCGATGCAAAGGCGGGCGATACGTACCCTGATGCCTTCACTACAGGTGTGGCTAGTGCCCAAGCGGTGACGGATGCTGCGTTCAACCAAAATAATATGTTCGAATTGGAAGAGTTGGCAAATGCCGAGGACACAAACAGAGCACAGATGCTTCGCGAAATACAATTTCGCAAAGACACAGCAGTACGAGATGGAGTTTCTTTGCCTGCTGACTTTGGCAAGTCGGAACTGGCTGTATTCGATGCGAACCAGTTAAAGCGCGATAACGTAACAGACGCAAACAACCTCCGTACGGTCGATCAGCGGATCGTCACGCAAGAAGAAACAGTCTCTCAGGCGGTTCGTATGGAGAGCGACTTCGATAGTTTGGTCGCAGAAATTGAGCGCAATGTAAGCGGTACTGAAGTTGGTGATGTAAAGCTCACCGAAGGCCAAAAAGAGAAACTCAAGGAGAGGTTCGACCAAGCCTCGGACCAGTTGACTAAAGACATGAAAGATCATGCTCTCAACATATCCGAGACATCTGCGGGCTATGACGACGCCGTAGCGAAGACAAAGGCGGAGTTTGTGGCGCGTTTCGTATCGAACTTGGAAAGCACTCAGGGGATTTCGAACGTAAACGACCGTTTTGGCAGCTATGCCGAGAAAGCGTACGACGATATTATAGCCAAAGTTCGCATGGAGAAAAACGATGGCGAGGCGCAGTCTGCCAGAGACGCCCTTACTGCTCTGGCCGAAGAGCGTAAGCCTATTGGGTTCGAGTTTGCAGGCGATGTGTTCGACGGCCTCTTGAAGTCAGAGAGCGTTTTGGGGGCAATAGACAAGGATGAGCAAGGTGCAGTCTTTGCTGACATCAAGAACAACCTTCTGCAAACTGCGGGCAGGTTTGCTCGACAGATGGACTTGCCCATCAGCCAAGACACGTACCGTGAAATGGCTTCAATCCTTGCTGACGGCGAACAACTTGCTGGCACGACCTTCCCGCCAGAACGGGTTAAAGCTGCATTGGTTAAAGCCTTCCAAAGCACACTGAACAGCAGCCCCCACCCAGATATTGAGTACGCCGCCTACGTCGATGCTATGGACGCCGCAGGTATTGACGACCTAGCGACTGCTGATGACGAACAGATGTCAGTCTTCAGAAACGAATACGGTAAATTGCGTGTGCAGCTCGCAGAGGCTAAGTTCGACATTTACGGTGATAGCTTCGCTGACGATATTGCTCGCAGTGCTCCGTTGATCTCGCGAGCGTCCGGTATAAGCACTACAGCCGATCCGAAGCTACAACTGATCTCTAATTCACTGGCTTCCGTCGGGAACCTTTCGGGGCTTGATTTGCTCCGATACGAAATGGGCGACATCAAAAGTGTTATGAAAGATACTTGGAAAATGAAGCCGGACCTTGAAGCGTCGATAGAGGAAGCCGAAGATGAGATCATTCGTCTCACTAAGCTGACCAACACCCCCATCTACAAGACCAGCGAACACGCGCCTGCTGTCAAATCACGAATTGCTGAATTGTCGGGTATCGTCGATAGAAACAAAAATTCACTATCCATGATGGTTCAGATACGGGCTATGATGGCTCAGTTTAAAAGTGACTACAACAGGACGGAAGAAGAGTTCAAACAGGAGAGAGAAGCGGCAGCATCCGAAACGGCTACGTCTGCGGCAGAAGTCGAAGCTGCAAATGCGGTTAGTGGGCCTAGAGGACAAGCGCCTTCTGGCTTGTCACCGGAAGCATTGGCTATATGGAAGAAGGCACAGCAGGATGCAAGCGCTGCCGCCGACAGCTCCTTCTTTGGTGCTATCGGAGACTTCCTTTTCACCGACGTGTACCCCGACGATGATGGCGCTCCTCGCGGTATCGCGGCGAGCCGACCTCGCGGCCAGTAAGGACGACTTATTAGGGTGCTCTAATTTAATCTGTAAAAAATCAGGTTAAATGGAGTACCCGATGGCTGAAGAATTTACAAACCCGTTCACCGACGACATTTTTGGTGAGAGCGCATCGGGTAGTACCAGTGACTACACGAACTTATCAGGGGCAGACCTTGTTAAAGACCGTGGGTTTCTGGACGATGTTCGGACTTACTACGAGACCAAGGGCCAGACGTTTTCAAGCACATCCGAAATGCTGGACGAATGGTACACAGATCGGCGCTGGAAGGACAGCAACTTTGCATCAGCAGGTAAAGACCTAGCCGAATACGCAAACGCCGGAACAAATAAGCAGCTAATGACCAAGCTATCGAAGGCTTGGAGAAACGCCCCAGAGCGCGGTTCGTTTGCCAGCCAAGTTTGGGACTATGGCCTTGCTACCGTAGCCGATCCAATCAACTTCATTCCGTACGCGGGTGCCGCTTCCAAAGCCGCCAACGTAGCGAAGCTCGCGAGAGCCGCAGGCGCGACAAAGAACGCAGCCGTAAGTGCCGCCGTTAAGAGTGGCGCGAAGCGAGGCGCTGTCATCGAGGGCGGCGTAGGTGCTGGCATGGGCGCTGGTATGGACGCCATCCAGCAGACGCGCGAAATCCAACAGGGACTATCTACAGAATACGACTATGGCCGTACGGCGACATCTGCCGCAATCGAAGGCACCCTTTCAGCGGGTATCGGGTCCGTAATTGGCGCATTTGCTGCACGCAACCCTGCGCGGGAAGGCTTGAAGTGGAGCAATTCAAACCTTGCGGGTGAGATTGCGGTCCAGAAAACCGACATCGAGCTTTCGGTAAAGGAAGCTGATGCAATTCTAGCTGACCCTTTACGCGCACCAGACCACGCCGACGCGCAGGAGGCAAAGAAGAACGCCGAGCTTGAGGTCGCTAAGATAAACGCGCACGCTGCAAAGGTAGACAAGCTGGACGAAGAGGCCGAGGCTCTTGCTGCCCGCCTTGCCAGTGAGGGTGGAAACACGCCAGAAACAAAAGCAGCCTTCGATGAGAAGATTGCTGAGTTCAATGCGGCCACAAGCTCAAGCGACATTCCAGAAATTGAGCTTGCTGACCCAGCAGTTGCTGCCGCAACGCCGACAGCAGCGGAGGTAGTAAAAAAAGCCGAAGCAGAGGCCGAAGCAAAGACCACAGCCGCCAAACCAAAGCCAGAAACTACAGTGGAGGGTGATGAGGCTGAGGCTGAGGCTACATCCACAACTGAGGAAACGCCTGCAACTGAGGCTGAGGCTGAGGCTGAGGTATCGCCAGCGGCTGAGGCAGCCACTGAAGCAGCTCCAACTACTGAGGCAGCTCCAACTACTGAGGCATCGCCAACTACTGAGGCTGCACCAGAGGTACTGGAAGTACCTGCGGTCGAAGGCCGGAAGTTTAAGTTTGATAAGACTAAAGACGAAAGCCTACAAAAAGCTCTGGGCAAAAACTTGGCTACGCACAAGAATAAAGTTGAGAAAGCGAACGAGAAGAACGCGACTGCACTTGAGCCACTTACGCAAGAAGACCTTGAGAAGATTGTCGCTGGAACTCCGAAAGGTACGAAGGACGGATTTATTGCCCCTGCGGGCCGCAAGGCAATCCGCCGCTTTCTTGCCGCTCGTGAGGGGCGTGTTCCTAGCATCAAAGCTGCTAGTAAAAATGCGAATGCTGACGCTAAGGTTGATGACGCCAGCTTCGTAAACCCAGAGGTCGCTGAGGTAAAAACTGCGAAAGAAGACTTTGCTAAGTCCGAAGCAGCCGAGGCCGTAGCCGTAGAGGCTGAAGTCGAAGAGCTGGCAAACAAGGCCAACGAAGTATTCGCAAGAGTGATCAAGCTCTCTAAAAATTCTCTCAATGCTATACGCATCAACCAGTCGTTCGAGGGCATAGCGTCTGGGCTAGAAGAAAATGTTGCCGCAGCCGTACGACGCCGCATCGAAGATTACAAAACCAACGTGATCCCCGTAGTCGAGAAGTTGAAAAGAAATGAAAAAGTAGCAGCGCTTCGGGTCGCGGAGGCTGGGCAAGCCGAGCGTATGTACGGAGGCGACTTTAAATACACCAAAAGCCGCATTGCTGACAGCACCGCCAAGTCGATAAATGCACTAGAGACAGACCTCGAAGCGGGTGTCACTACATCCGTATCCACCAGCAAGAAGACTGGTGAGAAGGTAGTCACGAAGAAAGTAAACTCACTGCTCAAGCCTGGTACGGAAATCGGCCTTGAGGGTGGCGGCACCATTACTGAAGGCGCGGGCGCGTTTCGTCGTGAGAACGAGACCCTGTTGGCGGCCCAATCACAGGCTGAAATGGACGTTGCTCAAGGTAAGAACAAGGCCGTTTATAGCTTCCCAGCTCGCGCAGGTATGCCGCTTGTTGGCGTGCGGGGCGTTGGCCGTGGCAAACGTGGCGTCGCTACTGAAGGACAAGTTGTCTACGGTGCAATGACCCAGATCGGTAAAAACGACAGCAAGTTTAAGGTGTACGCAACCGAGAAAATGGCACTCGAAAGCCTTGGCTTGTCTAAGGGTCAGATCGGCATTGATACATCCAAAATCAAACCTATCGAGAGCACGGAGGAGCTTGAAGCTGCCAGAGAAAAGGCGTTCAAAAAGTTCTCCAAATCGAAGGGCGATGTTGATGCTCTTGAGGAAGACCTTGCAGTCGCTGACGCTCAAGGCCGCGAAGGTGGCTTGGATGTCGATCCTGCTCCCGAAGTAGTAGTTAAGGATGGCCGAGGTAATGTAGTTAAGACGGACATTCCAGAAGCACCTACGACACGCAACGGTAAGGTTTTGGTTCTACTGCCGCGCACTACAGAAGTAGCACCTCGGGTAGCAAGCAAATCCCAGATCGCGTCTGACGCGGGTGTTGCTGCCTTGCTGGGTGGTAAGCCTGCTTCGTTGTTCCGCATCGGTTACGTACCTGCTGAGATCAACGGCAAATCAGCGCAAAGCCAAGCAACCAAGCGCAACCTAATCCGAGACAACTTTGAGCCGCTTGATGAGGCTAACTCATTCGAGTTCACACCTAGTGCAGAGCCGGAAGCTGAAATGCCAGCGCGTCCTCTCACTCAAAAAGAAGCTGATAATACTGTCATCGACATCTCCGCTTTGGCTTCAACACCAGAAGGTAAAACCGTCGCTCAGTTCCTGTTCCAAGGCGACAACATTGCAAACGCGAAGTCCCTTGATGGGTTGATCGCACCAACCTTCGATGAGTTCCTAAAATCCAAGCCTACTTTGAACCGCTTGCAAGAAAACTTAAACTTTCTTGAGAGAGACGACTTTAAGATTACTACTACTCTTGGGGATAAAGAAGTTGAAATCCCTCTGAGCTTCCGCATCAAAGCCCTAAACGCCCTTCACACAGTCATAAAGGCTGAGGCTCCGCACGGGGTCAAAAAGCCAACGGTAGACATCGAGGCGTCCATCTCTTCTCTGAAGAAGGTCATGTCTGGTGTGGGTGAAAAGGTCTCAAACCAGATCGAGTACCTTCTTCGCCAAGCAGTACCGATTGACAAGGCACCTATCTTTGGTTCGCCATCAGACGGCGGCAGTGCGGGTAGCGTTTTCGTCTACGGTGCTAAGTCCGAAGACTACAACAAGGTCATGCTGGACATGTCCTCCTTTGACGCTGATGGACAGCGTACGGGGATCACTGGTTCGTACACTGTCATGCACGAATTGGGCCACTGGATGTACGAAAACGTCTTAGATGCAGAAACCAAGGGAGAGTTCTGGGGCAACCTGGATAAGTTCTACGACGAGAATGGCCGCTTCACTGAAGGCGCGAGCGAAGTAGAGGGTGGCTTGACTGCCCTAGAAAAGCTCACTCCATCTGTAGAAGTAGACGGCGTACGCGCGGGTGTTGCTAATGGCAAAACAAACCCACAAGAATACTTTGCAAACCAGTTCTCGCTCTACATGCACCACAAGTTCAATAGCCCACTAGCGACTGCTAATGCGAATGTTTTGAAGAAGGCAGCCAGAGTTCTACAGAAGCTATGGCTTAAAATGACCAATCGCGACATCATTGATCCAGAGATGGAAATGATGTTCGACAAGTTGATTGCTGACAAGGACGTTGCTCTGCAAAAGCAGTTCACATTCCCAGTGAAGGCAACCACATCGGTTGGCAAAACTCTTGAGAGCCGCTTCATCCAAATAAAGGATGCACTCCGAGACTTTGAAGCGGCCATCCAGAACTACCCAGACACCAGCGACCCAGAAAAGATGGCGACATCAGCGCGGGCGCTGTCAAATGTCTTCAACGGCATGTCTATGACTAAGAAGACCAAAGGTTACTTGGTGCGCAAGGCAGGCAACGTCGCCTCGGATCGCGCGGCGCTTGACCGATCCACAGGTGTTCTGAAGTTAATGAACGGCAAGCAGCTACGTGGTATGCGTGCAATCTCCAAGGCGATCAACGAGGCGACTATAAGAACCGACAGCCGCATCTCACAAGCTGGCGATGACATGGAAGTGTTCGGCGGAGCTTACCACTCTGAGATGGAAGCATCACTTGTTGATCTGTACAACTCTTCAATGAAAGAGTTCACTGAGGAGCTAAAGACCTCCATGAACGACATGTTCATGGACATCGAGTACGGTGATATGGAAGCGTTCTTGCCTTCCGAAAACCTCTTGAGCCTCCGCGCCAGCTACAACATCAATGGACCGATCCTGGCGAAGAAAAAGAACTTCGAGCAGAAAATCAAGAGAGAGGTCAACCGTCAGCGCGGAACATTCTCAAGGTCTCTATCCAGAGCAATGAAAGCCACGGGCAAAGCAAACGCCAAAGCCTTCAAGGGAGACATCGTTGCGGGTACTAAAGGCAGTGAAGCTAATAGCTACAATCTGGAAGAAAGCGTACGTGAATACGGACGCCAGATCGGAGCAGATGGCGTGCCGACAGCGTTCGGAAAGAAGTTAGCGAACCGAGCTAAACATCTTATCAACACTCAAGTCGATGATGTGAACCTGACAGAAGAAGAGCAGGCTATCTACCACACATGGCAGTCCAAGACTGTTGGTAAGGGCGCTAAAGGTCTAGCCAACGGGGCCAAAATCGACGAGCTGACGATGGCCCTCTCGATAACTATTGATGGTGGAGAGATTAAGGGCATCGGTGGCACACCGGAGCAAATCCAAAACATCACACGCCACGTCATTAAAGAGCGTTATAAAGCTCGGAAATCCAAGGCTGCGCTCAAAGACAAGAACGTCACCGACGCCATCGAGATAGAACAGCTACAAGAAGCGGGCGTCGCCTTCGAGAACGGCATCCCGCAGAACGCAAACTTCACGATGCGTGGCTTCCTGAGAGGCATCACGCACCGCGCTCAGGATGTGGAGTACAACGCACGTACGCTGACAGCACGGCTTGCACGTCTTGATGCGATCTTGCCACAAAGCGTAGACGACTTGACCTACAAGGGGTTCCGCAAAGCGATCCGTCTTGCTGGGGTCAACTTAACTCGTGACGGTGACATAACGCAGTCCGTAAGGTTGGTGTCCGAGAGCTTGTATGGCTCTAACGTAGTCTCTCAATCATCACGCAACGCTATCTCAAAGTACGCAAGCATCCTTGACCGCGAGCCAGCAGATGTGTTCTCTGAGATTGTGACCGAGAGCGTGGATACGCTGTCTTCGAAGGATCAGATCAAGGCGATGCGTCGAAGCATGGTCGGAGAAGACCTCGATGGTGTTGATGAATTATTGGGTGAGATCGAAGATAATTTGGTTGATGCTCTCTCGTACGTGTTCAACGGCTTGGTATCATCAGCTCCTGCGCGTAACCGTTTCTACGGCATCGCCTTCCCAGAAGACTTGTTCTCTACAGGTGGTACGCAAAAAGCCAGCACGCGCTCACGTTACCAGAGTGACGTACCTACGGAGTACGCAAGCGACTATGCGTACGAGTTACTAGACAACTACAGCAAGGCCGCCCGCAGCTCCATCGAGGAGTTCACGGGTGGAAATGTTCGCGTGTTCTATAGAAACAACGACACGAACGGATCAGTGGGTCGGGGCGCTTACGTTACATCTCGTCCAACAAACACGCTTGAAAACATGGCGGGTGATATAATCTCATCCGCTCCAGAGGCGAACCAAGATGATGTCGCTGATTACGTCGATGCTCTAATCGAACTTCGCGGGCAAGTTAATGCTGCTCGCCGCGACCCGATGTCCTCATCAGAATACTTTGAGCGCATGTACGCACTAGACGATGCCTTGTCCCAGGAGATTGGTGAACTGGGCGCTCGTATGGATACGAACGTGACGCCTGTATTCGTACGCGACACGACGCCAGCAATATTCAGCGGAAACATGAACTCCCTTTCTCCTATCGTGCAGGCCATGAAGGGACACTACGTTGAAAGAGTTGCTTCGGGTATGAGTGGCCGTGATCAAGCCAATCAGATCAAAGCGATTAGAGGAAACTTCACGCCAGCACAAATGCTGGACACGCTGACCGACATTGCTGGTGGCGAACGTCAGTTGCGTGAAGCCATGACTGAAATGGGATACACCTCCTTGAACATAGGACCAGACAAACTGGTTCTGAAAAAGAGCAGCGTACGCGATGTTCGCTCGCAGTCCTTTGAGAGCTCAACACCTCTTCTGGGTGAGGGTGGCGTCGAGCCAGCACTGAATGGCGCGATAGCATCTCAAATCTTCGCAGGCTCTGACCCAATCAAGGTTTTCTCACAGGGCGCTAAAGCTCTTGAGGATGCTGGTGTAGCGCCGAAGGCCGTTGACGGCATGGTCTCAGTCGCTCGCGGCAGAGGAATGCCAAAAGACGCAGCAGCGGAAATACGCAAGTCCAACATCTACAACCCGCTTCGTACGAACTCACGCATAATGAAGCGGTCTGGCATGTCTTTCCTTGCTAACTTCTGGGAGCCCGAAGCGGGCGGCGGGGGCCACTTCGAACGTACGAATGCTAAGATGGGCAAGTTCCTGATGCCTATGACACGTATGCTAAAAGAACTTCCTGATAGCGCGGGCATAGCGAAGCGTTACTTCCAAACAGGCCCAGTGATGATGGCGGAGAGTGCTATGGGCGCTATGGGTATGGCCCCGAAGCGACGCAACACGCAGCCGATCAGCCACATGCGTATCGTTACAGCTTTGAGAAACAGCGATACAGCATCACAACTTGTGGGCAAAGAGATGGAAACTTATCAGCATATCCGTTCTTATTTGGATAATGCCGTTGCTCGTTTGAGAGCGTCTGGCAACATGGTTGGTGAGATCAAAGACAACTACTTCCCACAAGTGTGGCGCAAGGATTTGATCGAGGCTGACCCTGACAGGTTCAAGCGAGGCGTATCTAAATACTTCATGGCTGAGAATGCGTCGATGCAAGGCTCAGAAGTCTTAACGCAAGCGGAGGCAATGAAGCGTGCTGGTCGCTTGGTAGAGAAACTACTTGATCAAGACGGCGTGCTTTCTAGCCCGTCAAAAAGTCTAAAAAGCACATCCGGCAAAGGCAACGAAGATAGCCTAGACTTCCAGCGGATGATGCGACTTCAAGAGTTCCCTGAGTTCACCGACTTTGACAGCCCAGATACACTTGCGCCGTTCTTGGAGAACGACTTGCTTGTGTCCATGACAAAGTATTCCGACAGTATCGAGCACCGTATTGATCTGACAGAAGAGTTCGGGCCTGCCAACCACGGCTTCCACGACTACATTGCGATCTTGGCTGACCCGATGCACGGCAAGCAGACTATTGCGACACTGCTTTCATCAAACAAAATCCTCAAGGCGAACCACTCACGCATGGGTGGCTCTGGGGAGGGCGAGCTGGACAGGGTGTTCACGGACACTTTCTTCATGGCCCCGATCAAAGACAAGTACGTTGCCGAACAAGCTGCTAAAAGCCTTATCGAGAAGGCTTCTAACGGTGCATCAGTCGCTGAAATGCAGGCTGAGATCATGGGCATCCTTGACGCGAAGATCAGCAACACACCCGAAGCGGCTCAAATTCGTAACAACTTCTCGAAGCGTGCGGCTGCAATAGCAAACGCATTGGTTGATACGAAAGGTCTTACAAAGATAACTTCCCAGGATAACGTCAAGCACGCCCAGGGCTTTATGAACGCAGCCATGCGTAAGCCAGTAGACGGCCAACATGGTCTGTACTCCATGAAGAATGCGTCCAAATGGTTGCGCGGTGTGAACGCCGTAACGCTACTCAGCTTTACAACCCTGACATCCTTGGCTGACTTGGCGCTGCCGCTCATTCGTACTGGCGATCTCAAGTCTTACTATACAGCTCTCAAGCAATACGCACGCGAACCTGCGTATCGTGACATGATACGCAACGTGGGTGCAGCTACGGAGAATGCGGTTCATCAGCGTCTAACAGTTGCGCATGGTGTAGATAGCACTCAGTTTATGACTGGGTTCTTTAACTCCACACTTCTTACGCCTTGGACAGATAGTATGCGTAACGTGGCAGCCGCCGTAAGTTACGAGCACGTAAAGGCGCAGCACCGCATCCTTCGTGAAGCGCCTTCGACCCGACAGGGCCGCATCGCTCGAAAGATTTTGCAGCAGGAGGGCTTGCAGGAGCTTATCGAGGACAGCAGCATTGACCTTGATCTCATTCTGGAAAGCCGTGGGTCTGCAAACGAGCACCCTCTCAACGACAAACTGGCTACGTCTCTCATCAAGCTGACAAACCAGATGATCTTCACTCCGAACCCGAATGACCTACCATTGTGGGGTGCAACGCCACTCGGCGCTATTGCAATGCAGTTGAAATCGTATCCTCTAATGATGCAGCGCATGGTAAATGGTGTGGTGGCCGAAGCGTTCGCTGGGAGTACGCCAGCGAATAGAGCATCTAACTTCGCCAAGGCTTTCGTTGGTCAGTCTGACAACAGACTTGGGCCACTCGGTGCTCTTCTTGTTGCGGGTCCAGCGTTCGGTGCCGCATCAGTTGCAGTAAAAGATGTTGTTCAAGGGCGTGGCGGGGAGGACAACCGTGATTTTGCCTTGCGTGAACGCAGCCTATCCAAAACTGTGACCACAGCTTTCGAGGATAATCCAGAGCTAGACCGCAATCTTGGCCTATACTTCGACGGCATGGTTGCGCTCGGCGGGATGGGCTTCGTAGGTGAGCTGATGTACGACGTTGCCTCGAACGCGGATAATGGTGCGTACGGTACGCAGCGTACGATGGAGGGCATCTTCGGCCCTACACTTGGCCTGTTCAACGACGCATCATCTGTCTTGCAGGGCGCACGTTCCGTCTATGATGGAGACGAGGCTAACGGTGAGAAGAGGTCAGCTATCCGCGAGATAGTCGGAAGAGTTCCGGTCCTCGGCGGCGTAAGTTGGGCAAAGGAAGGCATAATCGACGTTTTGGGTGGCGAACGTGGCCAAGCTGGGCGACCATCCTCCGGCGGTTACGGCAGCGGATATGGCAGCGGTTACGGCAGCGGTTACTAAATATCTTGAGTGAGGTGGTCGTATTTACCCGCGATTATCTCACTCACCCTACCACCGTCGATGCCGTACATCGCACCCAACTGATCACACGAAAGGTCTGGATAGTCCTTTAATCTACCCTTCACGCCGATTACCGTTTCGGGTGTCACGGGGTTGCGATAGTTGTACGCACGGCGAGGTTTCGTGTGCTCTCGCGTCATCAAGCGAAGCGCCTGACGTATCGCTTCTTGCTGGTCGTAGTTGCGATCAAGCAGGTCTTCTAAAATTTTACGAGCTTCTGGTACATTACTTGCCATTTTGGTTCACCTCTACTGCTTCCCATCCCGCACCCACGTAACCCGCGATGTCGCACCATGTGTCGAACTTGGTGGGTGATGTCGTCATTCGGCTTAACTTTACTGCGATCATTGTCATCGCCACGTCAGAGCAGCTAATAGCTACATCTTCTTTTAGGACAGGCCTCAGAAGTATGGTCATCATATCCGCGATATCTTGGAAGTTCTCGGCGGGTTCGCCGTAATCTTGATTTCGATCAGCGTTGATGATCCGAAGAGCTTCGGTCAGCGGTAGGTCTCTTGCTTTAGACATGAGTGGTTTTCCCCATGCGCACGGCGTCGATCTCTAGCTGCGTAGCCAAGCACTTCAGTTCTACGAGCCGCTCCTTCTCGTGGCGCAGCTTCGTACGCGCGCGGTGCACATCGTCTGGGTCAACCGGATCAAGCGCCTCGATGCGGTCAAAGATGCTTTCGATCTCTGCTTCCTTGCGGATGATACCCTGACGCGCGATGCTCAGTTCGTTTAGTGTATCCATTAGTTTTTCTCCGTGGGTCTGAGCATTTCGTATTCGCCGCAAACTTCTACGGCCTCTCGGTTCGTTAGTTTGCACGTCCAGCCGCCGTCCTTGTTGGCGAAGCTGTTCGTACAAAAGTGACAGGCGGGAGTAACGTCTGGGATTTCCCAGCAACTTTTCCTTTTAAAGCACGACTTGCAGTTCCAGCTTTCTGGTTCGGTTGCGCATCGTCCCGCCTGCCCATCAAGCGTAGCTTGTATCTTTATGTACATCGTGTCCCATTCTTCTTGATCGAAGAGGACAACTTCAGCGTGATATTGAGAGTTATTTTTACAGTAAGATACAAACAAGCTACGCTCAATTCTCATCATCGCCATCATCATTTGCATCTGGCGATAATATTTTCTGTGCGAAACCTTCACACCGTACGACACGGTTTTCTTAAAGTTCGCATCGTTCATACTTTTGATCTCAAGGATCATTGGACCCGTGCCGTCTTCGAAGTCGGCCAGCCCATCCGTGTTACAGACGACATGCCCACCGAGCCATTCCGCTCGGTGTTGCCTGCCAGTAACTTCGTCTTTTTCGTACACCCGCAAGTTGGCTTTGTTCTTTAGATCGCGAACAACCCAGTCCTCGATCCTGTGCCCAGCAAAGAATATTCTTTTTAACTGGGGGTCAGGGTCAACGTCTGGAAACCCGCGAAGGCTGAGAGCCATCTGTGCGATGCACTCAGTCCCCGCCATCGACGCCCCGATATAGGCACGGGCTACGCCTCGGTCTTCGTTGGCGTAGCCTTCGTCGATGGCATCAATTAGTGCCTGAGCTTGTGGGTGTACTGGGTGCATTTAAAAGGGAATTTCATCGTCTAAGGGCGCACTTGAGCCGCTGGTCTGAGCCTTACCACCTGTGGGCGCAAAGTGATAAGATACCTTACTGTTGGTCTTACCGTTGTACTCCTCGGATTTGACCATGATACCGACCTTCTTACCCTTGAAGAAGGAAACGCTTGGGGCTTCGTTCCCGTCGCTTCCAAGGATCATAAGGAGCTCTTTCAGTTGCTTCTTGCCAATCTCTGTCGCAGCAGGCGAGTTGCCGTGAAAGACATAAATCCACTGACGAATACCGCCATCGTTGTTACTATATGATAGTACCAACCGCGCAGTGTTCTTAGCGTCGTCCCGCTCGACGGACGCATCGGTGATAGTCACCTCATGCTTGCCGATTGGCAGAACTTTATTGCGCGAAACATCGACACCGGACAAATCCATGCCCTCTAATCCAAGAAAATCACTCATTGTTTGTTGCTCCATTTCCATTGTATTTGGCGAACTCTTTGTCGCTCATGTAGATACGTTCGATTAAATCAGTGACATCATCGCACTCCTCAAAGGGTGCGAGGCGGCGGTGAGGATCACGGGTCTTGCCGTGCCAGCCATTGACTTGATCTGTCACAAGATAACGACGTACGGCCATCTTGCCGTTCTGCTCGGAGGTCTTACGCACCAAGCAAAATACGTTGTCATACAGGGCAGGGATTAGTTTCTGCACCTTCTTCTGAACCATCATCGGCCAGTAGTTTGTCGTGCCGTTGTCGTCCGTCTCTTCAGCGGCCAGAGCGGTAATGAGTACGTGCATGTCCAGATCGCGCACCCACTTCAAAGCAGCGGTAATTTTGCGCTCGTAAAGGCTCCACTTCTCAAAACCGTTCTTCGCGTCAGCGCCAAGCTCGGCTTCGACATCTGCGAAGCACTTCTGAGAAAGCTCGGTCGCACTATCAATGGCAATCCATTTGTAACCCGCTTCCTTAAACTCTTTGGACATGACAAACTTAGTCAGGTCTCGAAAGCTGTACTCGCCTTCCTTCGTGGGTCGGTCGAAGGTGGTGAACGGAAGGTAATCGCAAGCGATGTCTGCGATGGACGACAGCCCACTTTCGCCCGATAGGATCAGACCTTTGCCAAAACGCTTGGCGTAGTTAGCGCACTGTGTAGTCTTGCCCGAACCGTGCATTCCGTACACCAGCGTCTTGCTGGCTCCGACGACACTAATGTCGTTAGTTTTGAGTGGAGTAATCTTCATGATTGAACCTTTATAGTTGGTGCGCCACATCCGATTGTGAGCGCTTTTTTCAAAACTTCCTGCACGTCAAGCGGCGCAGCATCTAACTTCTTGCGATCAACTGTGAAGGACTGTGAGACGCAATCGGGCAGGCCGCTTGCTTCGTACGTATCTTTCAACAACTTTTTGTCCCAAACAAATTTCTCAGGAATACGGACGACAAGTGTACGACCATCCTCCATTTCAATAGCGAACTCGCCCACTTCTTCGGGTAAGTCTGCGACCAAAATTTCTTTGATATAATCCAATGAGACCTTCGCGACATCAAGTTTCGCAAGGCAATCAGCGTATTGCTGTGCGGCTTGTTTTAATCTTGCTGATTTTGGGGGCTGCGGAGCCGGGAGCCAAATGTCTCCGAATATTAGGCCGTCTTCCTTCATGAGATTGTCCTTTGAGATTAAATTTTAAAACATAAGTTGTGCCTGAGTATCGTATATGTTACGCCGTTAGTTGTTGCAAGAGGAAAAAAACAATGGGCTTCAAAATAAAAGAACTAATTGACGATCTCGGCGGCGCGCCATCTTTGGCTAAGAAGCTGAATGTGTGCCGTACAATTCCGTACGGTTGGATACGTCGCGACTTCATTTCCTCCACTTATCTTTCACAAATCAAAGAGGTCTGGCCGTTGGTCGATCTCAACTCATACTTCAAATCGGAGAAGATCAATGAAGACGACCTTAGAGGAAGCACTGGAATTACTAGATCGCGGTTGGGCAGTGATACCCATACTAGCGGAGACGAAGAGACCAGCAGTTAAGTGGGGCCACTACTGCGATGAGCTAAAGCTACCCACAGAAGATGAAGTAATAGAGTGGTTCGAGCGCTGGCCCGAAGCAAGCATTGCTGTAATCACTGGCCCTTTGTCTGGGCTGGTGATTGTAGACTGTGATAACGAGGACGCCTTGGATGAAGCCACACGGCTGGGCATGACCAAGACACCCATTAAAGTACGTACAAAAAAAGGCTGGCACTTTTACTTTAAGTTCCCGAAAGGTTCCGAGTGGATAAAAAACAGGGTAGGGGGCGACGGCAATGATGTAGACTGGCCGCGTTGCGACGGTCTGGATTTGCGTGGCTCCAAAGGATACGCCGTTGCTCCACCGTCAAAGAATTACCAGTGGGTAATAACCGAGGGAGCAGATTTAGATGATCTTCCGATCTACACGCCACCGAAAATAACCCCATTAGTACGTGCTAATAATGTCGTTAATCTGAACGAGTGGAAATTTGAGGGCATGTCGCTCGCAGATGTTAAGTTATCGCAGCCCATATGGGATCGTACGAAAGAACTTGTTGATCGCATTGGTAAGCTGCCAGAGGGCGGGGGCAACGGTAGAGATGATCGCTTGTACAAGTATATCTCTTCTCTTGCGGGTCAGGGGCTTGGCATCGAAGGTCTCACGTCAGGTGCCTTAGAGTTTATGGAAGCATTCTTTCAAAGCAATGTGGAGCAAGGCAAGGTTGCTCAGATGTGTGAACGTGCTCTTGAGAATGAAATCCGCAAGGGTAATCTCCCTATGGACCTAGAGCCAGAAGAGGAAGAGAAGCCACGCAAGTACAAGCCAATCACGACCGCCGACCTTGATGACTTACGTGAGTACGTAGCGGGTATGGAGTTCTATATTGACCCTATAGTCCCCACCAAAGGTACTATACTTCAAGTTTTCGGGTACTCAGGCCACGGCAAGTCTATGTTCGTACGCCACCTGTTATATGCAGCAGCCGCAGGACAGCACAGGTTCGGCCCTTTCGATCTTGGTCAGAAGTCTCGCGTTCTCTACTTCGATTTCGAGAACAGCCGTGCAAACGTCGCGAACTTTCTTGATCGCAGCAAGCGCTCGTTCGGTGATGCGGGTGACAACTTCATGATTTGGGCACCGTTCAATGACGAGCACAGCATGAACCTGATGACGGAAGAGGGCGTACGAAACTTCCAAGCATGGATTAAAGCAGTACGCCCGACCCATGTTGTGATCGATACGATCAGGTCAGCGTTTCCAGGTCTGCAAGAAAACAGCGCCGAGCAATGGAGCCACATCAACCAGCTTTGCTTAAAGATGCGTAACGCTGGGTTGGCGGTTTGGCTACTGCACCACAGCAACAAGCCGAGTGAGGGCACAGCTTCGGGTCGTGAGGCGGGTAGTTCAAACCAGCTTACCGTACTTGAGACCCAGATAAAAATAACGCAAGTGTTCTGGGATAAAGAGACAGCCGAGGTGAAGGCTGGTTTGTTTGAGGGCGACATTCCCAACTCACCGTTCCACTCCCTGTCGTCCAAACCCGCGCTCGATGACAACGAACGGCTGGACGTGATGATGCAAGTGCGGTTCGGTAAGGTGAGGGAGTGGTCAGATGCACACGAACCATTTTATAATATGGCGTTCGCATCCAATATGGACGACGACACCGTTCGTATAGTAAGCGGCAAGACATCCAAGCAGCGAGCCATAACCTTCGCGCAGCAGTGGACAGACGCGCATGGTGTCACGCGCCCAGCGCTATCTGATGTTGAGATTTCGCAGCGGGTAGGGCGTCCGGTCAGTACGGTTGCTGAGTGGACACACAAGTATCGCGAAGAAATGCCCAGCTACATAGCCAACGCTCAATAAAAAAACCCGCGCGTGAGTTGATACCTCGACGCGCGGGAGTTCGTTGTAACAGTGGTATGCAGTGAACAGCCAATGTCGGAAAGTACAACACCTTTAGTTTACAAAAGTTGTGCGTACAAAATCAAGAAGAATGTTAAAAAATATACCGTACCGGAACCGATAAAATCGTGCCTACAGTTTCACGTTTCCCTCGTTCACACCAATTCACGGAGTGAATAGGTGTTCACTTAGTCGCCTACAGTAAACTCGATTTTATCGTCTTCGTACGAAAAGTCAATACGTACAGCACAACTTTACGAAACTTTTTTACAACATAAGTTGTGCTATAGTTGTGACCGTGTTAGATACGCTACATCAACGCACGGTGCAGCATGTCTAGTAGGATAAAGATGACCGAGGACGACGTATCATGGCTTAATAATAACCATGAATTGTACAGTCACCGAGAGATCGCGGAGCGCTTCGGAGTTTGCGTCGATACCGCGAAGAGAATTTTGATGCGATTAAATTTACAGTATTTCCCAGGCGCGAAATACCAGACAAGGCCACTGCCAAAGATGTGGAACAGAGCGTGCATAACGTGTGGAGACACAAAGGATCGGGCAAGTGGACAGTATAAGTGCGACGGTTGCACCGAGCGCGAGCTAGAAGCGCAACGGTCTCGCGGCATGTTCGAAGAGATAGAACGAAGACAACCAGCAAAATTGGAGATACCGTTTTAATGGGCAACCCTCAGAAGGCCAAAGGCGACAAGTACGAAGTTGACTTAGCACACTACTTTAATGACAACGTGTTCATGGAAGAGCGTTGCCAGCGAGCGCCGCTATCTGGCGGAGGCAAGATCGGTCTTCACGCGGGTGGCGCTGACCTTCTGGGTACGCCGCTCGTTTTCGTCGAAGCCAAGCGGGTTGAGCGTCTCAACGTACGCGACGCAATGCGACAGGCCGAACGCAACATCCAACAAACCAGATCGCCGGAAGCGCCCGTAGTCATAACCAGACGTAACCTTGAAGCACTTCAAGATAGTCTCGTAGTTATGCGCCTCAAAGACTGGAAAGAAATGTACATCGCTTCGCTTGAGAAATCTGCGTTCTTAAAACCGGACGACACAACTGGGTAGAAATACTACAAGTAATACTCAAACCTAAAATCAGCGTCACCACTTACTATCTTAAAGGAACTGGTGAGATGCTCTGCGTTTTAGTGTTCGTAGGTTTCGGACATACCTTCATCAGCGGCGCGGGCAACGTGCTGTACAAAAACTGTTACTACGATTGCGGCGGCAAAAAGAACGGATCATTTTATGATCGGGCCTACACTGTCAGTCCCTCCTATTCGTGCCCGAACAAGTTTGCGAAGACATGATAGAAGTTCTCGCACTGGCAAGCGCCGTCAGCACAATCTCGTCTTCCATTTCAAGTGCTGTCCAAGCGGGCAAAGACGTAGGCTCTATGCTGCCTGCATTTGGCAAGCTCGCCAAGTTGGAAGCTGACATAAATCTTGCAGAGAAGGGCCGACACAAAGGACCATTAGGTCGCCTGACTTCAACAGAAGAAGAAGGGTTCGCTATTGCCTCCGCGCGCATGAAGCACAAGGAGGCTATGGATAATCTAAGGTCTATTTGCCAGCTATATGGCCCACCAAATATGTGGGCAACCGTTGTACGCGAGCAGGCCGCAGCGCGCGTAAGGCGCAAAGATTTTCTCGAAGCTCAGGCCGCAAAGCGCGACAAGATTTTCTGGGTATGCTCTGTTATCTTGGGTGTATTGTTCTTCGCCGCAGGCGCGGGCGCATTGCTTTATGGCGCAAGTTTACTCGCTTAATTAATTTTGTATCCTAAGTCGGGGCAGCTCCGCTGGGGCTGCGCTGCCGCGTCGAAATGTACGCATGTCAAGGACGACTGCCCCATGGGTGCTGTGTACATATGGTTGAAGTAATAATAAAATCGGCGGCCTTGCTATGAACGAACATATTTACACGCTCATCATAGCTCTCGCTGGCTCCGCCGGGTTCTGGTCATTCATGGCTCTCCGAGAGAAGAACAAAGGAAATCCAGCAAGCGAGTACAGTACCACATTGAAAAGCCAGATTGACGGCCTCGCGAAACGTCTCGACGCGAAGGATTTAAAGATCGAACAACTTCTCGGAGAGATCGCTAACCTACGTTCCGATCTCTCAGCCGCAAAGGTAAACATTTTGCACTTGGAAACTTTGCTGAGATCAAAGTGAATGAGACTTCAACTACATCTATCGGACGAGCGGGCGAGTTCTTCGCCTCATCCATCCTCCAAACTTACGGCATCCACACCGTTCATGTGGCAATCCCCGACGACGATCTGTGGTGCCTCTCGCCGGACGGCAGGATGCTTCGCGTACAAGTAAAGGCCACAATGTCTACGCATGTAGATCGACCGGGATCAGGATCGGACCTCCCCATCTATCGCTTCCGAACGGGACGACACAAGAACCGCTACCACGGTATATACATATTCGTAGCGCTCGACGTGAGGCTCTGCAAAGCAATGCGATGGTCTGAGCGTAGTCCACCCCTATCAATAAGATTTGTGGCCTCCGAGTTCACGCCGGAAGACGAAAGCGAAAGTATCAGGAGGGAATTTCTAAAATGAGAAAAATAAAAAAGATCATTGTCCACTGCTCCGCCACACGTAAAGATTGGATGGCTAAAAACTCACCCTCCGAGCAGCTACAGGAAATTCGTAAGTGGCACGTAGATGTCAACGGATGGTCCGACATCGGCTACCATGCGTACATCTCTCGTACGGGCGACGTTCTCCAGGCTAGACCGATTGAAATCCAGGGCGCTCACACAAAAGGTCACAACGCTGACAGCATTGGCGTATGCCTAGCAGGCGGCTTCGGCTCCAGCTCAGAGGACCGCGCAGTAGACCACTACACACCCGAACAGCTCGCCGCCCTCTGGAAGTTCATCAAGGACGCACGCGATATGTACGGCGACGCCATCAGCGTACACGGCCACAACGAGTACGCCAACAAAGCGTGCCCTGGCTTCCCGGTCGCACGCTGGATGGCGGGCCAGTCAATCCAAGACGCCCGCCCAAAGTCAGCACCGCGCGTAAAGGCTACGCAATCCAAGACAGTCAAAGCCTCTGGCGTATCTATAGCCGCCTCGATGGGTAGCGCTGGCGCTATGCTTTCCGGCCTTGGCGACATCGCTCAGTATATTGTTCTGGGTTTCGCAGGCGTATCGGTTTTGCTGGGCATCTTTATCATGCGCGAGCGCATCAAGTCTTGGACACAGGGCTGGCACTGATGATCTTTTTACCAGCTAAACTAAAACTGTACGGCCTCATCGTCGCGGCATTCGCCCTCGGCCTGCTCGGCATCTACTCAGCAGGCATCGCGCGTGGTCAAGATAAAATCAAGCGTAAGCTCGACGCAAAACTAATCGACGGTCTGCGCACAAGACAGGACATATCAGATGAACTCAATCAAATGGACGACACTTCTCTTGCTGACCGCGCTTCTGAGTTCGTGCGCGACGATAAAGGGTGACAGCTACTGTGACCTGACTTCAAGTATAATGTTTGATAAAAAAGATACGGTCGATCACCTACTCGCAAATGACCGCAACTTACTCAAAGATATTGTCGCTCATAATGAGTTGCGCAAAGCTACATGCTCTGACAACCAATGAATGTATCCTTGACGATACAGTTATAAAGTATATGGTCGCTGTTATGGCGTTATTAAATATCGTTTTTAGGATGAGACACATAAACTAAATTAAAACTAAATTAAACTAAAGCATACTAATGGAGACAACTCCCTTGACACAAGTGTATCGTAACCACTACAACAGTGAGATCGGCAATCCTGCCGCCCATCAGCCTGATGTTGGTGGAACTAACTATACTAATCAAATGGAGACATCCGTTATGCACAACATGCGATACGAATTGGCTCGTATTGAGGCTAAAATTGATATCCTTACGAACCTTGTCCTTAAAATGGACAGCCCAAACACAGCAACAACTTCAGCATCAGTAAGCGCTTCAGCTTCCGAGCAAGCATTGGTGCGATCACTGACGACAAAGCAGCACGTAACCGCCCAACTTCTTATTGCTGGGTGGCAAAACAAAGACATCGCGAAGTTAATCAACATCGGTGAGAACACCGTGAAGCTGCACGTACGAGCCGTGTGCAAAAAAGTTGGCACCAAAACGCGCGGTCAAGCTGCACTAATAATGAATGACATCTTAGAAAAACTAGACCCCGAAGATTACAAGCGAGCGTCCGGCGGCATCCCAATAGACTGGGCACGGACGCTGGTGTCGGATGCACAGGATCATTACGCTCCACTATACAGAAGCGCGGGGGGGACTGATGGCACTATTTAAACCTAAGAAAAGGAGCGGTGGTCAGTTCTACCAAGCGGTCGGCGTCTACCAAGGCATCCGCGTACGCCAGTCTCTTGGCACCGCTGACTACGCCTTGGCCCGTGAGGCTTGCGCTGAGTACGAACACAAAGTTCTTACAGGCCAAGTCAAGGTCGGTGCAAAATCGACGCTTGGTAATCAAACTAAGTTCAAAACCATCGCAACCCGCTACCTAAAGTCCCCAATGACAGGCACGTCCAAGTCAACGCGCGACTACGTGATGATGCTTGCCGACCACTTTGGTGACTATCAGATCAAATCCATCGACCTCAACGACATCGAGGAGTACGTAGAAGAGCGCCACGTCAACCGTGGCAACTCGAACTCAACGATCCGTCGAGACCTAACCCAACTCCAAAGCATTCTAAACTACGCTCACGGCCTTGGGTTACGCGATGCGATCAAACTAAAGAAGCCAGCCGAAGGCGAACACAAGACGGACACCTTCAGCAAGGACGAGATCAACAGCATCTTCCCTCTGTTGCCGCCCGACATCCGCCGCATCTGTACGTTCCTCTTGAACACAGGCGCGCGGCCCATCGAAGCGATGACATTGCAATACGATGCAGTCGATTGGTCAAACAACACTTGCGTCCTTGGTTGCTACAAAGGAAGGGGCGGCATCTTACGAACGCGCAGAATGCCGCTCAACGAATTGGCTTTGGATACTATCCCCAAGTCACAACCACCACCTTCGACGCATGTGTTTCTAAATCAGGGACGCCCGTTCGAAAGTAACAAGCAAGTCGGCTATCATTGGCGTAAGGTAACTGACAAACTGGGCATAAATAAAAGCCCATACACATTGCGCCATACATTCGCTACGCGCCTCGCGCGTAACGGAACACCACCGAAAGTAATCGCTGATCTGCTGGGT
>Ga0196887_1000035_pt1 | contig 54329 bp, 82 predicted proteins | sample VirMetDEL_Mar_31_FD_169094 | JGI IMG/M metagenome (GOLD analysis project Ga0196887, IMG submission 169094) | Aqueous microbial communities from the Delaware River and Bay under freshwater to marine salinity gradient to study organic matter... | ecosystem: Environmental > Aquatic > Marine >... | reverse complement strand
CTTTTACACGTCTGTAATTGGTTATCTTCTTATCATCATATTGTTGGTAATAGTAGGGTTGATTGGTTAAAGTATTTGGGGTTTGTAACCTAATGTTTCCTTCCTATTCCTATTAGTTTTACTAATTATGTGAGTTTACTCACTATTTAGTTTGTTATTGTTTATTGCTGGATACCTTATATTGAACTCTACCCTAAAGGTTATCTATCCATATAGTATAGTATTCTATTGATTACTATATACCCTATTACTATTACTACTATTAGTTTTAGTATCATTTAACTGATTTTATTCTACCTCACTTTTTTTTATGAGTTTTTTAATCAATCTGCTCTTCTGTCATAATATTTTTTAATCCCACCATCCTCGAATGTTATGAGATATAAATTCCCATACTAATTTCTCAGCGCGTTTCTGTTTATCTTGTGATTGTTTAAATAGTTTATCAAATGTTTCTTTAACTTCATCTTTGTTCTCCCACCTTTCGTATTCATATTTAAGATATGAAGTTTCGTCCCCTCTTTCAGTATCTTCAAAATTCCAATCTAACACATTGTCACCATATATTGATTTCATCTGCTCTTGATATTCACAACCATATTCTTCATCATAAACTTTATCAAGAAGTTCAATGGCGGTTTTAATTCTTCTAGCTCTAATACTGGCGTTTACTGTATGTCTATTTGAAGAAGACATGAATTTCTCAGTACGTTCTAATTGGTACTTAAATAACTCAATTGCGTATCCATAATCAAAATCATAACCTTTCCAAATAATTGGTAAGTAATCTAAGACTCTCTTAACTTGTCTGTATTTTCTTTTAAACCAATATTTCATTTCGTTACTTTAGTAATCGAATTCATCATCGTTATAATCATCACGTTTTGGGACAATAGGTCTTTCATCTATACCATCTTCGTATACCTCATCATCACTAAGCGTTTGAGGAATTCCATCGGAATTTTTCTTCTTCACACCTTCGGATTCCATCCTACGGATATCTGAGTGTGGGATATCGTTTTCTTTAGGATTCATATTCCATTCATCGTTATAATACATCCAACCCCATTCTTTCTTTACCATAATTTATATCTCTTTCATTACCTTATCCAACTTCTTTTGGAGAATTTCAAATGCAGGTGATACTACCTCATCCCAATAACTCATATTATTTGAGTCTCCTCCTTCTGCTTCTATCCTTTCCTCCCACTCCGATTCATCTAAATCGTTGTTTTCTTCTGAGATTATTTCTCCATGATAAACTTCAAATACTCCTATTGGTTGGTATCCTTCATCCCAATATTTACCATATACTCTAACACCTTCACCATCAATTTCTTCCATTTGTCTAAACATTTCCAAAATCATATCTGAAGGTGGATACCATGCTGAATCTAAGGAAAGGTGTACTTCACTACTACCTTCTGTATCATTGTGATAACTGATTCCACCATCCCATATACTAACCCATTTAGACCCAATTCTATCAATTAGTAAGTCTGCTTTAGCACCGAACTCATCTATGATATGTGGTCTATCATCTTCAGTATTAGGATAAGTCCCATCTACACATTTATCAAATCGTTCTACAAAGTTGTCAATTGCTGTTTTGGACGCTTTAATTATAATATCCGTTCTACAAACATTTGCCATATTATTCTTTTTTCTTTGGTTTATATTCACTTGCAATTGCTTTCCAAGTCATATGTTGTTGTATTTCTGTTAATAGTTCAAACTCCTCTAATTCTACCAATGCTTCTTGATTTAAATCAAATATCTTTTCGTAATCTGAAGTTATTACTTGAAAGTCCATATCAATGACACTTTTTAATTCATCGGTCATCTCCATATCCAATCGAACTGATTCCACACCTGTGTCTAATCCTATTAATGTAGATATACACGATTCTCTAGCTATCTCTAGATGTTTTTCTTTTAGTTCAATTCGGAGTTCATCCAATGTAGTTGAGTTTAACTTTACCACTGCTCTTCTGGATTTGTAGTTTCTTTTTTCTTTTTATGTGTTGGTCTCCTACCTCGTTTCTTTGGTACAGTATGAGTACCTTCTTTTACGTTTTCTAAGATTGATTTTAACTTAGCAATTGTCTCTTTATTACCACCCAATTCTATTGTTTCTTCTAAGTTAGAGATTATCTCTGTAGTTTTCTCTTCTTTTGTTCTCTTTTTCTTCTCTGACATTTTATGTTTTTTTATTTTACTTCACTTTTTTATGTAAGGAATTGGATTATCATTGGTGTTATTTTATACCCTATAAATGCACCTAATGCGGTTGGTATTGGGAATACAATAAATTTACCTAATGATGTGACGTATTTAGGTCTATTGATTACTTTACCAACGAAAAAGTAATAGATTAGGTATGCAAATAATATCGCTATATCTATCTTAATTGTTATAGATACAATAATCATTGCTCCTAAGAATCCATAGATAAAGTTATAAAGAACACCATCAATCCATATTTCTTTGGGAGATGCTGATTTATAATCATCTACTAAGATTTTAATAGGTTTAATTGCCATTGGATTTTTCTTACCCGTTAGTTGTTCGTAATAAGGATTCAATTCACCAGTCTGCGGGTCATACTTTGGTATCTTATTTTTTCTCATATGTTCCATTTAAAATCTTCTACCCATATAGGAGTCTTCTTCCCCATATAAGCACCGAATGTATTAAACTCTAAATGCTCCGCGGCTTCATCCATATCCATACCATCTTTAATCAACGATTCGATACATTTGGTTCTTGAATATACCACTTTCCACATATTTGGTTCGAATCCAATGATACAATCATCAAACCCATCTGCAAACAGAATATTATCGGTATCTCCGTAATGTTCTATTATCTTCTCTCTCATAACGTTAATCTATTTGAAATTCTTTCCAATCCATACCAGCTACATTACTATTAGGAAAATGGAATATGAGTGAATCAGAAGAGCCTGTGAATATTTTCTTTGTAAACCCAGTAGGTACTCTCGCATCAGTTGGGAGTAACCCCATCTCATCATCAAAATGAATTGTAATAATTACAAGAACTAATGAATGTACTTTTGCTAAATCTCTTTCAAATCGTTCCAATTCTTTCCAAGCGCCTCTATTTAAACTCTGATGTTGTAGAGCACAATTTAAGTAACTGAATGTTTCTCTTAATAGTTGTGTATTACAATTGAATGCAGCTGCAGGTGCCATATGACCTTTATCCCATACATTGTTTTTATAATCAGCATTGTTTGATGTTATTACAGAATCAACTCCATAGAAATTCATACCTTTCCTACTAGCAGTTCCGTTAGGACATTGAACCTCATACTCTACTGAAAGAGGTTGTTGGTATTTTTCTGAATATACTATTTTAAATATATCAGTTTCTATTGTTTTTGTTGTCTGTGCTTGTGTTGTTTGAGTTAACCCTAAAGCAATCGTTAACGTAAATAATAACTTCTTTGTGAAATTCATAACTTTTTATTTATACAAATATACGAATAAAAATTCATATATCCAAATTTATTTAAAAAAAACTCCCCAAGTGTGCTTCATTGATATGCTTGGGGAGTGTATTTTTAATTTTGTAATTTAACAATTACACAGCCGAGTCGGTAAATGACGTACTGGTGTTATTAGCTGGACTAGTTGGAAGAACTTCAATAGAATCAGTTCCCAAAACTACAGGATTAACTGGAGATTCTGGTAATGGTGTTACTGGTTCTACTTCCTCTAATTCTTCAATGTCTAATACCATATTAACTAATCTACTAGCGTCATCGGCGGGAGTGCCATCAGATGCCGCATTTGGGTCGGTTATCATTGTTAATAATTCTTTTTGAATAACATATGTATCTGGTAGTATAGTTTCACCCGTAGCACTATCTTCTCTCTCTGTTAATAATCTCTGAGCTTGTCTGAATACTGTTTGTTGGTAATCACTTAGTACTACTTCATCTAAGTTGACTATGGTGCTGTAATGTCCTGGCATAATAATTCCTTTATAATGTTTATCTGTATATAAATATGTAAATATTTCTTTTTAATCTAATTCTTAATTAGTCAATCAACTCATTTTTTGTTGATTTTTACTTTCTTCTAATAGTTTGATATCCAATTCTCGTTGTGCTACGAAAACACCACCAACATTTAAATACCATGTATTACTTAAATCTACTAACTTTTTTACCTTTTTCTTTTCAGTTTTCCGATTTGTAAACAACTGAACCAATTTTCTCAACATTCTATTTCTCCTTTTTTAAAAAAAAGCCATATGAATCAAATAAGGTTCTTCCTGCTTTTTTACTTAGTGGTGTTAAATCCATCTTAAAGAATTCCTTCTTATCAACAAATTTTATTTCTTGATGTTCAAGTAATTTTGCTTTACCACCTCTAAGTTTCACAGTCATTGGAGTAAACTCAATGTCGTCATTGTATATGGTTTTTAATTCATGAAAGGGGTGTATATCAATATCCAACTCTTCTTTGAACTCTCTAATAAGAGCCTGATAATTAGTTTCACCTTCATCAATCTTCCCACCAGGGAATTCCCATTTATTGGGATAAAACTTATTATTTATCAATCTCTTACCAATCAGAACCGTATCATTCCATATCAGTATCCCGCAAACTACTTTTATCTTCATTAAACTCTTTATATATAGTCTCCCATATAAGTATGGTAAGATTTGTGTTAAAGTTTAATGGTATCATTAAATTATAATATTCACAAAAATACGATTGTTTATTTAAGTTTGTATTATCAAAAATCGTATTTTTGGTTGGGGTTATCATATATGTTTCTGAAACAACTCATCTAATTCTGAATTATCTGCACCAAAGTGTACTAACAAATCCCACATCCCTTTTTTATTACATAGTAATGGGTTACCATTAGTGTTTGGTATTTTTATACCTTTTTTAGTCGCGTGAACCCATTGCTCACCACCATCTTCAACTACCATCCAAGAACCATATTGACTATCTACTGAATAGTTAATCGTCTTACCAAATTTATTAATTGTTTTCATTATTTTTAATTTTGTTTATACAAATATACAACATATTTTTCAAATATCCAAATTTATTTTAACATTGATTTAATTTCATCATTTAATGATTCAATATCAATTTTCTTTTCTAAATGTATAGATAATGTTTGTAGTACACTTTGACGTTGTTGCTGGTTACCATGCTTCCAAACATATGCCAATGTTGTCTTATAGTGTTCTATTTTACGATTCAGTTGATTAATAGATTCAAACAATTGTGTTTCGTCTTCATCTGATATAGTAAATTCCACATCATTCTCTATTGCTAAATCAATTACACCCAATAAATCATTTGATTTGTATCTATTACTCAATTCTTTGAATACATCACCATCACCACCTTTGTCTGGGTGTAGTTTCTTAGCAACATCTTTATAAATCTTCTTCGTTGCACCATCTATTTTAGATTGTGAGTTTTTATCTAATGTTGGTTTTGTAATTTCTTCCACATTCGACTTGTTTTCTGACTTAGGGGAATCTTTACCCTTAATGATGTCGGAAAAAAGAGTCTCAAACTCATTTGAAAGGTTTGAGTGCTCTTCTTTCTTATCATCCAATTCAAGTTTTAAGAACTTATATTGATATATTAGTTTTTTAAGATTTAACATCATTATCAGGCTCTACTACCACCATTGCCGATGTCGTAAGTAGTGTTCCTGCTACTGAAACTGCCTTTTCTATTGCAATTCTAGTAACTTTAGTAGGGTCAACCACACCACACTCTAACAAATCACCAAACTCTTCAGTTACTACATTGTAACCAATGCTGGGATTAGTTGATTTATTCAATCGTTCTAATAGAGAATCCGATGATAACCCTGCATTTTGAATAATCGCTCTGAATGGTGCTTCACATGCAGATTCTACAATCTCCATACCTTTAATCTTATCAGAAGATAACGAAGCATCACGTTGAGTAATCATATTCTTTGAATGAATCAATGCAACTCCACCACCAGGAACAATACCTTCTTCTAATGCAGCTTTTGTTGATAAGATTGCGTCATCTACTCTATCTTTCTTTTCTTTCAATTCAACTTCTGATTCTGCTCCTACTTTGATAACAGCTACACCACCACTTAATTTTGATAGACGAGTCTGTAATTTATCTTTTTCAAAATCCGATTCTGATTTTTCTTTTTCTGCTTTGATAATAGTAATACGATTTTCAATATCTTTACTTTCACCATGACCACCAATGATTGATGTTTTGGTTTTATCAGATATAACTCTATTAGCCGAACCTAAGTGTTCTTCAGTAACATCCTCTAATGTTAATCCTAATTCAGATGTAATCATTTTTGCACCAGTAAGTGCTTCTATATCTTTCATAATCTCAACTCGTTCTCCACCAAATCCTGGCGCCTTTACTGCGAGACATTGAAGTGTACCCCTTGCTGAATTTACTACCATTGATGCGAGAGCATCACCTTGTACATCATGTGCGATGATTACAATTGACTTATTATTCATAGATGATTGTTCTAAAATACCTATGATATCATCCATATTATTAATTGAACCATCGTATAATAAAATCTGTGGTTCTTCTAATATACAAGACAACTTTGCTTGATTGTTCATAAAGAAATGAGATAGATATCCCCTATCAAATTCTAAACCCTCTACAATCTCTAAACTAGTTTCATTATTATTACCCTCTTCTACTGTAACTACACCATCGTTACCTACTTGATGAATTGCTTCGGCTATAATACCACCGATTTCAGAATCACCATTCGCTGATATAGTCGCGATGTTCTTAATTGCTTCATTAGTTTTTATGTTTACTGAAACCTTCTTTACCAAATTATCAACAACACCCTTTACACCAATCTGCATACCTCTATACAATTCGATTGGGTTTGCACCACCCTCAACTGCTTTCATACCTTCGTTGAAAATATGTTGAGCCAATACTGTAGATGTAGTTGTACCATCACCCGCATTATCAGCTGTTTGTTGAGAAGCTTCTTTGATAATCTGTGCTCCCAAGTTTACTGATGAATCATTAAACTCAATCGATTTTGCTACTGTAACCCCATCCTTAGTAATATGTGGTGTACCTTCTTTTTCAATGATTACATTTCGACCTCGTGGCCCAAGTGTTACTTTTACAGTATTTGCTAATTGGTTTACACCATCAAGTAGTTTCTCTCTACTTTCTTTACCATGAAAGATTTGCTTTCCATTTGATTTACTCATAACTTGTTTTCCTTTTTACTTATTATTTACACAAATATACGAATTCGTTTCCGTATATCCTAATTTATTATTCGTTTTGTTTTGATTTAATAGTCTCTTTTGCTTTCTGAATTTGTTCTACTCTCCATTGTGGTTGTCCACCTCTGATGTTACCTTTTAAATTGTGAAAACAATTGTAACATAAAAATCTGAGATTTTCTTTAATATGGTCAGTCCAATCATCATTAATGTGGTCTAATATCAATGGAATTTTATCATCTGTAATTCTCTTCTCCTCATACCCACAATTATGGCAGCACGTTTTGAAATCTACTTTATCTGCATTATTTATCAATCTGTTTTTTAATTGATATACTGAATATTTAGGATACTTACCCTCTAATATATCTTTGAGTGCGTATTTCCCTTTCGTAACATTATATGGTTTCTTTACACCAGCACCTCGTTGATTCTTTTGTAAATCCCAAAGGTGTTTACCACTCTCCTCATCAATGTATCTTTTAGAATACTTTTCATATGTTGTAAGTGATATGTTAAGAAATCTAGCTGCCCCACTATTAGATTTGGAGTTTTTCATTGCATATCTGATTTGTGCCTCTGTTAAGTTGAGAGGTTCTCTCCCCCTCCCCAACACAAATCCATTTGCAAGTATGTCTCCTTTTTTACCCATTATGACGTTTCCTTCTTAACCTTTGTTTCAGATGGAATTACCAATCGAATCATTATCATAATCCAAAATGTGTCCCAAAATGATAGATGTGGTAGATTGAATATTTGGACAACTATATTATTCCAAATTAACCATGTAGGTGCTGCGAATACGAATCCCGCAATTAGTGCTAATGAGATGGCTACACCAATCCCCATTAGTAAATTTATAACTTTATTCATTTTTATATAACTTTTTTTATGTGTACTTCATCAATAGACTTTCCAAAAATTGGAAGTTCTCATGTGATAATAAATATGATTCTTTTTTTAATTTCACATCTAATTTATGTAATTTGTTTCTATCCCTCCATTGAAGTATACCATCTGTGTTACCACTATCCCATATAACACCCCAAATGTGATTGATTAATAGCATTTGTTGAGAATGTATAGACTCTTTTACTTTACTAACACTTGTCATTTCCAAAGAATTTGAATTAATACTAAAGTTAATGCTAACATTAACGATACTGCTGTTTTTGTTGTGATAGCCTCACCCATAAAAATATAGGTTAAAAATGAGAATGATATCATACCCACACCGAATCCTAATAATCTATTTTCCCATACAGTTCCACCGAAATACTCTACGGTATAACCTGTGCCTGTGATGAATAGGTATGATACTAAAGTACCACCTACTAACGATACTATGAATGGGTGATTTTTAATCCAAGGTACAAAGAATTGACCATTGGTTTGAAAGAATATCAATATCTGTCCTATAAAGGTAAGGGTTAATCCTATTAATAAATTCTTCATTCGTTTTCAGTCAGTTCGGTTTCATACGCCTTTGGTGATGGCATTCCTGAATAATAACACCACTCTGCTTCTTGTGTTTGTTTGAATAGAGCATAGTGATATTCATCATCTGAATGTTGGGAGTTTGGGTGAAGTACATCATTACCCCTCTCCATTTCCTGCTCTATGTATTTTTTAGTTAAACTCATAATACAAATATACAATTAATTTTTTGATTTACCAACTACTTTCGTAATAAAATTCATAATGAGCCTCATTTTCTTTCATTTCTGTAAGAATACCATCAATGATTTCAACCGTTTCTTCTAATTGGTCAAAATACCACTCATCATAATCAGTATTACCAAAGAAGAATCCAAGTTGTGTTGGTAGTAATTTCTCTGCTTTTGAATGGTCTGCTAATATAGCTTTACAATTTTCAGAAAGTTCTTCTAATTGTCCAGTATCTACATAATACGATTTACAATCATCATTTCCATTCTGAACATTGTTTACAAACCAATTGTGAATTTGGTTTGCTTTTCGCCAATAACCAACTTCTTCTTCAATATGAGTAATTCTCTCAGGTTTGATTTCTTTAGCAGATTTACCCTCAACACTTACATTGTGTTTTTCATCTTCACTCATATGATTCCAATTCTGCACATAAGTTTTTTTTGTTAAATATTGGTCTAGCCCCATAACTTTTTATTTTTTATTGTTTAATCTAAGTTTAGCCATATCACGCTCCAACTTTCTACGTTCTCTACGATTCATTTTTCCAAACTGTTCCATCGTATACTTACTAACCATCCCATCCATATCTAATGGGATAGCTTCTTTATCACTAAAAATGGAATTTTGGGTGTGGTCATATTCACCTGAATGTGGTCTGCTGTAATGTAATGGATTTATTTCACTCATAACTTTTTGTTTTTAATTACCAAAATGATTTATCAACATTTCCGTTTAGGAAATCTTTTTGTTTATTTATTGCTTTTTTAAGTTCTGATTTATTAACAGATTCTTTCTTAGGTTTGGCTACCCTTTTAGTTACAGTTTTCTTAGCCACCTTCTTTTTAACCACCTTTTTAGTTACAGATGGTTTAACTACTGTAATCAAATGTTTACCTAATTTGTGGTCTGAAATCTTTTGGAGTTCCGTATCGGGTATAGATTTAGTTAATATAGATGATACATAACAATATGGGTCATCTGGGTCATCCAATTCCATAGTATGGTATATACACCCCATACGACCCGTAGATTTTATGGAGTATTGTGCGTTTTTAGTTCCCTTTTCAAATGTTAATGCTGATATGTGTCCGTAATCACGCTCACCCATCCATTTAAATACAACAGGTGTACCTATTTTAAATTGGTGTTTCTTTTTGTGTCGTTTTCCTTTATTTACGTTCTTTACATTTGGTAATCTATTCATCCTATACGTTTAAGTAAGTTTTAATACTTTCTGCAGTTGGGAATTTCTCAGTACCATACTGAATAAGTTCTCCACCGAACTTACCAGCTCCGTTAGCAGTTCTATCATCTATAAGATAATCACCAATGTTAAGGTGTTTGTGGTGAGATAGAATCAATCGTTTGTATCCATATAGTGGGAGGTATTTCTTAACCCATGCAACTTTATCAGAAGCAGCGGTTGGATTATCCCAAGGTGATGTGGATAGTATATAAACATCGTAACGTTCATCTTCGGCCATTTGGTTGAACAACTGAACCATTTCATTGATTGGTTTCATTTTTGAGAATATACCTGGCACATCATCTAAGTGCCCTTCATACTCTTTTTGTACTTCGATTGGAGTCGCATCAATCCCACTTTGGAAATTTACCAAAGTGTTATCAAGGTCAAAGTAAACTATTTTCTTTTTTATCTTTATCATCTCACTCATTTACTATGTAAATATACGATAATTAGTTGGATTTACCAAACTTTTAATGTTAACAAATTGTTAAATCGTTATGCTATTTTTAATACCGACTGTACACTATTAAATTCTTTATCACTCATATAGGTTTTGTTCATATTCAACCACCCACCAGCTTTATTAACTGCAGCCATATAAGAATCATAGTTTGGATTTTCAGAAGTCATATTTTTGAACTCTCTGTATTCATTAACCCAATACTCAACAGTTCCCCACTTTGGAGCGTTTTTACAAAACACATAAGATGGGAAATATTTTAGTGGAGTATTGTTATCGGTAGTTATTGTACCTTCCTTATACTCATAGATATCTTCCATACCATTGAACGAACCTGCTTTGAACTTATTAGAAAACTCTGAAATTTGTTCGTAGATGTTTTGATGAATTGATGAACCATCTGAATTAGATACATTTACATCAACTGATGAACCACCACTATATACATTGGATTTACTCCAAACCTTAATTTCTGGAAAGAATTTCTTTACATATTGTTTGATGATTGATGCGGTATTTTTTGCACCCATATAGATGTGGGTTTCATCATTCCATTTACAAGTTCCTTTCAATCGTGCTGCTGAAATTGGAAGTTGATACTCTGTACCTTCGATTACTAATTTGATTTTCTTACTCATAACTTATTTATTTTTTAATTTTCAATTGAGTTAATACCTAACCCTTATTACCCTACTAATGTACAACAATTATTTGGATTTACCAAATTTTAAATGTTAATTTATGTTAAATTTTCCCCTTTGTGCTTTTCTTTACGAGTGTATTTTTTCTTATTTTTCTCTACATTAGAACGCATTGCCTGCCATATCTCTTGTTGAGATAGGGTTATCTTTTCTAATTTAACTATATGTTCTTTCTTATCACTCATTACTATAGTAAATATACAAAAAAAGCCTGGTATTACCAAGCTTTCAATGTTAAATTTATGTTAAGAATTACTTCTTTTTCTCCTTTGGTGGTTTTTCTAATTCTTCAAAATCAATTGTATCTGGTGTATTTGATAGAATCCAACCTTTAAGTATACCTTGCCAATATTTCTCAGGAATAATACCACCACCTTGCTTTTTGATAGGAAGTGATTTGAATCCACTAACAACTGGTTGTGCTTTTTTAAATTTGTTCATTTGGTTAGGTTCTACTTGGATTTCCTTACCATTTGAATCAACAAACTTTGCTGTGAATTTATTATTATTTAAAATAACATCGATTCTACCATCTAATCCTTTTGGTTTTATCTTAGTTAGAACTTGCCACATAGTTTTACTAGCACCTTCATGTGTTTGTAATAAGATATCATCTGGTACAACTCTATCTCGCGTTTTATTCGCTTCAACTGCTGCGTGATAATTTTTAAGTACCCAAATAAGGTGAACGTTTTTAGAATCATACCCATTGGCGATTAATGGTTCGATAACATCTGTAATTGATGATACTTTTTTAGCAGTAATATCGAATAATAAGTTAGGTAAAGTTTCTTTGTTTGTTTTACCACTTAACATATTAATTACCCACTTATCTTTTAATCCCATAGAGTCTACGATGTAATGTAGTGATGCTACATTGTTAGGATTCTTTAAATCTTTTGAGATATCAGAGATACTCATACCCTTACCAAGTACAAATTCTTCAACGTGAGCTTTTGGTGATAATCCACCATCTTTACCTGGTTTATCTGATAATTTCTTACCATACTTCTTATACCACTTATCAACTGAGAATTTACCTAATTGGTCTAACTTACCAACTGCTTTCTTCATTTCATCAACATCTCTTACTTTGAATCCTGCTGAATCAATAAAGTTATCAATTGCGAATCCTTTACCACTACCAGCTCCACCTGCCATAAACACTATCTGTCCATAAGGTGCTCTGTTAGAGAATGTGATTAGTTTTTCATCTAATTGTTCTTCGTTTACTGAATTGATTACCGATTCTATTGTTTCATTGAACTTGTTAGTGTGTTCTGATATAAATCTAAGTTTAGTCTTATCACCTTTATATTTCTTAGTTAAGGCAGATAAGTAATTTCTGAATAATTTAAAGTTTTGTAGTATATCACCTCTAGTTGGTGTAATTGCAGCATCACTTCCATTGTCTCCACGAACTGCCTTCATACCATCTAAAAACTTACTATCTAATACTTTAAGATAATCAACAAATGTCATATCTTTGGCTTCACTTATTTGTGATTTTATTTCCGTTTGTATAAATTCTTTTAAATTCATTTCTTATCTCCGTATGGGAACATTTTATTTAGTTTTGCTTGACGCTTAGAACACCCACAATCTGATTTACCAATTGATTGAGCTACCTTTTCCGCTAAGATATCCAATTTCATTGCTGATGTTATTTTTTTAACATCGTCCCCTAGCCCCTTTGACTTACTCATAATACTATCCTTCAATTCTTAAATGTAAACCTTCTTTTACCATATTCCTATATACTTCTTTAATCAAATCCTCGTCATCAGAATCTTTTACTTCACATTGACCACTATTGTGAACAATACTTGCTATTGATGCTGATTGTAAATACGGATAATTTAAATACTGTTGTACAATTCGTATAACATTATCAAATGAGTTTACATCATCGTTTAAAATATACAATTTCATATATAAATATGTTTAAAGTTTGTATTTCGTTTTAAATTTTGTTATAACGTTAACCAATGAATCTAAATCACAAACATCAGCTTCCATCGCGTTATCATTGTCATCCATTACATACACTATCCACCCATCAATTGATTTCACTTCCGGTGATAGCATTTTTACTAATATTTTCATTTCTATTCTCCAAACGTTTTAGCATGATAACAAGTTTAGCACATTTTTCGTAATGTTCGATGTCAGTAAAATATTCCAATAATAGGTTTATAAACTTTACCTTCATCTCATCTCCAAACTCGTCAGTCCATTTGAAATCTGTTTTTGTTAAGATTTCATATGCATTTATCATTACTTTCTTTTCGTAATTCATTTGATAATAAATATAGAATTAATATTAGTGAATTAGTTTATTTACATATTTCTGAACTTCTTCATCTACACTTTCACGAACCAACATAGTTTTGATTCTTACATTTGGGTATTTTGATTTGAGTCGGTCTACTGCATCTATGTTCTTCTTAGAATCATCGGCAAAAGCCACATCAGTATATCCCTTCTTAATATGCTTTTCAATCCAATCTGCTTTGTCTTTAGGATTGTTACTTCCTAATGCCACAACGTAAACATCCATCCCATACTCATCTTTGAAGAATTTACGGACTGGGAATGCTAACTTCCTTGCAGTTAGAATCGTAACCTTTTTACTTGGGTTATCTAACATTCTCTGAAGTAGTTTAAAGTTCTTTTTGATTACCTTTGGATTGTTTAGTTTTCTATTGAAATCTTTGAAATCAAATTCATCACCAGGTTTTTCATTATAAGTTGCGTAATCAGCAGGGTCTAACTTAGTTGTACTACCATCTTTATGGTTTACATAGATAAAGGATACCGTTGTAGCAAGAGTATCATCAAAATCGAACACGCGGAGAACTTTACCTTCGTTTAATATTTGAATTTCTTCTTTAAATACCTCTGATATAAATTTACTCTTATCCATATTATTTTAATTTAGGGATTCCACCAATTTTAGGGATTCTCTTTTGCCACGTTTTATAAATCTCAGTTCTCTTCTTAGTCGTAATTACACCATCATCTACCAAAGAATCTAAATAATCATCAACCACTTTCTGATACGGCTTCTTGATTGTTTTAGCCTTTGAGTATAATCCATGTATGTTAGCATCTACCTCTTTTGGTAATAAAAAGTATTTGTAGTATAATTTAGGGTTGTCTTGTATTTTACGTCTCATAGCATCATCACCCCTCATTCTTTTACCGGGTTTTTCTGAGGCAGAATCTTTACCATGTGTTAGGTGTTCTATTTCATGTCTTACCAAATCTCTGAGTACTGGTTGTATCTTTGAGAAAATACTTCCATTTATATCATTAGGGTGGATACCAATATTCACTTCCAATGATGGCCAATCTTCATCAGCTTCGGCAAACCCATCAATAAAGAACTTATCTGGTTCAACACCATCTTCAGTTACTGCTAATTTAAGTAACACCTCAACATCAACACCACTTATATTATCTGAGTAATCACCAACTTTTAATTTACGAGTTTCTTTTGCAAATAAATCCTGCATTGTACCCATAGGGTCTTTACGAACCTCATACCCTTTAAACTTCTTTGGTTTAGATTCAGTACCACTACCTTTGATAGCACTCTTTAGAGTTTTGAATACATCTTTGTTTATCTGACCCGTCAGTTTATCGTACATCCCTTCTACTATGATTTGTTTTAATTTCATTACTAATATACGATTTTTTTATTAAATATCCAACTATAAATATGTATTATTTTGATATTGTTAAAATTTTAGTTGTTTGTCTGAAGTTCCGAAGTTTTTCTTTCTCATTACAGTCTTAGCAATCACTTTATTTGCTTGTTTCATAAAAGGTATATTGATATTGGTCTTATCATCAGTTGCAACTACCGAATTGTAGGTGTCTAAGAACCCTAAGAATTCTTTCTTCTTTTTTGAAAGTTGTTTAAAAAAACGTATTAATTCTGCTGATGATATCTCTTTATCGTTACGAGGGTCATTTAATCGGTCAAAGAAATGTTTATCTGTAAGTACTACATCCATTGGATTAAGTTTCTTATCTGCGAATGTATCAATCTTTTGTAAATCACCCATTGGGATTTCGTTGATTGCATCTTCCACCACATCATACCCACTACCATATGGTGCTGATTTACCATTGTGATTAGGTGCTACGTTTTCTTTTAGTGTTTTTTTCCAATCCTCTAATCCAACTAAATCAATCTTTTGTGATTGTGCATCATAGCCACAGTTATGACAAAAGTATGGTCTATCATCACTATGTATAATATCCCAACTATGAGTACAATTAGAACATTGAATTGATGCGCCTGTGCTTTCATTCATTAATCTGAATTTCATTAATGGTTTGTTGTTGATTGTAATATCACCTTTTTCGTTCTTACCGATTGATTTAACAACGATTCTTTTATTTTTGAACTTACCACCCAATACAGTATCACCTACGTTAATTGGTATTGTAATGTCTTCATTCCTCTTTTTAGTATTGTTAGCCTTCATCGTCTTTACTCTTTTCGTTTCAGCTTGTTTTAATTTAGGAAGTATTTTTCTAGCTACTTTTTGTATTTTCCCTCGACTCTTAGCTAACTTCTCAGAAAACTTTATCTTATCATTCATACTCATATCATCCGGAGATTTCTTCATCATCTTCTGCATCAATATTGTTTTTGCTTTTCTCTCAGCCGCTTTTAGTAAATCTGAATTAGACCGCTTCTTCTTCATCTTTCTGATACGTTTCTTTAATCCTCGTTTGAGTCTGGATTTAGATTTACGAGCCATCTTCATTCTAGCTGCCTTTCCCATAACTTCATTTAATGAACTTGCAATATCATTATAAAGTTCAATTGCTTCATCTCTTTTTAAGTGTAATGTGAATGTAGGAACTTTTACATCTTTACCAAATTTGTAAATTGCAGCACCCCATCTGTGATGTCCATCCACTATGTAGTTATCCTTAGATATGATTAACGGTTTCATATCAGTAGGTTTGTTGTATTTTTTTGAGATACCAATAACCTTAGATTTAATGAGTTCTTTCTGAGAAGCTTTTAGACTTCCTGCCATACTCATTCCTTTAGTTACTTTTACTTTAGATTTTGCCATACTAAGGGCTTTACTCAGTTTTTGAGTATTCACTTGTGGCATATCTTTTCTACTATATAATGGCATGATTTACTTTTTCTTTAATCTACTTTTTTCAGCTCTACCTCTGTTCTTAGATTCTGATTCGAATCCAACAATCTTTCCACCTTTGTGAGAAGCATCTTTACCATCACCATTACCGTACGTGCCCTTATCTCTATTGTACTTATTTAGTTCTGCTCTGTATTTCTTTGCTTTTTCAGATTTTCCGTACTTTGCGTACTCTTTTTTGTAATCCCGTTTGGATTCTTCTTCAACAGGCTTTGCATCGTTAAAGGCATGGTCTAATTGTTCGTCTTCTTTTAGCCCATCATTACCATCTAAGTAACTATAAACTGATTTTAGATAATCATCTGCCAGAGTAATTTTTGCAAACACCCAACCATCAACATCCTCAATATTCTGTTCTTTCATCTTTTTATAGATTCCTTTAGAATATTTCATCGCTCTTTCGAGTGATGCGTATGTCATCGAGGTCTGCGAATCATCAACTTCTTCAAGGGATTCTGTGACCCTTGCTATCTCTTCGCTTATTATTTTTCTAATCTCAACTTTATTACTTTCAGTAATATTCGTATTACCATACTTCTTTTCAAGAAGATTTACTAATTTTTCTAATCGTTCCATTAATAACCCTTTTGATTAAAATTAGCTACTTGAACTAATTTGTTTCTTCTAAGTTGTTCTAATTTGAATTGTCGCAATCCTTCATTCATATTAGAATTATACAATTCTTTATTTTTAGGATTTTGCATCCAATCTTTCCAACTATATTCTCGTATCATACCTATAAATATTAAAATGTTTTCTTTTGTGACTCCAATTTCCTTTTACCATAACTTATATTTTTTTATTATCCAACTCTATTAACTGTTGTAATTACTGATGGTACTGCTGGTCTTGTTGGGGAAGTTCTTGGTGCTATGTAAATAATTTGAGTTGAGGAATCATCGGGTGACCACATTAGTTCGTAATAATCTCCAGCAGAGGCTGAAACGAAGTAGTTTATAGCATATAGTTCAGCCTCTCCATTTCCTTTTAATCTTAAATCAGTAGCAGAGTTTGATACATCAGTTCCATTCTTTCTTAACCAACCAGTAATATTTACTACACCACCGGATGTATGTGAGTATTGGTGTGTGGATATAATTGTATATATTCCGGCCTCTGCCATTGTAATACGAGTATCACTAACTATTGATACTCCACTTCCAAAATCAGTAGTATTATGTTTTACTGCATAGGCAGTATCTGCTGAACCCGATTGGGTTGTTGTATCAAAGAATGAACCATATGCTTTAGATACTAAAGAACCTGTTAGATATGTACTTAAAGATGAGACTGGGGTTTCTATGTTTCTATTATTAGAATCTCCTAACCATACATAGTTTTCTTGTAAAGATGCAGATAATTGACCTAAAACATATAATCTATCTTTATTTAACTCTAAAGAAGCAATACCGTTAGGGTCTAATTCACCTTCATCTGTGGTATACATTTTAATTGAGGTTGGTCTACTACCACTTGTATATCCTTCACCGTAGAAATCAATACGTGTTGGTAGTGCTGTTTCTCCAGGAATACCGAAATCTATTCCATCTAACCAACCAGAAGAACCAATTCTACCTATTACACCTTCTCCTGTTGTTGTTGGATTAAATACCGAACCATTTGCACTTCTCAGGTTTAATTGTGAAAAAGATGAACTACCATATGAATCAAAAATACTTCTATTCGATTGTCCATCGTATGCGGTTGTTTGTAAGAGTGTGCCGGGGTTTACTGCTAAAGAAGCAGAACCTTCTACATTACCTATAATTTCAAATAATGGTCGAGATGTCGGGTCTTGATAATCGGTACGAACTGTTATAATACCTTCTCTAAATAATCTGAAAGGGGTAGTTGAACCGCTGATTAGTCTAAAGCCGGCTGAATCTATAGATATATCTCTATCAACATTTGTAATGATTCCAGGTTTGGAACCTGGTATGTCACTTTCTACATAAATAGAGCCGGATGAAACGAATATTGATGAGAAAGGGTTTGTAACAGTTCCTAAAGATGCACCCCTTGATGTGGTTGGTATAATGTCTCCTGATACTGTAATACCTGAAGATGTTACTGGTAAATTTGCATCTAAAATGTCTTGTGCGGTTGCTTGAGTTGTAACTCCCCCTTGAACAAAAGGTAAAAGTTCAGTTCCATCTAATGATGATGCTGATGGTAATCCTGATATTGGTAAATCTGCCATTATGCTAATCTTATTTTATCGTTGTTTTCTTGTAATATATAATCTCCATTTTCTTGAAGTAAGAAAAAGGTTTCTGTTGGTATAGTTGGTGTAGGTTGAACATCACCACCGTCAATTGGATTTCTTAGAAATTCTTCTAACTCCAATTTACCTAAATAAATCTGATACTTTTTTTGTACCACATTTTCATTTAAGTTTCGGTTTTCGTTTAAACTCTTATATTGATTCCACGTATACATCTTATATAAATATAGTATTATTTTTTATCACCACCATTTGCGTGTTTAACACCCATAATAGTACCAATAATACTGAATGAATTTGTTAATAAGATACCAAATAGATTTGACCAGGTTGATTCGATGATTTTACTATCATGTCCTAATAATAACACAAACACATATAATCCAGTTGTAACAAATCCAACACCCATAATAACCCATAGAGCAACTCTTACGATGTTACCCATCAGTTCGGTTTGTGTTTTCTTTTGTAGTAAGGAGAGGTCGGTTTCTGCAATCTCTTTTGCGTGTTCTGCTTCAGCCTTTAATTTATGGGCTTCTTCTTTAGATTGTTCTGCAAGTTGTAATGCAACTTCCAATTCTTCTTTTGCCTTTTCGGCTTCTTCTTTTGATTTTTTTGATTGTTCTGCAGAATCTATGGCTTCGTTAAGAGCTTTTTCTAATTGTCTATTTACTCTTTTGTTTTCTTTTTGAGCCCTCTCAAGTTCATTATTTTGTTTTTGAACTTGTTTTGTAACTTCTAATCGTTTTCTACGAGAAGTTGAATCTTTTTCTTTACATAACTTTAAATATTCTTCGAACTCTTCATCACCTTCTTCTGGCTCAATGAGTTTTAGAAAGTTACCCTCAACATAAACTCTCTTATGTTTGGCAATTTCTAATAGAATATCCCTCGTAGATTTTTGTATTTTCATCTTTCTTCATTACTTATACACTTTGAAAGGTGCTGTTCTATTTTTATAACCTTCATAATCTTTTTTGAATTCTTCTAATCGAGGTTCTATATCATCTGATTTAATAATCCAAAATTGAGCTCCAACTGCTCTAGCCTTTTCGATTTCTTGTTCATCCTGAGAAGATGAGATGATTCCGATAACTACTCCATTACCATAATCATAATTTATTTTTCTGATTAGTTCAATACCATCAAAAGAAGAACCAATTATATTTAAATCAACAAATACACACTCTGGTCTTTCATCTATAGGCCCATCTGTAAACCATTTCTTAAAAAGTTTATCTGCTTCATCAGAAGAATCCAATGCTTCTAATGCAAGAGTAATATCTAATAGAGAACACGCGTCTTCAAACACAAGATGAAACAAATTCTCATCATCTACTAACATTAACGAATCAATCATATCTTTATTCTCATTTTAGTTCCACTTTCAATTTCAACTGTGTCGGGGTCATCTTCTATTTCTTCAATTGAAAGTTCAAAGCCATGCTCTTTTAGTATAGCTTTACAAATATTTAACCCAAGACCCGTTCCTTTCTCTTTTTGACCTTCTTTACGAACATATGGTTTAGATAACTCATCAAATTCACTCTGAGTCATACCTCTACCATTATCTTCGATAATAATGAAGCTCCCTTTATTATAATTACCTTCAAAATATATTTTAACCCATTTTGTTGGTGAATCATTATACTTTAATCCATTTCTAATTAAGTTATCAATTGCAGTACAAAAAAGTGGTTCGTTTACTTCTAATGATACAGGTAAATTATCATCTAAAAGAACCTGATTTTTATATGCAGTAAGTGATAAATATTCATCTAAGATTTGTTTAATGTTATTTGGTGTTTTCGACATCTGAGCATTTTCTTTTACTAAATTAGTAAATTCATATACTCCGCTATATACTTTTTGAGCATGTTTAACACCATCTCCTAACAATTGTAATGGCGCTCTCAGTTTTTTCTTTTGTTCATCATCTAATCGTCTTTGAAGTGAACTCAATCCTCTAGGGATGTAAGTGTTAATACCACTATGCATATCGTGTCTGATGATTTTTGCAGCGTGTTCTAAGTATATATTTTTCTTACTTAAATCGTTTTTGATTTGTTGTTTGTTTATAATAAACTCATGTACTACTTTAAAGAATGGAGGCATAAAAAATACAACACAACCCCATCCAAATTTTGCTAAGAATAAAGATGGTGGGCATATTCCAAATACAATACAAGTTTGTACTGAAAAGAATGTCATCATAATAACACCAGCTACTATTAATGATATTTTGGAATTTATAGATATTCCATCCAGAGCGTTCATTTACAGCTCCGTTTTCTTAAACCCACATTTCTCAAAAAAGTATTTTGAAGGACAGAATCCTGTCCAAAGGCCGATTTGTAACATCAAACAAACAAATATTACAACTTCCCAAGATTTAAGTAGATACCCTACTATTAATACCATTGACATTAGAAAGTAAACCATTCTGGTTGATGTTATATATTGTAGTAATGTTTTCATTTTCTTTCTCCTTTATGTTGGTCAATCTTATCAAGAATCTTATTAAGTAACTCTGTTTTGATAAAACCTGCCATTGAGGCGTTTTTAAGAGCTGAGATAAGTTGGAAAACAATAAAAGGCATCAAAATGGTTTCTGATAACCAAGATGTGCCTTTAAATCCTAATTCTACTGAAAGAATTACTGTTAATATTAATATCCAAGCAAATAGTGTTTTTAAAACTTTAATTGCTTTATATGTTTTGAATCCTTCTCTTTTAATCCCAGCAATAAGACCAAAGAATCCATCTAATAGAACTACTGAAGTTAATGCAAGATATTGTTCGGTGTTATCTGCGGTTAAATTCATAAAATATGAACCCATAAATGCACACGCTGTACTAATTGACATAATAACCTGTGTCCATGTTGATTTTAATAATTCCATTTTAGAACCCATATTGAATTAATTCTATGAATGCTACTTTTATTCGTATCCATAATCGTTGAGTCCATCGAAGTTCTTTGAACTCTTTTGTTATAAATATATCAGATAATTCTTTCATTATGAAATATCTTTACTTTCAATCAATGTATAAGTAAATGAGTTTCCGTAAAGTTTTGCTGATTTATTTACAACTTCCATAAATAATTTAAAATCTGCATTTGCTGCAATTACTTGACAACCTGCTGACCATTTATCTATTTGGGTTGATTTACCACCCTCTCTTGAAGTTGCTCTATGAATGTTGATTCCGTATATACCTTCTTTGATATTCTCTTCTAAGAAATCATATACACCATCTTTATCTTTGTCTCTGTAAACTTTAAGTGGGCTTTTCTGTCTAAGTGCTTCATACTTACCTTGATGTAATCCAATCATATGAGAACTTCTATACTGACCTGGTACTAATATTGCAACACCATCTTTGTTTAGTAAGTTCTTTTCCCAATGCGAGCCGGGGTCTGTTGTTGCATCAAAACAATGAAACATCATTTCACCATTAACACTATATGAGAGTGTCACCCAATCATCAAATTTGTTAGTTACTTTACCTTCAGTATCTGAATTTCTGATACCTACTATGTTTAAGTTGTAATCACCACCTTCAAACCACCGGTATTCTTTTGATTCAACTGCTTTTTGTAATTGTTCTCTTGTAAAACCCATAATTTATATGCTTTATTGTTGTTTGGATATAAATATGTGTTAATCTAAGTTAACCGATGAAAGTGGAACAATCCATTCTCTATCAAATGGGTCTGCAACCTTAACTTCTTGCTTTTCTTCGTTTACTGATATAACTATCACCCTCTCCCCTACGGGTAGACACCCATTGTGGTTGGTGAAGGTCTCCATCATTCTCGTTTTCTTTAAATTTTCCATTTTTAGCTTTTTGTTTAGTGTCACGCATCGATTCGAAGTACTCTATATCATCAAAATCATCAAAATTGACTTTGTTTAGTGGTATTTTACCCATAACTAATTTCTAATAATATTAAGTTTAGATGTTATATTCAAAAAATCCTCAATTGAGTATTCTTTAGATTTCTCATCTTTTATTTTTACTGTGTCTAATGTATCTGGATACTTTTCGATTAAACGAACTAATATTTCGAACCCCTGGTCTGCCCAAAAGTTTTTGAAAGAGCGTTCACCCAATATATTTGTGGAATAGTCTTCATTCCCATCGTCATCTGGCATTATAATATAGTATCTCATTGTGTATAATTATACTACTTTCTATAAATTAGTTGATGTTCATATGTTTTTACCCTATTAACGTTTACTCTGAATATATCAAATTCAAACTCACCAACCTCAATTTCAGATGACTCTAGTATGGTAGACAATTCGGTTATTAATTTATAAGAATACTCTGTTAATTTATTTCCATCAAAGTGTATTTCTATGTCAGAATTGGTATTTACGTTGATTCTACTCCTTAAATCAAAGTCAGTATCTACCTGCTCTTTTTCTATATATTTATTGATAATATCATCATCTAAATCCATTTTGATTTTATCACACCAGGGTTCTAATATTTCTAATAATTTACCATTACCATTTTCAACATTAAATTCAACATCATACTTTGGTGGTACGATTGGCTTCATCAAAGAATCATGTTTACAATAATGTCCCCATTTTCTAAGGAAATTACGAGTTGAGCGATTGTTCTGAGTTAACCACTCATCCGTTTCTCTATTTTTCATAAACACTTCACCATTTGGGTTTCTCTTTGCTCCATCTGCAAATCTACTACCTCTACAAGTCATATGATAAACAAACCCATCCCAAGTCTGAACGAACTTATATCCATTCAAATGAAATCTATTGAAGATATCAGTATCCTCTTTTGATTGTGGTGCAAACAATGGGTCATGCCCATTGATTGATGTGAAATCTTCTTTAAATAAGAACCAGGGTGCAAAGATACCTTCGGTTGTTCTACCCTGCTTCAATGATGGAATCTGATTTAGGAGTTCATCTTCTAACTTTACAAACTCTTCTGGTTCTATACCGAAATCCATAAGAATCTTCTCAGGCCCATCTGGATGTAGTGGTGGTTCTATTCTAGTAAGTGATACAACGTGCTTTGGTTTGATGTGTTCTAATACAGATTCTAATGCACCAGGACAAAGATACATATCAGCGTGATATATTCCTACAATTGGTGTATCTGCTATCTCTACCAACTCATCATATAAAATTGTATGTCCTAATCGTTTAGGCCCTTCGTTTCTAATTGCTTTGAAGTTTGGGTCTTTCTCCATCATATCCTCACACCACTCCCAAGTCCCATCGTTACTGAAATCATCAGCAACACATATGGTTGGTTCTGGCCCACCATTCTTTCTGATTGAATTGTAAGACCACTTTAGGTAGACCAGATTGTTTCTGCTGGGTTGGATAAATGAGATATCTTTTTTACTTATCATAATTTAAAGTTTTTCTTAAATACAGCCTCAGTATAATGCTTATTATATAATTCTTTTGTTAATATACGATTTTCTTCGTAGAAATCCAAATCATTCCATAGTTTATTTACTAATTTTCTTGCAGTTTCTAAATCACCATTCTCTACTGATAGATTTGGGTGAAGGATTCTTTGAGTATCTAACTCTTCATAACCCACACAAGGAATCTCTAAGTAACTACAGTTTAGAGCGAATGTACCAGCTGCATGGGTTCTCATCATATGAATACCTAACTTCCTCTTATTCAACTCTTTAATCCACTCATTCCATTGTAGGTAAGGTAATTGTGTAATTCCTAATTCAGATTCACCTAACTGCTTCCTACCCATTTGTGGTGAGTATATTTCATCGGTAACTGAGCTAGCTAACATAAATGAATCAAACCCACCATACCAACTTACCATATTACCACCAATCATAATACCACTTCTATCTTCCGTTGGTAACTCACCAACTGCATCTGATATCATTAGTGATTGTAATACTCTTACATCTGAATGATTTGTTAAACCTTTATAATATTTTCTATCTTGTTCGTTATGAGTAAATATTATATCAGAATCTACTAAGTTGTTATAGTAATGTATCTGTTTTTGTAAGTCATAATCTTGAAATAACCAAAATGGCCCTTCTTGCATCACACCTATTTTTTTACAAAATTGTTTGATTCGATTCAAATCCACCTTTTCAGGTGAATTCTTTGGTGTTATCACAATACCCAAATCATAATATTCGGTAGGTGCATCATTTAGATTATAATGGTCTGCATTTAGAGAAACAAACCATGCAAATTCCGTACGCATATTAGGGTGAGTTCTTGGTACTTTACCATTGAATCCCATTTCAGTAAAAAATGCTATTTTCATATTATTTTATAAAGCTTTGGTGAGATAACATACACGTTGGGTGTTCTATATCTATAAAGGATACATATCTAGATAATCTATCTAAAGGTAGGTTTGGTCTTAATAATATATCATCTTTAGTTTCGTTACCATGTTCACGTATCTTATTTAATACCATATTAAAATGAGCCCAATAGGATTCATCTCTATTAATTAATGCAAATCGCAATTCTTTGTATTTACCTGGTTTAATCCAGGGATAGTGGAATGTGACTAATTCTGTTGGGTAAAGCATTGGATATTGCTGTGTCATAAAGTTACTCAATACCCCTTTTAGGAATTCCATTGTACCATACCTCACACACACACGCCGTTGTCTACCACCACTACCACCATTTGTTAATGGTGGGGTGGTCTTCTTCTCAACATAGTACTGAGTTTCCATAAAATCTAACCAAATAGTTTTAAATCCAGTATCAGGCTCTAACTGAACCATATACCCTTCTATTTCATCTTTTGTTGATTCGTGGTGGAATACATCAGCTTCATATGGAAAGATGTAATCTCCTTTTTCAATATCAATTCCCAACTCTTTAAAGTTTGTACATGCTAACGTAAAACAATCAACAGCAGACGTGGTTTCGACTGGATAGTTCATTTTATTAAGTATAATCGTAGTATCTGAATACTTTTTCTGATTCTCTTCAATTATTTGAGTTAGTTCTTCGAAATCAAACCCACGCCACCCATCTAAAGTGTATTCTTTTAAAAATTCCGCAGTAACGTTAGTATTACTTTCAGGACCGGCCGGGAATCTTCCCTCATTGTAGATTATATAATCCGGATTTATAGTCTCAATTATATTAGGTATCTGATACTTAATTATGTGTGCATCACAAAACGTAGGTATTATAACTATCTTCTTACTCATATTATAATTGTATTACACCAATACCCGCCCAGTGCTTGTTCATATTAAATGTTATTTTGTTTCCCTTTAACTCATCCCAAAATTTACCAACATAAACGTTTAAGTCTCTGTGGTGTTGGGTATCATTAATATCATGAAATCCAACCCAGCCTCCAGGTGTAACTAAATGTTTGTACATTTCAAAGTCTTGCATCACCCCATCGTAAGTATGGTCTCCATCTATAAACAGAAAATCCACAGTCTCTCCTTTTACGAAATCGGTTATTTGTGTTAGGGTTGAATCTAAATGTGAATCACCATTACACATATATACATTATCATAATTATGTAGAAAGTAATCATCTCTTAATTTATATGAATCACCCAAATATGGATGTCCCATTGTAATCCAACCACCATGAATACCTCCAGGTAAATCTACGGATATCTTTTTATTAGTTGCTATATTACACAAAATTTCAAATGTGCCACCTAACTTAGACCCAATTTCCATTACGTTAGTAGGTTCTAATTCCAATAAGAAATTGGTAAGGCCTGTGATTTCATCTTTTTCTTGTACCATTCCAATGGAATACCCTTTTTTTACTAATTCGATTGCGTTCATTTTCATTATTTCCAAAAATTATAAATACCATTATCTAATTCATATTCAGGCCAAATAAATCTATCTCGCATGGGTTGTTGATTCGCCCATTCCCACATTGAACGTAACCCATCTTTTAGACTTGTTTTATATTCAAATCCTAAAATATCAACAGATTTTTGATACGTTGGTACTGCAAAGTGTACTTCGTGTCGTTTTTCTAAATGTACAACATCAGTTGAACCTATTATATCCAACAATACATCCGATGCATTTTTTATTGTTATCTCTTCAATACCACCTAAATTAATAATCTCCTTTGAAGCACCTGGTATTGTGGCTGCTTTCCATAATGGTTTGATAGAATCATCAATAAATGAGAACGCTCTCGTCTGAGTACCATCTCCGTATATTGTAATTGGTTGGTTATTTAGTTTTTGATACATCCATATGCCTAATACATTTCTGTACTTATCCCATATGTTTTGTTTAATACCATAAACATTATGTGGTCTAATGATACACCAGTCAAGACCATGTTGTTCTCCCGCAATTTGAATATCCATTTCACACCCATACTTCGCAACCCCATAAGGGTCGATTGGGTTAGGTACTTGCTTTTCATCAAAAATTCCACCACTCCCATGACCATATACTGCCATCGTAGAAGTAAATATTAACCGAGTTACATTGTGTCTGATACATTCGTTTACTACATTTGCGGTAGATACAAGATTATTATTATAATTGTACGTTCTAATAAATGGCGATAATCCCTCCGCTGCGTAGGCTGCGAAGTGATACACATATGTGGGATTGTGCTCTTTAAATATATCTCTTAATGATTTATCTTGTAAATCTAAATTATAGAAATTTACGTTTGGGTGAACGTTATCAATGTGGCCTCCACTTAGATTATCTATACCAATAACCTCCACCCCCTCTGATATTAGGTAATCAGCAAGTCTACTACCAAGTAACCCCGCTACACCTGTAATTAATACTTTCATTTAGCTAAGTTTTTAAAGTTTTTATCAATCATATTCTTATTTAATGCTCTACCCTCATTTGATTTACGGAGTCGTTTTTCTTCTAACATTGCAATCTCCAATCGGGCTCTATCAGATTCACCAATATGTATATCATTCGTAACAAGCTCATTCATATTTTCTACAATACCACTCGAACTAAATGTCCTATTCTCAGATATGTAATTATAGTCACCACCAACATATACTTCCAAAAATAACTCATTCAGTCTAATCTTTATCTCAGAGATTACTTTATCTTGATGTACAACTTTAGCAGTTAACTTATCTTTTTCAAAGAAGAATCGTTTAATATTCTCCGTAACTAATCTATCCATCAATGCGGATAGTGTATCTATATTTGTTATTCTTTTTTTCATTTTATTCTTTTTTTTATTTGTATAATTCGTTATAAGTTCGTTCCATCCAATATGCTACATTTCGTGGATTTTGTGGTATTGCGTTAAAATGATATACCCAACCTGCGTTTAAAAAGTGAAGTTCATCACTAAACCAAGAATTATTGGGTATGTGTAATAGATTCTTTCTGAATAAATCTTGTAGATTATATCCTTCAGATAATTTAGTTACCTCTATGTTATTTTTCTGTAACATAAAGTTTACCATCGTTTGACCTGTACTTGCCTTTATAGTATCTCTGTAGTGTTTTATCTCTTCACCTCTGTTTAGATACAATTCTTTAATCTCATCAAAGAATGGTTTATGTTTTTTATTTACAATTACAAATCCAGTATTGAAGTAATCGTATGGTTTCACTAATGGTTCATTTGGAAACATTGATTTACCCCACTCTCTTACACTCCGAGTTACCCACTCATAACATCCGTTGTTTACAACCGCCGCATAATTGTGGTTTGTTTCTTCAAAGAAGTTTGGACATTCGGGATGAACTATCGTATCCGCATCTACAATTAGAACTTGGTCATAATCAATATCATTATGTTCTAATATATCAAACACCCACTCCCTCTGCATAATAATTGGAAATGTAGATGTATCCATAATCGGTTCTGCCCACTCAATTACTAATACATCATTCAACTCACCCCACCGTTTCCAACTCTTTACTGAATAATGGTATGGTGTACTTCTACCATCACCAACTGCTATATTTGGTATGAATATTACGTTTTTCATTTTTTACCTATATGTTTCCCCATGCTCACAAAATATTCGTTATTACGCGAATCACCTTCCAAATATACGAAATTAAATTGGTTTTTCCAAGCTATATAATTAAAACTTAGTTGGTCTCTCTTTGAGTTATGTTTAATCTCACTCCACCAATCCTCATTATGGTTGATAACGTTATCATCCATATGATTCCTAACCATAATAGGAGTTGTTGATAATCCGTTTTGCTTAGGATATCCTTCCGATAAATATCTATTCATCTGGTCTACTATCAACTTTGGGCTGTCTTTCCAATTCTTTATACCCTTCTCAGGATATCTTTCTGAATTGATTTTACCAAAGTTTAATATCGTTTGTGCTTCATCGTAAATACAATTACGTCTATCATACTCACCAACTAACATATGGTCGTATAATTTATAAGCATCACCATTACATAAACTTCTAATATCTGAAATGACCTTTATATTACCATCAATCCAAACCGACCAATCATAATCATTCAAATATCGATGTGGTAATACTTTATACTTTTTAGCGTTTCGATTCGAATCATTGTAAATTGGTGTTGATTTTACAACTTTCCAAGTTTTAGATTCAATATCTCTATCAGTAAAACATATATAATCAACCCCATCCATTTGGAATTGCTCATCAATCAAATTATCATATCCACCAAAGATGGATGTATATATTGCTATTCTCATAATACTCTACAAATTATACCTTCACTATCTGCAAGTACTTTATCAGATGTAGTGTTAGTTGATTTTGACATATAAAAATGTGTACCTGCTGGGTATCCGATTTTATATACTAATTCTAATCTACCCGAATCTATTGCTTCATCTATTGCGGTTTTCAATTCAGGAAATAAACCATAATCATCAAACGCAATATATTTAGTACCTAAGTTTATCGCATTTTCAATATCTGATTTTATATACTTATATTTGTGGATACAATCTATTATTACTAAATCGTGATAATCAAAGTTCCATTCATCATATGCACTTCCACATATAAAATTAATGTTGTTATGTTTTTCAGATAATTTACTTGCTCGTTTTACTCTATCCTCATAAAACTCTAATGTAGTTACCTTATCAACAAAATGAGCTACAAAGTATGTGGTGTGTCCTAATGATGTTCCTATCTCTAAAACTGATTTTATATTATGATACTTAATAAAGTTATACAACCCTTCTTTCCACTTTTTGGATGTTGTTGTTTTAACTTCCCACTTATCTGGTAATTCGTTTAGTACTTTTGTAACCTCTTTCCACATATAGTTTTGTGATTTAACTATATTAGATTTTAGTTGATTCTTTGGAACACTAAATGTAGGTGCGTAGTTTGATATAGTATCATTAACACCACATTGATTTCCTACATTAAATACTGCTTTAGATTTTATGTACATTTGTACTCTAATATCAATGTGTCTTAAATCCAAAGATTTTTTAAATTTAAATCCACTATCTTTTTCAGAAGTCCAATAAAACATAGGTAAATCATATTCATCTAATTTATTTTGTATCAAATCAACTGAATCGTTTTTGTATCTGTTGGCTATTAGTAATGTACCAAAGTTACCATCTGTATGTTCTTTGATTATTTTATCACCTAATTCTTTTTCAGAATCACTCCAATATATTTCAGGCTCGATACCATCAAAGTTATCAAATTGCCAGAACTTTAGAATCTGTTCTAACAATGGTACATCTTCTTTTGGAGTTTCATATAATTTATAATGGTCGTTGAATACTTCCCCTTTAAATTCATCAATGAATCCATCAACGTATGGGTTGTTATCAAATATAGTATGAACTACTTGAAATGGGTCATCCCAAGAACTCCAATTTGATTCCATACTACCAAACATTTGTTTTAGTAATTTAGGTGAAGGAATCCATACCTTACAATCAGGATATTTCTCTTTTAACTTCTTTGGAAATGCTGATATGATTCCCCAATCACCCAACCCAAAACAAGTTCTTAGAATTATAAAATTTTGTTCATCTAAGTATTCATCGGGTATATATGATGCATCGTTTAGTGAAAACCCTACATTTGGAACTTCACCTGCATGGTGTAGTTTATTATCTACTGTTCTATAAAATATCATATTATTGTTTCATTATATATTGATTTAATTCATTGGCTGTATCAATCGATGTAGATATTTTACCTGAGAATACTGAATACTTACCTATTGATTCTTTCTTTACAATAGAAGGTCTAGCATCATCAAAATCTCTATTTACAAGTACAGTTCTTACGGTGTACATTGAACCAATGTGTTCTACCTCATCAATTCCAAAGAAATGTTTTAGTGATTCTTTGAACAATGGAAATTTTGTTACAGATGGATTCTTAATAACACCTTTGTTTAAAAGTTTATTAAGTTCTCCACTAATTGCAGGATACCTACCAACATTTGTGGAATGTATTGCGTGTACAACGTTACCTACTACGTGATAATCTGTATTAGAATATGGGTCGATACAAGTGAATGGGCCATCCATCACAACAATACCCTTACCTTTGTATTTAGATGGTAACCTCACTACCGGCTTCTCACATACCTCAAATTGATATTCAGTATCACCACCAAACACCTCATTCAAATTTGAATATGTACAATTTATAACATAATCAAAATCTTTACTAAAATCACTACTATATGGTGTATTCAATCTTAAATCTACGTTGGAATGATTTAAGTGTTCATTACATTTCATATACAACGAAATTGGGTCAAATAACCCCTCATCTACTTCATATAATGCAGCTACATTAGTTGTAACTAAATCATTTTTAGTTTCTTTATAATGCAATCCACATTTCTTCATAAATGATTCGTATTCAGAAGGTGATACTTTAGAACCCATTGATGCTATTGCATAATATTGTTCGGTATCAAATATTTCAACACCATCAAAGAATTTCGAAAATGTTTTTGTTCCTTCTTTAGATGTTAATGTCGTTTCTATACTACGTGGATAATGATATCCTCTATGTAATCTGTATTGATTTATAGAACTAGCATTTTGAAGTATATCATCGTTCTTTTCAAATAAAGTCACATCTAAATTTTCACTTAATTTAAGTGCTGATGTGATTCCAAATATACCAGCACCTACTACTGCTACTTTAGGTTTTAGTTTATTTAACCTATCCAATACCTTTTGTGATTGTAATGCTAATGAGTTATTGGTATCAAAATCTACATTGTTATTAAATACGTTATTAAACATAGTATCTAATGGATTTAGATTTGTTCTAAAATCAATTACATATCCATTTATAGATGCAGTTTTTACTTTTTGATTATTCGTTCTGTCATACGCAAAATGAACTTTACCTATTGTAAATGATTTTTGATTTACTCTATTATATTCAAACTCAATATCACCACTTAAATCATACCCCATTGATAACGCAATATAGATATCGTGATATGTTAGTGCATTAAATATAGTATCTCCAAATGAACCATACTTATTCCAGTTAAAATAAAGTGGTTCATTAGAAATACGTGGTTGTTGAATTAAATCCCAATATCCTTGTGTAAATCTAAAAACATCATCTATGTAAATTCTTACATTATTATCTTCTGCTAACTGAATGAGTTTCTCTGAATCGGTATATGATAATGTCATTGGTTTTTCAACAAATACATTAACACCCTTTAGTATAAATTCTTTACACAAATCATAATGTGAGTCGATGGGTGTTGCAATAACAACCCAATCGACATCATATGTGATATCCATATCTCTACCAGTAAAAAATACAATATTGTACTTATCTATTAAAGTATTGTATATTTTTTTACCAAAGTAACCATTACCAATGATTCCTATTTTCATCATAATGTATCGTAGTATGCGTTTTGTTTTTCTTGTCTATCAATTGTTTTTGGATGGTACAATGATAACTCTTCTATTGAAGGCAAATTAGATATAGTATCGAATCCGATTAAAGTTTCATGTACTTTATTCTGCCATTGGATTGTTTTCTTATTCTTATACAATCGCCATTGATAATCTGGAAAGTTTACCCATCCCTTTTCATCTACGTTCCATCCCCATTTTTGGATATGTTCATCAGTTAAACCTTCTACTGTATTAACTCTAGGTACTAAAACAACATCAACCTCATTCTCTTCAAGTATTGCATGAATGTTAAGCATCAATGATTCATTTGGAATTTCGTCTGCATCAATCTGAAATATATAATCACCACCACAATGGCTAGTTAGTTTATTTTTCATATTACCAAAGTGTCCATCGAATTTATATGGTATCCATATAAACTCATCATTGACAGAGTGGCTTCTTAGATACCGTTCTACTGCAGATGTTCCGTTCTCAGAATCAAATAAAACCACAATAGTATCTTGTGGTTTCTTATGCTTTAATAAAAATGTTATTAATCGTTGGATTTCAACGTGTTCATTACAAACTGGTATTGCGTAACTTATTTTCATAATGTTTTATTGTTGATGTAAATATACAAAAAAATATTCAATTAAACAAACATTATTTTGTTTTTTTGTTTTCTTCTTGCTCCTTACGTTCTCGTGCTTCTTCTTCTAACTTTAGTCTACGTTCATTTCTATCACCAACCTTATCATACTTGCCCCAATCGTAGTTAACTGCTTGGATTGTTTCTATATCTAATAGATTAAATGTTCTATAACCCGCTTTCAGTTGTTTTTTGTTTTTGATTTCTGATGTATAGAATACTTTAGAAGATTCGTTGATTTGAATCTTTGCTAAATCTAATTTTTTAACTTTAGATGATGTTGATATCACCTCATCATTTTCTTTAGATAATTCATTTAACTTATTAGGTGGAATTGCATCTAATGATAACCCATGTAACTTACCTTCTTTTGTATTTGGCCACTTGGGTTGAAGAATTAATACTAAATATAGTTTAGTTTCTGTATCTTTTTTATACTTAATCTTAACCACCATACCCCTCTCCATCTTAGTTTTACTAATTGGAGTAGGGTCTGATGTTTTTCTTAAATGTGCGTTGTAAAATCCCACTATTTAACCTTTTTTAAACGAGGTAAATTAATCTTAGTTGGCTCAGCTTTCTTATTTACTTTTTTTAAGACTGGTAGTTTCAAACCAACTTGCTTTGGTTGTTGTGTAACTTTTATGTTGTTATCATCAAATAGTTCTCCTATTTTTTCAACCATCTTATCAAACGAAAAGTTATCCTTACTATGCTTTCGGTGTTTTCTAGATTTCTCTAAATACGTTTTATAGTTGCTTACCATATCTCTCATAACACCACCTGCTTGATTGTAATCAACGGAAAACCATTGTGATTCTGCTAATAGGAATTTATCTGCAGCTGATTTGTGTACTTTTTCCAACTGACCATTTAGGACTGTAACGTAATCTGAATTAATAAAATCCATATGACCACTCCACCCACTAACAAGCATTGGTTTACCACTAATAGTAGCTTCCAATAAAGGTCTACCAAAACCCTCACCTCTTGTAAATGAAACGTGAGCTTTTACCTTTGGGTGATTATACAATGCGTTCATCTCCCAATCTGTTAAATCTGAATGTAGTAAGTATATATTCGGTAATCTATCACCACCTACTTGAGTTCGTATACTCTTAACTAACTTTCTTAACCTATCTCTATCAACCAATGATGTTGACCCTGCTGATGTTTTTAGAATCAATGCAGGTGCTTTTTTCTTATTTTGAAATGCTTGTAGGAATGTATAAATTAAACCACTTACATTCTTTCTATCTTGACCAAAATCTCCTTTCAACCAATGACCAACGAATAAGAATGAGAAATCTTCTTTGATATCTCTCATAACTTCATCAATCCTATCTTCTGATTCTGCTTTGTCATCGTATACCTCTAAGTCAATCCCTTCAAAAAGAACCTCAATTGGAGTTTCACATTTAAGATTACCCATTGGTTTATCAGTAGCTTTATCTTTCTTTTCAAACACAGTATTCATAATCACTTGCTTTGTAAATTCAGATGATACTAATACTTTATCCATACGATTGATTCCATCTAAACACTCAGCGGGCATTATAGTTGTTTCAACACCTGCAGTTAAACCTATGTTGTAATCACCTACGGGTTGAAATTCATTTGGTACTGTAATTTGAATCCATATGTTGGGTTTACTATCCATCTTCTGTGTGATGATTCTATCTAGTAAATCTGAGTCCTCTTCTTCTTTAAGAGCATCCATTGCAGTACTACCCCATCTTTGAGATAGAATTTTAATATCCCACTCTGGCTTTGATTCAATTAAACCTCTTACGAAATCTCTACTTCGTGCACCGTACCCACTCCTCGTAGATATTGGACAACTAATTACACATAACTTTTTTATATTTTCCATAATGTTATATCTGTTTTTGGTGAATAATTTTTTAGTGTATTGTCAATTGAATCAATAAATCTCTGACCCATATTCTTTGCACTCATTCCACTTTCTTCTGAATTAATCCAATCAGAACCTTCCAACCCACATTGGGTTCTTCGTTCCGATGGTGTATCATACCATTGTTTGATTGCTTTTCCTGCGTCTTCATATGAACATCTGTCATCAAATATGTAAGGTGTCATAGGAGACCCTTGCAATGACCGATTGGTAGGCCAAATTGGGTTTACCCAACTACCCCAACTAAGATTTTTTGGTAATTTCTTTTTGTCATGTAATGAACCTAATTCAACATATTGTTCTGCGGTAATGTATTTACCATCAATTGTAAAGTTACATTGGTCTTGCATACCACCTGTTACATTAACAATAATTGGTGTTCCTGCTCTGACTGATTCACACGTTGCTAATCCAAATCCTTCGTTTGATGCCATATTGATTGTAACATCTGCAACGTTATAGAGAACATTCAACTCATCGGTTGAGAACTGTGAATCTGTAAACTTAACATCATAATCAGGACATACATTTTGAATTACTTCTGGTAAATCTGTCCCATTGGGGTCTACTCGTTGAGTATGTAATAAAAGAACTACATCATGCGCTGCATCTGGTGTAAGTGTATCACAAAATTCTTTGTATGCCAATACAACATCACCTGGATTCTTTCTACGAATGTTTCTATTGTTATAAAGAACTACAAATTTCTTTTTATCAATACCTAATTTAGATTTCATATCAGTCACTTGCTGATACTCATCAGAATCGGATAGAATTGGTTTAAACTTCTCAGATACACCATGTGGTACATATGTTATCTGCCAATCTTTCATAGGCATCCCATACTTCTCCATCACTCGTTTGTTGATACCATATGTTTGTTTTGAAATACCCATTAGTAAATCACAACTACCATAGAATGGTGCGTTCCATTGTGGGTCTGGTAAATCATCCCAGATATTATAATACATAATAGGAATGTGTCTACGGATTTCGTCTTCCATAGCGTATAACCAATCCCAAAAGCGTGGGTCGGTGAAATGTAGAATAGCATCTGGATTTTCAGTTGTAATCAGTTGTCTGATTAAATCTTGATTACCATAACCACTTTGAGGAATAATACGAACACTCGCATTATCAATACCTGCCTCTTCATTTACAGAATCTGAAACATCAAATAACTTACCTTCGTCTGGATGTTTAACTGCAGCACCTACTTGTAACCAATCATATTTATGTGCAGTATGGAGTACTATCTCCTTAGACATTGTGGCAATACCACTATGTAACCTCATATCATCTGATAATAGAAGTATCAGAGGCTTCTTTTTTGTTTTACTCATAACTTGTTTTCTCTTTAGAATAAATATTATAATTAATTTATATAATTCACTTTTTTGTTAAATCTACCTAACAATTTTTCAAAATATTTCTGCTCCGTTGGCTTTATACCACCGAAATAGATAATCTTATCAGAGTGTTTTACAATACAATCATATTGATGTAATCTCTGAGTTGGGTGGTATGGTTTGTCGTAGTAATCATTACTCATCCCACTATACAAATTTCTACTAGTATGTGCGGGGTTGTATTCGGTATATCTAAACCCAAATTCTAATGCGTATTTTCTAACCCACTTCTCACATCCATCTTTATTACCTCGTGTAATAATGTTAACATCAGTACCTAACTTTTGTTTGATATTAAATAAAAAATCTCTAACGGCTCTAACACTATCGTATTTTGGTGAACCTATAATTGCGATATTCATATTATTATCAATTCCATTGGATATTCGTCTGTATGATACTTTAGTTATATTTGAATTACTTTTGAAATTTTTCACGTAACTTTTCATCCACTATAACTTTTTTTAATATTTTAATATAATTTGTTGCCTCTGCGTAACTATTTGATAGATAGTTAAAATACTCATCTTCAGTTCTAATAGCACCCAAGTATCTACATTGGTAAAATGCATAATCATAGACCGACTCTTCCCAATCCTCATAATAAGCGTGACCATATTGAGTACCCCTCGCAGTATGTACTCTGACATATGCTTCCTTCATACCAAATAAATTGTGATTTTCTAAGAATATCTTAGAAGTCCAATGGCCCGTTTCAACAATAGATTGTGCTAGAACGATATGTGGGAATTTAACATTTAATTGTTTCAACATATGAATCAATGTGTCTGAACTAAACTCAGTATTATTTTCATTTATAACGACCATACGTTCTTCGGGTGTTATTGTCTCAATAACCTCTCGTCTGTCTGAATTATGAGTTAATATGAAAGTACTTAAAATTAAAAAAGCAGTGTACCCCAAAATCCCAATGACAACTTTGTGAGTAACATTTGTAAAATCTAACTTTTGTTTTGAATAATAATATAACATATATAATAATTTTAATTAAACTTTGTGCCTATTTTCTTTGGGACACTTTTCGTAGTCAGTTTTGAATGGACACCATTTGCAATTTTTTCCGTTCTTACCAGCCATCGCAGGGAACTCAGAATCCCTTCTGTGACTACCATCCTCATTGAACGAATTTCTAACAAAATCCTCAAAACTCTTAGTAATCTTATTTAGTGTCGGTTTACCGTTTGCGGGTTCGAATGTTTGAACTCTCTTCTGAGCAAACATCATACCTTCAGTTAACTTACGTTTTACGATAAAATACTTTGTACTGATTCTATCTAATGGATATCCGAATTGTTCTGATAAGAACTTCTTATACAACACCAATTGTGCTGTTTTAGTTTTATCAGCTTTCTGCCATTTGTTCCAACCCATCGTAGATGTTTTGATATCCCAAATCTGTAGTTTGTTTTCGTAGGTATCTTCAAATACTAAATCTAAGAACCCCCTCATATAAACATTGTGAGATTCCATTGCTTTTTGGTATATTGGTAATTCAATAGCTACTAAGTTCATATGACGAGTATTGAAATAATCAACTCTATTCTTAGTAACTTCATTAAGTATAGCAATACCATCTTCTAAGAACTCTTCCATCTGAGATGCGTTACTGAATTCTACTCCAGTTTGTTCTCTCATCTTTTTGTATTCAACTAACATACATTCGTATAACATCTTACCTAAATCTATTTTAGATGCATCCTCAATTGACTTGTTGTACAATGTATCTAACCAACTTTGTAAGGTTTCGTGCATTGCAGTACCAAATACCAAATGAATTGATGGGTCGAACGAACGATTACCATCCATATAATTCAACTTCCATTGATGTGGGCAGTTTGCATACATTGTGTATTGGGAGTATGATACCTTAACATCGTCCTCTTTAGGTTCTTTCACCCCAAAGGTAAATATATTACTTATCTTTGATTCTTTCATAGTGTAAATATACAAATTATTATTGGAACTACCAAATTTATATTAAATAACTCCAATAAAAAATTTATTCAATTCAATGGAATACCAAACATCATCGTTTCTTAAAGGATGATTGAATTTATAAGCAACTGTTGCTGTTCTTGGATGTCGTTCATATTCTAAATGTTTTTTAAAATCGCCTTTTACTTCTGATACACACCCAAGCTCAATACATCTATTAAGCGCATCATGTCTTACACCATCAACTAAATGGGCATTATCATTTCTGAATAAAACCCAAAACAACTTCTCACAATCGGTCATAACTTTAGGTTCTATTACTAAAGGGTTTTTATATTGAAATGATTTTTTCTTACCCCTCAATGATTCATCTACATTATCAGTACCAGCCTTTACAATAGCTTCTTCTAAGTTTTTAGAAAGGTTTTGGTAGTAAGTACAAGTTACTTTATCGTACCAAGCGCCTAAAGCTACATTTACTCTCTCAACTGTTACATCCCAAAGAGTGTAATACGTTCCTGCAAATCCTATTGTTTTCATAATTTTCAATTTTTAATGGTGGGGAACAACCCCTAATTATTACCTTATAAAAGTACAAAAAAAGCCTGGTATTACCAAGCTTTTAATGTTAACAAATTGTTAAGTTTTTTATCGTGGGATAGCAACTAACTCATATCTACAATTACTATCCGAATTTGAATTTAGTATTATAACTATTTGAGAAGCATGTTCAAATGTATCAAATTCTAATACACTCCCTAAACTATCGTTTAGTAGTACAGAGTAATCTTTTTCAACTGATGTTTTTCTTATTTGGTATGTTGACTTTGTATTTCCCATTATTTACCCCATTTTCCAGTTTGTACTATTTGTGCAATAATACCATAAATTGAAAGGTCTTGGAATGTGTCTTGTACAGATTCACCCACTTCATCTGGTTGACCTAATACTACCATTTGCTTCAAGCGATTCACCTTATCGTTCAATCTGAACCATAATCCCGTTAACGATAATCTGATATCATCACTACTACTTAAATCAGTACCTACTGATATGTTACCCGGCCCATAGTTTCTTTGCTTTTTGCAAAAAGTTTCATATTGGTCTTGCATAATACGTTTGTATTCATCCATCATTTCAGGATACAATCTCTCACAATACTCAATAGCACCTTCTTCCGATACACCACTCTTAGCTTTCGCTATAGTACGTTCACCATTATGAACTACTTTTGATTTTGCTTCTCGTATGTTATCCATTTAATTGTTTTTTAGATTTTACACTTTTTGGTTCTACGACTGGTGGTGTTGGTGGTGCTGGTGTAAAATATCGTTCTAATGCTGACAATCTATCATCTGCATCAACTAACATTCTCAATGCATCTTCCGCATTATTATAAAAATCTGTTGTTGAGTGGTCTCCAATACCCACTGCTTTAGATTCTAATAAATCTAACGAAAGGAGTGCTTTCGCTTTATCTGCAATTGCAGATGTTCTTAACATTTCTTTTAATCTACTCATTTTAATAGGTTTTTAGCCTCTTTTTCTGTGAGACCATATTTTTTTAATATATCTAAAACTTCTTGCTTTGGAAGTATTTCCAAATAATCTTGTACCTCTCTATAAGAAACACCATACCACTTTGATAGGTATTGTAAAAGTTCTTTGTTATACTTACCCTCTTTCTTACCTTTAACATACTTATCGAATGTTTTTTTCTTTGGTAAGAAATCTAAGTACAACTTATAAACTTCTTTAGGTGATAATAACCCAATGGTGTATTTCTGAAGAATATTGATTATTGGCAGTAAGTCTAAGTTCATACTCAACCACCTATTGATAATAAAGGGGCTGAATGATTTCTTGTCCATATCTGTTAAAGATTCCCAAGATGTTTTCTTTTCCTTTATACCCGAAAGGTGGTCGAATATTGACTTAGCTTTTTTAGCTACAGTTTTATCAGTAGCTGCCATTAATCCAACAATTCTTTAGGTAAAAACTTCTCTGATACGTGACCACATTCAGCACATCTTACTACCGGAATCGGTAACATAGATTTCTGTCCGTTTGGTGATTGTACTGCTGGGACTTCTTTAAACATTGTTACTTCTTCCCAAAAGATAGACTCACAATTCTCACAATGTACCGTTGGTAACTTTGTGGGGTCTAACTTCATCTGTGGTGCTTTGGGCTGGTTCTGATTACCACCCATACCAATTACCTTTCCTTTACCCATAATTACTTACTTTCGTTTACTGATTCTTTCCTGTAATCAGTTATTAACTTTTTTAACTCACCAATAGCTTTTCTTGCTCTTCCTTTTGCAGCTTTAGTTGTACCATTGTGTTCTGTTTCGAATTCTACAAATAAATCTTTAATTTGTTCGAATAGTTCATTTGAATTTGCCATAATTTTACTTTGTTTTTAATTAATTATTGTTTGTTGTTGTAAATATACGAATTAGTTTTCATATATCCTAATTTATTTAACCTTTAATAGTCATAAGTATTTCTAACATCATTGCCATTACATTGATTTCTTTATCTACACAAACAGAATCCTTATACTGCGATTCTGCAATTGTTAAAATCACATTACCTGCTTTACCACTTGCATATTCATCTACATTATCATATAAGAATCTGTAGAATGGTGTGAAATCTCTTACCTTTGAGTCTGCGATTATTTTTCTAATCGAAGCAAACGACTCTTTTAGATTATTGTTAGATTTTAAAACCACTAACACCTCATCTGCGTAGTTTGCTTGAATCGTTGATGTTTTATCAATCTTCAACTCACCCTTAATAATCTGTCTTTGTGCTGCATTTAGAACTCTACGAATATCAGGATATCCACTATTTACTAATACCGCTAAGTCCGACATTTCATACTTCACTTCTTCGGTATCTAAGATATCCTTTAATCTTACAGCAACCTCTTTCTTAGATGGCGGTGTAATTCCAAATGTCTGACATCTACTTTGGATAGGGTCAATCACTTTCTCTACATAGTTACACGTTAGAATGAAACGAGTAGTATTTGAGAATGTTTCCATCAAATTACGAAGTGCAGCTTGTGCGTTTGGTGTTAAGTAATCTGATTCATCTAATATAATAATTTTCCACTTACGGAAACCCATAGAAGATGCAAACCCTCTAATCTTATCTCTTACAGTATCAACATTATTTTCATCAGACGCATTGATATACATCACATCACAATCAATTTGATTAGTGATGATTTTAGCTAATGTGGTTTTACCTGTACCAGCCTGCCCATATAAGAGTAGATGTGGTACATCTTCATTCTCTATATAGATTTTTACTTTTTCAATAATATGTTCATTACCGACATATCCTTCTAAAGTATCTGGACGATACTTCTCTACGAATAGAGTATTTTCTGTGTTATTCATTATCTTTTATTTTATTTTTTATGAAATACAAATATAGGTTCGTATTTGTACCATGTACCGCCTATCTGAACCATATTCTTAATACTACTTTCCATAGACTCGCGTTTATTTACGTTAGCACCAATCATAGCAGCCATACACATTTTTAATTTACCTTTGTATTCAGCACCCAACTCTTTTAAAATCTCAATTGAATCCCCCTCTAAATCAAAATAAGTATCTTTATTGATTTTAATTGACGCAATATTCCATAGAATATATCTATCACTCTTTGAATACTCATAAATGGTAGTAAGAGTTGGTTTTAAGAAATTATCTCTCCAATCATCATACTGAGAGTACGCAACAAATGATTGATTCTCATCTTGTGAATATTGCTCTCTATTAAAGTAAGGAGGTGATGTGAATGACAAATCTAACTTACCCTTATACTTTTGAAAATCAGGATTATTATGAATTAACTCAGAACCATCTTGAAATAGTTCAAATGTATTTGCATTAGATTTTACTTCAAAGAAGTTTGTTAGTGTATCTGAGTGAGTATCTATACAATTTTTATTGTAGTAATCTGCCATATACTCATAACGAGAAATACCTAATTCAGGAATAAAATTATCTGGATTTGGGTCAGTTCCTATGTAATGGGTTTTCTTTCTACTACTCATTGCACCGGCGATTCTCCCACCCCATCCTGCTGATGAGTCATAGATATGTAATGGTTCGGTGGTATCTATATGTGATGTGTAGTTTTCATAAATCCACTTTGCAGTTAATGCTGGGAAGTTTACCGCAGGTTGACCTAATCCCAATCTGAATGCTTGAACTATTCGTGGGAATATACCATCGGTTATGTTATACCATCTAATATTATACAGATACTTTACTACTTTACCATTCTTCTGACTTCTAGAATCTTCAATATCTCCAAGATTTGAAATCTGCCTTTGGTTTAGATAACCATCATCTACTAACTGATTTACTTGTTTAGAGTCTAAAAAGAAAATAGTACCATAAGTACATTTATCTTCATCTAATTGACCATACTTTCGAATTGCAGGTGCAGTTGTTTTTGTAAGAACTATATCAAACTCAGACCACTTACCTGTAAATATCTTACCATCATGCACATCTTTTACGAAGTCAACTGGTGTCTGTCCGTTCCAAAATTCATTTTCTTCTCTTTTGGATGTTAGTGAGCGACTCCATGCGTACATAGAATCTCTCTTAACAGCTCGCCTCATTACTTTTACAAATGCATCTTCTAAATTATCATCAGCAAAGTAATCGTAAATAGATAGACCCCCATCTGCAGATTCTCCATTAGAAATTCTAGTTTTCAACATCGTAGGAAAAAACTGATTTACTACACTTTGGTCTTTATTAAAGTTTTTTAATATACCCAATGATTCTTCATCGGAGTTATCATCGATAAAGAAGTCACACTCATGACTTTTTAGTTTACCAAAATGTCTAATAATGCCTTCTTCAGTTTTTCCTTTAACTGGTGGTTGTCCCACCCCATCCCATGCATCAGTTACTTCCTTACGCAGTAATCTTGCCCAATCCGCAAACTCATCATCAGTTTTCTCTAATAACTGATGATAAGTTGTATTGGATTTGTATTCTGAGAATTTACTTTGTTCGTAAAAATAATTCATTATGCGTGTACCTCTACTAAGAAATATTCAGATGTATAATTATCAACATTAAAGTTTAGATTCGCCAATCCTTGTGTTGATATTTTCATTGATGCTGACTTTGCATCTTTGTTTGCGTTTAGTATTTCTTTTAAGAAATCTGCTGAGAATGATATACCTTCTACATCCTTTTCACATTTACAGTTTACATCAATAGAAATTCTGTTAGTATTGGTTTTAGAGTAACCAATAATCATCTTACCATTACCATCTTTACATTGAAATGTAAAATTCTTTTCATCAGAAAGAGCACTTTTTGCTTTGTTAAATCTATCTACAAATGTAGAATCAATATCAACCTCAACATCAAATGGTGGTAGTTGTTTTAAATCTGGAACTACAGGTATAACTGAAAGGTCTGCCAACATATAAGTTGCAGATGTTCCTTTATCGTTCAAATCTAATGCAGTAACCTTCCCCTCATATTTAGATGGTGTGATATCCACATCGTTTGATAATACCGATAGCATTTTTGTGAGTTTTGTGGTATCATAAATACCATAATCACCATCTTCAAACTGAAAGTCAGTCATACTAACATTTCCTAAAACAGACTTATCATCTGATATAAATTGTGTGGTTAATGTATCACCTTTAACATTCCACTTCGTTGATTCGATTAATCCAGATAGATTATACTTCTGAATGAATCTGTTTACACTTACTTTTTTCATAAAACTTACTTATTATTAATTATTATTTACACAAATATACAAAAAGTTTTTCAATTATCCTAATTAAAATTCAAAAAACTTTGATGCCGTTTTTAAATTGGGAGACGGCTTCTCCCATTTCATTGCCGAATAGAAATCATCTAATTTGTTTTCTAACTCTTTTTGCCAGATTAACTCATAGTCAATATACTCTTCTACTAAATCTAATATTTCTTTTGGGTCGTTATAACCAGTCAACCCAACTGTACTCAAACCTAATGGGTTATTTTTTAGATACACCCACTTAATCTTATCCCCATCTTTCATCGGTTCGTATTTGTAAGCACAATTGTAATACTTTAATAACTGATTGTATGTAATAGCTGCTTTAACATGAGCAGGTGTACCTTTCATAAACTCACCAATTGCCTGTTTCTTAAATGTATACTTACTCATACCTTTAACTGCGGAGTTCTTTGCGATATCAATAAAGTTTGTCGTTTCCATCTCAGCTCTCTTAGTTAAGATGTACTCATCGATTAAGTTTTTATTCTCATCTTTTAGAATATCCATCAATACAGTAGACATCACCTCTTTAAAATATGTTGGGAATGATGAACGTTTTACATCCAACCCCTTTACATCCAACTTATCACAATCAACTGTATTATCATTGATAATCCATTGTGCATATCGTTTCTTAGATACCCAAAAACCACCCTTTGCGATTGTTTCTTGCTTAATATCAAATCTATGTGAATGAATATTAAACAACTTCAGAGCCATAGTATCATACACCTTATTAATATGTGCTTCTACTTCTTGTGCCACTTCCAAAATAGCAGGTATCATTTGTGAATCATCATTCTCATCAATTTCAGGATTACGAGCTTTTACTAATGGTGCTGCCTGATAAAACACAGAATCCGTATCAACATAAATGTTGTAGTCCTTATCTTCACCTGTGATTTTACTATAATAGCTGTTTGCAATCATCTCAGTAGTTTTAATTACAGTCTGACCCGTAAGTGTCACTGCTTCTGCGTTTGCAACGTCATAGAATCTGAATGATGGTAATCCCAATACTCCATAAAGGGAGTTCAACATAATCTTTTGTACCAATTGTCTTTGAGCAAAGAATTTATACTTCTCATCATCACCTGCCTTACCAAACTTTTTCATTTGGTCTTTGTACTCTACCCTCTTATCAAACCAAACATTAAGAATCTCAGGTATAATACCAACTTTATCTTGCTTATACAATACACCATTAGACGCTATTGATAAATCCATTTTCTTAGTGAAGTCTTCAAACTTTTCTTTATCCATTGCTGGGTACGACTTCCCATTATCATCTACAATAACGTAAGAATCCATTTTGGATTTCATATGGGCTTCAGATGTGTAATCAGTTACCATACCAACCTTAGTTTCGGGTGATATATTTATACTCATAATAATTGATGGGTATAGTGATGTTAAATCTAAATCATAAACCCATTTGTAAAGACCAGGTATGGGTTGTTTGACATATGCACCTGCAAACTGTTCTTCTGAATCCGTACCATCGTCATTCTTTTCTTTTCGGCTTGGTTTATTTGGTGCTACTCTACCATTTCTTCTTAGGAATGTTAGTATCGCACCCTCTAACCATTTAGATGAGAATAAAAAATCTTCATAGAATACGTGACCTGCGTGACATATCGCTCTAGCTAAATCAATGAACTGAAGTTTCTTATCCATATCAACTACCAACTCAACATCCACCAAGTTATATTCAATGAACTTTTCAATATCATCTCTAAATAATTGGTCTAAGTTTCCCTCATACTCAATCTTACCTCTACCCAATTCTTTTTGAGCAACGGTATCCAATCGGTAGTTGGGGAGTTGTGTATATGTAAAGTTCTTATAAAGAGCGATGTAGTCTAATGCGGATACCCCTGCGATTAGATATCTCTTACGATATTTGTTCCAATGAACTTTACCGATTGGTGATAATCTATTTGCTTGTTTAGTACCTAGTACTCTTTTCAATCTGTTGTAAAGATAAGTAACATCGAAGAAATCAATATTCCAACCAGTTATAATGGTTGGTGAAATCTCTTCCCATGCATTTACAAATGCTACCAACATATCCTCTTCGGTTCTAAATGACCGAACCTTTGCTCCTTTGATAGTTTTACTTATCTCATCACCATCAATAACAACATATACAACGTAATCGTTAGTTGCCGAGTCGTGGAATGCAACGGAGGTCATTGCGTTCTTTGCTTCTTGAATGTCTGGTAGACCAGAATTCATCTCTACCTCAATGTCAAATGTTAATGTAACGTGACCATCTGATACTTCATCAGAGTCACCATAGTTATCAATTAAAAACCTAGTAACCTCATTTACATCAGATTCGTATAGTTTCAGATTATCTTCTTTATTCCAAAAGTTAATCTTTTTTAACCTTTCACCATGTATTGATTCATATGAACCATTACCATCCTTTACATAAGCGTAATTTCTATATTTGGATGTGTAGTATCCTTTCTTAGAATCCCAACAATGGATGATTCCCTCATTCTTCTCATAGTATACATTTTGATATCCCATTAACTTCTTTTTATTTCAACAAATATACGAAAACTATTTCGTATTTCCAACTTTATTTTATTACCAATATGATTTTATTACCTTCTTAGGCTCTACTACCCTTTTAGGTATTTCTGTAATTTGATTTTCAAAGTCTAAGTTAGGTTTTATACTTCGCAACCATACCGAATCTGAATAATTTGAGTTAGGGGTATCTTTACTTTCTTTCTTAGTTGTACGTTCCTTTAACATCTCAGGCCGATTTACTCTTACCCAATTGATATACCAGGGTGCTACCCTCCGAACATACTCTATATCCTTACCTGCGTACTTACCACTTCTAAACTTCATAGACACAAATATACTACTTATTTTTTCCAAATCCAAATTGGTTCACAAAAAGTTTTACCAGCGTTTTCATCGTGTTTTCTTAATTCTTCTTCCGAATATCTACCCCTATCCTCTTCGATAACCAACCCCGCACCCACAGAGCCAGGTCTTTTAGCCATTTCCATACCTAAACACCCTTCGTAAGTACCACCCAACGATTTAATAAAATCATTCATAGGGTTTGTTATCTCCATATACTTTCGCTCACCACCTGAAGATGCATACACATCCGCGATGTTTACTGCCATATATCCACCTTTTTTGATTGATGGCCAAATCTTCTCAATGGTTGCGTGTAAGAAGTTTTTATTCCACTCTTCAATGGTTTTATATCTAACCCAACTCTGATTATCATCATACGAGTACCTTTCAACTGAAAAGTAAGGTGGTGAGGTAAATACCATATCAAAGTGATTCTCATATGGGGTAAAATCAAAATCTTCAGCAGCAGTTTGGTGAAACTCCCAATTCTTTTTACCTTCAAAAAATCCAGAGTGTTTATCATAAAACTCACCTTGTTTATGATAATATGGATGATTTTCTTTTCGCGGGTCTAATCCAACATAGTGTTTAGTATTTGATGCTGCCATAAATCCAGCGAATCTATCACCCCAACCTGCTGAGAAATCTAATATATTTTCAGAACCCATCATTTCATAGAATACCTTTGCAACATTTGGTTTGAACTGAGAACAAATGTATTTTCTTAAACTTAAACAAACTCTTAGTTCGTTTCTTGTTATCTTTGGGAACTTTAGAGTGTATAATCCACCCATTAGAGTAACCATAAACGCTCTTGTTTCCCATGTGCGTTTTGGGCCTGGTGAAACTGTGCCATCAACCCCCCATCGATTTTCTTGCTGGAAGCCATTTGATGCATTATTACCTGTATTTAATCTACGGATGTATTGTGGTTTACCTCTGAAAGTTAGTGGATATGCAGATTCACTTGCCTTTCTAGGAAACCACTCCTTTTCTATCAGTAATTCATTCCACCTAATACCTTTAAGTTTCATAAAAGCATCATATGCACTCGACTCAGATATTTCTGCAGTTGGCATCGGATACTCCATAAGGATATCTGCTAAACATTCCTTTACTTCATCCTTCGGAAATGTTTCTTTGATATACGCCCATTCCTCTTCATTAATGGATAGGTATGGTTTCATACCTTTGAACTTTTCAAAGTATTGTTGTATTTCTGTCATATTGTTAATTTAAATTAATCCTCATACATTAATTTTAGATTTTACTAAAATCGTAAATCAACCCTTGTTTTACCATTGTATCTTTTTTAAATTTGATAAAATCTTCTAATGTTATAACCCACACATTTTTTAGATGTGGTACATTTTTATTTTTAAGAGCTTTTTTAAATGATTGAATTTTTTCCTTATTTTTAGAGTAAGAATCCACAATTAGTGCATGATATGGAATTCCATCTTCATCAATTGTAAAATTCAACTTATCAATATGTCCCCAATCAGCTTTATTGTTCATAAACTCTAAATTTAGAGTATACTCGTCTGATTTTGATGATTTGATTGCCCAATCATGTTCGCGAGATTCTATAGGTTTACGGTTTTTATGGTTTGAATTGATTTCGATATCAAGTGGTGTCAACTCATACCCACAAAGTAGTTGGATTGAGGAGAGGATATTACCACCGTTCGAACCATTACTCATTAATTCATCAAAACATTCCATCACTTTACTATCTTCACCTTTATTTCCCTGATGTTGTTTATTGGTGTTATTATCAATATAATCTTTATGGATTCGGGCAGTTTCTGCGCGTAACTCTTCATCAATGGTAGCAGATTTTACCGTTGAAAATTTAAAACTCCCACCCGTTTGCATGAATACACAATTTGAATAATTATACCTGACTGAGGAAAGTTCCTTTGTACCTAATGAAACTGATGTTAAGTGTAATCGTTCTTTATTAAAAAAATGATTCCAAGGTGTGGAAGGCTTAGACTTGGGCCCGAATACATTTTTATAATCTTCAGTTTTAGATTTTATTTCTAAAGCAGCAGTAGTAGTGTATTCCGCCGTTTCGTATTTGTAATGATATACATCAAATGTGGCACCAGCCACTTCAACATTTTTCTTAACTAATTCTAAATCTGAAAAATTTTGAATAACTTTATCATTTTGTGTAGTTGGAAAGTAACCTCGAACACCATGTGTTACTCTACCCCCATGCTCAACAAAGTATTTTATAACATTTCTACTAGCATGAAATGTGTTATTTAAATTGTTTAATATACTACCTTTAGAAAAAGTAATGTTGTTGGAATCTGAATATTTTCTAATATTGAAGAAGAAAGTTGGTTCATTTTCAAATGATTCGGCAAATACAAGTTTTTTGTATTCATCATGATTAACTTCCCTACACTCTATACTTAGAGATTCTAAACTATTAACTGCACCAGCACCGGTGAAATCTGAATATTTATCAAATCCACCCCAATTGTAGTTATATTTATAATATTTACCATTTATTTTTGTTGCAACATAATCTTGTACTCCAAATCTAATTGGAAAAATCTTCGAACCACCTACACCCCAATAACCACTTTCATTTTTTCGATTTCCAACTGACTTTCTACTATACACAAAGTGTTCTATAAACGAATTCCATTCCAATGGATTACCGTTATTACCAACACCAATCTGGTTCTTTGAATTTATAAGACCAAATTCGGTAGCATTCTGTGAATACGCATTATGTGCAGATTCATTTGCACAATTAGACCCATTTATACCCGGTTGACCTAGATATGATGTAAACCAACTTTTTACATAATCGTAATTTACTTTTTCTATATAATTTACTTTTTCCATATATCTTTTAATTGTTTAATTTTTATTAAGTGGGTATATCTCTAACCCTTTTACTATGTAAATATACGACACCTATTTGGATATACCAAATTTTAAATGTTAATTTATGTTAAAATTTGTAAATACCACCAATATTCCAAAAAAGGATATCACCTTCTAAAGAATCTATGTTGTTTTCTAACCAATGCCATTGTTTGATATCCCAAAATTGATTACATGGGAATGGTGTTTCATACGCATCTAACCTATCTTCAAAATCATACTCTGATTTTCTAATGTCAATTGGCAACTGACCAACACCACTCTTTAATAACATCTTTTTAATTGAATTTCTTGATGATACACAAGTTGTCCATACCTTCTTATCAGTCTTAACAAAGAATTCTTTTAACTCTTCTTCGTAATACCCCATCATAAGACCAGAAAGAGTTACACCACTACCACTTGATACAACTAAGTTTTTGAAATGTTTATATGGTTGCATTCTTTCTTTAAGGTAATTTCTATAAAATATGTGGTCAAACGCATAAGGTAACATCTGCCATCCGTTTTCAGCGGAGGAACTCATTAGAGAATGATACATAACCTTCATCATATTCGGTCTGATAGGGTTCATATGAACTGATGGGAACATTTCCTTTACCATATCTAAATAAACTCTACTAATCTTTTTAGAGTCTGGATATGAAAGATGGAACTCAATTCCTAAATCATCACATATTTTAGCAAGAACCCAACCAGTCCAACTACCATCTACTGAAAGATGTGTTAATGGTTTATTTGGGTCTACATAGTTTTTAACCAATTGATAAACACCACCAATTTTACCCCACGGTGGTAAGTTAACACCATCACCCATAAGGTCGTCTCTCTTAACCCAAACAGACCTACCTTTTATCTTATACTCTTCTAAAGGAGTATCTTCGTTAAATCCAACTAAGCCCATTTGTAGATTCCCATATTATTATTTGTGATTTCTTTTCTAAGATTTTTATGTGAAAATCCGTTTACTCTTTCAAAGTTATCACAAATTACATGAAATATTTTTTTTCTGTTTTTAAAGTTTATTTCAGAATCATTTAAAATAATATCTTCAATATATTCCTTAAAGTTTGTTCCTTTTTGAAACGCCCTCTTTTCCTGGTCTAATATCTCATCTGGTAATTTTCCTCTAAATGCGTCTGCGAGTGGTAGTTTCCATTGACCCTTATGAGATAAAAACTCATCTTGCAAATTGGTAGTATAGTTTAAAAACTCCGTATCGAAGAATGGACATCTCAGTTCAATAGTACCATAGTTCATAAAGATGGTATTACCTCTCAATAAATTACCATAGTGTTGTTTTTCAAATAGTTTTTTTCTAACATCACTCCAATCTGGTTTCTTACTAAACATTCTGAATGTTCCGTATGAGCCATATGATTCATCAGAACCCTCACCACTAAATGCTACTTTGATACCATCCTTAACCATTTCTTCTGCTATGAATGATTGTAATATACCAACTTCCATTTGAACTGTTGATGGGTATTCAATTACATTAATTGAATCCATAAACCTTTGTTTAATAATCACATCATCTTTAGGTACAAACACTTCTACTAATTCAACATTAAGTGCATTAGCACATACCCTTGCTTTTTGTAAATCTTTTGATGTCTGGTCAAAAGCAATGGTGTATGCCTTAATGTTTGGGATTCTCTGTGACAATAGATAAGTAATAATAGCAGAGTCAATACCACCACTAAGTGAGGTTGCAATGGGTACATCGGATATTAATCTCTTATCAACTGCACGTTCTAATAAATTAAAAGTAGTTTTAGAAACCTCTTCACGCGATGAAACCTTAGTAACTTCTGAAGAAAAGTTGAAATAATAATCTTTGTGAATAATGAACTCATCGGTTTTTAAATTAATTTCAATTAAGGTATTCTTAGGAACTATTTTAATATCATTAATACCATTTTGTGTTTGGATTGCTTTAATCTCACTGGCAATAATATATTTATTAGTATTATGAATGTAAAGTGGTATCTTACCCACCCAATCACGAGAAATAACTAATTTATCTTTATCATAAATTACAAATGAGAACATACCACTCAATCTCTTCAACTCATCTTCTTTGTATAAGAATAGTATAATCTCTGAATCCGAATTTGATTTAAATTCATACCCCCTACCTTCGTATTCTTTTCTAAGTTCTGGATAATTCCAAATCTCACCATTTACAATTAACCAAATTCCGTTATATTCCATAGGTTGGTTACCTGCTGATGATGTATCATTAATAGAAAGTCGATTATGTCCTAAGACTACCTTCTTATCATTTACTTCAAACTCATTGATACCTCTACAATCTCGACCTCTATGGTCAATTGCATCTAACATTAGATTTACATCCGATGGTTCGTATCCTATTGTTGCAACTATACCACACATATTACTTACCTAATATTTCCAATAGTTGAATAGTCTTCTTCTTCTCTTGATTCATATCACCGATATGGCAAGAACACGCAAGTACACTAACTTTACCTAACTCCAAATTACTTTGTTCTGCTAGAAAGTGACCCATTTCTACTAATGCAGTATAATCTGCATATCCAGACTTAGATACTCTATTAGAACGAAGTATTGATGTTAGATATAATTTACCATTACGTGGTTTCAAATCAATCATTACCATACATGGTTGTGAGTATGGGTTTCTTGCATCTTTTGTTGGGTCAAATATGATTAACTCACATCTCTTCACAGCTTTACCACTTGAAAGAATTTTGATTACATTTTCTATTTGATTTAACTCACCTCGCCAACTAACCATTCTACCCCAATAAGATTGGTGGTAATGGTCTTTAATAAATTTATAGTCCAAACCCATCTCTGTATCAAAGAATGGGTTATCTGATACTTTGGGTTCTGGTTTTAAAAATGTTACTGTTTTTGCGAAATCAATTCTATCATCACCCATTACACCTCTAAAATGCTCATCAAACCAATCATCTGATTTAAACTCTGTGATTTCTGTCATCACATTCAGCTCTTCAGTTAGATTACCTACTTTTACTCCATTTTCTAAAATATGGTTAGATACCTTAACCCATGCGTCACCGGGAGACTTTGCTTCTATAACTGTCATAACTTATTTATTTTATATTAAATATGAATCCACGTTTTCCTATCTACGATACGTTTGATGTTCCAATTAGATACTTTAAAGTTTTTTGCAATTACTTTTCTAGAGAATCCCTTAGAATGTAAATCTCTAATCCTAATCACATCAATTGATGTGAGTTTGGCGTTTGGGTGATTTTCACCTCTTAATCTATTATCAAACATCCACGCAGTTCTTTTAACTATATTAATCCTTCTCCGCATTCAGCTGAAGTTCTAGTTGACCATTATCTGATAGGAATTTGGATAAATTTGGTGATGAGAAGTTTGGGCCTTTTAAAATCTTACCATCTTCTCTATAAATAGGTTTACCATCTTCACCTAACTTTGACATATTAGACCTATGTACTTCATCAAAGATATCTTCAATTACATTACCCATTCCATGTGATATCATAGTACCCAATAGGATGTATAGTTGGTCTGCCAATGCATCGGCAACTTCAATGAGGTCTCCATCTTTACAAGCATCGAGATACTCATCTAATTCTTCTTTACCTAACTTATATCTCAGAGAATAATCATCTTCTGAAATTAATGTTGGTTTTGAGTTTCTAGTAGAGTTATATGCTACTTGGAACTCATCTAATTGTTTTAATTGTTTTTTCATAACTACAAATATACGAATAATATTTCAATTATCCTAATTTATTTTAATTAAAATGAAATGGGGAGGTAGCGAATCTCCCCATCTCTTCCGTTACGAATAACGGCCCTAAAGGTGGTCGTTAGACCACACTATCGTCTAACCATCGCAGGAGATGCAGTTTTCATCCATTGCTCGCTCTGCAATATCACCTCTTAATACTGATTCGGTTCTCGTATAGTAAAGTGTTTTTACACCTTGCTTCCACGCTTCCATATGAACTGTATTCATCCATTTCGGAGTTGCCTCAGATGGGAATGCTAAATTTAGTGATACTGATTGGTCAATGTATTGTTGTCTGATACCAGCTTGTCTAACCAATTCTAATTGATTGATTTCCTTAAAGG
>Ga0196887_1000032_pt1 | contig 54801 bp, 67 predicted proteins | sample VirMetDEL_Mar_31_FD_169094 | JGI IMG/M metagenome (GOLD analysis project Ga0196887, IMG submission 169094) | Aqueous microbial communities from the Delaware River and Bay under freshwater to marine salinity gradient to study organic matter... | ecosystem: Environmental > Aquatic > Marine >... | reverse complement strand
GGTATGTATACACCACAAAATTAATTGAACGTAATAGCGTTAAAATAGCATTTTTTCGAGTAAAATTTTTATACTAAAAATATCAATACAAAACAACAAATATTAAATAAATTATCAACACAATATTGTTAATGTAGGTAAATAATAATGCGCCAGTAATTCCGTCATTGGCTGACAATAATTCCGTCAATGTAATTTAGTTGATAAGTCAATTAAATTGATGCTTTGCAAATGGTAAAGAGTGCTAAAATATTTGTACATAAAAAAGCTATTCAATATAGGTGAAAAGGTAACTCCGACTAACTTCGCAACTAATAAACAAAACTATGAAGGTAAAACCTTGATATTCAGCAGAATAGGTCAATTATGCAGAGTAATTTAGTTGTAAACGTCTGACTATCAGAGCTTTAGGGGAAAATGGGATAGGGATGGGTGAAATGAAAATCGTTTTGCTTTTTGATTTTTTTTTTAAAAACTACTACATAGCCCCCAGTACCTAAATATGTAACATTTTTCTAAATATACGGCATTATTACATAAATGGTGGTGGCATAATTTTTTTTTAAAAAATATTTTTTCATCAAGGTGACAGAAGGTGTAATATATATAATAGTAAGGGGCTATTGTCACCTACTTCAGTTAAACATTATTAGTAAATATCTAATAATATAAGTAATACTATTATAGTACATCGACAAATAAATCATAATGGCTAAACCGAAGAAGAAAGGCGGACCTGATCAGGAATTAAGTCCATGGGCTAGAAAAAGAAAAGAAGAGAGAGACTTAGAGATAGCCATGACCCCTGATAGAAAGAAAAAAAGAAGGGAAAATCAGAACATACGTAACAAAGTGGAGAAGACCAGAGGTAAACTTTGGTTGCTTGGGAAGGATTACGACCACAAGGACGGTAAATTTAAGTCTGTGAAGCGTAACCGTGGTAATGACGGTAAAGGTACTAAGAAAGAGGGTAAGTAGCTATGGAAAAAGACAAGTTAAAAAAGAAGTTCTTTGGCAAGAAAAAGCATATTAGAGGCATCAGGAGTAGTGAAACATTTTTAGAGACCAATGAAAATAAGGAACCAACAGCTTTTCACAATAAACCTCAATACGAGGGGCATGCACCTTCAACTCATTATATGAGACACGACGAAAAGCATGCATATCCCTCAATAACTGAAAAGAAAGATGGCACTGGGTTTAAAGAGCAATCATTTGACGAGGCGTTAAAAGCTGGGGAGGTGTATGGATTCTTATCAAAGAAACGTGCAGCAAAATTTGGGTTTGGTAGCTGGAAGCAAGGGGAAGATAGAAAAGAAGCTATGCGAGACTACAAAGCATATAAAAAAAATAAATAGATATGAAGGGAGTTGCACACTATAAGAAAGATGGTACACTTTATAAGGGTACTACATCTCACAAGGATGCTGGAGGTAAGTTGATGTCTGGTAAGACACATACATCGTCTAGTTACTACTTGTTTCATATGAATGAGCTACCAAAATCTGTACAAGCAAAACTAAAAAAGAAATAAAACAATGGCAATAAATTATACATACCCAGTAAAGGGTGCGCCCTCCACGGCAGATGAGTTCTTAATTATAGATAGTGTAGACAACTCAACCAAGAAGGTTACTGTCGCTAACGTATTAGCCTTAGGTGGTGGTGGTAGTGGTGGAACTGGTACTGTAACCCAGATTACGTTTGCTGCTCCATTAACGGGTGGTATTATAACAACTACAGGAACTGTTGGGTTAGGAGTTGTTGGTGTTGCTAATGGGGGTACTGGTAAAGAAGGTTTGCTTTCAAGCAATAGGAGTCAAGTATTAGCAGTAAATGCTGGTAGAACAGGTTACGATTTTGTAGACCAACAAGTAATTGAAACGATAGAGGCTGGTGAAACTTTATTTAAGGGAGACCCTCTATATGTAGTAGGTTGGAATAATAGCACATCTATAGTAATTGTAGGTAAGGCTGATTCGTCTCAAGGGTCAAAAATGCCTTGTGTTGGTGTTGCGGCAAATGATATAGAACAAGGTGAGGTTGGAGAAATGATTGTTGTTGGTGTTCTAGACGGAATAGCAACAAACAACCTTCAAGGTAGTCCAGGAGTAGGTGATATAGTTTACGTTAAAGTTGGAGGAGGATTTACAGGTATTAAGCCAGACCAAGGTAACTTAATACAGAACATTGGAATAATATTAAAATCCGCAGGAGTTGGGGCTGGTAGTATACAAATAATTGCGACTGGTAGGTCTAATGACGTACCTAACATACCATCTGCAAATGTATGGATTGGTAGTTCAACTCAAGTTGCTACTCCTAGAGCGTTTTCTGGTGAGGTTAGTTTATCTAACACAGGTGTTACTGCCGTAACAGGAATTGATGGTAATGTATCTATACAAGGGTACAGACCAATTATTACAGTTACCGCAGATTCAAAAACACTATTGCTATCTGACAGTGGTAAGTACATAAATTTTGAGGGTTCTTTTGGTGGGTCTAATACTAAGTTTTTAACATTACCATCTGCATCATCTATAGAGGAATTTACAGTTGGAACAGAGATAGAAGTTGTAAATAATAGCACGCCTTCTGGAGTAGGTCAGCCACAACCTACATTAACTGTAAGGGTAGACCTTGGAGCTAATCCAGGAACCATAAATGGGTTATCTAACTTTGTACTTACAAATAGATATTCTTCTGCAACTTTAAAATTAATATCTAATATTAATAACGTAGCAGTGTGGCACGCAAGAATAGTACAATAAAATAAATAATATGGTAAACCCAATATATCAACAAGGCGAGGAACTACTTTTGAACCAATTTGGGTCTAAGTACTTAGGGGTAGCAGCACACACCAATGTAAACTCTAATGAGTTTATTGTTCAGGAGGATGCAGTTATATCTGTACTTACGGGTGGGGATTCTTCAACAGCTGCTAACAATGTAGACTACGAGGCATCTATGAGTCTTAGTGGGGTTACATTAAAACAAGGGGCATTGATAGTTGCACCACAAGGGGAGTCATTCCAAAGTATGACAATAGATAGTGGTACTATAATGGCTTACAACTCTGTTGTTGGTGGAACAAAACCTAGTGCAGTTCCATTACTATTAGACTTATATCCTGATGCTGCTGCAGCTTACTCTTTAAGAAAACTAAGAACTGATTACACAGGCCCAGCTATTGAAGTCATAAAAATAGTTGGAGGTGCAACCTCTATTCAAGATATTGGATTTGTAAATGGAGAATTAGATACAACTTCTTTACTTTCTTTTGCAAATGGAGGGGATGTTTTTGTTGCTAAGTGGTACGACCAAAGCACAAATGGGTTTAATGTGTTTAATAATGCAGAATCTGCTCAACCACAAATTGTAAGTAGTGGAGTTGTTGAATTAGATGATGATGGTAATAATACATTAAAATTTTCAGCGAATCAATATCTTAATGGCGGTGATTCTGTCTTAAACATGACAGATACAAATATGATGAGTTTTGCCGTTTCTAAAGTTGAAGGAAATGGAGGAGTATTTTCTAAGGCTATCGCAGCTGGTGCTCCCAACAGATATGGGTTTTTACAGTATGGAACAGATTTTAGTTCAATTTTAACCACTCAGTTAAATAATAATAGAAGCGCTTCCACAGCAAAAGGTGTTGCTGCAAATAGATTATATTCTTCTATTTTGAATAAAAATTCTAATAATCACGAGTTATATCTTGATGGAACTTTAGCTAACTCAGCAGTAACAAACCCTGCAGATATATTTGGAGCTTCGGATTATGAATTTTACATAGGAGCGTATGGGGCAGCAAGAATACCTAGAACCCCCTCATTTTTTATGACAGGAACAATATCTCACTTAACATTATATTTTAAAAACGATGTTTCTAAATTTAATGATATACAATCTTTTATTAACACAGAATACTCAATTTATCAATAAAAATAAAAAAAATGGCAAGTAACAGTAAGGGTGTAAACCCAAGTAGACTAATAGGAACATTCGGCTCTAAGTATTTAGCGGAAGGCACACATGCATCAGTTAATGCTTATGCGTTTATTGCACAGGCTGACACTGTAATTACAGTGCTTCTAGGTGGAAATGCAAGCACAGGAGTAGCTACAGATGACTACCTGACATCAATGTCTTTGTCTGATGTTACATTAAAGCAGGGTGCTTTGATACAAGCCCCAGCTGGAGAGTTGTTTCAGAGTATCACAGTAGCTGATGGTGGCGCATTAATAGCTTATAAGTAATGCCTTTTATATCAGCATCGGTAATATCCCCATACAACAGCATTAGGGGAGGAGCCGAAGGAGGGTTAGTACCAACAGGGTTATTATTAGACTTATACCCTAATGCTGCGGCTGCTTATTCTTTGAGAAAGCTAAGGACTTCTTATTCAGGTCCAGCTATAGAGGCTATGAAAACAGTTGGAGGTGAAACTTTTGTTCAAGATATTGGTTTCCTTTATGATGGTAGTTTAGATACAGAATCTTTACTTTCTTTTGCAGGGTCTGATGATGTTTCTGTTGCCAAGTGGTATGACCAAAGTGGAGCAGGGAATAATGATGCAACACAAATTTCAGCTTCAAAACAACCTATACTTGTAAGCAATGGAGCGGTAAACGAGTTAAATGGAAAGCCTACTATGAGTTTTTCATCTCCTTTCTTAATGCATTTAAATTTAACTCAATACCCATTTACTTCAGGTGGAAGTGCAACAGAAAAATCAATATTTGCAGTAGCTTTAAACGACTCTACGGTTGACCAAAATTTGTATAATATTGCAGATGAAAGAGATTTGTACGCACTAACTTATAATCGTGTAGGGAATAACACCTATGGTTTTTTAGGTGCAAATTATGGAGTAATAGGCGGAAATATTACAGGTCAAAATATAATTAGTTCTTTTGCAATAAGTCCAAGTTCAGAAACATTTAACAACGCAGTAGAGGGCGTTAGTAGTAACCCAGTTAGGGGTATCTTCAATTCTATAAGTATAGGTTCAAGAGGAGAAGGAAGTTTCCCAATGAATGGGAACATCCAAGAGATAGTGATGTACGAATCTAACCAATCAGCTAACAGAGCAGGTATTGAATCTAACATAAACTCAAATTACAATATCTATTGGGACGGTTCTCAAACAAGTTTACTGGATGACTATCCAAACGCTGCGGCAGCATATTCGTTACGAGCATTAAACTCAGCATACACAGGCCCAGCAATTAAAGTTAGAAGGTCAAGCGACAACGAAGAGCAAGATATTAATTTTCTTTATGATGGTAGTTTAAATACAGAATCTTTACTTTCTTTTGTAGGCGCAGGGGATGGATTTGTAACGATAAGATATGACCAGTCTGGAAATGGAAATGATTTAACTAATATTTCAGCAGTTAATCAACCTAAAATAGTATTATCAGGACAAGTAATCACAGAAAATCAAAAACCAATGATTGATTACGATGGGGCAAACCATTATCTAAAAACAAGTAGCGGTTTAAATTTTGGAACATCGTCCAGAAGTTTATTTTTGGTTCAAAAAACGGATGTCGTAGGATTTGCAACAGGTAGGTTTGCTATATCTACTTCAGCTGAAACAGGGAGTTCTTGGGGCGTAACTCCTGAAATATATATAAGAGCATCAGGAAGAGTTTGGGCTGGACAGGTATCTACACCAACAACAAGTACTTCATTAATTTCAAATATTTACACGTCAGGAGACTTAGTTGCAGGTAATTCAATGTGGTTAGATGGTTCATCAATAACTCAGTCAGGAAGTAATGATGGCAGTATAAACACGTCTAATGATCCAATGATTGAGGGAGCAAGGGGTGAAGGTACTTTTCTTTTTGATGGAAAAATAGGTGATACTATACTTTACCAATCCGACCAAACTTTAAACAGAGCAGGTATAGAAACTAACATAAATAAAAATTACAATATCTATTGGGATGGAAGCCAAACAGGTTTATTAGATGATTATCCTAATGCTGCGGCAGCCTATTCATTAAGAGCGTTGAACTCAGCATACACAGGAGCAGCAATTAAAGTTAGAAGGTCAAGTGACAATGAAGAGCAAGATATTGGTTTGCTTTACGATGGAACTTTAGATACTTCATCTTTACTTTCATTCGTTGGTGCAGGAGATGGATTTGTAACTACTTGGTATGACCAAAGTGGTGGTGGTGGTGGTGATGCATTACAAAATTTAGCTTCAAAACAACCTCAAATTGTAAGTAGTGGGTCAGTTATAAATGAGAATGGTAAGATAAGTGTTAAGTTTAATGGAACCACTGATTATATTAAAAATAATTTAAAAGTAGGCCCAACAGTTACAGCTTTTGCAGTTTCTAAAATAGTAGATGAATTTGATTATAATTTTATTTATGATTCGTTTGGAACAGGAGGTAGGATTAGACTTGGCTTAAGGAACCTTAAAGAATACTTCGCAGATAACGATGAAGCAGTCTTTGCTCAAGCTACAACTCCATCAAACGGACTTCAAAATTTGTTTTTTGCAAAGCATACTAATTCAGATGTTAGTATTAGTGTTAACAACGATACTTTACAAACATTAGCGACTACAAATTTTTATGCAAATTCACAATTTTTTAATTTCGGTGCAAGGAATGACGGTGCAGACCATTTTTTAGAAGGGACTATCCAAGAATTAATATTTTACCCATCAGACCAAACAGCTAACAGATTAGCAATTCAACAAAACATAAATAACCATTACACAATTTATTAACTATGTATTATAAAGGGACACAAGCAGAGTGCGATGCTTACAACGCATTTGTAACAGCAGGACAGAATTATATCGGAACAACTACTCAATGGGCAGAGCCTTATGAAGTAGATGGATTTTGGTATATTGTAAAAAATAGTAATTACCTTTCAGAAATGGAAGAGGTGGAAGCTATGCCAATAGTCAGCGAAGAACTATAAAACAACAAAGCAACTTTATCTAATTAAATCTACTCTATGACATAAACAATAAAAACAAAAGCATATGGATAGCGAGAGCCTTATATTAATAGTAAGTGGTTTAGCTGGTGCGTTTGGGATTAAAGAGGTTTGGAACATCATAAAAAAGAAGATGGATATAAACCACTCTGTGTCCTCAAGCCATAATAGCTACAAGCAAAAAAGAATAGAAGAACTAGAGGATGAGCTGAAAGAAGCTAATCAAACTATACTTGAGTTAACGATAAGGGTATCTAAATTAGAAGAAAGAATGCTGCACGTTGCAAAGAATAGAGTAAAAAAGTAAAAAAACAAGTAATAATAATAGTAACAACAATAACAAATAAAAATTAAAATGGCAAACGAAGTAATTAACTTAAACACGGTATTTAGTGGTTTCAATAGTGGAACAGACTTACAACCAAAGAACACAAGAACAAACAACCAAGGTGTAACAATCAATGACATCGCAGGGTTTATAAAAATTGTAAGTGGAGCACCATCAGAAGGTGTTGCTGGAGACATGGTATTTGATTCAGGAGAAAACAAACTTTACGTTTGCATAGCAGAAGACTCTTTTGTTTCTGTAGCATTATTAGAAGGATAAACCTTAACTCCAGGTCAAAGGAGTAAACAATTTAATTTAATCTAATCAAATATAATTATGTCTAACGAAATCGTTAAGAACTTAAACTTCGGAGACGAAGGTAAAAATAAAGTGTTTGAAGGTGTATCAAAATTAACACGAGCCGTTAGTTCCACATTAGGAGCTAGCGGTAAGTGTGTAATGCTTGAGGACTCATCTGGCAAACCACTAATCACAAAGGATGGTGTAACTGTAGCAAATTCAGTTATACTTCTAGACCCTGTTGAAAATATGGGTGCAACGCTTTTAAAGGAAGCAGCTAGACAAACTGTTAAAGAAGCAGGGGATGGAACAACTACTGCTACAGTATTAGCACACTCTATATTAAAAGAGGCATTTGCAACAGACAACTACAACTCAAGAGAAATCAGAGATGGTATTAACTCAGCAGTTGAAAAAGTTGTTAAGTACTTAGAGGGCGAATCAGTTGAAGTTAGTGGTGATATGCTAAAGCAGGTTGCCACAATATCTTCTAACAACGACTCTAGCTTAGGTAAAATTATAGCTAAGGCTTTTGAGGATGTAGGAGAGAATGGTGTTGTTAGTATGGAAATATCTAATGACGAGGAAACATCGGCAGAAATAGTTGATGGAGCTTCAATTGATAAAGGATTAAAGAATCACCACTTTATTAATAACAAAGAGAAAGGTACTTGTGAGTTAAATAACCCACTTGTATTAATTGTAGAAAGCAAGATCCCTAACGTAAGAAAGGTACAAAGTATTCTTGAGTACGTCATTAAGAACAACAAGGAACTACTAATTATCGGGGATGCTGATGAACAACTAGTTACAGCGATTTCAATGAACGTATCTAAGGGTAATATTAAAGCTAATATCATTGACGCACCTGACTACGGTATTAATAAAAAGCAAACATTACAAGACTTTGCTGCATTGACTGGAGCAACTGTAATAAATGAGGACTTAGGTGACGATATGGATTTAATTGACGTAAGCCACCTAGGAACGTGTTTAAAGGCCGTTACTACACAAGATGATACTATCATCCAAGTAGAGGAGATTAATGACGACACAAAGGCTCTAATCAAGCAGATTAAAAAAGAACTTAAGACAACAAAGATTAATGGTAAGAAACACTTGCTTGAAAGAAGGTTGTCAAGACTAGCTGGTAAGGTTGGTGTAATTAAAGTTGGGGCAAACTCAGAGGTTGAGTTAAAGGAGAAGGCTGACAGAGTAGAGGATTCTATCTGTGCTACTAAAGCTGCTATTAAAGAAGGTATACTTCCAGGTGGTGGAATTGCATTACTTAACGCTAGTGATAAGGTAACCCCATCTAACATAGGAGAAGAAATACTTCTAAAGGCTATTCAAGCTCCATTTGAAGTTATAATGTCCAATGCTGGTATCACTAAGTTTGAATACCCTACTAAAAAAGGACGTGGGTACAATGTAGTTACAGGAGAAATAGTCAATATGATTAAGGCAGGAATTATTGACCCACTACTTGTTACAAAGAGTGCATTAAAAAATGCGGCATCTGTAGCTAATACGATACTTGCAACTGATTGTGTAATTAATAACTTAAGAGCATAATGAAGGCAGTAGGAAAGTATATGTTGATAGAGCCTGTAAAGGAAAACGAAGTATCTACAAAAGGTGGTTTAATTTTAGGAGAGAGTCACAGAGAAGATATAAGATACAGAGAGGCTAAAGTAAAAACCATAGGAACATTAGTTGAAGGAGTACAAGATGGGGATACCATTTACTACGACAGACACGCAGGGTTTGATATGGAAATTGATAAGGTAATATATAAAGTCATAAAAGAATTTGACGTTGTTGTTGTTTTATGAAGCGTCTTGAGGCCAATGATATAAAGAATTTAAGTCTACTAAAGCACTACCGCATTATCAGGCAGTGGGCTTGCAAGAACAATGGACTTTCTAATGCAGATCTAGAGTTATTAATTTACCTAGACTGCACTGGTCTCTTTAACAGACTTGATTTTATTGATGGAGCTTATTCTTACAGTTGGGATACCAGGAGGTGGTCTAAGCTTAAGGATAACGGATGGATAAGTCTATTTGCTAAAAGGAATAGGACTACAACAAAAAGTAATGTATATAAGGTTTCATTCAAGGGCAAACAACTTATAAGTAGAATGTATAGAATAATGCTGGGTGAAGAGGACATACCTACAAGCCCACAGAGAAATACTATAATGAAAGGTAGCACATACTCTGACAAAGTACTAAAAAAATCAATCAAAAACGTAAACAACGATAAATCAATATAGCTAACATTAAAGAAAAAAACAATGAACAACAGTAAAGGATTTAAAATGAAGTCAGCCTATGGCTCTGGATTAAAGCAAACAGGTAAAATGGAAGCCGTAGGTTCTATGGCGAGAAGAGCTCAGTATGACAAATTAGGATGGGCTTATGATGAGACAATTCCAGTACAAGGACCTTTAAAAGGAAGAGAAGCTAGGCCTACTACTAGGTCATCAAATGCAGGATTTCCTGTGGTGAATGTTCCAGCAAAAAAAGCAGCCGTTAAAAAACAAGCACCAATGAAAAAAGTAGCACCTAAGGGAGTTGTTTCTGTAAAATCTGCTACTAAAGAAGCTAAACCTAAAACAAGTGCAACTCCTCAAAAAGCTAGCACAGCTGCTCAGAAATCACTTGTAAAACAATTTACTCCTAAAAAAGAAGTTAGAAAAGAAAAAAGAACAGTAAAGAAAGTAGCCAGAAAAAGTGCTAAGTCAACCAAGAAAGTAAGTAGATTGGAAGGTAAGCTAGAAGCTGCAAAAAAAGCAAAGAAATAATTAAGTATTAATCTTTTAAATAAAAAAAATGAAAGATATATCAGAAAGTTTTGGAGCCAAGAGAGCTGAAAGAAAAGAATATAGAGCTGCAAAAAAAGATGCTTTTGAAAAAGCAAGAGATAGAGGAGAGTTAAAGTTTGATGCAACAACTCCTTTAGATTCATCTTTTACTTCTTTGACAGCAGCAACAGCAGCAAACATTTTTGCTAAAAATAAAGCAAGGAAAGCTGTTAAGAGAGATTTTGACAAAAGTTATTTAGCAAGCAAAACAAAGCAAAAAACAAGTGGTGCAAACACTAGTATTCCTAAAGTAGAAACTAGTACTGGTACTACGGTACGTGGCTCAGATTCTTCTGAAGCAAACTACAATAAAGAATTGGCAGAAATAAAAAGTAGAATTAATACTACCAATACTGCTCCTAATACTGCTCCTAATACTGCCACTAAAACTGCTCCTAAAACTGCTCCTAATACTGCCACTAATACTGTTAGTAACAAACCAAAGTCAAAAGGCATGGCTGCTGCTTTTAGTCCAGAAAGAATAGCTCAGTATAAGGCAAAAGGTTGGGCTATGGATAACACTACTCATAGAAATTCTTCAAGTAAATCATCAGGAATGTCAACTGGAGAGAAAAACATTCAAAATAGAATTAAAGAACTTGAAAAAACTGGAGAGATTAAATTAAAACCAAACAGCAGTCCTAAACAAGTCAACAAATCTACTAGCGCAATAGCTAATAATCCAGTGCAGGTTATACGAGAAAACAATCCTCTTAGAAGTTTAAGAAATAGTATTCAATCATTTAAAAATGACAAAAGATAAATAAATAATAAAAAAATGGATAATACAATAGACCAAACAGGTATTGCAGAAGCAAACATGATGGGAGTTGCTGCTATAAATGCAGCACCACCTTCACAACAACCTGTAGTACAACCTGTATATAACAAGGCAATAGGTTCTCCTATGGGAGTACAAAGAACTCCAGCAGACCCAACAGGTCAAGTTACAACTACAACGCCTACAGATTTAAACTTTAATGCAAAAACTAGAGATATGGGTTTAATGATGTACGGAGGAAATAAATCTAGAGGTATAAAGTAATAAAAAATAATATTATGAAAAGCAAGAAGATGGTAGAAACAAAAAGACCTTACGCAGAAGAACAGGGATTTGATTCAATTTGGGCTGGGCCATTGAATATGGACAATATGCCAAAAGGTAAAGGAAACAGTAGAGGTGCAAATGGTATTCAGCTATTAGCTAAAAATATGCCAGCTTATATTCCAGGGCCTATCACAGAGAAAGCAAAAGGGTATGACGATGATGATATGAGTTAAAATTGTGAGTGATTTTAAGCTTTATATTGCTAATACCTTAGTGATGATGATAACTATGTCAGACATAGAGGTCATACTTAAGATACTCTTATTAGTTGTTACAATAGGTTACACTGCTTTTAAGTGGTTGGCTGTTGTTAAAAAATACAGGGATGAAAAAAATAAGTGAACATATATCATATAAGGAGGCAGTCAGAAGTGACACAGCGGATAGATTAAACATAATTAACCTCCCTAACGAGTCCGAATTGGATAATATGAGTACTATATCAGAAAAGATATTTGAGCCTCTTAGAAGTCACGTAGGAGGCCCTATACGCATTAATAGCTTCTTTCGTTCAGTTGAATTAAACAAAGCTATTGGGGGAAGCTCTACTTCGCAGCACTGCAAGGGACAAGCTTTTGATTTAGATGACTCATATGGATGCATGACTAATGCTGAGATGTATAAGTTTGTAAAAGATAACTTAGACTTTGATCAGATGATATGGGAATTTGGCGATAATGAAAATCCTAATTGGATACACATATCTTACGTTTCTCAAGAGAAGAATAGGAATAGATGCCTAAAGGCTTGGAAGGAACATGGTAGGACTAGATATACAATAATATAATGGTTAAGAAAGGAGACATGGCTTGTAATAAGCCAAAGAGAACACCTGGACATCCTAAGAAGTCTCACGTTGTAAAGGCTTGTGAGGGTGGAAAAGAAAAGATAATTAGGTTTGGTCAGCAGGGTGCTAGTACGGCAGGAAAGCCAAAATCTGGAGAGTCTGCTAAAATGAAGGCCAAGAGAAAAAGTTTTAAGGCTAGGCACGGAAAGAATATAGCTAAAGGTAAAATGTCTGCTGCATATTGGGCGGATAAAGTTAAGTGGTAAACATATATAAAAAATGGCGTTCAAACTATCTAACCCCCCATATAACAGTGAGCCGACTCCAGTCTATCAAGCAGAATTGGGGCCTGGCGTTCTTGGGCAAAGTAATAACAACGGCACTATCATAATAAATGAGAAGCTAGACCCTAAGTTTCACGATGAGGTTATTAGACACGAAGAAGTCCACATAAATCAAATGTCACGAGGCGACTTAGATTATGATGATAGCAACATTTATTGGAAGGGTAAGAAGTACTCAAAGAATAATCCTAAGATAGCTATGGCAAGTCCATCTAATTCTCCTTGGGAGAAAGAGGCTTATAAGAAATCTAAGACTAAATATAAAGATAAAAAATACAATGTCTAAAAAATTCAAAGAAACAAAACTTGGTATTTTCTTAGGGAATACTGCCCCCCATATACTAGAAATAGCTGGGGACTTTTTGCCAGACGCAGGGGTGTTAGGTATGGTTAAGAACCTTATTGAAAAGGATGAAAAGATTAAGCCCGAAGATAGGAAGGTAGCACTAGCTCAAACAAAAGAAATGTATGAGTTAGAAGTAAAGGATAGAGAATCTGCTAGAAATAGAGAGGTTGAAGTTAAAAAGGCAGGTGGAAAAGATACTATGATGATGCTTACAGGTATCGTTGGGTTAGCTTCTTTCTTATTTATCATATACGCAGTAGTTTACGAGGAAGGAGTTTTACATAATGAACTCTTTGTACATTTAATGGGTATGGTTGAAGGAGTAGTAATTTCAAACATATTTGCCTATTATTATGGGACTTCAGCAGAAAAATAATAAAACATAGGTAATAATAATATAGAAGACAATTTAATCAAATTTAATATAATGAGAATAACAGACGAAGAGCTTGAACTTATCAGAGAGCAACAAACAAAAATTGCTCAAATTAAACAAGACATCGGAACACTAGAACTTAGAAAGCACGAGGTCATGAGTGTTATGCTTGATGTGAATCAAGAGGTTGAAGAGACAAAGACTACACTTGAAGAAAAGTATGGTCGTGTAAACATTAACCTTGACGATGGCAGTTACACTGCTGTTGAGGAAGAAGAATCTAAGTAATGAGTAGTGTTATAAGAAAAATCAGTATAGGGTCTGATTATAAAAATGATGCGATGCACTACTCCGTTGGACAACAGGTGTATGGTGGTCATGAAATATCTGATATTCTCTTTGATGAGAAAGATAGTTCTTATAACATATACATAAAGAAAGGTGATGAGATCTTGCCTTGGAAAAAGTTCAATAGTAATATGGCTATTTCAGTCGAATACGACTTGCAGTATTAATGAAAAGTATCCACGATTTTATCGTAAAACCCATCGAGGGTCGATACAACAATACTGTTAAGGTTGACGATGTTGACCTCATTATAAATACAAGAATTGAGGAATTTAAAAGTGTAAGCAAGGTGGCAGAAGTTGTCGCTTTGCCTTTATCTATAAAAACTGACATTAAAGTTGGAGATAAAGTAGTAGTACACCATAACGTATTCAGAAGATTCTATGACATTAGAGGCAACGAAAAAAACAGTAGAAGTTTTATTAAAGAAGATATGTATGCTTGCTCACCTGAGCAAATTTATATGTATGGAGCAAATAAGGCTCATCTGGATTATTGTTTTGTAAAACCTTTAGTAAGCCATGACATTTTCTCTTTAGATAGAGAGAAGCCTCTTGTGGGATTGTTAAAGCACGGAAACAAAGGTCTTGAGGAAATGGGTATAAACGAAGAGGATTTAGTGTCCTTCAGGCCAACGTCAGAATTTGAGTTTATCATTGATGGTGAACTATTATATTGTATGAAATTAATTAACATTGTTGCGAAACATGGACGTAAAGGAAACGAAGAGGAATATAATCCAAGCTGGGCAAAGAGCAGTTGAGGAATTAATAAAGGTTGCTAAAGAGGCCATTGTTGATTCAGACGATGACTTAACAGCGGACAAATTAAAGAATGCTGCAGCAACTAAAAAGCTAGCAATATTTGACGCCTTTGAAATTCTAAACAGGATTGAGCAGGAGGAAGAGATGTTAGAGGATAAGCCTAAAGACGACACTAAGAAGAAGAGTGAGTTTAAAGGGTTCGCAGAAGGTAGAGCTAAATTCAGTTAATATGTACGAACAGACACTATATAAAGTACTGGACAACTACATAAAGGCATCTACAATAAAAAAGAAGAACAGGCACAAGTCCTGGAAGTACGGTTATGATGCAGATCATGACATGGTCATTATAAGTAAAACTGGTAAGATAGGAGAGATTTACGAAATACAAAATCTCAAGATAGCTTTACCTGCTGAATTTGAAATTCAAAACTTTAAAGGCCAGCGATGGGTTAACACAGAATACCCTAAGGAATTAAGTAGAATAAAAACAATATTTGATTGGAAGGACTATCCTGAAGATTTTAAAGAAGAATGGTACGATTACATTGAAAAAGAATTTGAAAGAAGGGAACAAGGATTTTGGTTTAATAATAAGGGTAACCCTACTTACATTACTGGCACTCATTATATGTACTTGCAATGGTCAAAGATTGATGTTGGTCCACCAGACTTTAGAGAAGCAAACAGATTGTTTTATATATTCTGGGAAGCCTGCAAAGCCGATTATAGATGTTTTGGAATGGACTACCTTAAAAACAGACGGAGTGGATTTTCGTTCATGTCATCTGGAGAAATTGTCAACCTTGCAACCATGTCTACTGACTCTAGATACGGCATACTTTCAAAGTCAGGGCCTGATGCAAAAAAAATGTTTACCGACAAGGTTGTACCAATATCAGTCAATTATCCGTTCTTCTTCAAACCCATCCAAGATGGTATGGATAGACCGAAAACAGAATTGGCATATAGAGTCCCTGCTTCAAAACTTACAAGGAGGAAACTTGACGCTAATGAGAACCCAGAGGATCTCAAAGGATTGGATACTACGATTGACTGGAAAAATACAGGTGACAACTCCTATGATGGAGAAAAATTAAAGTTACTTGTACACGATGAATCTGGTAAGTGGGAAAGACCTAACAACATACTTAATAACTGGAGGGTAACAAAAACTTGTCTTAGATTAGGTAGCAGAATTATTGGAAAGTGTATGATGGGTTCAACATCAAATGCTTTAGATAAGGGAGGTGACAACTTTAAAAAACTATATTATGCATCAGACGTTACAAGGAGAAACAGCAATGGACAGACTGCTTCAGGATTATATTCTTTGTTCATACCTATGGAATGGAACTACGAGGGATACATTGATTCTTATGGACTACCTGTATTCGATACTCCCGAAGAACCAATCGAAGATCAGTATGGAATACCGATAACAACAGGTGTAATAGATTACTGGAATAACGAAGTAGCTGGTTTAAAAGAAGATCAGGACGGCTTAAATGAATTTTACAGACAGTTTCCTAGAACAGAACAGCACGCATTTAGGGATGAGGCAAAAGAATCTTTGTTTAACCTAACAAAAATATACCAGCAGATAGATCATAATGAATCTATGGCTGCTAGCACATTGGTTACAAGAGGAAATTTCCAATGGGAGAATGGTATTAAGGACACAAAAGTAATGTTTATGCCGCACAAGGATGGCAGATTTTACGTTTCTTGGATACCACCTTTGGGTATGCAAAATAGGATTATAAATAAAAACGGCACCAATTACCCTGGCAATGAGCATTTAGGGGCTTTTGGATGTGATAGTTATGATATATCTGGTACGGTAGATAGTAGAGGATCTAACGGAGCATTGCACGGATTAACTAAGTTTAGTATGGAAGAGGCTCCAAGTAATCATTTCTTTTTAGAATACATTGCAAGACCTCAGACAGCTGAAATATTTTTTGAAGACGTATTAATGGCTTGCGTATTTTATGGTATGCCAATATTAGCAGAGAATAATAAACCTAGACTTCTATATCATTTTAAGAACAGGGGCTACAGAGGGTACTCAATGAATAGACCAGACAAAACATATAATAAGTTATCAATTACAGAAAGAGAAATAGGTGGTATTCCTAACTCAAGTCAAGACATTATGCAGGCACACGCTGCTGCAATAGAAACATATATTGAGGAACTTGTAGGAATTTTAGGTGATGATGAAATGGGGGACGTTTACTTCCAAAGAACTTTAGAGGATTGGGCAAGGTTTAATATAAACAATAGGACAAAACACGATGCTTCTATAAGTTCTGGATTAGCTATTATGGCTTGTAACAGAAACAGGTACGCACCAGTAAACAAAGTAGTAAGAAAAAATATAAATCTAGGATTGAAGAGATACGACAACTCTGGAAGTTATTCAAAAATAATAAATTAAATGAACGTAGGCGCAAACCCAAACAGTGTATTTCCTAGCCAAGTAGTTAGTGACGGAGAAAAATCAAGCTACGAGTATGGCGTTCAAGTTGGCAGGGCTATTGAATCGGAATGGTTTAGACAAGGCGTGAACGGCAATAGGTTTTCAACTAACTATAATCAATTCCATACATTAAGACTTTATGCAAGAGGCGAACAGCCAGTACAGAAATACAAAGATGAGCTTGCTATAAATGGAGACCTTTCTTATTTAAACTTAGATTGGAAACCAGTGCCTGTAATTTCTAAGTTTGTAGACATTGTTGCAAACGGTATGACTGAAAAGAAATACGAAATTAACGCTTACGCCCAAGACCCAAAGGCGTTAAAAGAAAGAACAGATTACGCAACAGCTATAATGGAAGATATGGCTGCAAAAGAAGGTTTGTTAGAATTACAAGAAACAATTGGAGTTAATGCATTTAACACTAATGATGTTGACGCTCTTCCTGAAGATAAAGAAGAATTGGAACTTCATATGCAACTTGACTACAAGCAGTCAATAGAAATAGCTGAAGAAGAAGTTATAAATCAAGTGCTTGCAAAGAATAAGTTTGATGAGATTAGAAAAAGATTTAATTACGACTTAACTGTACTAGGAATTGGTGCTGTAAAGACTACTTGGAATAAAGCAAATGGAGTAGTTACAGATTATTGTGACCCTGCAAGAATGGTTTACTCTTACACAGATGATCCAAACTTTGAAGACATATACTATGTAGGAGAAGTTAGAGCTGTAACGATACCAGAATTAAAGAAACAATTTCCAAACATTCCTAACGAAGAGTTAAAGCGTATAGAGGATATGCCTGGAAACAGGCAAATGATTACTGGATGGAACGGGTATGATGAGAATACTGTTCAGGTATTGTATTTTGAGTACAAGACTTACAACAATCAAGTGTTTAAAATTAAACAAGGTCCAAACGGATTAGAAAAAGCCATTCAAAAGAATGATGAATTTAATCCTCCTGAGAGCGATACATTTAAAAAAGTATCTAGAAGCATAGAAGTTCTTTATAGTGGGGCTAAGATTTTAGGTAATAACCAAATGCTAGAGTGGAAGCTTGCGGAGAATATGACAAGACCTTTCGCTGACACGACTAAAGTTGAAATGAATTATGCCATATGTGCTCCAAGAATGTACAATGGAAGGATTGATTCTGTTGTAAATAAAATTACTGGATTTGCAGATATGATTCAGTTGACACACCTTAAACTACAGCAGGTAATGTCAAGAATGGTTCCTGATGGAGTATTCTTAGATGTAGATGGATTGGCTGAGGTTGACTTAGGTAATGGAACTAGCTACAACGCTGCTGAGGCTTTAAATATGTATTTCCAAACAGGTAGTGTTTTAGGTAGGTCTATGACACAAGATGGAGAATTGAACAGAGGAAAGATTCCAATTCAAGAACTTCAGTCTTCTAGTGGTGGTGCTAAAATAAACTCACTAATCCAAACTTATCAGTACTACTTGCAAATGATAAGAGATGTTACAGGATTGAACGAAGCAAGAGATGGTTCAACGCCATCAAAAGATGCACTCGTAGGACTTCAAAAGATGGCCGCTAATCAATCTAATGTTGCAACTAGACACATACTACAGGCTAGTTGTTATTTAACTCTTAGAACGTGCGAAAACATCTCTAAAAGAATTGCAGATTCCATAGATTTTGCTTTAACAAATAACTCTTTGCAGAATAGTGTTAGTAAGTATAATGTGGCAACACTTTCTGAAATTAAATATCTAAACTTGCATGACTTTGGTATATTTTTAGACCTTGAGCCAGATGACGAAATTAAAGCTCAGTTAGAACAAAACATACAAGTTGCTTTGCAGACTGGTGGGATAGATCTTGAAGATGCGATAGATATTAGACAAATAAAAAACATTCAGTTAGCAAACGAAATGCTAAAGAATAAAAGAAAGAAAAAACAAAAAGCATCTCAAAAAGCTCAACAAGACAACATACGGGCACAAGCTCAAGCAAATGCTGAACTTGCAGAGAAAGCAGCAATGTCTGAAGTCCAAAAACAACAAGCATTAACAGCAGAAAAAGTAGCTATTGAACAATCTAAATCTCAGTTTGAGATACAAAGGATGCGAACTGAGGCTCAAATAAAGAGAGAGCTTATGGCTGAGGAGTTTAATTATCAGATGCAATTAGCACAAGCAAGAATTAAATCTGAGTCACAGAGAGACAAAGAGATTGAAGATAGAAAGGATAAGAGAACAAGAATATCTGGGACACAACAATCTGAAATGATTGAACAAAGACAAAATAACTTATTACCAAAAAACTTTGAGTCTAAAGGTAATGATGTATTAAGTGGCAACTTTGGTTTAGGCCAATTTGACCCAAAATAATTTTTTTTAATTTATATTATATTATATTATGTCAGAAGAAGTAAAACAAGAAGGCGACTTTAAAATAAAAAAGAAGCAATCAATGAAGAAATTAGGTGAGACTCCAGAAGTTATAAAGGTAGATTTATCTTCAAAAAAAGAAGATGTAGAATCTGAAGTAACAAGAGTTGAAATAAAATCAGACAATGCCAATAAAGAGCAAGAAACAACAACAGTGGTTGAAGATAAACCAACCGAAGTTATACGAGAAGTGGAAACAGAAGTACCACCAAGGGAAAGCACCATTCAAGATGTTGGGTTTTCTGGGATTGAAGAAGTAACAGAAGATGAGGTAAAAGAAATAACTCAAGAAGTAAAAGAAGCTATAAGAGACGAGCGTGTATCTGGTAAGCCTCTTCCTGAGAATATTGAAAAACTTGTTACATTCATGGAAGAAACGGGTGGCAATCTAGAAGATTATGTTAGGCTAAATGCTGACTATAGTTCAGTAGATAGCAATACATTATTAAAAGAGTATTATAGAAAAAGAAAACCACATCTTGATGATGATGAGATAAAATTCCTTTTAGAGGATAATTTTTCGTATGACGAAGAATTAGATGAAGAAAGAGATATACGCAAGAAAAAACTTGCATTTAAAGAAGAGGTTTCGGAAGCCAAAAACTTTTTAGAAGACTTGAAGGGTAAATATTACGATGAGATTAAGTTAAGACCAGGCGTAACCCAAGAGCAGAAAAAAGCAATGGATTTTTTTAGCCGATATAATGAAGAGCAAAACTTATCAAAGCAGCGACAAGACAGGTTTAAACAAGCTACGTCTAATCTTTTAAATGATGATTTCAAAGGTTTTGAATACAACATCGGAGAAAAGAAATTTAGATATGGCGTAAATAACCCAACTAAGATTGCACAGCAACAGTCTGACATGACCAACTTCATCGGAAAGTTTCTGAATGACAAAGGGGAGGTCTCAGACCACAAGGGCTATCACAAGGCAATGCACGCTGCTGAGAATATGGATCAGATTGCAAGTCATTTTTATGAGCAAGGCAAAGCGGATGCTGTTAAGGACGTTGTAAATAGTTCAAAGAACATTTCAGACACTCCAAGACAAACAGCTGGCGATGCAGTTTTTGTAAATGGCATTAGGGTTAAAGCTGTAACAGGAGCGGATTCTTCAAAATTAAAAATTAAAAAATCACAATTTTAACAATTTAAAAACTAAAAAAACAAAATGGGAAATTTTGGAACGGGTATAGACCCACTAGGCAAATTTAGCTTAGTACCAACACCAACAAAAACCGCCTTAGTAGGCAATTATTTAGACTTCACAGATGCTGGAGCAAATTCAAATAACTTTGCACAACAATATTTACCAGAGCTTTACGAGGCTGAGGTAGAGCGATATGGAAACAGAACTTTATCTGGATTCTTACGTATGGTTGGTGCTGAAATGCCAATGACTTCTGATCAAGTTGTATGGTCTGAGCAAAACAGATTGCACATCGGGTACGAAAATGATGCAGTAACTGCTAACTCTACAGTGTCTATTGTAGCTGCTACAGGAGTTGTTACATTAGGTTCTGCATTAAACAATTCAGTAAGAGTTGGAAACACAGTAGTAGTATCTAGCGCTGATGGACTAAGAACCTTGAAAGCATATGTATCTGTTGCGACTCCAGGAGCTCAAACTTTTACTTTATTGCCTTATACTCAACAATTGTTTTCATCGAATGCTGCTGGCGACGTAACTTTTGGGAACGAGGCTGTAAATTTATTCGTTTACGGTTCTGAGTTTGCTAAAGGAACAAATGGAATGTTAGGTTCTTTAGAGGCTTCTTTTACTCAGTACAGTAACAAGCCAATTATTATTAAGGACACTTATCAAATAAGTGGCTCCGATGCTGCCCAAATTGGATGGGTTGAAGTTGCTACTGAGGATGGAGCATCAGGATACCTATGGTACTTGAAGTCTGAAGGAGAAACAAGATTACGTTTCCAAGATTACTTAGAAATGGCAATGGTAGAAGGTGAATTAGCTGGCAATGGATCAACTGTAGCCGCTGCATTGAATGCAACAGTTACATCTGCTGGTACTGAAGGTTTATTTGCTGCAGTAAAAGCAAGAGGTAATGTATACCAAAACTATGCAAGTGGTGATGTAACTCCAGGAGTTGGAAACAGAAGTGCTTTGCAAGACTTTGATTTCATTCTACAGAATCTTGATAAGCAAGGAGCAATTGAGGAGAATATGTTATTCTTGAACAGATCTACTTCTTTAGATTTTGATGATATGTTAGCTGCACAAAATTCTTACGGGGCAGGTGGTACATCTTATGGTGTATTTGAAAACTCTGAAGAAATGGCGTTGAACTTAGGATTCGATGGTTTTAGAAGAGGTTCTTATGACTTTTACAAGACTGATTGGAAATATTTAAACGATGCTTCTACAAGAGGTTTAGTTAAAGATATCGACGGTGTTATGGTCCCTGCTGGAACAAGCACAGTATACGATCAAATGTTAGGTACTAACATCAGACGACCATTCTTACACGTACGTTACAGAGCTTCTGAAGCTGACGATAGAAGAATGAAGTCTTGGCTTACTGGATCTGTTGGAGGTGCTACTACTTCTGATTTAGATGCAATGACAGTTAACTTCTTATCTGAAAGATGTTTAGTTACTCAAGCTGCTAACAACTTCGTATTATTTACGGCGACTGTTTAGTATTAACTATTGTAATGTTACCCTCGTCTTTTAGATGGGGGTAACTATTACTCTTATTATTAATTTTTATATTATATTTTATTATGGCAACAAAAGCCCAAAAATCAAAGGTAGCCCCAAAAAGCGCGGCACCTAAACAAGAAATTATGCAAGAAGAGACTTTAATAGAAGCTCCTATTGCTGAAGTAAAAAACTCAAAGCCTAAGTGGGAGATTAAAGATAGAAGATACTATCTAGCGAACGGCACGTCACCACTAACTTTTACACTTTGTAGCAAGCATTCTTCAAGGTTTCCTTTATTACATTTTGATGAAGAAACGGGACAACAAAGAGAGCTAAGATATGCAACAAATCAAAACTCTCCTTTTGTAGATGAGCAGAAGGGCCATGTAACGATCGCTCACATTGTGTTTGTAGATGGAGTACTTTTAGTACCAAAGGCTAAACAAAATTTACAAAAGTTACTTTCTTTATACCACCCGCAAAAAGGTGGGACGTATAGAGAGCAAGATGATGTTGCAATTGCAGTAGATGAGTTAGAAGATATTGAGCTTGAAATTGAAGCGTTGATATTGGCTCGGGAGTTAGATGTAGATCATGCAGAAGCAATCCTTAGAACAGAATTAGGGACTGCGGTTAATAAGATGACAAGCAAAGAACTTAAACGAGATTTGATGTTGCTTGCTAAAAATAATCCAGCTTTATTTATAAGTCTAGCAAATGACGAAAATGTAGAGCTCAGAAACTTTGGTATTAGAGCTGTTGAAGCAGGAATACTATCTATATCAGGTGATCAAAAAACCTTTATGTGGGCGGCAAATGGAAAGAAACTTATGACTGTACCATTTGATGAACACCCATACTCTGCATTAGCAAGTTGGTTTAAAACTGACGAGGGTATGTTGGTTTATAAAAGTATAGAGAAAAAATTCTCTTAATACGTAACTATATTTATAGGGGTAGGTCAACTTCGGTTGGCCTATTCTTTTAAATAAAACAAAATATTAATATGGCAATAAATATAAATACGGTATACAAGACTGTATTGTTAATACTTAACAAAGAGGAAAGAGGCTATGTTACTCCAGATGAGTTTAACAAAATTGCCAACCAAGTACAATTAGAAATATTTGAAAAATATAGCGATGACTTAAATCAACAGCTAAGGGTTCCTCAAAGTGATACAGATTACGCAGACAGGATTGCCAATATTGATGAAAAGATTTCAATATTTAAAACATTTGGTGGTACAACGTATAATGCGAATGTTCCATCTGACACATACTTTGAATTAAAAGAAGCAGGGCAGGACTTGCCAATTTACAGACTAGGGGCTGTAACATACAAAGACGAAGTTGAACTACAAAGACTTCAAAGAATGGAGTTCTACAACATCCAAAAATCTCCCCTAACAAAATCCACAGAATCATTTCCAACATACTTACTTGAGAATAATAGGCTTTATGTAAAGCCAAGTACAATAACATCTTCAATAGGTGTTAGCTACTTAAGAATACCTTCTGAACCTAGATGGGGTTATTATGTTGGTAGTGTTGGACAATACATATACGACAGTAATGTATACAACGTAACATCTATAAACACAGGCCCTGGATCATTAACGAATAGTGTTATTAGTTCAGTTGAAGATTATGTAGATGGGACATACGGAGGAATTGTTAATGACCCTTTGTACCCTGAATGGAACTCCTTAGGTCCAGGCTCTGACTTGCAGCTTTCAATTACGGTAGATAATGGAACTATTTCAAGTGTTGATGTTATTAAGCCAGGGATAAACTACCTACCATCAGGAGGCCAACAAATTACTGTAGCTGCAACTGCTTTGGGAGGAGGAAGTGGTCCTGCTGAAATACTTTTACAGGCATCAGACTTTAATGGAAATAGTACGTATGGTTCCACTCAAATAGAGTTAGATATTTCAGAGCAGACTAACTTTATACTTAGAACATTGTTTTACTTTGGTGTTGTAATAAAAGACCCACAGATTATACAGGTTGCTGCAAGCCAAGTACAAAGAGATGAAATAAACGAAAAAAGCTAATAAGATATGCCAAATCCAAATGGTGGTTTAATCACCGAAACTAATGCACAATACTATGCTGGACAGCAGGCTTTTACTGGAGATGCAGTCAACAGGATTTTTATATGCACGTTTAACACTGATTTAGTTGCAACGGTAGCAGGTGTTTCTAATACAAACTTTTCTGTAACAGTTAATGGAGTAATTGTAACTAACTATACCTTATCTGCAACAAATACAATTACATTCAATGTAGCACCTATTAACGATGCCGCAGTTGTTGTAAGTCTTGTTGAAACAGCAAAAGAAGGGAACTACGGAGGTTATCAGTACACATCGTTAAGTGATGTTATAAATAACTTTATCGTTGCTTACGTTGGAGCAGGGAAGCTTATACCAAGTGCTAAGAGAACTGACATAATATTTCACGCAAAACGTGGAATGCAAGAGTTTAGTTACGATACACTAAAAAGTATTAAGTCACAAGAGCTAACCATATCACCAAGTTTAACAGCAGTTATACCACAAGACTATGTGAACTACGTTAGGCTATCTTGGATTGATAGCTTAGGTATAAAAAGAATCATATACCCAAACACAAACCTTACGATAAATCCAGCAGAAGCTCCAGAACAAGACTCAACAAGTGAGATTGTTCAAGATAATCTTGGGGAGAATGTAGACACAGACCCATCTCAAACGGTGGAAAGATGGAGAGCAGCAGACACTAAAAAAGTAACTGGGCTATACACTGAAGAGTCTATAAATGCAGGATACAATGTTGACGATATGTACGCTAACAGTTTATATTGGGGAGGAGCATACGGACAAAGATATGGAGCAGACCCTGTACTAACTCAAAATAACGGATGGTTTGGAATTGATGAGGCGAGAGGAGTGTTTACTTTCTCAAGTAATTTAAAAGGCCGTATAATCGTCATAGAGTACATTTCAGACGGTTTAGCGTATGATTTGGATACTAGAGTCCCTAAGATGATAGAAGACGCTATGTACGCTCATATAAGCCACGCAATTATTTCTACAAGAATTAATCAGCCTGAGTACATTGTTAATAGATTAAAAAGAGAGAGGAGTGCAAAGCTAAGAAACGCTAAGATAAGATTATCTAATATTAAGATAGAAGAGCTTACTCAACTTATGAGAGGTAAATCTAAGTGGATAAAATAATATAATATGCCAGAAGTTAAAAATATATTTGTCGGGGCTAAGATGAACAAAGACCTTAACCCTAGATTAATTTCAAAAAATGAGTACATAGACGCAAGAAATGCAGAAGTTGTAAACTCGGAAGGAATGGATTCTGGATTATTGCAAAATGTTAGCGGAAACTCAATAGAAACATCGTTCGGTTCTGATGGAATAGAACTAGATGGGATTAATTTAGAAATAATAGGATTTTTTATTGATTCTACAAATAATAGGCTTTTTGCATTTATAACAGATTGGAACGATACCTCTTCTGATGGTTTATCTAATTACGCTTCATCTACATCTCATCATTATATATGTATGTATGATGTAGGTTCAAGAAGAAGCACAACGCTAGTTAGCGGAAGTTTTTTAAACTTCGCTAAAGGGAACCTTGTACTAGGCATAAATTTGTTAGAAGATTTATTGTTTTTTACAGACAATAGAAATCAACCAAGAAAAATAAACGTAAGCACTGCTATTGGAGATACTTCATACTACTCAAAAGAAGAAGATATATCTGTTGCAAAGTATTACCCTTGGAAGCCAATTAGTTTCCTTAAGAACAAGGTAACTCCAGACATAACACCTTACTCTTTACAGCCAAACACTTCTTTAGAAATAAAAAATCAAGTTTATGCAGAGACAACAGCTTTGCCTGCTACTGCTTTTGATGGTGACATTAATTTTACTAATGCAACTTATGGTGATTTAGAAATTAAAGCTACATTTATAAGTGGTTGGTTGTCTGCTGCTATTGTAATTGAAAAAGGTGAAGGTTTAAGCGAAGACCAAGAATTATTATTCTCATCTCCTTCAAGTTTAATATTTTACGACTCCCCATCTCTTGGAACTCCAATACAGGCAACACTTATAGTTAGAGATATTAATATTGAGAAGGAAAATACAATGAAAGACGTTACGTCTATAGACCTTCCGTTGACTCAAACTTTAACAATTGTAAGTGCTGCCTCTTCAGAGTTTGTTACATCTGACGCTGTAAATGAAAATTGGATAGGGTCTACATTGTATGTTTTGGATAGTGATAATAACCCAGAAACTCTTCCTTCAAGTGGAGTAACTGTGACTGCGATTGACGTTGTTGGTGGTAATTATAAAATTACTCACACACCAGCAAACCTTAATCTAAATTTAGGCAAAAAAGTTGTTCTTGGAGGTAATCCATACTATGATAGTTTATTTAAAGGAGATACAAATTTTATATCAGATAGATTTATAAGGTTTAGTTATAGATTTAAGTACGATGACGATGAGTACTCTTTAGACGCTCCTTTCTCTCAAATTGTATTTATACCAAACCAAGATGGATACTTTTTAGAAGACAAGGTCCCATCTAGTATAAACGATGAACCTGCAAATTCAGACGAAAATAATGCTATTAAAAGTAGTATCATTAGCTTTTTTGAAAATAAAGTTAATCAAGTAGACCTATCAATACCTATGCCTGACGGTATCTCTTCTTCTGCACAATTAACAAAAGATTTAAATGTTAAAGAAATAGAAATTCTTTTCAAAGAGTCTGATAAAACATCTATCCAAGTATTAGAAAGTATATCTACAGATGAATTAAATTTAAGTACATCTAATAAGTATGTCTATGCATATAATTCCCAGTCTCCAGTCAAGACATTAACTTCAAAAGAATCTACAAGGGCTTCTGATAAGATACCAATAAGAGCAAAAGCTCAAGAAATTTCTGGTAATAGAGTTATTTATGCAAACTATTTAGTTAGAACAGCTAGACCATCTACATTAGATTACAATTTACTTAGTTCAGAGAAACCAAAACTTGGAAATTTAAATTCTTTAAGCGAGTTAGAGTACCCTAATAGTGTTGTAAAACAAAATAGGTCTTATAAGGTTGGCATTGTTTTAGTGGATAAGTTTGGTAGACAATCAGATGTAATTACTTCTAAAAACTCAACTATATATACGCCTTACGAAACTATAGGAGGATTTATTGACAGTCTTGACAAAAGTGTTTATAGAGGGGAGTCGTTGAAGTTAGACTTTTTAACACCAATTCCAGAAGACAAAGGATACCTTCCAGGGTATGCAGGATTATATAGTGCAACAAATCCATTGGGTTGGTATACCTACAAAGTAGTTGTACAACAAAAAGAGCAAGACTACTACAATGTTTACCTACCTACCATATTAAACTTTGCTCCTCAGTTAAATGGAGCATTAGTTTCTTCTTCAGGAGTAGCGTACATAACATTATTTTCGGACAACATAAATAAAGTACCTAGAGACTTAAAAGAAGTTGGAGCGCAAGATTTACAGTACTCAAGCTCTGCTAATTTATATGGTCGTGTTTTTAATGATAAATTTAAAACCGCAGAAGCAACTTCAAAGCAATTCTTGCCTAGCCCAACTCCAGACAAGGTTATTTTAATAGGTACTAGGGATGATGTTGGAATGAATAAAACTAATGATGGAGGTGATTACAATGTATCTCCATTTTACAGCATACCTAGTACAGCCACTACAGGTCCTCCTCCAGTTTATAACACTACAAACTTAGGTGCAAACCCATACATTGCAAAAGTATCTACACAAAAATTAATAGGTGCACCAGGAGGAGATGTTGTAAGCCCTGGTGCAATAAATCAATCTCAAGTTGATTTCAATAGAGTTAGACTTAATGTATATGAGACTAAGCCTGTAGAATCTAATTTAGATATATTTTACGAAACAGGAACTGGTGGATTAATATCTGACTTAAACAATCAAATAAAAACAGCAGAAAGTAGTCTTAGACCATCTAGGATAAACGGTTGGTCATGGTACTTGTCTGAGGCAACACAACCTTTATCTTTTGCAACTCCATCGGATTTTGACATAGTTACAAATGAAGGAGTATCTCTTTGCGACATTGCTGCTGTTGATCCTAACTCTGTTATAACAGGAGAAATAATTAGTATTAGGAATAGGGTTACTCCAGAACCTTGGAAAATTGAAGATTTAGGTTTATTTGAATTGGTCCAAGATATTAATACTAAAAAATTTAGAATTAAAGTAAACGCAAACAAATATTTTGTTCACACAGCTGGAAGTTATATTACAGCGAGTTATATTTTTAATTTTAAATTTACAAATACAGTAACAGAGGGTTCTGTCACAAAAAACTATTCTATAAATATTCAAGAATCTTCTGATAATGATTTAACAAATGAGCAGCCAATAGCTGTAGGAAAAACATTTTCAGCACCAGAATTTTTAGAGTGGTGTTACGGTAGAAGTAAATTAGGCTTAACTCAAGACGAACCTTTAGGGCTTATAAATGGGCGGCCTGCTTTAAATCCTGCGCCTATAAATACTGGGGGGTTATACCTTAATTATTGGAATAGCTCTCCATTTACTTTTGCTATCTATGCAGACACTCGAGAAGGAGTAGGGCCTAATGGTAGAAAAGTCACTAGGATGACTCCAAATCTTCCAAATATTGCTAAAAGACAATCTAGCAATGGATGGAATCTTTTAGAGGTTTTTGACTTCAACAATGGCTCTGCCTCGCCTAATAATATTGACAAAAAGAAAGGCATGATTCTTACTTTAGAGGCCTTAAGGTTTTGGGATGTTTGGAGGCAACCTCCAGCATATGCTCAAAACTCAAAGTGGGTGGACTTAACAAATAGGCCTTATCAACAAAGATGGCGAAAAAACAACGATAATGGTTATACAGACTATCCTGAAATGAAAGACATATTCCGTCTTGCAGAACAACCAGATGGAAAATACAATCTTGAGTTTAACAATAATGAAATAGTGTATCAAAATAAAACTGATGGAGGTACTAAGTATAGATTGTTTTTTAGAATTTATGACTCTTCAAGAGATGCTCAAGGTAATGTAGTTGGTTGGGGTAGAAACAAAAAAGGTTTTGAGCGTTTATCTATTGACGTAGAGGTTTTTAATGGGCCAAGGTAAATTTAATAAATTTACAATAAAAATAATTTATAATAAAAAAATATGGGATTTATTGAAGAGATAACATACTTTAACTCTTTTTTACTAAAGAAGGTAATACAGGGAGGTGATGATGCTAGTTACCCTGATCTATCAGTAGGGGCTGCTACTTGGCCTGCTCTTCCTTGGAATCCAGTAGGGTACCCTCAATTTCCCTTGCTAGCATCTTCCACGCCTGAATCTAATCGTGTTTCTTGGTACATTGAGGAGGCTAGAATAAGAGGCGGATATAATAACAAGCAAGTTGATTTTGGTTCAAAAGCTTATTTGTCGGAATCGGAAGATAGCGAGCTTTTTCTTTCAAATGGGTTAATATATTCTGGTTTGTATAATTCTAGAAGTGGTGTAAATGAAACAAATGTTTTTTCTACAGGAGAAAACATAACAAAAGAAGTAGACCCTAGGTATGGTGACATACAGAAGTTATATACGTCTGATACAAATTTAATTATTTTTCAAGAGGACAAAGTTAGTAGTGCGTTAATTGATAAAGATGCAATATACACTGCTGATGGAAACCCTACACTTACAGCTACTCAACTTGTTTTAGGTCAAATAACACAATACAATGGAGAGTATGGAATAAGTGACAATCCAGAATCATTTGCATTCAAGGGAGGAAGAATGTACTTCTCTGATAAAAATAGAGGGGCAATTATGAGGCTATCAAGAGACGGCCTTACTGAGATAAGTTCATACGGAATGAGAGATTACTTTAGAGACAGTCTATCTGTTATATCAGAGTCATTAAAGACTATTCAAATTCAATTATCTCTTCCATCTATATTGCCATCAACTCCAACAAACTTATTAACACTTACAAGCACTCCAGAACACAGCATTTCAGAAATCCAATATGGAATGAGATTATCTGGAGGAGAGATACTTCCAGAGTCTTTATATGTTATAGATATAGATAATACTGTTGTTGATCAAGTTACTATAACTCTTAGTGGAAACATAACAAGTTTCCCAGGGCAGGGAGGGGTTCTTCCTACGTTGGCTACTTTTTATAGTAATGTTTCAGATAAAATTGTTGGAGCTTATGACAACTATAATGATAAGTACGTTGTATCAATGCAAGACTGGGAGAGAGACTCTTACAACTACGAAACTCTTTCTTTTAACGAAAGCAACAATGGTTGGTCTAGCTTTTGGGATTATGACCCTAGTTTTGGTGGGACATTAAATAGCACTTATTATACTTGTAAATTAGGTTCTGTTTGGAAACATTACGATGAAAGTGTAATTAATAATAGGGGGACTTTTTATGGAGTATACCATCCAACATCTGTTCAGTTATCATTTAACCCAATGGTGTCTGTATCTAAAAACTTTCAAACAGTAAACTACGAAGGAACTAACGGTTGGCAGGTTGATTATTTTTTATCAGACCCAACAGGGACATTGCTTTTGGACTCGTTAAATAACTCATACAGAGATGAGTCATCTTTTATTAGAAGTTACGACCAAGGTTCTTACATTGAGTCTGGTATTACATATAGGAGTGGGTTTAACTTAAAAGAGAACAAATATTTTGCTAACTTAGTAAATAATGGAGCTTTGTTAAATCAAAATCAAGTAATACCACAGGGCATCCCAGGACAAGTTCTTCCAGGCTCTAGTATGAGTGGCATTAAAGGGTTCTTTGCTACAGTTCAATTAAGCACAGACAACACTACAGATTTAGGTGAGCAAAAGAATTTATTTGCAGTATCATCAAATTTTGTAAAATCTTAATTTAATGAAATTAAAAAAACGCAACATAGAAACAAATGCAATCCAAGAATTTATTGTGTCAAACAATAACTTGGAAGGATTTTGTGGTGATGGTACTAGCATTATAGATACTCCTGACTTAGAAATAAAACATTCTTTTGCAGACCAAGTATACATAAGACAGATGACGATGCTGCCTAATCAAATTGTTGTTGGAGCAATACACAATCATGAACACGTTTGGTTTCTTTTGAAGGGTAGGGTTTCTATAAATGACAATGGAGTAGTTATAGATCATGTAGCTCCGTGTTATATGGTATCACAACCAGGCTCTAAGAGAGCCATATACGCTCATGAGCATTCAATCTTTGTAAACATCCATAAGAATCCTTCAAACACAAAAGATATAGATAAGTTAGAAAAAGAAATTGTATCTATAACAGAAGAAGACTTTAATAAAAAAAATAATTAATTATGTCATTTGCAATAACATTAGGAGTAGTTGGTATTGGTACAAAAGTATTTGGGGCAGCTCAAAGCTACAAAGCATTAAAAAAGCAGGCTGGCGAAGACAAACAAAGAGCCGAAGACCAAAGATTGCTTCTTGAAAATTTAGAGAACAACAGACAAACATTGACTAATCCATACGCTAACTTAGGGGTTGCTACGCAGGCTGCTGAGATGCAGATAGAACAGACGGATATTGCATTAGCAAATACGCTTGACACTATACGTGCAACAGGTGGTGGTGCAGGAGGTGCTACAGCACTTGCACAGGCGGCCTTACAGAGCAAGAAAGGAGTTGCTGCAAGCATAGAGTCACAAGAGGCGAAGAACGAGCAGCTAAGAGCACAAGGAGAGGTCGGTCTTCAGAACATGAGAGAAACTAGAGAGACTGCTAAATTAGATAGATACTCAGCGCTATCAGACCAAGCAACTGCTCAAGCAAGAGCAAGTGCTACTGGTCAGACTATGGCTAAACAAGCTATGTTTGACCTTGGGGGAGATGCTTTAATGGCAACAGCTACTGGGATATCTGGAGGAGGAGGAACTACAGGCAAGGAGGCAATAGAAAACTTAGTAGATCCTAACGCACCAAAAACATAATAACAAAAATGAGTTATAGAAACCCCACATCACAAGTAGATACATCATTGAGTGATTCTTTTATTAAAAAAATTAATAAGCTTGGTGAAGACATAAGAACTACAGCCACTAACGCATCAATGATGGGTCAGGCTAGAAGAAATGCTAACCTGAAACTTGTCAATCAGATTGAGAACAATGTAGAGAAACTTGTTGGTCAAGCACAAGATAAACTTATTTCTGAAAATCTTGAGGCAGATGGATTTGCAGCGTCACTTCAGGAGCAAGCAGTAGCCTATAAAAAAGCATCACTAAACTTAGCTACCAAGGGAGATTACCCTGAGAGAGCTGCAGACCTTGCAAAAAAATCAGAATTTCAAAACTACACCAAAAGATTGCCTACAGATATTGCTGCATTTAACACTACGGCAGAAGCCTTTAAAAAAGCTAGGGCAATAGGACTTTCAGGTAAACCTGGGTCTATAGATCCATACCAAACAGATCCTGCATATTTAGCTACAGAAGCTATAGAGTCTGGACAAAAGGACGGGTTTGTTACATATGAGTCAAGAGTAAATCCGAAGACTAAACAAATGGAAACTGTAAAGGTAGCAAGAGGAGAAGCTATAAGAGAAGCAAACAAACAGCAGAATATTGAAGGTGATGAGTATGTTTTATTTTCTAGTACTTTAAAGAAGGCCCAAACAGGAGCAGATGCTAGTAAATACAATCTTGGTGTTGGAGGTATAACTCCAGAAATATTTAATGGAGATGGTGGATTAAAAGCTAATTTTATTGAAGAAGGAATATATGACAAGAATGGTGTTTTAGTTGAAAGATTTAAAGGAGAGCCTCAAACTGTAATTAAGGTTGACAATGTTGGTAGATACCCAGTTCAAGTTAGAAATTATAATGTCGATATGATGTCTGAAGAAATGAAGCCAGCAGTCAATGCTAGAGTAGAAGGTTTGGCAAAAATAAATAATGAAGACCTAAACGCATTAGTTAGGTCTATGACTTATTCTAGGACGATAGATGGAGTAACCCAATCCTTTTACAAATTTGTAAAAATGGATGGAGGTCAACCAGTAAGAGATGAGTCTGGAACGGTAATGTATGAACCAGAAATACAAGTAGGTAATGGTAGAAGAATAGGTAAAGAGTTTAATGAAGAAAATCAAGACACAAATGGATACACTCCTAGCGATTTTGAATTAATTAAAAAAATTGCTCTTCAAGAGACGCTTAATAAATCAGGGGCATACAACTCTTCTGTAGAGGAGTATAAAATAGAAAAGCAGTATATAGCTGAAGAAAAACCAACGGAAGCAAAGACCTCTGAAGGAGATAAGAAAAGAATTGCTTACAAAAGTAAAATTGATAAGGCAATAGGTGACGTAAACTCTAAAGATATCAAAGGTCTAGTCAAAAGGCTTCAAGACCAACTAACTAATTTAGGTAAAAGTGATGACAAATATAAGCTTATGCCAGACCCTAATAATCCTAATATAATTACCCTAATTACTCCAGACAAACTAAGTGGGTTTAAGGGCGAAGAAGATTTTGATTTGAGCAATAGTGATGGAATCATTAGGTTGAAAAATACATTGTATAATAGATACGATGTATTAGAATCGGCAGAAGAGTCTTCAGGGAATGGAAGTACTAGCAGATTTAATAAATAAAAAATTGACATGAACGAAGAGGCATTTAAAGAATCTTATAGATTATTTTCATCACAAGGTTACAATGGGACTATAGATGAATACAAAAATCTTATTAGCACAAATTCAGAGGCAAAGAAAGAGTCTTATCGTTTGTTTTCAAGCGAAGGATATAACGGAGACGAAAACGAATTTAACTCGCTAATAGGTATTGAATTGGGAAAGACAGGAGCTGTTGTGGAAGGGGATGCGACCACATCAGCAGGTATGGGTTCAGCATCGGTGGATGGTTCTTTGGAGCCTCAAGAAGAGCTTCGTGATACAAGCTTAGAAGGCATTTATAAAAAAGCTACAAAAGACACTCCTACTGACTACAATGTAGAAAATCCTATAGCTCAATTTTTTATTGACAAGACTGCTGCATTTGTCTCTGGAGCAGGTAGCCTATTGGCTGGTGCTGCGGATTTGGTGGAGGCTGTTCCAGATGCATTAATATCTAGCGGAATAAATGCTTACAATTGGTTTGGTGATGATGATACTGACATTACTCAAGAGACAAAGAATGAAGTCTCAAACTTTATTGAAGACATCTTTTTTGTGGATGATGCCCTTAGAATTGTTTCATCGGAAGCTAGTAAATTTAAAACAGTAAGAGACTCAGATGACGGAGAGGGGATACTAGGGGCCTTTGAAAAAGGTAATTACTTGGAGGCTATAGATAGGACTCTTTCTGGAGCATTTGAAGCAGCTCCCTCCGTAATAGCGGCAATTGTACCTGGAGGTATATACGTAGTCGGTGCTTCGGCAGTGGGTAGTCACTATGAAGAGAAGTCTGAGTTTAGCGACAAAGATAGAGGACTAGGAATGCTTACTACATCTTTAGCCCAAGGTGGAGTAGAAATGGTTTCAGAAATGGTCACAAGGGGTATATTTAAAGGTGCTGCTAAAACATTTAAAATAGCAGGTAAGTCTACTAAGGAATCCATCAAGGAGACAGCAAAGCTAATGGGCAAGGATATGTTTTATGAGGGAGCTTCAGAAGTAGGGTCGGAAGAGGTTAACAATGCAATAGACCAAATGTATGGCTTGAATAAGTTTTACGATAAGAATGGAGATTTTGACGGTACAGCACTACTTCAAAGAAGTTTTGACACCTTTATAATTTCTTCTATTTTAGGTGGAGCAACTAGTGCAGGTGGAACTTTATCTAAAAAGCAACAAGCATACAAGGAAGACAGAATGATGTCCCCTGAAATGAGAGGTGAGAACTTAAAGATTAAAGAGACCATAAAAAAACTAGAGAAAGAAAACGAAGGCGTTAATAACGAACAAGTAAACGATAAGATTTCTAGTTTAAAAACTCAATTGGATTCTAATGTTTCTTCAAACAGGGCTATTGTGGATAGCATGACAAAAGAAGATTCTAAAGAGTACTTTGATTTATTAGATAAAAACATAGATTTAAAGGCTGAAGCTAATAACTTAGACCTTACTGATTCGCAGAAAGAAATAAATTTAAGCTTATTAGAACAAAACAACAACAGGCTTAACGAAATATACAATAATACAGTAGCTACTAATAACGAAGCTGTTATTCAAGAAGTTGAATCTATAGAGGAAGATGTAAGTGCAGAAACTGATAATGCATTTACTCAAGATGACGCAACCGTATATACAAATCCTACCGATGATAAATACGCCACTATAAATAGAGGTGATCAAAAAGGTAATGTAAACCTAACCAAAGAGGAGTTTGATGCTCTTGATAAAGCTCCTGCCGAACAAACCAAACCTCAGACAGTTCAAGAACTTGAACTCGAAAGAAATGCAAAGTTGGATGAAATAAATCTTGCAATAAAAGAATCAGAAGCTAAAGGAGATACACCTATGGTTGATGGTAAGCCAGTAACGAGAGAAGATTTAGATTTAGTTAATAAAGACTATCGCTCTAAGATAGAAGAAGCATCCAAGACACAAGAGGAAGTTGTTGAGGAAGTCGTTGAGGAAGTAAAGGCAGAGGACGAAGTACCAGCAGAGGTTGTGAGACTAAGAGAAGAAGCGATAGATGCAGAACCAACAGCAGAAGAATTTGATTTAGGAAAGAAAGAGGTTGAAGATTTAAATACTGGAACCACTACTATATCTAAAGATATAAAAATATTTAAAGGTCTTGGAGGAAAGAAAGACTTAAAAGGCCAAAGGCTTAGTGCTCACGATGGAGTGAGTGGAGTATTTAGTGCAATTGATGAAGACATTGCTAACGACTATGCTAGAGGAGAAGGCGTTTCAGAGATATCGGTTCCTTCAGGAACGACAGTTGAAGTCATAGAGATACCTAGGTCTAAAGGGATGACAATGAGTGAATACAGGGCTAAAGAAGTAGAAGCCATAAATAACTCTGATGCTCAAATCGTAAAACTTATAACTTTAGACTCTAAAATTAAAAAAGGAAGCAAAAGCAATAAGCAATCTCAGTACATAATAAAAGACTCTGGGTTGATAGCTGATATGTATGACTCTAAAGGTAAAGCTAAAAAGAAAGGCAAAACAAAGACTCAAAAATCCATAGACAAACAAGTTGATAAAAAAATAGATTCTTCAGAAAAAGTTACAATTACGGCCAAGTCGGCTTTGTATAAGATGTTAAAAGATGTCGATAGGGGAGGAAAGTACGCAGCGAATGAAATAAAAGCATTTAGAAAAGACCTTCAGTCAAAACTAAAAGAACTTACAGAGGGGAAGAAAGGAGAGATAACTACAAAGCAAGCAAGTGCAATCATTAAAAAAATAAACACCGTAAATCCTAATAACTCAAACCAAGTTGATGATTTGCAAAATTATGTAGAGAAGGTATTTAACGATGCAGACTACTCGGATAAGATTTCTAAAGCAGAGAATGTAAGAAAACAAGTAAAGAAGGGTGCTAAAGATAAGAATCAAGAAGCAACTCTTGTAGAGTTAGCCAAGAGGTTTGCTAAGATAAACCCTAAGAACGTAAAAGACATAGATGCTTACATTGAGATGGCCAATAAGATTAAGGACGGTGTAGTAACCTCTAAGGTCATTAAGACAGACGTAAACTGGACATCTTCTCCAGACGTTGTAAGTGCTGATGCATACATATCTGATCAGATGGAGGTTCAGAATGAAATTGAATTAAAAAGAAAGTCTGAAGAGTTTGAAAGAGTTACAGGTATACCTAGCGGAGACTTAAATTATAATCAGATGATGGAAGTTCTATCTAGCGAAAAAGAAGTTGATAGTACAAAGGATACATTAATTAGAAAGGGTATAGATAAAACATTTGAGACCTATAAGAGTATAATAAACAGTATTATATCTCAAGGTGTTGACCCATTCACTGGGGAGAACCTTAAGTTAAAAAACAAGGAGTTAATAAAAGAATTTATGAACCTAGACTTGAATGGTCTAGAGATAAAAGAAGCTATTAGAGCTGTTGATTCTTTAAATAACTTTTTAATTAACGGCTCCACTGGGGGTATGCAAACAGTAGTAAGTAATCAAAAAGGTGTAAAAGGGGTGTTAAGTTTAACAAAAGTTGCAATAAAAGCTAGAGACCTAAAACTACTCTTTAGTAATCGTATAGGAAGATCTTTAGGACAAGGGCTTACTAACCTTCCTCTTCTTTTTGAAACTATGTTTCCTGGGCAATCAAAGGGAGCGAAGGTTATGAAAGCTATAGGTGTTACTGAATTAATAAATGGAGTAGCAAGTGCTAGAAGAAGTACAACCACAATTACAAAGAATTACTTAAGTAAGTTTGAAAAAACTAAGCCTAACAATAAGGCTTTCAATGATACGTATAATATCACAGAGAGAGGCATGATAGGCTTTATGACTAGGAATATAATTGGTGATAAAACAGCTCAGCAAAATAAGTTTGACGACAATAAGAGCTTGATTGAGCAAACCATTAATAACCTAGCGAAAGGGTCTAAAGAACAACAAAAGAAGGCTGAGACATACAAGGAAGTTTACGACTCCATACTAAAAGATTCTAATTCTATAAAGGATGTCCATTCGAAATCTGACAAGATAAACTTAAAGGGAGTTAAGTTTTGGCAGAAAGAATGGAAGGGATTATACCCTCAATTGGCTGATGTGTCTTTAAATGTATACAATAAGGTACTTAGTGAAGACATAGATTACGTACCAAGGTCTATAAAAAATGTAGATATAGCTGAAAAATCAGAATTTAATTGGGACGAGTCTGCGTTTGTTGGCAATGAAGGGACTGTTTATCAAAGAAAATCTGGTACACTTCAAGATGTTGTGGTAAAGGATAATATTTCTTCAAAAGGTAAAGAGAAATATGTAGACTTAAATTTTGATTCAAACAATGCATTCTTATACCAGTCAGCACTCACAGATGTAAATACAGCAAGCCCTATTAGACAAGTTAAGGGGGCAATAGAATCTAACTCTTGGTCTAAATTAATACCAAATAAGGCCGACAGAAATATGTTAGAGAATAGGCTAAAAGGATACGTTGCAAACGCTAGAGGGAAAGATGCCTCGATGGATGATTTTGCTAAAGAATTAAATAAAGCTTCCAACTTTGTAGGTAATCTAAGTACAACCTTAGCATTAGCGAGTGTATTTCAACCAATAAAGCAGGCTGCGCCAGTTGCAATCAACACTTTAATTAATACTGGAGGTATGTTGAATGTTAAAGAGGCTCTTACAAGCTCTGCAAATAGCTTTATTGACAAAACTGGATATGCTATTTCTAACAGAGGAAAGGAATCTCAAACTACTTTAGATGCCGACAAAGCATTAGAATCAATAGACAAGTCTACTTCAGCAAAAGCTTTGTTTGCAAACATCAAGAAAGCAAACAGTAAGCTACTAGACTTGGCATTAGTTAAGCCTGACGTTTGGATAGCAAGAGCCTCTTGGTTAGCTTACTATAAGAAATCTTTAAAGAACCAAGGTGTAGATATTAGCAACATGGATTGGGATACACACAAACTTAATAAAGAAGCTGGGGACTACGCACAACAACAAGTAGATAGGCAACAGAATGTTTCTGATGCTGATTTGCAAGGAGATATTTTGACTAGCAAAAACCCTGCAATACAGATAAGTAAGAAAATAGTCATGCCTTTCATGAACTTTGTTCTAAACCAAAAGGCTCGTATGTATGCTGATATAATAACTTTATCTAGTGACACAGCTAGTTTGCAAGACAAGAAGGCCGCAGGTAGGTCTTTAGCAGGGTTAAGTGCAGAGATTGCTGCTTTTACATTGATAAGTTCTGGAGCAAGAGAATTAATATGGACAGCCACTAAGTGGGCTCTTGATTTTGAGGAGGAAGAAGAGGAAATTAAGGACAGAAAGGAGTTTGAAAAAAGATTAATGTTTACTACTGTTATAAGAGATATTTTTTCTCCTTTACCTATGCTCGACTCACCAGTACTATATACTGTTGACCAATTATTAGAGTCAGGTCAAGAAGAAATCATTAACACTGAAATTTATGGGGAACAATTTAAAACATTCAATAAAGACAAAAAAGGGTACATTGAAAGTTTGGGATTGTATGGAATAGTCATAGGTAATTGGAAGGAGTGGGGAAAGATATACGAAATGGCTGTTTATGGAACTATAACTAAAGAGGCTTACGGTAAGAAAAAAACTACATCTATCCCAAAGAAGACTCAAGAAGCAATGTCCGTATTGTTATTTCTATCCGCAGCTTCTAATTTTGGTTTAGCACCATCAGATTTAAATAATATTTCAAAGAAAGCAATTAGAATTGCAGAGATGCAACCTGACCATCGAGAGAGCCAAGATGAGATAGCAACAAGAAACTATATGAGAGAAAGAGAGCTAGAAAAAAATGCGGAAGACGAATCCACAAAAAGAATAATGGAAATTAGAAAGAAAGGCTACCCTGAAAAATAATAAATTAAAGTATGAAAATATCACCAGAATGTAAAGCGGCAGCAAAAAGAAAGTATAAAGTATGGCCAAGTGCGTATGCATCTGGCTATGGAGTCAAATGCACAAAAGCTGGAGGCCCTACTATGAAGAGCAGCAGCAAGGGAGACCTTGGGCGTTGGTTTGATGAGAAGTGGATTGACATAAAGACAGGAAAGCCTTGCGGAAGATCAGAAGGTGAGAATAGGTCTGGGTATCCTGCCTGTAGACCAAGCAAAAGAATATCTAAAGATACACCGACCACAGCTAGTGAACTAACAAAGTCTGAAAAGGAAAGCTTTAAGAGAAAGAAAACTTCCTCAAAGAATGTAGGGAAGATAAAGAAAGGGAGCAAAAAATAAATAGGCGTACCATACCTAAAGCCCCTGTACTAAAAAACGCCAGTGATTAATTTCACTGGCGTTTTGTCGTATAGCATACTTATTTAATCTCGCAACCATCAGCTCCACAAGCAATCTCTCCTGCTAAGTCTGTTTCATCTTCAGTCTCAATTATCTTAGTAAGATCAACGTCCACAAGGTGCTTCATTCTTTCATCATACTCTTGCTCTGTGATGTCTTCAAATGGAGCTTGAGTATAAGTTCCTCCATTATAAGGTAGTACAGACAAACCATTATAGTGGTTTCTGTTTTCCCACATCCACTTACCTGCCTTATCCCATTCGTCTTCTTTCAAAGATACCGTAGCAGATACGTTGTGCGTGTTAGAACCTCTTCTATGTCCAGGCAACACCCATTCTCCAGCAACCTTTTTAATTCTCTCAAGTAAATCAAAAGGAGATTCATACCTTAGAATAGAACCTTTAGGAGATTTTTGTGGTATGCTAATTACAGCAGTATCGTGAGGTCTGAAGTATTCGTCCTCAATCAACTCTGGATGATTCTTTGATAAATACTTATACATTGACTCATTCTTCCCTACACGCACTCTACGGATATAATAGTCGTTATGCCAAGCATGAATACCAGATGAAGTTCCAAGCGCAAGAGAAGTCGTCCCAGCAGGCTTCACAGTCGTTGTACGTGCCGCTTGATTGATTCCAATCAGCTTTGCAACTCTTGAGTTTTCTTTCTTAACAACTTCAGCAGCCTCAGTCATATTATATCCAAGTACAACACCCGATCCAATACCTGTCATAGATACCCCAATCAAAGCATCTTTTTCAGTAGTCTCTCTCCATATACTTCTTAAGTAATGGAACTCAGTATATCCTGCTTGAAGCGTTCCAATAAGAGCTGCATGTTTAACTCTATTATTTAAGTCTTCCTGAGACTCAATGTTTGATGCGTTAACTTCACATAGGTTACAGAACTGGAATGGTCTTAAAGCAATTTCACAACAAGGGTTAGTTCCCCAATCCTTATCGTTATTAAAGTATATCCCTGGCTCACCTGCATTACTAAGCTCAACACGTTTCCATAGATCCATAAAGAAAGACTCCGTTACCTTATGTCTCATAAGAACTGCTGAGTTGTTTGCTCTACCTCTCTGAGGGTTTGACTCCCACCAGTCACCTGATTTGCAGCTAATCATATCGTTGTCTTCAGCAGAGAACAAAGCAATAAGAGCAGCTCTTCTAATACCTCCTGCAAGAACTGCATCTGCAATATGACATACTATGTCGTGAGTCTCTAAAGTTGTAAGACTATCTCCATCATTCTTTGACTCAAGTGCACTCTTTATTTTAAATATACATTCCTTAAGTGGCTGAGGTCCTGGAGCCTTACCTCCAGAAGTTACCAATTGCGCACCCTTTGGTCTAATGTCTGAGTAATCAAACTGAACCTTAGAGCTTCTGCTGTCGCCCATGTATGACTTCATTAAAACTTTAATAGCATCCGCCCATCCTTCAATAGAATCACCAATTAAGAATCTTTTAGTTCTATTAGCATGAGGCTTGCTTATTGAAGGTAATTGATTCACGTGGTGCTTCTGTACAGAGTAACCTACACCAGTCCCCCCAAGAAGTAGAAACATTGTTTCACTAAATGCGTCTATACTGTCAATGGGTAAGTAAGCACAGTTGTAAACTCTATTAGGAGAGATCTCAATAGACTTTCCTCCGAACTGAAGTGAACGCATTGACGGTAGGATTTTTTTATCATAAACTAACTTGTATGCTTCGTCTATCTGATCCTTTATTGCAGGATACTTCTTTGTGTGCATTGCCTTGTTTCTGTCAACAAGTTCCTCCCAAGTTTCTCTTCTGTTAAGGCTTGGTACAAATTTTGCGTACTTCATGTAGACTGTTATGTCCGATAATATTTTATTTGATATTTCCATTATTATAATCTGTTTAGTATTTCTTTTAGTTGTTCTGAAATTAGTTCCTCTTTGTTTTCTTTGATGTCTTTTATAAGTATGTAAGCCGTAATGAACATTCCAATCATTGCAACCATAGATACAAACGACAGCACTATCAGTATCTTAATTGCTAACATCATCTTCTCCTTCTTCTTTTTTTAGGTTTTGTTTTAACTTGTTAAGTGCCTTATCGTAATCTGGCATTAACTTAATTGTTTCTAAAGTACCTATTGATAGGTCCTTCATCTGAGCCATATCATTCATTATGCCCTGCATAACATTTGTTAGGGCTTTAATCTTTTTCTCCACTAGGTCTACCCTACTTTGTTTTTGTCCGTTCATTTGTTTTTATTTATAAATTGATAATGCTATCTCAAAAAATGGAAAGTACAAAACGTGTGTATTGTATTCCCCTTGATCGTATGTTCTAAATCCTAATAATATTCCAGGATATAATCCTAGCTCTAAAAACCAGGCTGATTCATTTTCGTCTTCTTTCATAATTTTTGTAAATTTAATAATTAAAATAATAATAACAGCGAATAAAGCGAATTGAAACTCGCCTTATTTGCGTGTTGTGTGTAATACTACTTACTAAGTTCAATTAAGCATTTTTTTAGTATTTCAAACGCCTCATCTTGCGCTTCATCTGTAGTTGAGAAGCCCGCCCCACGTTCGCTAGGTTCATGTAAGCTTTCTTCAAGCACTTGCAATGCTTTTTCGGCAGCTTCTTCTATTGCATTATCCACACGCTCTTGCTTTTCAATTTCTTCCATAGCTATTCCGTAGCCTTCCCAATTATCAACACCAGCGCATTCCAACGCACTCATTTTAGCTTCAATTAGCTCTAGTTTTTTTAATCTTGCTTTTGTAATTTCCATATTTATAAAGTTTTGTGGCTCTTAAAACGTACTACACACAACAATGTATATAGTTTATAAGCCTAATTAATATTCGTTTTCAATTGTAAATTTGTGCTATGGCTTACAAAACCATATACTCAACGTTATACCACATTTTCCCAATCTTCAACATTCTCCATTAATTCAACCTGTCCGTTTCCTTGTTCTATTATTTTATTTAAAACACTTAAGCCCCAAGATGTAGCAGTTCCATATCCTTTTTTGTGACACTTATAACAACTACCACTAAAACCAATAAAATAATAAAAGTTTTCGTCTTGTTCTACTTTACTAATTCCAGAATTTAATTTCCATCTATCACCATCTAAATAACCACCAGTCCAAGTTGCAAAAACTTTATAGTAGTTATTTGGCAATTTAACTATCACCCATCTGTCAGGTGATTCACTTATATTTCTATCCATATTATTATATTTTAAATTAAACGTGGTATAACACGGTATAAAAAATCGTTATGTGGCATTACTCAATCAAATCATCTACATCTATATTGTGTTCTGAAATAATATCTCTTATCTTATCCCATGCCTTCTGATAATCATAATCAGTATGCTTAAATTCTCGCCATCCGTTGTGGACTATTTCCCATAAGCAAACAGCCATATCTGTTGATTTAGCCAATCTTTTGATTTCAGTTGGGTCATTACTTTTAAATGCAACCTTCATAATGTTATTATTTTATATTCTATTTGCTTTTCAATAACTTCTTTAAAAAGAACACATCCTTTTTGTGCTATGCTCCACTTAACCCACTTGTCAAACTGCCTCTCAGCATACCTCTTTCTAGATATACTCTTATTAATCCTTGTGTTAGTTGTATTTTCTTGAATCATTTTTTTTGTTTCTCTAAAATTAATTTAACCGTCTCATTACACTCGGCTTGATTTTGTGGTTTATAAAGCGAAATACTTGGCTCTGTTACAGCTAGTAGTGCTTTGAATAACTTATACCTAAGAGGGAATGAATCATTAGCTCTACCCTTAGTCTCTATAATGAAGTCAGAACCCTCAAAGTCTGGCGTGTACTTTATACCAAGCACCTTTTTGTTACCTCTGTCTTTGTACTCACCCTTTCCGTTAGCTTGTCTTTCATAAGCCACTTGGTTGAACTCAAATGTTGGCAGGAGTTGGAAGGTTCTGAACTCGTACTCAAACTCTATTCCAGCATCTTTAAGTGCTATGTACATATACTTCTCAAGTCCCGATGCAAACTTTACACCATTATACTCAACCTTATTTGCCTGTACAGGCCCTTTCTTTCTTTTAAATCTTTTCTTCATTTGTACTTATGGGGGGTTTAATATAGTTACTTACTTTTCCTTTTATATACTTAACTTTCCGTATTTTTTTACAACTATATTTTTAAACTTAAATATATTTTCTAAGGTAGACCTTAAGCTATCTAAACTGTAGAAGCCTTCAACTAACTCACCATTAACTACATAGTCAGTAGATTCTATTACCCCATTAGATGAGTAGTTATGTCTTACTTCTATTATATTTTCTTCTTGTTTTTTCATTGACTTAAAGTTTCATTGGTTCAAGTATCGGAAGCTCTCCATTGTTTAGTACCACAGAGCAAGATACAAATGGTTTCTGAAAGTTCTTTCCATAAGCCATAGCGTATGAGTCCTTATCTATACCACATCCAACCTGCATACCAAATATCTTGTGCTTCTGTCCAACAGAGTACTCTATGTATCCTTGCGTGTGCAAGTGACCTTGTACCATTGAGTGAAGTTCTTTCTTCATCCTAGCTCTAGCAGTACCGCCCTCTCCATGTATGTACATCACATCGTCTATAATAACAGACTCAACAAAGTTCCAATCTGGAGCCTCAAGAACCTCATTGTAGGTCTTAACCCATTTCTTTGGTACACCACCACTAAACGCCTTACGGCTAATGATTCTGTCATGGTTACCTATTGTAACGTAAGCTTTGGGGAACGCATTAACCCAGCGTGCAAGCCTGCTGATTGCTAAGTCCAACTCATCTCCACCACCCATACCGTCGGGGTCTGCATCGTGAAATGAGGAGTAGCAATTGTCAATTACATCACCAATAAACACAACCCTGTTGCACTCGTACTTATTATAAACTTGTTTGCAGTGATCAAAGTATTCGTCTAAACAAAACGGCTCGTGTAGGTCACCTATAACAAGAACCCTATTGTCCGTTTCGTTATCACTAAGGTGAGTATCACCCTTTGTCTTTGTCATTAACCTCTCTATGTAAGTCCTAAGCAAGTTGACTTGTATTACAGATGTGTTTCCAATTAGCTTTCTTGCTGCTTCGGTATAAGATAAATTATTATAAATCTTATATAGACCAAATATTTGGTCATCTAAATAATTCCATTTACTCATGTTATTTAATTTTAATTGTTTCTAAATATGTTTGTAGCCCTGCTAACGCTCTCCAGGCAACCTTTGCTAGGTGAAGTTGACCATCGTCATCAATAGCTTCACCTTCGTGGTCAAGCAAGTGTCTAATCATTGCGTCGTAGTGGTCGTTACTCTTGGTTCTATCCCAAAACATTTCCTTGTCAGGGTGGTGCTGCTTGGTTGCAGCATAAGAAGTTTTAGATACCTCCTTGATTGCATCAGGGAAGTACTGTAGAACTCCTCTGTATACTGGCATTGTTTTTCTATCTCTCATTTTTTAAATGGTTTTGTTTGTTGGATTTGTCACAAATATATGCTTTTTTTGTGACAATTAGGTTTGTTTATATTTAATTTCCCCAGACTATATCTTTTTTGTTAAGAGCTATCAATGGCTCTATGTCATCTTCATTGGGAACTCTTCCGTTTGGCGTGCCTCCTAAAAGTTTAACGCTATAATTACAAACGATTTGCTTCCCATCGTGAATCAATATATAACCCCACTTGTCGTACTCTCTAAACAACAAATAACTTGGCAAGCCACTTATGCTACTCAAGGACACTAACTCTTGAAATTTAGGTACATTTAAAAAGCAATGTGCTTTCCCATTGTACCATTTACATTCAACCCAAGAAATTATATCTTTAGTTCTCTTGTCGTATAAGTAGCCATCTATTCTGTACTTCTTGCTGAAAGAAGGGAATTGATTGAAATCAACTTCACAAAGATTAGAAAAAACTTCTAACAGCCTACGCTGCTTTTTTAAGTCTTCTTTTGTTTCTCTTTTTTGTATCATGAGTTATGTTTTGGTTTATATTTATTGTAGTAATACCTGTAGTACTCGTGTAGTTTTTCCCATACCATAACCTTAGTGTACACGTATGGCGACCTATGTATCTTGCCATTAAGATCTATCTCAATCCACCACTCGCCAACAGCCTTTGCTAAAGGATAAACCTTAATGCTATTGTTTAAGCACCATGATGCTGCTAAGTGGTCAGAAGGTGTCACAAAGTAGTTACCCATGTCCCAAGGACCTTTATTCTTAATGTTAGGCATTATTAATTATTTACACTATTTATAATTTCCTCACAAAGCTCTTGAGGAATTTTAGACCTTTCGTAATTACCTTTTAATCCTTGAGTACCCGTCATAGAACCTCTTGGTGCAGGTTGATGGTGACAATTACTATTCCCATTAAAGCATATTTCCCTAGGCTTCCAACCATTTTCGTTGAAGATATCAAAGATATTGTTGCTCCATATGTCTGTTGGCTTTGCTCTAATGTCTCCATAAGTGCAGTACCAAACGGTTTCTCTTGGGTAGTCTTTAATTACATCAAGCTTTCTTAGTTTACCTCTTGGATTCTCTATAAAATACTTTAAGTTAGGATTCACCTTCAAGAAGTGTTGTATTATATCTAAGGTTGATTGAACATACTCAACGCCCCTTAGCGCATTATCTGACTTTGGGGTGTGATCCTTGTTCCAGTGTTTACCAATACTCGCTACTGAAAAGTAAGTGCAAGGTGGAGAGGCCCATATAACATCAGGCGTAAATGGCACTTTGCTTACATCAAACTCATTGATATCTACCACGTAATCTATTCCTTTAAAATCATTTATATCTGAAGAATAAACACTCATTCCCTGCCTCTCTGCTTCTTTGCCAATGCTCCTAGAGCCTGCAAATAGTTCTAATACATTCATGTTATCGTTGTTTATAATTATTCCCAAGGCATTGGATCACCTGCTGCACTATCTGTAACATGAGGGATGTAACATCCTGAGTTAGGCTCCCACGTGAAGTGTGACTCAGCTCCATTATCTCCAAGGTTCTGGAACTTAACCTTAAGAACCTTTACCTTTACTGTCTTGGCCTCATAGTCCCTATGAACTAATAGTCCATGATAACTTGCATCATACCATTCTCCACCACCCTTGATGTTATACATAGTAGGCTCCTCTGTCTTACCGTCACTACCCTTATACATTTTAGTAGGATGAGCAACAACAAATACAAGTACGTCGTACTTCTTTGCAAATATTTCTATCTTACTTAGGTATTCCATTGTGTAACGGTTGACGTCGTCTGAACCTCCAACATCTCTTACCTTGTTAAATGGGTCAATAACTAAGCACTTAATACCCTTTCTCTTGACCAACTCAGCACCCTTCTTAAGCACTGAATCCAACGTGTACCTCTCCATGTCTATATGGAAGTAGTTTGTGTTACAGTGATCAGCTATATTGTTCCACTTGTCTGAACCAATATCTTCTTTAGAAGGCATACCCTCCCAAGTCTTTCTCATTAGCTTATGTGCATGCAAATAAGTTGGTGCATTTTCAGGCGAAGCAAATGCCGTTTTCCAACCATAGTTTTTATTATACCCGACAACCATTTGGTCGACAAAATCGGATTTACCTGAGGATGGTATACCAGTAACAGTAATAAACTGACCAGTATAAGTTGAGAATATGTTGTCAAAATTATCAAGACCAATCTGAAATCCCTTCTTAAAACCATTGCGAACAAAATCTGTAATGTCGTCCTCAATATCTTTAAATGTAACAACGTTCTCAAGAGGTACTGGTGTAGCCTTGGATATTCTTTCTGAAAGTTTTTCTTTACCATGCTTTATTAAGTATTCGTTTGCGTCTTTGCAGTCATCAAACGTAGCTATATAGCATACTTCAGAACCAAGTCTACGTATAAGTTCTGCTTGCAGTGCCTGGCCTGCTTCATCTGAGTCTACTGCTAATATAATTTTTTCTTTACCATCTAAGTAATCAATACAGTTATCAAGGTAATCTAAGTTGTTTGTATTAAGTGTGGCTCCATTGGGTACAGAGATGGCATTCTTTACGCCAGACTCGTGCAGTGCTAGTACATCCATCTCTCCCTCAACTATAACGCAGTGGTCGTAACCTACAACACTATTTATATTGTAGAATACTTTCTCTGCACCCTTGTATAATTTGAAGTTCTTACGGCCGTCACGATACTTCACGTTTATGAGCTGGTCGCCCATGAAATAATTAAATTGTATTGTGTTCTCCTCTTTGCTTGTCTGAGGCATATACTCTTTGCCCTCTCCAACTTGCAAGTCAGTAAGGGTCTGCTCAGATATAGACCTTGACCCAAACCATTCGACAACCTTTGTGTCCTGCATTGCTGTATAAGGCCCATTGTTTGGTCTTATGTATTCTTTTTGTGATGCACCCTTTCTTTTGTATGTGTGTAGCTGAAAGGTGCTGTTGCAATTGTGGCAGGTTCCAAGACCTCTCATCCAATCATAGGATGCACATTTTGATTTTTTATTCTGAGGTTTTCTATCAATAGAACACAGGGGACAAATCCCCTGCGTCTTACCTTGTTCTAAACCATGCTTATTAAACTCATCAATTAAGAATCCGTTTATCTCTGTGTTCTCTATATCCATAGGTATGTTTTTATTAATCAATCTGGGAGGGTTCCTGCGTAATCTTCCAAGCAACTTGGACATATGTCAGCATGCTCCCCTCCCCTTTCTGACATAAGATCTTCGCAAATCTCACACTCTACCATCAGAATGGTAGGTCATCATCTTGAGCTACGGCTCTTGCTGGTGCTTGTGCTTGTGACTGCTGTCCATCTCTTGGAGCCGCTGCAACATTATCACCATTAGTCCAAACAACCTTTACGTTACCCAAATACTTCTTAGGAGCTTTAGCGTCTCTTTCCTCCTTAGATTGAGAAATTGTAACTGGACCTTGGTTGCCAAACTGATCAACCTCGTCATTAATTGATATTGATATAGGAAGGTACTGACCTTTCTTACCTTTAATAATCTTTGTTTTGTCAATCTCATTAAGATTGATACTTGCTGTTATAATACTAGCCATAATTAATTGTTTTGTGTACTAAAGAGTACGGTTTATAAAAAATTGTTTTGCGTCAAACGATTCGTCTTTGTAGAATAAATCGTATATGTTTGTTGCCTCTTGAACCTTCTCATAACCTCGGCTGTAGAATGCGTCTGAGCAGTCAAATAAGCCTATCTGATGAGTGTTCTTATCTATTACCAAGAAGACCATGTCGTATCCAAATAATACCTTGTAGATGTATGCTTGACTGTCATAATTATATTTCTTTGCAGAGTATGTGAAAGAGTTTATGTCACTCGTGGTCTTGAGGTCTACAATAAGTTTCTCCTCATGGTTTAATATGTCAGCCTTACCCTTCCACATATTACCATCTATATCTGCAATACCAGGAACTTCATACTCAACATTATCTCCTTGTATAAGACCTCTACAAACGTCATTCTCTAACATCCTTTCAGTCATAAGGTCAACCTTATCTGCTTCGTGCTGTAGTAAGCACATTTCGCCACCACTGAGTTCCTTGTACACCTTGGTAGTTCTTGTTGTTGCCTCTATAATCTTAAAGTTTTGTAACTTGTCTGGCTCAAGTATAGCTGTATGAAAGTAGTTACCAACAATCATTGCTGATGTCTTCTTAGTTTCCTCTCCAAGCATAAGTGGATTACTTAGCAATGTAGATATATTTGAGTTACTAAGGTATTGCCTACCGAATGTTCCGTAGTAGTCCTCATCATTAGTGAGTCTACTTAGTATTTCTTCTTTATTCATCTTTATAGAGTTGTTAATTTAGATTCAATCTCTTTAGACATCTCATACTTCTTCTTGATTGCATCAATCTTTCCACCACCTTTTATGTATTCCTTGGCCTTAGCAAATGCAGGATCGTCAACTGAAGTCAAAGACTTAGCGTGAGTATTTACTGCGTCACTATCAGCGGTGTCGTCTATTAAAAACAGATTACCTAGAGCATACTTCTTACCGTAGGATGATGCACTACCAAATTTCTGCGGCATCTGCATACCCTTTTGATCTAGGTCTACACCTACTATTGCACATGCATATATAGCATCTGTGCCGTCTGATATAGATGCGGTAGCTTCTAATATAGGAAATGGATCTGAAGTTATTAGTTTCTCTGTTACTATCACAGAGACTCCTAACTCTAATAAAAATGGTTTAGTAGCCTCTAGAATATCTTCGGCGCTTCGGAAGTAATACTTACCAAATGCATTGAATCTGCTTTTCTTTGATTTGAATTGTGTCTGGATTGTGGCCAGCTTTTCGTTGATTGTTTTCATAATGTTTATTTAGTTATTAATTATTTACAAATTTAAGGAAATTAATTTAATTATTCTTCGTACCTTTTAATATCTTTTAATTTATTTAGAAGCCTTGATAAGGCAACGTAGTCTCTAAATGATAACTTCTTTTCTGCCTCTTTTATTATTTGGGCAACACAAAACTCTCTGTGTCGCCCATTTTTATTATTTATACTGTCCATATCTATAAGTAATCTAATACCTGATCACTATCTACATTCTCAACTAAGGTATCAACTGCTTGTTTCTTCAGCTCAGATATTCTAACGTGACGGCTAACTCCTTGTATGTCCAAAACGTCAGCAATTTCTAATGCAGAATGCTTATCACAATCAAGGCCATAGGACAGTCTAAGAACTTCATACTCTAATTTATTAAGGTGTTTCGTCATTAATCCTTTTAAGTATGCGTTTAAGAACGCTATATTATAGGGTTCTGATTTGTCCATTATCTGCTGATACATTGTATCCCCATCATCAGTATGAGATATGTTATCAATACTTAAAAATATAGAATTAAAAAACAGCTGCACAAGCTCCTTATTGTCTGGTTCTTTACGCATCATGTTTCTTTTTGCTTCAGGTATACGCATTGATCCAACATTAATATCTATCTGCCTTCTTATAGCCCCTCTAATTCTTTTGCTTAGGAAGGACTTCATCGTCTTATCGACATCTTCCGACTGCTGCAACTTAATAAAGTCTACCTTATTACAAGCCTTAACCAATCCTTCAGAACCTATTTGTAGTAAATCATTTATTGTCATAACTCCTATAGATTGTTCACTACTTGCAAACTTCCTTGCTAAATTTTCAACCAATGGAAGAAATTTAATTATTAACTCATCTCTTGTATAAGCAACATATGGCTTATCTTCTGGCATAGATGACTTCACGTCATTCTTATACCGAATGTAATTCTCTACACTATACTTTTTCATAACACTAAATTTAGTTAGTGTTTACAAAAGATGTTTATTTAATATTTCTTTTTCTTCTCTTAGCTCATTGCTAATTGTTCTTAATATCGTCCTGTTACTGCAAGACATCAAAGATGCTATCTTTGAAATTGTAATTATTTCTTTTGCTGCATTAATTTCAAGCATACACTCATAGATATAATCTTCAGTTATCTTTTTATTCTTTCTACCTATCATTGAACCAACAATCTTTAACTTCTCTTCTTTAGTTAGACCACAAAACGGATTAAATATAATCTTTCTTATTTTGTTTTTTGGTTGTAAGTCAAGGTTGTATTCAATTAACTTACTAAGTATATCTTTTTTTGCATATTCTGGAGTATTAAATGTAACAAAACCATTTGTCTTTTCAGACACGAAGTTAACAATTTCTTTTAACTCATCTGTACCAATGTTTGGGTTTAAGTACCAAATCACCAATAAATGCCATTTAAGGGACTTAAATGTGTTAATCTTAGCTTCAGTCCTAAATAGATCAAAGAACTCATAAGTTCCATGCTCGTAGTAATTACCCCACTCATATACTTGCGTAGGCTTATCGTTTATTGGGTCTCTTCTACATATTATTCTTCTTCTATGTAGCCAATCAATATTTCTTTCATATAGCATATGTTTTTATATTTATATTAGGTGACAATAGCCACTTACTATTTACTTAGATTACACCTTCTGTCACCTTGCGTCACATCCTCAATAAATGTAATCTCTTATTATATTTTTTTAATAAAAAAATGTTTGTTTCATTTAGCGTCATATTGATTGCATCATTAATAATTTTATACTTCAATTCAGTAATGATATAATTCATATACCTAATGTGTTTTATAACTCTAAAGCTCTTCATTTAGTCTTTGTTTTAGTTCATCAATAACATTCTTGATTGTGTCTGCAATCTCGTAGTTTTCCTTACTCAATTGAAACAATAGTTCCTCTTGGAGGTCTTTTATTTTTTCAAGATATACTTCTCTCTGGGGAGTTTCTTCTTCTACTTCAAATATTATTTCAAAGTCATCCTCTTTCTCATGCTCTACCATCTTTTGTATAAATGCATCGTCAATCTCATCCTGTTTAATTGTTAATGCCTCAACAATCATTTCTGTTAATTTTCTCATTTCTTTTTCTGTCATAACTTTATTTTTTATATTACAATATTAATTATTTTTTGTCCATTGATTAGCCATAGCTTTTGCAATACCACCAAAGGTTTTACTTCTTAGGGTACTTCTTTCTGCTGATGTTTTAGCATCTTGCAAAGCTTTGTAGTACCACATAGCCATTTTTTTCTTGACTCCTTTCTTGCTTACAAACTCAAAGAACTCTCCCTTATCTACTATGTCAGTAGGAACTAATTCATCAAGATTCTTAAGCCATAAACAAGTACTCTTCTGTGCCTTATCTCCAAACATCCATGGCTGTATTATTTGATTTGGTTTTCTGTAATTTGTACTCATTATACCTATGGGGTTTTCAATTGCTATTTTATCTATTGGTGCATTTGCAAAGCTCATAAATAGATCTATACCCTGTTGCTGTCTACCATCTTCAATTTTTTCCTTGAAGTGCCTGGCTCCGCTAACTGCTAAGTGTGTGCAAGGAGGGAAGCAAATCATCATGTCATACTCACCGCTATAAGCCTCCTTTACTGCGTCACCTTTTATGTGCCACTCGGGGTGTCCTCCACTGCAAGGTAGTATATCACAACTGAATGCTTCATGTCCTAAATTTCTTAATTCTTTTGTTACTGCTTGGCTCTCTTCACAAGCTACTAATACTCTCATAGTTTTTATTTATTAAGTGAAACTAACGATGCGTCTATTAAATTCATTAATGCATCTTTAAAATAAACCAATGACGATACACCACCAATACTCCAAGTGCTTAACTCGTTAATAGTATATTCTCTGTCATAAGTTTTCCAATCATATATTGTATATACTTTGCCACCAAATGTCACAACCCATGTGCAAGTACTCTTCTCCCCTTCCTCATGATACTTTAAGGTTGGCTTACCTAAGGCACGAACCAATTCAACGTACTTAACACCTCTAAGCGTGTCAACCTTGCCAAATCCATCAATGTCATACATATATAAGTTGTACTTTGATACTTTTTCAATATTGTAAATTAAACTATTTATATCGTTGAGCTGTGGATTCATGTCAACTATTGTATCTCTATCGTACTTAAGTTCCCGATCAAAATCCATAAGGTCTTCAACCTTCCTCACACTGTGGATAACTGTTGCGTGATCTCTGTTAATATACTCACCCATCAGCTTGAATGTTGACCTCGTGTATCTCCTGGACATCCAACAAAACATATGCCTTGCCATTACTATTTCTCTATCTCTTTTCTTACTAAGAACTATGTTCTTGTCTATTGAATAATACCTGCACACCATTGTCATGATTGCATCTAATGCTTTTACTTCTCTGTTCATCTTATTTAGTTTTATTTGTTAATAAATTTTTGACGAAATCTTTATTTGCTTCATCAAATTGAATCTCTAAGTCTTCAATTATTCCAATTAATACCTCGCAACTCTCAAGTTCAAATTTCTCCCATACCGCTACATCACTTGGTATTGGTAGGTTTTTTGTACACGCATCGTAAAGAGATTCTAACTGCTCTTCCACATTGTCACCGCATAGCACAAAACTTGCGGCTCTTAATAAATTTGTCATCTTATTTAGTTTTATTTTGTTTTTGTTTATTTATTTGTTGTAATGATAGCTGCTTAACGTCATATACCATTCCGTCCAATCCATAATCACAAGTCCATCCTTTTTGCTCTAATTCTTTTTGTATTCTATTGCACTCTGCGTATAAATCTTTGTTATCATCCCAACTATCCACTATGTTTTTTATTTGCTGTGGTAAGTTTTCGTATTCCTCTGCTGTCATCTTAATTAGTTTTAGTGTTTATTTTAAATACTGATTCATTCCTTCCATATAATCCACTTCTCTTCTCTCCGTTGTATATAAGGTCACCTTTGTTGACTAGGTTTGTTACAGCTCTCCTAATGGACGTTATAGGCGTTTTTTGGAATATACCAAGACTTGCAATTACCGATGCTGACGTAGTGAAGTCGCTATCCATCTCTGTGCTGACTTTCACCTTATTTAATATCATTTGCTCTTGTGTAAGAGCCTTGTCTTTGTTCTCTTGAAGGTCTTGACCTACTTCATTTGTTGTGTTATAATACATCTTATATAGATTT
>Ga0196887_1000029_pt1 | contig 57144 bp, 55 predicted proteins | sample VirMetDEL_Mar_31_FD_169094 | JGI IMG/M metagenome (GOLD analysis project Ga0196887, IMG submission 169094) | Aqueous microbial communities from the Delaware River and Bay under freshwater to marine salinity gradient to study organic matter... | ecosystem: Environmental > Aquatic > Marine >... | reverse complement strand
AAGTAGCAGGGTTCATGGTATATCATTTAGACAAGACTGGAAAGAAGGAATATTTGTTGCTGAGGGATAGTACATATTGGGGACCACCAAAGGGACACTTACGAAAAGGAGAAACTCCGCTACAGGGAGCAACCAGGGAAACTTATGAAGAGACTGGTATAACAGTTTCCAATACTATTAAAAATTTTGAGTTTATCTATACCGTAAACTTTGGTACATCTAAGCAAAAAGATATCACAATCTACTTGGGTAAGACAAATAGCAAGAATGTTGAGTTGTCGCATGAGCATAGTGAATATGTGTGGGTAGATCGAGATCAAGCAATATCAATGATGAATCAAGAAAACGCAGTTGATATGTTTAATTCTATAGAATCATTGGATATGAACGAATCTATCTCGGTACCAATAGAGGTAGGAGATACTGTCTTGGGAGGTAGGTTTAAGAATAAACCAATTGTTGTTAAGGATATAGGAAAGAATGAAAAAGGTGATATTACAATTAACGGAAGACCTCTTCTAAAGTATAGAATAGTATCAAAGTCAGATATAGAAGAATTTGTAATCAAAACAAATATTATTGAATCTTCAGTTACGTCAAATACAGCTGGGGGTTTTGTAGATGATGGACCAAGATATTGGTATGGAAATCAAAATACATATCGGAAATCAGCTGAGCGAGAAGCTGCTAAGCTGGGATACAGGGTAGTAAATTATATAGTACCTGATATGGAATTTGAAGAACACGATACCTACTATCCAAACGGACCTACCGGAGCAGTTACATACTTCCCTGCGGGTTTGGTTGGAGCCAACGCTGGTACCAATATACTAGCTGATCTAAAAGGTAAGCCGGCATTTGATAAGTGGTTGCAAAACATTAACAGAAGTATAGTAAGACTGGGATGGAATCTTGTAGATTTTATTTCGGCTGATGATTCAATTAAACAATCTTCCAAGGAACCAATCAAATCAACAAATCCAAGAGTTGACCAACCTGACCCAACGGAACCAAAAGATGAAAAGGACCAACACAACAAGATGAGTGTAGTAGAAGAACAATTATTTACTAAGAAATGGTGGAAAGACATTCTTACCGAGGGAGGTGCATATGGACACATGGCACATCCTTTTGATGATATGGATCTCACTTTTGGAGACCTAAGAGCTATTATTGAAAATGGATTACAAGGAACTCTTGACCGAGAAGATAATGTAACGGAAAAGCTAGATGGTCAAAACTTAATGATAAGTTGGAAAAATGGTAAGTTGATAGCTGCAAGGAACAAAGGACATTTGAAAAATGCAGGTAAAACAGCACCAGACGTCAAAGGCATTCAGACAATGTTCAAAGGTAGAGGAGATATAGAGAATGCATTTGTATTTGCCATGAAGGATCTCCAAAAGGCTATAGGGAAATTGTCAGAAAAACAAAGAACCAAGATATTTCAAAATGGTAGTTCTTTTATGAATCTTGAAGTAATGTGGCCCAAATCAGCAAATGTTGTAAATTACGACAAGGCTGAAATAGTTTTTCATGGAGCACTGAGGTATAATGATGCTGGTAGTCCTACAGGAAATGTACCGGATAGTGCAAGAGCATTGGAGGGTATGATACGTCAAGTTAATCAAAACGTACAAAAACATTATAAGATATCCAAGCCTAATTTTCTCAAGGTTCCAAAGAGTCAAAATTTTGGAAAGAGACAATCATACTACAACTCCAAGGTATCTAAGCTGCAAACCAAGTATTCTCTAAAGGATGCAGATACGTTAGCTCTGTATCATCAACGTTATTGGGAAACATTTATACAACAAGCAGAAAAGAAGTATTCTTCACGTTTAAATGATATGACATTTAGAGGTCTAGTTCGGAGATGGGCTTTTGGTGATAAGTCATTTAAGATACCGGATATCAAAAAGGCACTTAGTGATAGTCCAGAATTTTTAAATTGGGCACTAGGATTTGATAAAAACGATCATGCCGCTACAATAAAAAGTAATATGAAACCATTTGAGATGTTATTCTTTCAACTTGGAGCAGAAATATTAAAAAATATAAAAGGATTTACAGCAGCAAATCCATCAGCTTCTGTTCAAAGAATGCAAAAGGGATTAGATAAAGCTATAAAGGACATCCAAAAGGGAGATGACGTCAAGAAGATAAAATTAGTAAAAAATCAATTGGAAAAGTTATCCGCTATAGGTGGACCAGAAGCAATTGTACCATCAGAAGGTCTAGTCTTTAAGTATAAAGGCAAAGTGTATAAGTTTACCGGAGCATTTGCACCCGTGAACCAAATACTCGGAGCACTTAAATTTAGTCGATAATTATATAACTATATATGTATACAGGAAGCAGTTATGTCAGTAGAAAAAGTACAAAATAAAATAAATCAACTTTTTAAACCCAAAGTCCAAGTTGGGTACAAAACACCTTCAGTAAGTCAACGAAAGGAAGGTGAAGAATGGACCGATGCTAGAGGACGAACGTGGAAGATAGAAAACAATCAAAGAAAACAAATTACCAAAATTCCACCTCGAGGTTTTGATAAGTGTCTAGATTGCGACAAACTCATTCTAAAGAAAATAGATCAGGATACCTGGAATAGAATGGCGAGATGCTACTACTGCCAGATTAATTTTGAAGCTCACTTAAAAACTATAAACAAATGGGGCGATTGGGTAAACGAGCAAGAACAAGCTAGGTGGAAATCCGTGACAGAAGAACTAACGGATGCACTAAGAGGTGAAAGTGAAAGGTTACCTGATTTTGATCCCACAATAGCAAACGCAATAACTAACGAACATAAGAACGGAGCTAAGTAATGAAAATTTTTACAAAACTTGTAGCTATATTGGCTGGAATAGCAGGAATAGTGGGTATAGTTTTGGGTTCACAGAAAAAATCTCAAGAAGTCAAAGAATTAAAAAAAGTTATAAAGAATTCTAAAAAAGAAGAGGCTAAAGTAGAAAAAGAGATAGTAAGTTTAGAGCAGGATAAAGCCACTAACAAAAAAGAAATCACAAAACTCAAGAGAAGATTAACAGTAGCTAAGAAAAAAACTGTTAAGATGGAAGAAGCCTATGAGGCAGACGATATAGAATCAGCAGAAGATTTTTTAAAAAAGTTTTCTAAAAAGAAATGAGAATGGATATGAAAATATTAAAATATTTGTTAATAACCGGTTTAATATTGTCAGTGACAGATGGACAAACCATTAAAAAAGATGGCAAGGAAGTAGCATCATTTACACAGTCTGAAGCACTTGAAATGTTGAAAGCACGTGATGCTCAATGGAAAGGTAAGTTGGCAAAAGCTGACTCGTTGATAGCATCTAAGAACGTTGTGATCAACGAGTGTGAGAGTCTAGTGGCAGAAATAGAAAAAAATGCTAACGTCGAGTTTGTTCTATCTGAGGCCAAAAGTAGACAAATTAAAATATTAAAAACACGAGATAAAGCAAATGAAGAGATGATAAAGGCTCTTCAACCTAAATGGTATGAAAATCAATACTTGTGGTTAGTAATAGGAGTTATTCTAGGTAAGATCTGATGAGTGACATTAAGCAAGCCATCCGTAGAGAGTACCTCAAGTCATCTGATGATCCCGTTCACTTTTTACGTAAATATGCAACTATACAACATCCTCAAAAGGGTAAGATTAAATTTGATCTATATGATTTCCAAGAGAGATCACTTCAGGATCTAAGACAGCATGACTATAATATAGTTTTAAAATCTAGACAGCTTGGAATCAGTACATTATCTGCAGGTTATGCTCTATGGACGATGTTATTCTTTCAAGATAAAAACATATTAGTGATTGCTAAGGATAAAGACTCTGCTAAGAATCTCGTTACTAAAGTGAGAGTGATGTATAAAAATTTACCCACTTGGTTAAAGACTACAGTGGAAGAGGACAATAAGTTATCATTTAGATTGGGCAATGGCTCACAGATAAAAGCTGTTGCTGCTACACCAGAAGCTGGTCGATCAGAAGCATTATCTCTGTTGATACTTGATGAGGCAGCATTTATTGATACAATTGAGAGTATATGGACAGCTGCACAACAGACGCTTGCTACGGGTGGAAGATGTATAGTGTTATCGACACCAAACGGTGTTGGAAATTGGTTTCATAAAATGTGGGTTGATGCTATAGAAGGCACAAATGGATTTTCTTTTATAGAATTACCTTGGCAAGTTCATCCCGATAGGGACCAAACGTGGAGAGATGAGCAAGATAAAATTTTAGGTCCAACAAAGGCATCTCAAGAATGCGACGCTGACTTTTTAAGTTCAGGTAATTCAGTAGTAGATGCACAGATACTTCAATGGTATAAGGAAACAACAGTTGCTGAGCCAGTAGAACAGGGTGGTGTAGATAAAAATCTTTGGATATGGTCTTATCCAGACTATACAAAGGAATATATAGTTGTTGCTGATGTAGCACGTGGAGATGGAACGGATTATTCAGCCACGCAGGTATTTGAAGTAGATACAATGGATCAAGTAGCTGAATATAAAGGTCAACTAGGAACTACAGATTTTGGTAACTTTTTAATTGAACTTTCGACTAAATATAATGACGCGTTGCTTGTGATAGAGAATAACAATGTGGGATGGGCAACAATACAAACAGTAATAGATCGAGGTTATAAAAACCTTTTCTATCAATCTAAAGATCTACAGTACATTGACGTTGAACAACATACCACCAACAGATATAGATCCGAAGATAAAAATCTTATACCCGGGTTTGGAACTTCCGCTAAGACAAGACCGTTAGTAATAGCTAAAATGGAAGAATATACAAGAGAAAAATTAGTAAAATTAAAATCAACACGTTTAGTAGAAGAACTTTTTGTATTTATATACAAGAACAACAAACCTCAAGCCATGCAGGGATATAACGACGATTTAGTAATGTCGTATAGCATAGCATTGTGGATAAGGGATACAGCTCTTAGATTAAAATCAGAAAAAGATGCTTTACAAAAAGCTACAATGAATTCTATCTTAAATTCAAATCAAGGGCATGATGCTGGATTTAGTAATAGAACATCTCCTGCGGGAAAGGAAAATCCATGGGAGCAAAATATAAAGGGACAAAAAGAAAGTCTCGATTGGTTATTATAAATAGGATATTAAATGGCACAAGAAAAAGAAAACATTTTACAACGACTAGGAAATTTACTACAAAGTAATATAGTTATACGAAAAACTGGTGATAATCGACTAGTTGTAAAAGATTTAGACTTTAATCAGAGTGGATTACTTAGCAATTTTGTGGATCGATATAGCAAGATTATGGGGGGCAGTGGTTTTGGTTCACAATATTCCGCAATGCAAAATAGCAGGAATGCATATGAAGTAGCCCGAACAGAATTATTCAGAGAATATGAGCTTATGGATTCCGATCCTATAATCAGTAGTGCTTTGGATATCTACTGCGATGAATCTACAATTGATAATATTAATGGTGAGATACTAACCATCCAAACAGACAATAGTAAACTCCATTCAGTGCTTCATAATTTATTCTATGATATATTGAACATAGAGTTTAATTTATGGTCGTGGATGAGAAATTTAGTAAAGTATGGAGATTTTTTCCTATTAATGGATATAATGGATAAGTATGGTGTAGTGAATGTTAAGCCATTATCACCTTATGAAGTGAGAAGGTTGGAAGATCACGATCCAGAAAGTCCTAAAAAAATTAACTTTGAAATAACTGGAGATGAATCTTCTAGAAGACCTAATTCAGCTAAACCTAAAATGTATGAGAATTATGAAATAGCTCATTTTAGATTACTCAGTGATAGTAATTTTTTACCATATGGTAAATCTATGTTGGAGGGAGGTAGAAGAGTTTGGAAACAATTGTCTCTTATGGAAGATGCTATGTTAATTCATAGGATTATGAGAGCACCTGAAAAGAGGGTATTCAAATTAGATATTGGTAACATACCACCCAATGAAGTTGATAATTTCATGCAAAAGATTATTAACAAAATGAAAAAAATACCCGTCATAGATCAAAATACAGGTGAATATAATTTAAGATATAACATGGAGTCCGTAACTGAAGATTACTTTTTGCCAGTCAGAGGAGGGGATTCAGGTACAGAAATAGAAACTCTACCAGGTTTATCTAATGATGCAGCTATAGATGATATAGAATATTTAAAAAATAAATTAATGGCATCATTAAAAGTTCCAAAGGCTTTTCTTGGTTATGATGAGAGTATAGGTAGTAAGGCTACTCTAGCAGCAGAAGATGTTAGATTTGCACGTACTATAGAGAGGTTACAAAAGATAGTAGTCTCTGAACTTTCTAAGATTGCAATAGTACATTTGTATGCTCAGGGTTTTGAAGATGCTGAATTACTAGACTTTAATCTCGAACTACAGAATCCTTCTATGATTCATGAACAAGAAAAGTTAGAATTAATGGAAAGACAAATACAGATAGCTCAAGCAGCAATGGACAATAAACTATTTAGTCGTGATTGGGTTTATGATAATATATTTGATATGAATCAACAAGACAAATCTGATATTTTTGAAGGCGTTATAAACGATCAAAAACAAGCATTTAGAATGGATCAAATAGAAGCTGAGGGTAATGATCCTGCAGAAACTGGAGCTGCTGCTGAAGATATGGAAGAAGAAACCGGAGAATGGGGCGGATCTGAAAAAGGTCCTAGATACGATACCGGTGATAATAGAGGTAGATCATCAGCACAAGATCTCAAGGATGCAACCAAGTATGAACGACAAAGTATGGGAGCTAGAGAGTTTAAAGGGGGCTCGCCTCTTGCTATGAGCAAAGGTGCTACAGCAGTTAAGTCTGAAGGCTTACTGCAACAGTTGAAGGAAAAGTTTAAAACATCAACTAGTTCACAGGGTTTGCTGAACGAACAAATTCTTTTAGAGGATGAAAACGATGTTTGATTACTACTTATATATGAAATACTGTATACACAGCAACTGGGGACTTATACATGAAATCTAAAAAAGTCAAGCACAATAAGCTAAAAAACACAGGATTACTCTTTGAGTTCCTGGTCAGACAAATTACTGCGGATGTGCTCAACAAGACTTCCAAGAGTCCGGCTTTATCCATTACCAAAAACTATTTTAACGCTAAGACTGAAGTTAGTAAAGAACGAACACTATACAACATGATAGTTAATCAAAAATATAAGACGGATAAGCAGGCTCAATTTTTTATCAATGAAGTAAGCACTTCATTCAAACAACTTAATCGAAGTAAACTCCGAAAGGAAAAGTATCAGTTAGTTAAAGATATACAGAAGAATTACAATTTACAAGAGTTCTTATCTTCAAGTATACCTAACTATAAAAGTTACGCATCAGCTTATAAACTATTTGAATATGGCGATGAGTTGAATCCTGAAGAAAAAACAGAAACTCATTTCAATTTAGTTGAAAATATAACATCAGCTCCTGAAGTAAATTTAAACGACTCGGTTGGTAAAAAGCTACAATCTAGTGACGAGCTTAGAGTATTGACATATAAGATATTGTTAGAAAGATTCAATGCTAAATATCAATATCTCAATGGTAAGCAAAAGCACCTACTCAAAGAATATATTAATAACGTATCGAATACAAATTCACTAAAAGAATTTATAAACGGTTGTGTTAGTGATTTAAAAAAATCATTAAACGAACATATTTCAAAGGTAGGTCACAAAATAACAAAAATCAAGCTACAAGAAGCTGTAAATAGTATAGATAAATTTTGTGGACCAAATGAGGGTAAGTTGGTAGCTGATAGTTCTGTTTTACAAGTAATGCGATATTATGAATTAGAAAAGGAACTGATACGACGTGACAGAGGCGCAAAAAGAAAAAGTTAAAGACCTCATACGAGGCTATCTACAACCTGAACTGGAAGAGATATCAACTACTGCTGATGTTCCTGGCTACAGCACTCCATATGCTTTTAGTAAAAGCAAGTCGGATAAAAAGAAAAAATTAAAGCCATATCTAAAGGCTACGGGATATAAATTAGCTGAAGATTTGGATAACCAAGATTTAAAACAGGTGCGAGACATGATCCGAAAGGAAGTAGCATCAATACTTAGAGACATATGGATTAAACGTGCCATATGGGCTAAATAGGAGAACATAATGGCAAACTATGGAGTAGGAGGCGAAAGCGTAGATGATCCAACAAAATCATATCCAACACCCACGCCAGTAAAATCATTTGGTCAGGCCAAGGCTGTACCAGTAACCAAAATAGCTGAAAGAGCATCTCATGTAATAGTTAATACTAGCGGTTCATTTAACTTTTTATACGAGACTACATGTTCTGAAGGTTCGTTGAGTGGAGGAGTAGAGGGTGGTGGAGAAACTTACGTGCCAGCAATAACAGTACATGGGGATGCGGAACCAATTAGATTAGATATTAATCCAGTAGCTTGGAGTGGTAGTCGTCGCGATGGAGACCTTGATGACGCTAATGCAGTTACTTTTGTTTATAGAGGAGGCTTATAATGAACAAACAATTATTAGTAGATGTTATCAATTTTGATGTATCGCCCATAGCTATAAACGAATCCATTGATAAGAACAATGGAAAATTAATCGTACAAGGCATTTTACAGCGTGCAGGAGCTAAAAATCAAAACGGTAGAATATACCCCAGAGATATTTTAATGAGGGAAGCTAAGCAGTACTCGGATACCCAAATAAAAGAACGTAGAGCTCTCGGAGAGTTAGACCATCCGGATAGCTCAGTAGTTAATTTACAAAATGCATCCCATAATATTACGGAAATGCACTGGAAAGATGATGATCTAGTAGGTACCGTTGAAGTTTTGAGTACTCCAAGTGGTAACATTTTAAAAGAATTATTCAAGTCGGGAATCAAGTTGGGTATATCAAGTAGAGGTCTGGGATCTGTACAAGAAATTCACGAAGATGATGCTGTAGAAGTTCAAGATGATTTTGAATTGATAGCATTTGATTTTGTATCTAACCCATCCACTCATGGAGCGTTTATGTATCCTATGAATGAGGGCGTTGATAAATCCAAACGGATTAATAAATGGAACAAGGTAGAGACAATTATCAATGATATCATGAGAGGAACTTAGTGTCCAGCTCTTACAAACGTATCATGTTAGGTAGTAGTCCCAATAAAAAAGTTGTAAAGAAGGTTAGAGTCGTAGAAGTTAAGCCTTCTCAGTTAGATAGATTAAAAGAAGAATTACGGACAATGGATTCGGTAAAATTATCAACCACTTTACAAAAGGATTATAATGCCCGCTAAGTCTAAGGCTCAACAACGTTTTATGGGTATGGTGCACTCTTACAATAAAGGTGATATGAAAAATGCTCCTAATTCCGTCAAAAAGGTTGCTAAGAACATGACTAAAAAGTCAGCAAAAGATTTTGCTTCCACCAAACACAAAGGGAAGCCAGAGCACGTTAAGGAGAATGCAACAATGAAAATTACACGTAGCGAGATTAAAGAAATGGTCAGAGAAGTCATGTCTAAGTCTGATATGAAGAAGGAAGCTGAAAAGCTTGAAAAGTTAGCTAAAGAGAGACAAATGGCTATGTTGACTAAGAAGGATAAAGAAACCTTAATGAAAATAGCAGATTTAATGCGCCGACAAGTTAAGAAAGAATCTGTAAATGAAGAAATACTAAAAGAGGACATACCAGAATTAAAGAAAATAGTTAAAGAACTTGAGGGTGCCTCCAAGATGCATGCGGGTCAAGCAAAAAGAATTCAAGCTCATTTAGATAGCATGAATGTTGAAGAAGAATCTTTAGACGAAAATATACTCCGACAGATTCAACAGGCAGAAAAAATAGCTAAATCAATGAGTGGTAATATGACAGGAGCCATTAAGGGGATTGAAAAAATTAGAAGAGGATTATCACACCATAAGCGAGTAAAGATAGCACTTAAAAAAGCAAATGAATCCATAAATGAAACACCAGAAGAATTAGGTGGAATGAAAATGTATTCTAAAGCAGATGCTTTAAAAAAAGTAAATTCTATGAAAAAAACAGCCGGCGCCAAGATTTATAAAGTTGAAAAAGTAAAGGCTAAGCTATATGGTAAGCCAGCTACAGTGTATAACTTATATACTAAGAATAAAAATCATTCAACCAATCAAAATCCTTATGGATTACCTATGATGAAAGGTGTTTATATAGTACCAGTTCAAGAAGCATTAAACGTAATGCCAGGACGTTCGGGAATAAATGCAGACGAACACGAAATAAAAGATTTTTTGCTCAAGGCCATGAAAATGTCGGGAATTAAAGTACTCAAGTACAAGCCAATGAAAAAAGGACTCATAGGTAACGATGTATGGGGTGGATTCTATACGGTTAAATCTTCCAATAAAAGTGATGTATTACCTTTGTATATACAACGTAGTGGTAAGATAAATTTGGGTGTAGCATCAAAAGAATTTATTATTGGTAAGATCGGGGATCTATCAAAAGTAGTCAAGAATTTAAAAGATTTTAAAAAAACAGACCTAGATCTGTAAATAACATCAGGAGAGTATTATGAAAAAGTTAAAAACCCTATTGTCTGAGGTTTTTGAAGAAAATCAGGAACGGATTGACGGTAGAGCTGTTAGCAAGCAAGTATCCGAGTATGGTCTTGTTGGCAAGAAACTATACGGTGAGCATAATATTATGGAGATAGCGGAGCAATTGGTCAAGATGGCAGAATCTGCACAACAACACATAGTTACGGAAACCGATGACTGGTTTGACAAGGTTAGCGTCAATCGTAACATGAAGTCCATGACTGGAATGGTAAAAGAATTTAAGTCCACAGCAAAAGATCATAAAGCTCTATCTGAAAGATTAGTCGCTCTGTATGAGGATATGGGTGGAATACTGAACAGATATTATGATATCAGAGAAGAAATGGATCCAGTGGGTAAGGAAGATGGTGACATCGATAATGATGGAGATACAGATTCATCCGATGAATATCTAAAGAATCGCAGAGATAAAATTTCTAAGGCAATAGATCAGGCATAGTGCTTGGAGTACTAGCATGGATTCTTATTGTCATATCAGCAACAATTTGGCAGATAGTAGCTGCAATATGGGTACTTTGTCGTATTATTCCTCAAGGAACAACATCACAGGCTACTCGAGCTATCCAAACCAAACCACCAATACTTCAAGATCCACAGCACAAACCAATAGGTGTGGTGGAAACTCACAGTAAGAGTGCTGTCATGGTCGGTAAACCGGATAGCATTAACGTAGAGATGGATAGTGTGGAAAAAAAATTGGTTGTAACTCAAAAAGACAAGCTAAAACAACTCAGGAATAAATAATGAAAAACTTAGCAGATTTAATTACCAAGATAGAAACGGGTAGAGTATACACAGACAAAGATTTACCCCCATTCAAGACTGAGGCACAACACATACAGGCTGAGTTGCAAGTAGAAGCTTCTAGACCTAACGGTGAACAAAAAATAAAGATATCAAGAGCAGAATTAAAAGAATTAGTAAAAGAGGTGATATCAGAAGGACGTATGATGAAGTTAGAAATGCCCAGAGATAAAAAGTCTCGAGTAAAGGTATTGGCTATTATGAAAAAACTCAACGTACCAAAAGGGAACTCCTCTAGCAAAGACGGATATAACATAACCAAGAAGGGCGGTAAAGAAGTATTAGAACTTCCCATGAAACACATTGATGATGTTATTGAACAAATGATAAAAATGAACGTCTCTGTACGTTCTATTTAGGAGGTTATATGGCTGTAGGTTTAGACTGCGGAACATCGTTTTACATTTCAGCACGTGAAAAATCAATTAAGAAGCAGCGTAATGCATTCTTAACCGTGGATGGCGATGCTGAACAATCCAAGAGAATGTTAAAGAGACAACGTATACCGTTTGTCGAGAAGGCTGGTAAAGTGCACATTGTAGGAAAACATGCTTTCAATTATGCTCAAATATTTAGTACAGCAACACTGAGACGTCCTATGAAGGATGGTTTATTGAATCCAACAGAAAAGGATAGTCTTCCAATCCTCAATGCCATTATAGGTGAATTGTTGGGTAAGTCAAAGAAAGACGAGATTTGTGTATATTGTATACCATCTAAACCCATAGACGTAGAGCGTGAAGTTTCTTATCACGATGATGTGTTGAGTACAATTATAGAGAGTTATGGATATAAACCACACAAGGTTGAAGAAGCAGTAGCTCTTGGATATGAGGGGTTAGTCGACAACGAACTCACTGGTGTCAGTATCTCAATGGGTGCTGGTATGTGTAACATAGCCGTTATGTATCAAGGAATGACGGCATTGAGCTTTGCAGTTTCCAGAGGTGGAGATTGGATAGATAACAACGTGGCAATGGATACTGGTGTACCAGTAGCTAAGGTGTCAAATATAAAAGAATCTTCTACACAATTAGATTTGACTAAAGGTGTAATGCAGGACATATATGGTGAAAGTACAGAAGAATTTGCAGTAATGCACGCTTTGAGATCATATTATGGAGCATTAATTAACTATCTATTGGTTAATCTAAAGGCTCAGTTTGAAGGAGCAGCAAACGTTCCAAACTTTCCAAAGCCAGTGCCAATAGTAATTGGAGGAGGTACCTCTCTAGTTAAAGGTTTTATTGAAGTTTTTAATGAACAGTTTGACCCAGAGACCTTCCCTCTAGAAATCAGTGAAATTATACTAATAGAGGATGCTCACACTGCAGTATCAAGAGGGTGTTTGAGCGAAGCACAACTAACAGAAGAAGATGAAACTCAAGACAATTCTTAAACAAATACTACATTTTGGTGCCAACTTTAACGGATATAAAAAATGAAAAGAGTCACAGTTAAAGAAATACGTACGTGGATGAAGACACTTGAAGAAAATCGATACAAAAGATTAGTCATTGCAGATGCTAGACGGGTGGCTTGGTTCGTAAACAATCAGTTATCTGATAACTATGATACTATGCCTAAGACACTAAGAAAAAAATGGTCAGAGGCAAAATATGGTAAAGAGAGATATTTAGCGGAGAAGTATCTTAGAAAACTAACAGAGTCCGTATTAAAAAGAAGAATTAAAAACATACTAAAAGAGGTTATTCGTGAAGCGAAGAATACTAAAAGATCCCCCGGGCTTAACAGTACTGGTTCATAAAAACAATATAGACAATGCCCTATCTAGGTTTAAAAATAAAGTTAAGGATAGTGGTTTGATGATGGAATTACGTGATAGAGCTTTCTATGAAAAGCCCTCAGCAGCTAAGAGAAAAAAAATTAATGCTGCTAAACGTAGAAATAAAAAATAGTATCAATTTTTATTAATTTCTACTATATATAAGTAACCAAATACTCTGTCCCACTTACAGAGTCTAAAAAATATACAAATCCCATTATAGTTCATAATAACTATATTTCCAAATAATATATAATATTAGGAGAGACACTATGAGTGATCTTTTAAAAGAAGCTATTGCAGATGCTAAAGCTGTTCGTGAAACAGCATTACGTAATGCAAAAATGGCTTTAGAAGAAGCATTCACACCTCAACTGAAGTCTATGTTATCCGCTAAACTTTCTGAAGAAGAAGATTCTGATGAAGATGAAATGGAAAACGAAACATGGCACGAAGAAGTCGAAGATGACGTCGAAGATGAAGGTATGCATAAAGAAGAAATGGAAGATGAAGTCGAAGACGAAGGCATGCACAAAGAAGCAATGCACGGTGAAGACGAAGTCGAGGATGAAGGAATGCATAAAGAAGCAATGCACGGTGAAGACGAAGTCGAAGACGAAGCAATGCACCCGGAAGACGAAGCAATGCATCCGGATGACGAAGGCATGGACATGGAAGGTGAAGAGTCTGATGAGTTGGATCTAGAATCTATCATTAAAGAGTTAGAGCTAGAGATCAATGAAGAAGACGACGCATATCCAGACAACGTTGAAGGTCATAAGGACCCTGATCATATACAGGATCTTTCTGAAGAGGAAGAAGCTGATGATGAAGAAGAGTCTAAGGAAGAGGTTTATGAAGTAGAACTTAAAGAAGAGGATGATGCATATCCAGACAATGTAGAGGGACACACAGATTCAAATCACGTCGTTGACATGAAAGAGGAACTGAGTCGCACCAAAGCTGAGTTAGATGAGCATAAGGAAGCAATTACCTACCTCAAGGATAAGATCCACGAAGTAAATATCCTGAATGCTAAGTTGTTATTTACTAACAAACTGTTCAAGGAGTTTGCACTAGATAACCAACAGAAGATGAGAGTAGTAGAAACATTTGATAGAGCACAAACAACTAGAGAAATCAAACTTGTTTACAGCACATTAAGTGAGAACTATTCCGCTAAACCTGTTGCTAAAAAGCGCAAGCCCAAAATTAACGAGTCTGCAAGTGCAAAGACGGGATCTACAAGACCTTCTAAGCAATCACGTAAAGTGATTACTGAAGAACAAGTTGTAGCTGATCGTTTTCGTAAACTTGCTAATATTAAGTAAGGAGACTTAGATGTCAAATTATATCAACGAAGCCCTTTTGGGTGCTTCAAATTACAAGGTACAGAAGAAAGAAGCTGAAAAACTTGTATCGAAGTGGGATCGTACTGGATTACTAGACGGTCTTGAAGGTGATTTCAAGAAGGGTGGAATGGCACAGTTGCTAGAAAACCAAGCTCGTGAACTCATCAAAGAAGCTTCAGCTACTAGCCCTAATGCTGGTGTTGCGGGTTCTTACAATGGCGACGAGGAATGGTCCGGAGTTGCTTTACCACTTGTACGTAGGATTTTTGGTGAAATAGCTGCACAGGAATTTGTTTCAGTACAGCCTATGAACCTTCCTTCTGGACTAGTATTCTACCTTGATTTCCAATATGGAAATACAAGAGCTGGTAATGCTGCAGGTTCATCATTACAAGGTAAAACAGGTAAATTCTCACCTTCAGGTAGTTCTGCTCCATTTGGTGCAGACGATAATGTTGGAGGATCAGGTCTTTATGGAGCTGGAAGCTATGGATATTCATTAGCTACAGGTTCAGAAGTCATTGGTGCGCCAGCTGTTACATTAGCTACTTGGAAAGATGTAAACTTTAATAGTGAATTATCTTCATCTGTTAATGCAGGTAAAATCTTCAAAGTTGTTGAAGCTTTAACCTCAACAGATATTGACAAGTTAGCTATTAGAGCTGCCAACTTTATCTCAGGTGGACAATCAGCAGAAAGACCACACGGTGCAAACATAGGTCCTGCAAAGAGTATTAATAGATTCTTTCCAGAACTTACATCGGTTAGTGGTGATGAAGGCGAAGCTGGATCCGTAACATTTGTTGTATCTGCATCAGTTGCAGGCGATGTTACTGGAGAAGGTAGTGGCTTAGAAATACAATATCCAAAACTAAACACAGAAGCTAGCAGAGGTGATTTTGAAGATCGCATCGGTGACGCTACTTCTAATTCACTAGACATACCTCAAGTAGACATTGAGTTGAAGTCCAGAGCGATTGTTGCGAAAACTCGTAAGTTAAAAGCTGTATGGACACCTGAGTTGGCTCAAGACTTAAATGCATATCATTCAGTTGATGCAGAAGCTGAGTTGACATCAATGTTAACAGAGTATGTGAGTATGGAAATTGACCTAGAGGTCATGGACATGCTTATCAGTGATGCCCAAACCATTGATTACTGGTCACTAAGAGCTGGTAATGATTACAATGGTGTTGGTGGATTTACTAACACAACTTTTTATGGTACACGTTTTGAGTGGTTCCAGACATTAGTTGCTAAAATCCAAAAAGTCTCTAATGAGATTCATAAATTGACCCTACGTGGTGGTGCAAACTTTGTTGTTTGTGGTCCTCAAGTGGCGACAGTACTTGAATCCATTCCAGGCTACATGACTGATACTGATGGAACTAAGAATCAGTTCGCTATGGGCGTTCAACAGATAGGTTCACTTGCAAACAGGTTTACTGTTTACAAGAATCCTTATATGGATGAGAATACAATTCTGTTGGGTTATCGTGGTAGTAACTTCCTAGAAACAGGTGCTGTTTATGCTCCTTACGTACCGTTAATCATGACACCATTAGTGTATGATCCAAGTGATTTTACACCAAGAAAAGGTATTATGACTAGATACGCTAAGAAGATGATTAGACCTGAGTTCTATGGTAAGATCTACGTTGATTCATTAGATCAGCTGTAAACCTTAACAAAGAAAACTAGCTGGGTGGGGGTCCCAACGGACCCCCACTCTTAAATTGGAGAAATAAAATGGCTATAAAAGAGAAAATAAGCTTTGAGGGGTTGGAGTACAATCTTGATAACCGGGATAGAGTTGCCGCATCTGCTGTATTGAATAATGATAATACTTACACAGGAACACTAACATGTGACGCGATAAAATCAAATTACATTAGATTTGCAACAGGTGATTATAGTGGGCTTTCACTATCTACTAAAACGGATGCAAATGCAGATAGTGGCTTTACCATGGCAGACAATACTTTTCATCAAGTAGCAGCGTTAGGTGATGCTACTAATGCAATTGTATTACCGGAAGCTCAAGTTGGTTCACTAACAGTATACAGATTTACTGGTCAATATGATGGTGGAAATAATGCTGGTACTTGGACTACAAAATCTGGAGACTTCTTTGCAGCTCAAACACTAAATACAGATGTTACTAACTTTGGTGATGCACAACCAGGAAGTCGTAGAATCTTTGGTACTGATTTCACACAGACAGTCGCGACTCATGGTGGAGCAATAATAACAATTGCAGCAACACACAATACGTTGACAATTGTACCAACTGCAACCAACAACCAAACCAATATAGGTGCTGAATTAGCATTTTATTGTGAAGTAGCTGGATTTTGGAGACTTTCATTCAAAGCATCTGAACTTGGTTCTGGTGCATTAAATGGAACATTTGCAACAAGTGCCGTTTAGTAATTAAACAGTCAACCGTTTAAACATAACTTTAAGGGTGGATTTATTTCACCCTTTTTGTTTTATTATATAAGATTAATTAATAGAGGTTATATATGTTTACTCAAACAAAAATAAATGAAAATTACCTACCTGAGCATAATATGCTTGGCTTGGTGAATAATTTATATACAGATTTTATCGAACCGGTTCTAGATGGCAATCTCACCGGTGATTTTCTAGCCAAGTGGGAAAATACACCACTTAATTTTCAATCTGGTACTATCGAGAGATGTAGTTATAATACATACAAAGCAATAAAAGAAAAAAAAAGCAAGTATACACCCGAAGATGACTCAAATGTATTTCAATTTGATGATTTTAATTCAATTGAATCAATTGACCGCAATACCAAATCGACTATTTCAGTTCGAGACACTTTACTTCAAGTTGTTAATGTACTAAATGTAGTAAATGACAGTACCACTTTGAGCTTATCCAATAGACCATTGCATTATAAAAAATATAAAGGTCATGATGGGTTCATGGGGTGGCACACTAACTCTGATAATCCTGGAGATAGATGGTATTTAGTATATAATACCAATGAAGATAGTTCATTCTTTAGATACATAGATCCCAAAACAGAAGAAATGGTGACTAAGTGGGAGCCAAAGGGATGGAGTTTAAATCATTTTGTACTCGGAGACTTTAGCAAGCCGCTGTGGCATTGTTGCTATACTAAAAATAATAGATTTTCATTTGGTGTACGAGATGTAGGTCCAATTTTGAACAAGCACAAATGGAAAGACGTTACTGTAGGTCACTCCACAGTTAAAAATAAAGAAGAAGATGTGCGGATGGATGGGTATATAAAAACACTGATAGCAGGCTGCAGAATAGCACAAGACAAAGGGGTCTACACATTAGAAGAAGCCAGGTCCATTATGAATTCTATAGAGTGGCTAGCTAAAGCTAAGGACAGGGGCCTTTTCTATTAATCAATAAAAAGGGATAGTCAATATATCTCCTTTTTTGTTTACAACAGTATATTTATAGATAACAATCATGAGCAAATTTAATTACATATACGAAGACCCCACCAACAATGCTAGTGGAAGTACACCATACTCAATCTACGATAATGATCAAACGTTTCAAGATGACAGCTTAACTGTTACCAAGTGGGTAGCTAGAAGACTAGGACATCCGGTATTGCAATTGGAAATATTCAGTGGAAGTATATTTGCATGCTTTGAAGAAGCCATTTCAGAATATTCTCTTCACATTAACAATTATAATATGAAGAACTGGTTATGGGATCATTATGGATCTTCCAATAAACAAAGCGGTTCCGCATACTCTCAAACAGGCAGCAACGAGCCAGTATCACCAGGATTGGGAACATCTATTGTACTCAGTGAGGCTTATGGAACATATGCTGGTGTTGGTGGAGATACAGATCTCAAGAGTGGTTCTGTAGACTTGATATCAGGCAAACAAGAATATGATTTACAGACATGGGCAGAGGCCTCTGAGAGTAATAAAAGACTTGAAGTTCAAATGGTATACAATCAAGGACCAGCTGCTATAACACGCTTTTATGATCCATTTGCAGGGTCATTTGAGCAGAGAAATATGTTAGATTCGTTTGGGATGGGTAATGCAGCTCCTGCAGCTCAGTATGTTATGAGACCAGTTAGTTATGACATAGCACGAGCTATGGCAATAGAAACTAACGATAAAATTAGAAAATCAGCTTACTCATTCAATATAGTCAATAATAAATTAAAAATTTTTCCAAGACCAACCAGCACTGATACCGGTGATAAGGTATGGTTTGAATATTATGTTCGTGATGATGTAAGATCCACAAGTAATTCTTTCACACAAGGCACAACATCAGATCCAAGTAATGCACCTTATAAGTTTTTACCATATAAAGAAATAAATTCAGCGGGTCGGCAGTGGATTCGTAAGTATTGTCTGGCTCTATCAAAAGAGTTATTAGGAATAATACGAAGTAAATATGCATCTTTACCGCTACCAGGAGGTGAAGTATCTTTAGATGGTGATTCCCTCAAAGCTGAAGGTAGAGAAGAAAAAGACCAAATGCTAACGGAACTGAAAGAATTTTTAGATAGTGTATCTCTATCCGAAAAGGCTCAGAGAGAAGCTGAAGTAGCCCAAGCTAATCAAACTGTACTTAGTAGAGGTCCATTAGAAATATTTATAGGATAGATCATGGCAGCATTTTCTCCATTTTTTATACCTCAAAAAGAAGTTGAACTATTTGATGCCCTCAACGAAGAACTCATTGATGATATACTTGGTCAGTATGTTGATATATACAAGATTTCTTTGGATGATACAAAAGCTAACATATACGGTGAAGCTGGAACTAAATACTATCAAACGGGATTCAGAGTGAACTGTTTAATATCCTGGGAGGAGCCAGTATTCCAACAACTGGAAGCGGGACCTGATTTGGACACAAACGTGGAATTGTACTTCCATAGAAACACACTAGCAGAGGCAGGTTTTGCACCTGAAGTTGGAGATGTGTGTGATTGGAATGATTTTTATTGGGAGATCAACTCAGTAACAGAACCTCAATTGATAGGAGGTCATCAAGCTTTCAAGCATATGATAAAAGTAATAGCTAACCGTTCAAGACTTTCTAATTTACAGATTGAAGAGAGACCAAGATAGCATGGCAGTTTTACCTTTGAGTAGTAGATTAATAATCAGTAATAGAAAAACTAAAACTGTTTCACGACCAATTGTAGACGAGCCAGTAGAAAATATTTATGGAGAACAACCTCCAAGAGATAATATAGATGTGTCTGAATTAGCCAACATGATAGCTGGTAAATTGTCTGTGGGTAACCAATCAATACAATCCCAACAGAACCTACCAGTAGAAGTTGATATCAAGAGAGCAATATCTATAGGAAAGTTGGATAAAGATGCAGTGAAGTCTGAAACTCAAATAGGAACAGTTAAGACAAAGGCTCAGCAACTCAGAGCGTTGAGGAACAAAAGTGGCAATTAAACCAATAACTAACAAACAATCTACCAACAGACAGACTATAAATAGAGCCAGTCAAAAGTCATTCAAGACAAATGCTACTGGTAATGAAAGAAAGTCAGTCAATCCTGGAAATAATTTTGGTAAGGGCCATAGTGTTACTCTTAAAGATATAGACACTAGCGTGATAAGTCATGTAAAAAACATAATGAAACCCAGAGTGTTAGATTCTGGAGAATATGTAAAGGTACCGGTACTGTATGGTAATGAAGAAAGATGGAAATCTCTCAGAAGTAATGGAGTCTTGAGAGATAGAAATAATTCTTTAATTTTACCCGTGATGGTGTTGAGAAGGACTGATGTATCATTTAATCCAGACATGCCACTATCTTTTGATCATGACATCAAGGGTGAATTCATTAAGGTAGAGAGGTCATCCAAATGGTCTAAAAAGAACAGATACGATAGGTTTTCCATTCAAACCGGAGCAGCTCCCATCACACAGACTATAGTAACAGGCATGCCGGATTTTGTTGTATGTAATTATAGTATAGTTATAATGACAGCATTTATGGAGCAAATGAATGTAGTCACGGAAGTATTTCTAGAACATTTAGAAACTTACTTTGGAGACTCTGAACAATATAAATTTTTATCTAGCTTGGAAGGTGGTATTACAGATGCTACCGAGATGACAGCTAATGGTGAACGTATCATCAAGAATGAATTTAGTATGGCTGTAAAAGCATACGTGATACCAGAGTTCACTTCAAACGTCTTGGGTACAACCGCAGAAGCATCAAAGGAATTCTCTCAGAGAAAAGTTGTGTTTGGATTTGAGGGAGATGCTACGGATTATCAAGTCAAATAGATGGTTTGGTAATTCATACCTATATATATATGAAATAACCAAGAGGTTTTAAATGTCACAGGAAGTAAAATTTTCAAAACAAGAGCTAGAGAGAGTCAAATCTTTACAAGATGAATATCTATCAGTACAGTTGGGTTATGGTCAGGTTCATGTGGCGGAAATGCAATTAAATGAACAGCTAGATACACTATTGGACACTCGACAGGAGTTAAACAAAAAACTCAAGAATGTTCGCGAAGCTGAGCAAAATTTTATTAAAGAAATAAATGATAAGTATGGTGATGGTGTATTGAACCCTGAAACGGGTATCTTCACTCAGAACAAAAGTCAAGACGGTTAAATTAAACTGTCTGTTTATATACCAGTAGTCCTACTTATATTTGATATCACTATACCCTTATACCCAAAGAATTCTATGGAGAAGTTAAATGCCCTCAAGTGAAAAAGTAGTAAGTCCCGGTGTTTTTACCAACGAGATTGATCAGTCGTTTTTACCATCAGCCGTTGGAGACATTGGTGCAGCCCTTATAGGTCCCACAGTAAAAGGTGTGGCCAACATCCCAACAGTCGTTGGGTCTTACAGTGAATATGTACAACGTTTTGGAGATTCCTTTATAAGTGGAAGCGATCCATTGACGTATTTGACATCTCTGACTGCAAGAGAATATTTAAAGAACGGTACTGCCCTTACGGTTGTGAGAGTGTTAGCTGGTGGAGTCACTACTGCTAAATCTCTAGTACCTAACGAAGATTATCAACATCCAAACATGGCCAACACCGACGGTAACGGAGCAACAGGAGCGGCCGCGGATGGACAGATAGAACCATTTCTGGAAGCATCTTCATCCATTATACTACATACGCTGGCTCATGGAGCAGAGCAAAATAATAATATCGTACGCTTCAACGGAGCCGAGCCCCACCATTTATCAGGCTCAGTTGGTGGAGTTCTGAGTACGAACAAAGTATTAGTCAGTGGTTCAAAAGACAATTTAAGATATGAAGTAACAGCAAGGAACCCAAAGAAAGGTACCTTTAGTATAGCAATCAGAGCTGGTAATGATTCAGAGAAACGCAAGTCAGCGTTGGAGTCATTTACAAACGTCAGTTTAGATCCATTCCAATCAAACTACATAGCTAAAGTAGTTGGAGATCAAAGTTTTACACTCAAGGGTAGTGGAACAACCGATCCATACATTCAAGCTAGTGGTTCTTATCCAAATAAATCAAAGTACGTTAGGGTCGAAGTTCTCAAGCAGACTCCAAACTATCTTGATGACAATGGTAACATAAGGTTGACCAATTCAGGGTCCATACCTATTCTATCGAGTGGATCATTCTTTGGAGGTTCTTCAGGAGCAGCAGGTTTCAACGCTTTAGGTGATACTGCAGGAACTGTTGACCCAGCAGGTGGATATGCATTTTACGAAAAGATATCTGATTCAAATTCACAGGGTTTCAATTTAAACTCTGCAGCAGAAGGTCAGACCGCATATGAAGATGCAATCAATCTACTAGGTAATCAAGATGAGTATGACATTAATCTTGTATTACTGCCTGGAGTCATTGATGCAGGAACTGGTGGATCAAAACTTCTCACTAAGGCCATTGACATGGCAGAAAATAGAGGTGATTGTTTTGTAGTAGCAGATCCAGTATTCTTTGATAGTGCAGTGGGAACTGTAACTACGGAAGCGGAGACTAGAGACTCTAGCTATGCAGCAATGTACTGGCCTTGGATTCAAATAGCAGAACCTACATTGGGAACAAATGTATTCGTACCACCATCAGTAGTGATGGGTGGAGTATACGCTTTCAATGATAGAGTAGCTCACCCATGGTTTGCACCAGCAGGTCTAAATAGAGGTGGTATTGATGTTGCGATACAAGCAGAAAGAAAATTAACACACAGCGTTAGAGATACACTCTATGATAGTAACGTGAATCCAATAGCAACATTCCCAGGACAGGGAGTAACAGTATTTGGACAGAAAACATTACAGAAGAAAGCTTCAGCATTAGATCGTATCAATGTAAGAAGACTTCTCATTAGAGTGAAGAAATTCATAGCAAGTACTTCTAGATTCTTACTATTTGAACAGAATACTTCAGCTACTAGAAGTAGATTCCTCAACATTGTGAATCCTTTTATGGAACAGGTACAATCTAATTCAGGTCTATCAGCCTTTAGAGTGGTAATGGATGAATCCAACAACACTCCAGATGTCATAGACAGAAATATTTTGTATGGACAGATATTTTTACAACCAACACGAACAGCAGAATTTATTATTTTGGACTTTACAGTACAGCCTACAGGGGCTACTTTTCCAGAATAGTAACTGATACGAGGATTTTTTCAAACTAAACGATATTTATAGGTGAAAAGAATCCTTAGGAGAAAAACATGCCAGAGCTAGTTTCAGCCAACGAGATAATGTTCACACCATTTGAACCTAAATTACAAAATAGGTTCATCATGATCATCGACGGCATTCCAGCATATATGATAAGACAAGCAGCACGTCCTCAAATTACATTTGAAGATGTTCCACTACCTCACATGAACGTCACACAATACGTCAAGGGTAAGGGTGCGTGGGAAACACTACAGATAACAATGTATGATCCAATAGTACCTTCAGCAGCTCAAGCTACAATGGAATGGATTAGATTATCTCATGAGTCCGTAACTGGTCGTGATGGTTATGCTGATTTTTACAAAAAAGATATTACGTTTAATGTATTAGGACCGGTAGGTGATAAGGTTGAAGAGTGGACACTCAAGGGTGCTTATATTCAACAAGCTAATTTTGGTGAAATGGATTTTGGTTCATCTGCTCCAATAGACATAACATTGACTCTTAGATACGATTACGCAATATTACAATTCTAAAGGTATTTAAATAGTGGATAAAGCCACAAATTTTAATGATATAATAGAACACGTACTAAACCATGAAGGTGGGTACGTTGACGATCCCTCTGATTTAGGAGGTGAGACCAACTTTGGGATTGCCAAGAGGTTCTATCCAAATGTAGATATAAAGAATCTCACGAGAGATGAAGCAAAGAATATCTACTTCGAAGACTACTGGAAGCCCAGTAAAGCACAAGACCTACCTCCACAGATACGTCAGATATACTTTGATATGTGTGTGAATTTTGGTAAGTCTGGTGCAGTCAAAGTGTTACAGCAGGCTTGTAATGCTAAGCGCAAAGAAAATAAACTGAAGGTTGATGGACAAATAGGTCCAATGACCATATCAGCATCCGAAAAGGTATCCGCAGAAAGGATACGAAGTTACAGAGTTTTACGATTCGCCAAGATTGTCTTCAATCGACCAGAACAAGAAAGGTTTTGGTACGGGTGGTATCGTAGAGCCGTACAGGTCTAAGGAGGACCACTATGGCAGAACAACCATTCCCTACAGAGATAGTAGATATCCCTAGCAATGGAGACGTATATCCCAAAGATAGCGCTCTCGCTTCAGGTAAAGTAGAATTAAAATACATGACCGCTAAGGAAGAAGATATCCTCACGTCAACCAATCTTATCCAAAAGGGTGTAGTAATAGATCATCTACTTGGAAGCTTAATCATAGACAAGTCCATTAAGGTGGATGAGTTAATATTAGGTGATAAGAATGCCTTGATGGTAGCAGCTAGAATACTAGCATATGGATCGGAGTATACAGCACGGATTCAAGATCCATCCACGGGTCAAATGGTCGATTATACTTTTGATCTCAGTAAGTGTAAATTCACAACTTTACCAGAAGATGCCGAGTACTCTCAGGGTCAATTTAATTTTACACTACCAGTTAGTAAGCACAAGGTTACGTTCAAGCTAACTACAGGAGCCATTGATAAAGCTATCAATAGAGATATAGAGGCTTCAAAGAAGATAGGAACGTCTGCAGAAGTCACTACAAGACTAAGACATACTATAACATCAGTCAACGGTAATACTGAACAACCAGTTATCGTTGAGGCTGTCCATAACATGCTATCCAAGGACTCGTTAGAACTTAGGAAGGAAATCCTAAGAGTCACACCGGATATTGAATTGTCGCAAAACATAGAATTAGGAGGTGATACGGTTAGGGTTGACATTCCCCTTACCGTTGAGTTTTTTTGGCCTTCAACCCAAGGATAAAGCCACCCTTCACAAAAACATATTTGCATTAATACATCACGGTCAAGGCTTTACATTTCGTGATGTGTATGATATGCCAATATATCTAAGAAACTTTTATACTAAAGAGTTAATTGATCTGAAAGACTCTCAAAAACAAGCTATAAAGGATCAAGAAGCGGAAAATAAAACAGTGACACCTATGTCACGGTTTCCCCGTAAATAACTGACTTGGTAGATATTTATTCATAACTGGGGTAACCTTTATGGCTAATGAAAAAAATCTATCACCGGAACAAATATCAAAAACAACTGCTGAAGTAAATAAGCTAGAAAGACAGCTCAACAAGACAGCAGGAGCAGCTAAGCAACTTTCAGATGCTCTATCCGATATGGCAAAGTTACCGGATCAACTAAACACTCAATTCAAACAAACAGTAGGCTTCATTCAGGATATAAATAATATTACTGAACAAGCTGTTTCAAACCAAGCTAAGTATGGTAAGGTCCAAAAGGGTCATCTCGACATGCAGTTCTCTGCATCTAAGATAGGTGAAAAACTGTTTAAGATTACACAAAAGGATAGCATCTTTGCTGGAATGAAGGTCAATAGTCTAAAGAAGCAATATGATCAAGAAGTAGCAAGGACCGGTAAGACTAGTGAAGCATTAGAAAATGCATTTGCAGCGTTTGATCTGGAACAGCAAAGGGTCTCGGTAGCAGACAGATTCCTTGGTGTCATGAAGGATGTCGGTAAGAGTATAGGAGGAGCACTCAAGAGTATGTTGAGTTTTATTAATCCTTTGAATTTACTGAAGACGGGGTTTGGTATCATAAAAGATTTTGCAACTGATTTCTTTGATAGGATGAGTGCAATAACCGGTCAGTTTGGGGCTCTGGGTGAAGATAGACGAATAGTAGATGGACTCTTTGCAGCAGAAAACACAGCCATTCAGTTTGGTTTTGCTATGGAGGATGTTGTGCTGTCAACGGCTCAACTCGCAGATAACTTTGGTATATCGTTTGAACAGGCTGACGACTTAACAAAAACTATACTTCCTCTCTCGAGACAACTAGGTCTATCTGTAGATGAGGCCGGAGCACTTGTAGCTACATTTATGACTTCTCAGGGAGTAACTGAAGAAGTAGCTAAGAATCTAGCTCAAGGAGCTTTCGAGACAGCAGCTATTGCGGGAACAAATGCTCCTCGAGTATTAAAGGATTTAGCAGGGAATACAGAACTAGTGGCTAGATTTACTGCAGACTCATTAGATAATTTGGTGAAAGCAGCAGCTCAGGCTCGACAGTTTGGATTAGGTATTGAACAAACAGCAACTTTTGCAAAAGGTCTCCTGGATATCGAAGGAACAATTGTTGCTAATCAAGACCTTCAGTTCTTGTTTGGAAAACAAATAAATCTATTCGAGCTAGCTCGTTTGGGTAATGCAAAAGATTTTAATGGCTTGCAGACCGAGTTATTCAAGCAGTTAAAGAATACAACAAATATTCAAGAAATGTCACTCAACAAACAAGAATTATTAACAACTGCAACCGGATTAACTGCAGACCAAATATCCAGGGTCCAAAAGGGATTGAAACTTAATAACAATGAGATTAAAAGTTTCAACGATCTACTGGGTAAAGATGGTATAACAGCCCTAACTAAACTCACGGGTAGCTTCAATGCAATCAAGGCTAACATTACTAAAAATTTATCACTACCCGTAAAAGATTTCTTAGATGACTTGAATGCATTTTTGGGAAAGAAACAAACAATAAATCAAATAACAGAAGCGTTTAATAAATTAGGAGAGAAGCTGAGAGGATTCTTTGATGGTTCGGGAGATGAATTATTCAAAAGGGTTGAGCAAGTAGCACTAAACGTGGAGTCTATAGTATCTAAGCTGGCTAGCGTATCGGGAGTGACACCTATATCTGAAAATCGAACAATCACCAAAGCAAATGATGGAGCCTTATTAGAGGATGGAACATTTATTTCAAGTCCAACCGGTACCGTCCAACTGAACGATCGGGATTCTATACTATTTGGAACTGATCTGTCTGGTGGGAACTCCAGTGCAGAAACTCTAGCAGCACTTACGAGTATAGCTGAGGGACTCAAAACATTAACTACGGAGACAAAAACTTCTAACCAAGCAGTAAAAACTAGCATGGAAAGTATGGGTAGCACTATCAATTCAGCAATGGGTCCAGGTGGTACCCTATACAACACAGCTATCAGGGTGAGGGAATAACATGGGTTTAGAAAATCTAAAGAGTGCATTTAGTAATATTACGGTACCTGACAGGGCTACGTACAATAAGTCTAAATTTAGAGATACACCTCAAGTAAACAGACCAACCGTTCCAGTGGATTTTATTTCATCACCTATATTAGGCTTTACCTTAAAGATGAACAACTCTGAAGACTCCCAGTTAGCCTTAAAGGCTGGTGACAATTATACCGCAGTTCCTCCAACCAATATGATAGATCGGTTGGGAGATATACCAACAAAACCAACAAATTCTATAAGAACTCAATTACTAACTCTCAAGACTGGATTAGGATATGGAGATTTAACGATTAGTTCTACACCACAACAAGGAGAGTTCAAGAATGGATTCTTAGAGAAGCTACAAACACTCACATCAGTTTTTAGATCGCCTATAACAGAAAATGTATTGGATTATGGTCTAAACAAATTTGGTTTGGATGGTTTTGGTAATTTTAAGAATATTTCTGGTCTAGCGGCTAAAGTCGAGACGCCAAATGTAACTCAAGCATCGTATAGATTCTATAGTGCTCTAAAGGAAGAAAATTTTGCAGTAGATAATGCTAATGATTTATTTGGAGTTCTGGATAAGGCTCAAGGATTAGGAAACATTATATTTAATACCGCAGGAAAATACCGCTATGAAGATACATTGTTTGAAACTCAATTTCAACCTACTCCCACTGCTGCTGATGCCAAGAAAGTCGATAGAACGGGAACCTTTTACGGCAGACCTATTTTTGAAAATGAGTATAGAGGAATAGCATTCCAAGCCATCACACCAAATGCTCTACCTACGGGGGGTATAGTATCACCTGGAGGAGAGTTACCTAATCTTGCTGTACTTCAAGCCGTCAAGACAGATATGTCCTATCAAGATTCAGTTCTTGATACTTACCATGAGAATATTACATTAAACCTACCAGGTGGATTCAACTTCAGGGTACCAACCGCGGGCTCTCTCAAGAGAAAAAAAGGAAGTTTTGTTCCTGGTGACATTTCAATAAGTGGAGGTGGTGCGGGTGGACCATCTACTCTAAATATAGATTTAAATAATCCATTTAGTGTTGGTCCAGGAAGTTATGATTTTTCAAATACAAGATCATTTTTAGCACCATATACAGGTGTACTGGGTACACAAATAAAAAATATTCAGACTAAACTCTCACGAATTGAGTTTCGAGATTCAGTCAATTTCTTAGATGGTAGTTTAGATGGTTTAGGACCAGTTTTTACTTCCATAGGGGATAGATTTAGAAGTGCAGGTCAGACTGGAGCTGCTATAGGAGGTAGTATATTCAACACCAGTGGTGATGTATTGTCTGCCATAAGCTCCGGAGCAGTCGATATAGGTACGAGGTCGTTTAGAGCAACGAGTGCTGGTTTAGCATTTACAAGAGATAAGAGTAGATCTTTTGGTATAGGAGCTGGTGACAAGGTAGGAGATGTACTATCCTATTTGTCTCAAACGTGGCAATCTCGACCGGTGGTAGATTGGAGATTAGATCCATCAAATAGAAATTTTTTATCCGGAATAGGCTCAGCAGGTCGTTCCACAGCAGCTTTTATTGGTTCAGCTGGAATTACAGCTGGAAGAGGAGCAATTAAAATAGGTTCAGCATTTCTTAATCCACTAGCACAGGGATTGAGGAGTAGTTTTCAGGGTACAGGAGGCAGTGCTATATTCCAGGGTAGTGTGATGGACGACCTCAAGAGTGTAGGTGATTTTGTTGCTAAGGGATGGAACAGACTGGGACAGATAGATCTCCCAGACTTACCGGGATTTGGAGGTATTCAACGTTCTGAGCCAATTGACCTCACGGCTCTAAAAAATAGTTTGAAGGCAATAGCCATGAAGTCTGGTCAAATCTTATCCTCTGTAGGAGGGGCTGTTGGTGGAGCATTAGGACCCGTTGGTGCAGGATTAGGATCAATAGGTTCTGGAGTCAGCAGAGGTTTAGGAGCTCTGGGTAGAGGAGCAGCAGGTTTAACCTCATCAGCTGGTAGATTTGCTAGTCCGCTAGCTAGTGGAGCATTCAATACTGCCAAAGCTGGTTTTGATATAGGTAAAGATGTTGTAGGATTTACTGGAAAGTTGGGTAAAGCTATATATCTTGACGCTAAGGCTCTTCCTGATTTAAATTTAGGATCACCCATAACGGTTAATGGAAATTTAGGAGGTTTACCGTTTCTTCCTCGAATAGGAGCTTTGCTTCCTTCAGTGGGTATACCATCATATCCATATGCTGCAGCAAGACCAAAAACTTTAACAGAATTACTAAGAGATAAAGCTGGAATACCGTCACCATTGGGACCACCACTGAGACCTGGTCAAGAAGTGGAAGATAGATTAGTTGGTATGTTGGGAGTTAGAAACATCTCCAATAGTGAAGGCTTTTTGGTTTATGCAGAAAATAACACTTTTCAACAAAATTATGGTAGATTGGAAGCTGGAACTGTATATTCACAATTAGCCAAGATGCCAGTATCAGGACTAAACCAGTTAGGACAGCCTGAATATGGATACGGACCTGCACGATTGAAGTATGGTAGACCACCTTATGATATAGATCCTGAGGATGGACGCAATGGTATGCAATTCGTCCGATATGGTGGTAATGGCTCAAATATAGTAGATCAAGCATCTTTGAGTCAAATGAGGGCTTCTGGAGTGATCAGCTATGTCGATCAAACGGCTCAAAATGTAGCGCAGTTAGATCAACTCCATATAGAAAATGCAGCATCTCCTGGAAGTACGGATATTCAATCCAAAACTTTATCATATATTTATTTTGATGCACTTTCAAATGGAGCAATATCTCAACCGGTATTGATGTCGAGTACATTCTCACAAGCCTCTAGATTTCAATTAGCATATGATGCTAGATCAATTTTACTCAAAGGAGATACAGCATTAGGTAAACCAACACTAGCAGATCTACCAAGCAGACCAGGCGATGAAATGTATGCTAGCAGGTTTCGAACAGCTACAGATGATGATAGTCAAATAGGTCAGTGGGTGACCAACACCTATTATCCAGGAAATATACAACCTGGTGTTGATCAACACACATTAGAGCCAATAACTGAAAATAAAAACTCATTAGTGGAATCTCCACAACATGGAATGCCTTTTTACTTTAAGGATCTCAGAGATAATAAATTTGTAGTATTGAGAGCGTATTTAGTAGGAGGTATCACGGATGATTATTCACCCAATTGGAACACAGAAGAGTATCTGGGACGCTCCGAACCCGTTTACATATATCAAAATACGGTACGGAATTTAAACTTTACGTTGAGATGCTTTGCTTTATCTGCAGGTGAACTCGATCGTATGTATGGCAAGCTAGAAAAATTATCTGGAATGGCATATCCTGAATATAGAGAAGATGGAGATCTATTTGGAAAAGTAAGAATGAGACCACCTCTAGTACGCATGAGACTTGGAGAACTATATGGTACTTCAAAGACTGTTGGGACTTTAGGATTTTTCAATTCTCTGAACGTATCATTTCCTGAGAATACTGTGTGGGAACATAGAGAAGGTGCAAGAGTACCTAAATATTTTGACATATCAATGAACTATACAGTTATCTCAGAAGGTGTACCAGAAATGGATAGTAAGAGGTATGGTATATCAACCGGTACGGATTTATCTTATAAACAAGAAAAATATGGACAATTATCAAAAGCACTAGAACAAATACCTAACATCGATTTAGATACAATAAATACAGTGGCTGGGAATATAGGGAATTTAGTATAACATGAAGAGATACGCCAATACAATTATTAGAAAGAAAGACCAAAACAATGAGTATGGAGAGAGAGTCGGAACAGTGAATGCTTACAGAACCACTCTATACGCACCGGTCCAAGAATCAAACAATGATGTTTTTGTTGTGACACAAGAGGGTGACCGTTTAGATCAATTAGCGTTTCTGTACTATGGAGATCAATCATATTGGTGGTTCATAGCAAGAACAAACAATTTAGTTACTATGAATGTACCTGCAGGGACATCCTTGAGGATACCACCTGATCCTGCAGGAGCAACCGATCTATAATAAATGAGTGATCCAAAAAAGTTTTTAGGTAATACCAATCTAGACGGTTTTGATTTACCCCAAGACGTCAAGATGAAACTATATGCTCGACAGGTTTTAGCTGGAGGCACCACACCTCCAAATCAACCACTTAGTTTTAATTTTGATGTGGGCGATATACCCAACCCAACTATAAATGAAGTCTTAGGTGGAGAGGGACATGGATACGGAGGTGCAGCGGATTTATCCTCAAGAGTACCAATGGCACGTTTATGGACTGCTGTTCAGGTAGTCCAACAAGACGACTCCAACGACAATCTATCCACTGATTATCCGGATAACAAATTTCCATCAGAAGACAAAAGAATTGAAGCAGAGCAGGCTGGTACGTCATATGTCAGAAAGACAGACGAACAAGGAAGAGAAAGAATCTACGAACGACCAATAACGGAAGTAACACAGATAACAAAACCTAAAGTGTACATGCTAGGTAATAACGTTGAGAATACGTTAGATTCAAAGTTAATATATTCTACCGAGCAACAACTCGACAGTACAGGCATATTTCCTGATCCCAAAATGTCTCAGAAGAATCCAAATGAATTCTTTTCACCTCCAGCAGGTTTGACATCAGTCACCATTAACTCACGCAGCATCACTGGTACTCTGGCGTCTCAGTATGAAGCTGTGGTGAGATTTTCTGTACATAATATTCATGACTTCACTAACATTTATTCAAGATACATTCTGAGAAATGGAGCTACAGTCGTCATAGATGCTGGATGGGATACCAGTTTGCTATACAATCCAGATATCATTATAGATGAATCTGCAGTCAAGGGACTGGGTAGAGGAGATACTATGTTCGATGCCTTGTATGGTAAAAAGGGCTTTGTGACTACATCCGGGGGCGATCTGTTGACGATCGTGGGTACGGTTGGAAATTTTAGTGCTGAGTTTAGACCAGATGGTTCATTTGATTGTAGCATAAACGTATATGGAAGAAATGTTGGTTTAGTAGAAAGATCTTTTGATTCATCATCACCCACAGACCCATCAGAGGGTCAAGCCAGTAATGAAAGTAATCTCTTTGTGAAAAAAATCCACGATAGAATTCTTCAAACAATTAAAGGTAATCACAAAAATCAAGTAGGAAACATAGATTCTCTTAACTCTTCCAAAGCAAAAAAATATGTGATAGAAGACTTTGGTCCTACGATACAATCTCCTACTGGTGTAGTACCTTTTGAAAAAGATAATACACCTCCAAAGACCAAGGAGTCTATTGCAACAACTGGAATTTATATCAATACAACAGATCCTCATAAGTCTCTAGATTTTTCAAACACATTTATTACCGTTCAGGTGATGGAAGAAATTTTAAGTGAAATTAGCGGAACGGGAAATACAGATAGTCCACTTTTCAAAACTACAAACGAATATACTCAAGTAACTGATGGGTTGTATGATCAACAAACATCATACCAACCGGATGATACTAACAAACTTCATATTATATATCCCGAGGATTGGGGTATGATTATTGGCTCGGAGCCACCACCATCACCAATAACAGAATTTAATTTTGCAGAAATAGATCCAGGAGAAGAATCTAGTGTATGGGATACAATACAAAGTAGAATACCCAGTGGTGGCATAAAGATTAAGATAACTAGTGGAATAACAGACAATCTAAAAGCCAAAACGAATACAGTGAGTCTCATGGGAAGAGATGGAAGAACACCACTTTATATAGAATTTGTTGACGGTGGTAACATTCTCGGAGAACTTCAGGGTGGAGGTGAGTATGCAGTGAGAGAGTATATCCCGGGACTAGGTGGCAAGAGTGGTCACTTCAAGATTGATTATCCATGGCCAGAAAAAGCCACTACGGACCTCAGTGCATTCAAACTATTGGATCAGCTCCCTGGACCATATGATATACCAATGGTTAGATTATCATTTACCATTGATCTAGCTCTTTCGGACCAATCCATTAATGCTCAACAACAACAATACGCTTGGATAGATGAGAATACAAATAACAGTATATATCTCCACACCGTGGGTAATGAATACATAGGAGGAATTCCAAATCGTTTTGATATAGGTTTTTTTGATGAACGGTTGGGTGAAGGAGCGACTGCTCTTTTGGAGGTTACTGTAGGTGAAAATCTGTTAGCTCAGTCAGGTAAGGCACCTCAAACAGATGACCCATCAGTAGGAAGATTCAAGGTGAAGAAGAATTTTGAAACTGTACTTGGTGGAGACACAAATACTGCACCATCTCTCCCAACATGTGAATTTTATCTGTGGGATTCAAACGGAAATCGCGTAGATCTTAATAATCTACCCACTAATATCAGCACATTTCAGTTAGAGCCAACCACTAGTGAAGAGTACTTTGAAGATCTAAAGATGCTCCATGATAATGGGTATGGGTTTATCGACAACAGGGGACGTCTCTTAAATGCAGCTCAGAAACTAAAATCTATATTCTATGATCCCAAAATGTACTGGTGGTCCACTACGGATGATGGATTTTTTGTAAACGCACAATTACCAACTTGTTATTGGAAGAAAGTAGAGATGAGCGATGCTCAACGAGCAGCTCCTGATATGATCTTGAATATTGGGTCTTGGAGATGGAGCTATGATCCAACAATCGAGTTTCCACAAAAGTGGAACAGCTCCAATGCAACCATACAAGAGTATGTTTCAGAAGATTATGAAAATACCAAGAATTACAACATAGAAACGGATCCACAGAACAACTCAATTCGACGAGCACTCAAGCAACTATTGGATGTAGCAAAGATCGGAACACCAACTGCTGAACGATCTGTAAATCTTTTGAATACCGTATTGGCTTCAAATCCAGCATATCGTGATCTAAATTACAACCCTGATATAACCGATGATGGCATCTTGGTACCAAACCCTGGTACTCAGGCGTATATTAAAGTCGCAGCAGGAACCATCACTACTCCGATTCCACCACAAGAACGAACAAAGGATAAACACCTCTTCAACACTAAGTATTATGATTCCGTGAAAGATCTACTACAAGAACCACAGGGTAAACTACAAGAAGACAAGACGAAAATGTCAAGGGATGGAAGAAGTCAGGTTCTAGAGAGCGATATGTTTAGTGGACAGATTGGTATCCCAATAGGTGAAATATTCATAAATTTAAACACCATAACGACTCTATATAGGACATCAACCAAGATTCCAGAATTTTTAGGTAAGCTGACAGATGAGTTGGATTCGTACACTTCAAATAATGCTGATTTTCAATTAGGAAACTATCCTAGCGGTACATACTACTTGAAAGATTTATCATTTCCTAAATTGAAAAAGAGTTCTTTTGATCAACTGTTTATATTTAATCCACACTCACCCAATAGTATTGTAAAGAATTTATCAATGAACTATACGGTTACCAATGATTCCTTGATAGCTGATGAGGTAATAAATGCATTGGGTGGATCTGCAGGAGGTTTATTTCCTCTGGGCGATCTTGTGGATTCTAGAATAACTACTAATGATTGGTATGACAGCCAAATAACACTTCCTGAGAATGCTTCGATACGATATCTACCCAGTACTGCAGGAGGTATCCCTCAAGCACTCAAGATAGATGGAGTCTCTACGGGGTATGCAGACAAAGGTGCATATGAAGCAACGTTTGCAAAACCGGCAGATTTTAGAGAAGTTATGGGAAAGCCAGAGAGTACTTCCAGAGAGGTTGGAACCAGTAACGCTTCATTATCTAATGATTCCGGTGTAAACGTATCGGCTGAGGGTAACGATGATGTAGGAACAGGGGTGGGAAGTGCTGCTGATAGAAATCAAAAGAGTAATGAACTAGAAAAGTATGAAGATGGTATAAAAATATTACCAATAGAGGTATCATTTGACACGTATGGTATTGGATACAATATGGTTGGAGGGATGGTTAGATTAGATTATCTTCCCAGTACGTGGTTGGATAGACAGGTCATACAGCTACTTGGACAATCTCACACAATAACACCGGGTACATGGACAACCACATTATCAGGGAGAATGGCAACTCACCCAAGTTTACTTACGGGTCCTGGTCGAAAATTTAACCCAAGGACAGGCAATCCATTATCAAACATAACATATGTATCTAAGGATGATTTGGTTGTAGATAAGAAAGGTATTGATTTTATAGGACTGAAGGGGTGGAGTTCATTTACTAATGCAATAACTCAGCTGAATCCGATACAATCAACACAACCGTTTACTACTGGAGCAAAATTTACAACAAAGATAGCATTGGATCTTTTCAACTATCCATTGAGAGACAATTTTCCAGATCTGACTAAATCTCAAATCAAAAAAATGTTAGATCCTAAACAACCAAGAGTATTTGCTTCTCTTGTAAATATTTTTTATAATTGTTTTGCTCAAGGACCTACTATAGTGGTACCATCAAATCCACTGGATAGTAATTCAGAGCAGATAGATATTGAAGATCCTTCGAGTAATGAAATATTTCCAGCATTGGGTTTTGGTAGATATGAAGTTCCGTTTCAAGGAACACCAAATGAAAATTTAGAGAGAGTTCTCGATGCCATGTTTACTTTGGGATCAAGAGGAATAACGATCAAGGCAAACACTGATATAGAGATTTTCCAATACAGAGGCAATGGAATAATTTCTTGGTTCTTTGCACCTAGAGTGAACGAACAAGAAAAAGTGTTGCCTGGTGAGTTACTTTTTAGTAAGTTTATACATGGGATAATACAATCTAACAAGTCTTAACGGATACATACAAATGGTTACATTAGAAGATTGCTACATAGTAATACCTATATTTGCATCACCTACCAGACATTCTCGACATGGAGAGAACTCCTTGTCTGTTTTGTACGTGAAGCCACCAAACGAACCTTCTGAGATCAGAACATTCAACCATCTGGATAATCTGGAAGCGGGAACACTAGACGATCTCATGAATGTTCCTATGATCACACCTAACAAGAAGGATTTGCTATCCGTGTATCCATTTCCTCAAGTATATGATGCAAGTCTAATGTGGTATTATCTAACAGGAAATGATCTAGATCTATCCGACATCAGGATAAATTGTTTGGATGTCATGTATAATAAACACTATAGTATAGAAAATATTAATGCAGTAATACCACTATTAAAACATAAAGAATATTGCGATGCCGTAGCTGTCAGGATTGAAACTTTCTACTCGCTTCTCAAGGATGATCAACTTACTAGTTATATCGAGTACAATAACAATGCTATACTTGCTCTATACTCAATTGAGAGAGTTGGAGTGAAGGTTGATCCACAAGTCATTGAGTTGTTTGGATCCAAAGTAGAGAAACACATTAGTGAAAACAAAATGTATACGGATTATTTCTTATGCACATCTGCAGGTCGTCCATCAAATAGCTTTGGTGGTATCAACTTCGCAGCTCTGGAACCCAAGAAGAGAACTTTCATTGTAGCTCAAAATGACTATCTAATGGAATGTGATTATGATGCATATCACGTGAGAATACTGGGGGACTTGATAGGTTATGAATTTCCTAAAACCTCAGTACATGAACACCTCAGACAGTATTATGGAAACGTAACGTACGATGAGAGTAAGGCAATGTCATTTAAATATCTGTACGGCACTATACCTCCTCAGGTTGGAGAGATGAATCCGTTCTTCAAAGGAGTCAAGGATTTATCTGATCTATTGTGGACAAACTTTAATTCTGATGGATTCATAGAGACCCCCATATACAAGAGAAGATTTTTAAAACAGAACTACGATGACATGTCAGCAAACAAGCTATTGAACTACTACATTCAGGCTACTGAGACTGAACGGAATATTCGTACGATTCTAGAGATTCAAAGATACTTATACAAGAAGAAGACTATCCTGATTTTATACAATTATGATAGTTTTTTGTTCGATGTGCATGAGAAAGAAAATGTTATATCCGACTTGATGGAAATTCTACAGAAAGGAGGATTTATCGTGAAAGCAAAATCAGGAAATAATTTTGGAGATATGAATGAAGTTAACATCTAAGATACTAAGAGAGATCATCCAGGAAGTCATTGAAGAGAACGATGGATATACTAAGCTGACTAAACTAAATGGTGAAATACCACACAATTGAGCAACCCACGTTGAGTGGAAGGTTTCCACTAAGAAACAGTTGGGTGAAGGTACAGTAATGACACACACATTAACGGAAGATGGTTCGATTGAATACTACACAGTTAAATTTGGTAATAAGTTGTACGAGGACGTACCAGCCGAGAAACTAAAGGTGACTAAAGTAAAAGAACATTCACATGGTCCAAAACGAAAAAAGAAGAAAAAATGATAAAATTAAAAAAACTGCTGCAAGAAAGTTCACCTGGATTCGAAAATAGAAAATTTGGCGATCCATTACCAACTTTAGCTGATGTCAAGGAGGCCAAGAGACTTAAAGAATCAAAACTTCCTACATTTTCAAAACTAAGTGATGTTTCTGACTATGGACATAAATGGGGAATCAATTTTGGTGAAATGGAAACAATTGATTTTGGTCCAAGAGAATCCGATATGTATGATTGGAACGATAGACGGCATTACGACGAGGTAAAGAAAGAATTTCACGCTCATATGGACAAGATAGGAAAGAAACTTAATTCTGCCGTAAGCGATATGGAGAACTCTTGGAAAACGTGGGATAAAATTTTAAAAAAGCATCGCAAAAAAGATAAACGATAATGATAAAATTAAAAAAACTACTACAAGAGAACTCTCCTGGATTTGAGAACAGAAAGTTTGGTGATCCGTTACCAACACTGGCTGACGTCCAAGAGGCCAAGAGACTCAAAGAGGAAGGAAAACTAACAGAATCCAGCCATGATTATGGTCTCGACAATGCAGCTAACCAGATAGCCAGGTTGGAGATATCACTGAAGGCTTTTGCTCGTGATGTAAAGAAGGATTTGAATCGTAGTGAAATGAATGAAGTCACCAAGACTCTCAAAACCTTCAATGATTTCTACAAAAAATTCAAACAGATGTACACAACTATCTCGTAGTGATCAAACTCAAAAAACTAATAATCAAGGAGCAATCTGAAACTATACAGGTGTCGGGGATTGGAACTTACGATTATCCAACACTCAAGAAAAAAGTACAGAGAATGGCTACGGATCTAGCTAAAATAGCAAAGTCCGGGAAGTTCAGCAAGTCTTCCAAGATCAGCATTAAGGCATTTGGTCAAATGTGGGATGCTTTAGATCAATACGAGAGGAATAGTTGATTGGAGTATAACATGAAAATTAATTTAGATGAACTAACAAGAGAATGGTCTTATAGAGTACATACAGGGATACCTGATCCAAAGGATTCGGGTCACGTAAATACTCTGAGAGAGATTCTAGAAGAGAAGAAGTATCCACGACGTTTTATTGAAAAACTATTAGGTGAATTAGATTTAGTAAAAAATAAAGATAGTGGAAATATTTATACAGTTGATAAAGCCAATAAAGAAAAACATTCTATTGTAAAAAAGAATGCTTCACAATCAGATGTAGAAAAACATACTAAAGGTGATTCGCATCATGTAGATGAACCTAAATCAAAAGAAGGTGAAGATTTAGAAGATAAACGTGATGATGTTAAAAGTCAGGAAAAACAGCAGATTGAAGATTGGTTAGCCAGCGTTCCGGATTCTATAAAACAAGATGCCGATCTTGTAAAGAAACTTACTAGAACAATACAAAATAGATCAATAGAAAAAACTTGGGATGACAATATGTCAAATGGGGCTAACATTACTAACGCAACGTTTGGAAAACGTAGTGCTCCTCAGGAAATATTTAACATTTTATCTGGTAATGAAGACCTTCAAAATTATGATGCGTATGATAAACCATCATATGATGTTATAGGAAAAAAGGGTAATCTTATGAATACCTTTTCTAAATCTAGAATGTCTTACGAATCATTGAAAGAATTGCTCTCAATGTTTGGTTCCGAGAGTGGCAGAGGTGTTGGGAAAGGTGAAACATTTTTGTCAATGATGTTAGATGATGTGAAGATGGCGGATGCTGGAGCTGGTGATCTAGATTGGAATGGTAAATATTTAGAAGTAAAAGGTTCCGGTGCTAGAGTAGGAAAACGTGAAAGAATTTTCCCAAGAGAATTTGAAAAAACACGATTGGGTAAAATGGCGTCAGCTGCAGGATCTGATAGTAAATTTATAACAAAAGTTGTAACGAGTATAGCAAGTGATTCAGGAGCAGATCGAGAAGAGCTGTTGCAGGCAATACTTGAGTTTGAAGAAGTAGCACATCCAAATGGAGATGCAGCAAAATACTTCACTACTGATATTTTAGATGATCCAATAGAGGTCAGAAAAGCGTTTACAAAAAATCTTATGGCAAATTACGCAGCAGAGCATGGTTTGGATAAATTAATTTTTATAAATACTAAAGAAGTGGTAAAACGAAGCAAAGATGGTGAAGAATATCTTGATAGAAATCCAGCATTTGGTAATTTTGTAACAGGAAGTCCTGGTGAAGATATAGATAGATTTGTTGATGAAGGGTTATTGGTAACTGCTAATCTATCTCTTGATAATTTAGACCCAGCTATATCAAAACCTTAAATGTTGATACTTATATAGTACAATGGAGATAATACATGAAGTATGAAGCAGAAATTTATAAGATCCTGAATGAAAACAGGGCCTTCGTAGCTAAGAGCAAAGAGACTGGTCGGAAGGTTTCCTTCAAGACCAAAGATGCCATGAAGGCAGCCATCAAGGGTGGTTCTCACGAACCTCTCGACAAGCCATCCAAACCAAAGGGTACCTCGGTAGAGAAACCAAGGAGTGGAGATTATGGCGATCCGGCTCAAGATCCTTCACCAGAGGTTCAAGCTAAAGTCCGACAAGCCAACGAACCACAAGCAATAGAATTAGCTCTTCAGGGTACAGAAGAAGGAATATATGATGCCTTAGGTAGAGGTATGTCATTTGGAGATAATCCGGATGTTGATACCATGATAATAGATGACCTTCAAAGTGCCATTGATGCAGGAGCAACAGATAGTGATCTTATGGATTTTTCCAACAACCTAGACAGCTCGGGTAGAAATATACTTCAAAGTGCATTGGATGATATGGGTAAAGATCTTGACATCGATCCAGATAGTGATTCCGACAAAGGGCCTGGTGAACGAGATACCAAAATATCACAAAATCCTTATGATTATTCAGACGACGATGATAATGACTCTTATGGTTCTGTAACGGGAGCAGATTTGGATCAGAACATTGCAGATGCAGCGGATGGAATCATACCGGACAAGAAAGAACAAGCATTTAACTCAATTATACTAAGTTTCAATGACGATGAAGATGTCAAAGAGATATATGACAATTTAGAGGCTGATAAAATACCAAAAGCTAGTGAAGATCCCTATGGAGCTATCAAGCATAGTATACTCATGCAAGGAATAGAAGATGGATCAATTAATTTTGGTGACACTGGAATGACACTTGCAAATTATATCGAGACGAGAGAGGATGATTTGTATTTGGATATAATGGGAGAGTCCAAGAATCCATGGGTAAACCAGTACAATAGACTCTTTGAATCACTAAAGTAGATAAATATGAACACACAACTCCTCTGTACGTTTACGCACAAAGCATCATTAGATAGTATCGTACAAACAATTCAAGAGAAATATACGATACTATTTGGTAAGATATACGTTCTTCAAAACGAAGATGAGCCAAAAGAATTCATGTGCACATACAATGTAGAGCAGACTAGTGAGTTAGACTACAATTCAGTTCCAAGCACAATAGCTCTTCATAGGAAGAAGCACACAAATACATTGTATACGATAAATGCATTGAACGAGACGATTAAGAATCTCAACAACGGTATCCTGGATACTAAATATGTACTCCCATGGGAAAACTTTCAAAACACAATCTTGGTAACAAACAACCAAGGATTAAATAGAATCACAACTAGGATATTTGAAATTATAGAAATTTAAATCAAAGAGGTTATTATGAATACGCAGGATATGTATTATTTTTACACTACAGGATGCGCGTATTGCGCAAAGGTAGAACCAGTAGTAGACAAACTCAATCAAGAAGGATACAACATACTCAAGTTGGATCTGGAAGATAAAGAGAACAAAGAGGTTATGAACGAGCTCCAACAAAAGTTCAACTTCAAGTGTGGAACACCACTCTTGATCGACCCCAACTCAGGCAATTTAGTATGTGGTTCTCGCGATGAAGATTTGTTAAGAAAGTGGGCAGATGGTCAATCTATTCCACCACTACAACAACCAGTTTCAAGTATGCCACCAGTACCTTTATTGAAAGCTCCGCAGAAGGAAGTTAAACAATTTATTAAGAATTATAATAAATGGTTAAATGAAAATTCCCACTTAATTGATTTAAAATCAGCTGATGAAATGCTAGAGTTGACTCCAAGACCAATTAGTCCAGCACCTGCACCACCAGTGGCCCAATCCACTCCTGCAGAACTAGCTGCATGGAAGAAGGTCTATCAGAAGTGGGCATCTCAGAATACTCATTTAAAAAATTTAGTAACAGCTGATACAGTCGTGCAAAGATTACAATCAGCTACTCAACAACCTAAATCCAGTACGGAAGTCAGGTTATCAAACCTGGAGGCTAAGCTGGATAAGCTACTAAAGCATTTAGGTGTAAATTAGTTAGTGCTAAAACCAAAACCAACCGTAGACAGACCAGCTACACAAGAGGAATTGTCTAGCATAAAGGCTACGGAAAATATGCTAGCTGTGGAGAAGACATTACCTTCGTCGCTCAAAATGGCTCGCGGACTAGCAATAGAACAATGGAGATCTTTAAAACTATTTCTCAGAGGTAAACGGGTTATATGTGAATCACACAAAGCTCAACACAGATGGCAGATCTGTAAGGACTGTCCAGCATTACTGTATGATGAGACTAATCCCGATACTAATAAGAAAGATGGCAGATGTGTAGAATGTGGCTGTTTCATGAACGTAAAGGTTCATTATGAATCAGCTGAATGTCCAAAGGATAAATGGTAGAACTGATATGAAAAACAAAGTAAAAAAAGTATACAAGTCCCAAATAGGTTCAATTCCTAAGATCGTTAATAATATAAAGTTTAAAACACAAAACCAAGCCCTCTTTTATCACAAGATGGGTAACCCTGAATCTCAGTTGATTTTATGTCATGGGATAGCAGGTACAGGAAAAACGTACGTATCTATATACAAAGCACTACAAGATATACTGAGAAGAGGTACTCCATACAATAAACTCATTATAATAAATCCAACAGTTGATGTGGGTAATGAGGATAAATTAGGTTTTCTACCAGGTGAGTTACAATCTAAAATACAACAGTATAACGAATCTACATTTACTATATTGGACAAAATAGTGGGTAAAGATAAGGCATCAAAATTAATACATGATGGTAAGATAGAAATTGGGGTACTAAATTTTCTAAGGGGAACTAACTTGGAGAATTGTTACGTAATCTTAGATGAAGCACAGAACGTATCGCCTATGCAAATAAAAACATTAATGACGAGAGTATCAGAGAATTGCAAAATGATTATTCAAGGGGATATGTCTCAGTGTGATAAGTACAAGGCCAATGGTATCACAGCATATGAGAAGAGTGGATTCTATGATGTATGGAACAGATTAAAAGATGTGGAAGGAGTAGATCACATGGCATTTACTAGAGATGATTGTGTTAGACATCCGCTAGTAAAGAGAATACTCAAAACATACGAGGATGAGCACGAAATTATTCTATCTTAAAAAACTTATATGTTTGGAAAATTTCATACATATATATGTACAATGGTTATCGCTTAACGATAAAAACTAAACACTAATAATAAAACATAAGGAGGATATCAATGGATATTCAACAAATCAAAGATCGGTTACAGTCGCTTCAAAAGACTCAATCTACAGCCGACGCATTCTGGAAACCACCCGCAGGTAAAACTCAAATCCGTATAGTACCTTATAGGTTTGAAAAGAGCAATCCATTTATTGAATTGTATTTTCATTATAGTATGGGTGATAATAAGACACACATGTCTCCTGTATCATTTGGTAGACCAGATCCAATCAACGAATTTGCTGGTAAGTTAAAAAGTACTGGTGATAAAGATGAGTGGATCCAAGGTAAACGTCTTGAACCAAAAATGAGAACTTTTGTTCCTGTGGTTGTAAGAGGTAAAGAGTTCGAGGGTGTGAAGTTTTGGGGTTTTGGTAAAACAGTTTATCAAGAACTCTTAGGCTTCATAGCAGATCCAGACTATGGTGACATATCAGATGAAATGTCTGGTAGAGATATCGTAGTGGAACGTCAGACTCCAGCAGAGGCAGGCAATCAGTATGGGAAGACTACAATTCGTGTAAAACCAAGTCAGACAGCTTTAGTAGAAGATGGAACTGAAATGGAAAAGTTGATGAATAATCAAACTGAAATCACTGAGTTGTATAAGGAACCTTCATATGATGAACTAAAAGTGGTTTTAACAAACTACTTAAATCCATCAGCCACTGAAGAAGTAAGTGAATCTACAACAATGTCAACACCGTCTAAGGAAACATCCAAGACAGTTGATCAAGTAGATGATGCTTTCGACAAACTATTTGCAAAATAGGTGAGTAAACATGACGAGCTCGCAGATGTGATTGCGGGCGAACTAAACAAGCAGTTTAAGCACCAGCAAGTTGCGTACTTTTTGAATAATGACGATAGTCCAACAGATGTAGCGGGATGGATATCCACGGGATCATCTATGTTAGACATTGCAATATCAAATAGGGCGTATGGTGGATTAGCTGTTGGCAAAATCACAGAGCTAAATGGTCTTGAGGGGAGTGGAAAATCTCTTCTCGGAGCCCATACATTAGCAAACACACAAAAACAAGATGGTCTTGCTGTCTATATAGACACAGAATCAGCTGTCTCGAGAGAATTCTTAGAGGCAATTGGTATTGATACTAAAAAGATGCTCTATGTTCAATTAGAGACTGTAGAGGAAATCTTTGAAGCTATCGAGAACATCATAACAAAAATTCGTGAATCAGATCAAAATAAATTAGTCACTATACTCGTGGATAGTTTAGCGGCCGCTTCAACTAAGGTTGAAATGGATGCAGATTTTGAGAAGGACGGATGGGCTACCAGCAAAGCAATTATCATCTCTAAAGCTATGAGAAAGATAACTCAGATGGTAGCAAGACAAAAAGTAGCTTTAATATTCACAAACCAACTTCGCCAGAAGTTAGGTGTAATGTTCGGTGATCCTTGGACTACAAGTGGTGGAAAAGCTCTACCATTTCATGCTTCGACCCGCGTTCGACTCAAGAATACAGGTCAGATAAAGGATACCAAGAACAATACAATTGGTATGAAGGTTAAAGCTCAGGTTATAAAAAATCGATTGGGACCACCTCTTCGACAGAGTGAGTTTCAGTTGTACTTCGATAGAGGGGTTGATGACTATGGAGGATGGTTATCAGTTCTAAAGGAACATAAATTGATTAAACAGGCAGGGGCTTGGTACACACTTACCGACCCGTCTGGGAAAGATATTAAGTTTCAGTCTAAAGAATGGAATGATATTCTAGATGGTGATGAAAAATTACGTAAATATGTATATGAACTAATTTGTGAGAAATCAATTCTAAAATATCAAACACAAACTTTAGGTATCGATGATGTAAAGCTAACGAGTGATGTGGTAGATGAACTCTAAGGGAGTCCATAAACGATATAATAACATTCTCGAGCAGTTAGAGGAGAACCATGCCATCAATGATGAGAAGTCACTAGACATTAATAGTCGTGTGCTCATCATTGATGGTCTCTGACTTAACACTTTCATTAGAGCTTTTAGTGCTAATCCAGCATTGAATGATGATGGTATCCATATTGGTGGTATAATAGGTTTCTTGAAATCTGTTAGATATACAATCAACAGGATAAAACCCACAAGGTGCATTATTACATTTGATGGCAAGGGTGGCTCTAAGAAGCGACGAAAGATTTTCCCTGAATATAAAGGCAACCGTAGAGTAAAACAAAGATTCAATAGAAACGTAGATTGGGGTACTGCACCTCAAGATGAAGAACAATCTATGAAACTCCAACTAGGAAGACTTATTAGATATTTAGAGGAATTACCAGTCACGATAATGAGTATAGATTATTGTGAAGCCGATGATGTTATTGCATATCTGACGACCTCGTTATTACCAAAAAGCAGAATAATTATCATGAGTACAGATAAAGATTTCTACCAATTGATAACGAAAAGAGTGACAGTGTGGTCACCTACAAAGAAGATAGAATACACACCAGAAAAGATAAAAGAAGAATATGGTGTATCTTCAGAGAACTTTATTACGTTAAGAACGTTGGAGGGTGACAAATCCGACAACATTCCAGGTATAAAGGGTGCAGGATTAAAAACGATTAAAAAATATATTCCCCAATTGACAGAAAACAGTAGCTTTACTGTTAAGGATGTCATTAAGTTTAGTGATGATCCAAAGCATAAATACAAAATATTGCAACAGATCCGAGAAAACCAAATGATAATAAAACGGAATTATTTGTTAATGCAACTACATGACGTAGACCTAAGTAATCACAACAAAAGATATATCCAACAAGCTCTAATCAGAAAGATACCTCGTCTGGTTAAGTTTAGATTTTCAACGATGTTCGTGCAGGATAAATTGAACGGAGCCATACCTAATATGGATTCCTGGCTAATTGAGTTTGTACGATTAGATAGATTTGGAGGTCTGAGTGGCAATTAGTAAACTATCTCAATTTGGCCATGCTTTTCAAATAAAGAGCATAGTATCTCTAATGACCGACAAGAAGTTTTTAGAGCAGGTAGTTGATATGTTGGACGATCAATACTATGACGGAGATGCTAAAAAATGGATAATCCGTCATAGTAAAGAATATTTCATCAAATACAACAAAGCAATCACCATAGATGCATTCAAGGTCGGTGTTAGTTCTATAGAACAAGAAGTTCTCAAGACTAGTGTGATAGAGACGTTGAAGGAAGTATATCAAACATACGAAGCACCGGATCTAGAATTTGTTCAAGATAAAACGATAGATTTTTTCAAAAACCAAGCACTCAAGACAGCTATTATGGAATCAGTAGAGATACTGGAGTATGATGGAGACTTTGATAAAATTAAATCAATTATAGACGAAGCCATGAAGGCTGGTATGGAGAGAGATATAGGTCATAACTATCAAACCATGATAGATGAACGGTATGAAGAAATGGCTAGAGATACGGTCGAAACACCATGGGAAGTTATAAATGAACTCATGCAGGGAGGTTTAGGTGGTGGTGAGTTAGGAGTGGTAGTAGCACCAGCGGGTGCTGGAAAGAGTTGGGTGTTATCAGCAATAGGTGCATCTGCTATAAAGAGTGGTAAAAAAATTGTACATTATTCGTTAGAACTAAATGAAGGTTATGTAGGATTGAGGTATGATAGTATCTTTACAGGAATAGCTAATCAAAATTTAAAATTTCATAAAGATGAAGTAGTTCAGAAGGTTTTTGATCTCAAGGGCAATTTGTATATAAAGTATTATCCCACCAAGTCAGCTACAGTACATACAATAAAAGCACATTTACAACGATTAACTACTCTTGAAGGAGCTCCGGATTTGGTAATAGTAGACTATGCAGATATTATGAGAGACTCAGGCTCATCCAAGGAAATGAGACATGCTCTAGGTAACATTTATGAGGATCTCAGGGGTCTTGCTGGAGAACTAGAAGTACCAGTGTGGACAGCAAGTCAAGCTAACAGAAGTGCTTTAGATGAGGATGTAATAGAAGCTGGAAAGGTTGCTGAGTCATATATCAAAATTATGACAGCAGACTTTGTTGTGTCGCTATCTCGTAAGGTAGAGGACAAGATAGGTAACACGGGAAGATTCCACGTAATAAAAAATAGATTTGGTCCAGATGGACTAACTTATCCAGCAAAAGTCAATACTAATAATGGTCACATTGATATTTATTACACGGACTCTGTTGGTGGAAAACAACAGCAAGATAAAATAGACAACAGAGACAATCTTACCAAGAAAATGCTGTCAAATAAATATGAACAACTTATGGATAATAACTAACTATGCAAAAAACAAAATTTAAACTTACTGATAATTTCATTAACTCATATAAGAGAAAGAAACCTCCTTTTGGATTCAATGGTTTGGGAGAACTTGTTTATATGAGAACATATTCTCGTGTTAAACAAGATGGAAAGAACGAGAGGTGGTGGGAAACAGTACAGAGGGTTGTAGAAGGTACATACACGATGCAGAAGGAAAGAATTGATACTTATGAGTTAGGGTGGAATCCGTGGCAAGCTCAAAAGTCTGCACAAGAAATGTATGATAGAATATGGAACATGAAGTTCTTACCACCAGGTAGAGGACTTTGGGCTATGGGAAGTCCAATTACAGAAGAACGTAATCTTTATGCGGCTCTAAATAATTGTGCTTTTGTATCGACGCAAACAATTAAGGATGATATGGCAAAACCTTTTTGTTTCTTAATGGACGCGTCCATGTTAGGAGTTGGGGTTGGATTCGATACTAAGGGTGCTGGAGAGATTGTAATTAAAGGAATAAACAAAGATAGAGCTAAAACCATCTTTGTAGTTCCAGATACACGAGAAGGATGGGTAGAGTCTTTAAAAGAACTATTGGAAAGTTATTTTCACGGTACAGCTCCAGTCAGCTTTGATTATTCTGAGGTTAGACCAGCAGGAGCGCCCATTCAAGGCTTTGGTGGAGTTTCTAGTGGTCATGAACCATTAGAAGAAGTTCACAACAGCATTAGGAAAATATTAGAAGGTAATACGGGTGAACCTATCACTATAACGACTATTGTAGATATAATGAATCTGATTGGTAAATGTGTCGTAGCAGGTAATGTAAGAAGAACTGCTGAGATTGTATTTGGTGACCCACACAATCAAGAGTATTTAGATCTAAAGAACTATGAAGTGAACCCACACAGAGATCAATATGGATGGACAAGTAATAATAGTATATTTGCAGAACTTGGCATGGATTACACTGATGTATGTAGACGGATTGTGGATAATGGTGAGCCTGGTTTTGCTTGGCTAGAAAACATGCAACAATACTCTCGCATGAAGAATGGTGGAGATAACAAAGACCATAGAGTTATGGGAGGTAATCCTTGTTTGGAACAATCACTAGAATCATACGAATTGTGTTGTTTAGTAGAAACGTTTCCATATAATCACGATTCGTTAGAAGACTATCAAAAAACACTTAAATATGCATATTTGTATGCAAAGACAGTCACGTTGGGAAAAACACATTGGCCTGAAACTAATAGAGTCATGCTTCGTAATAGAAGAATAGGATGTTCTGTTAGTGGTGTAGCTCAATTTTTAACAATGCGTGGTATAGAAGAACTTAGAACATGGCTGGAGACGGGATATGATACGATACAAGAATGGGATAAGCAATATAGTGATTGGTTTGCTGTTCCAAAGTCAATTAAAACAACATCAGTTAAACCTTCAGGTACCGTTTCATTATTGGTTGGTGCTACTCCAGGAATGCATTATCCGGAATCGAGGTTTTATATTAGGAGAATGAGATTAAGCAAACATAGTGATCTTATTGGACCTATGAAAAAATCAGGTTATCACATAGAACCTGCATACGGATCAGAAGATTCCACTGTAGTAGTAGAAGTTCCGGTGGATGTGGGTGAAGGTATAAGAACGGTTGGAGAATTGTCTGTGTGGGAGCAGTTTAGCTTAGCAGCCTTTTTACAAAGACACTGGGCTGATAATCAAGTTAGCTGTACAGCTACTTTTGATCCAAAAACAGAGGCAGACCAATTACCTGCAGTACTAAATTACTTCCAATATAGACTGAAAGGTATCAGTTTGTTACCAAGACATGAACTTGGAGCATATAAACAAATGCCATACGAGTCTATAGACGAAAAAACATATGAACAAAAAGTTAGCAAGATATCTAAGTTGTCGTTTGGTGTTATAAAGAACGAGGAGGCTGATATAGACAAGTTTTGTAACAACGATGTCTGTGAAATCATACCTACGACTGGTGATAACGACGACCAAGATTATGCAAACTAAAAGCGGACAGGCAGCTGACACACCTGTGAAAAAATGTGTCTTAATCTAAACGAGGAGAACGTAAATGAATATACGTAATCTAGTAACATTATTTATGATGATGACAGGATTGTTTGCTCAATCTATATCAGGTATCGTAGATAGTGAAAAACCACTTCAAGGGGCAAATGTCGTAGTAGTAGGAACAGAACTTGGTTCAGTTTCCAACGGCGAAGGCAGTTATCTTATCAAAGATGTACCTGCTGGAACATACGACGTCACTGCTTCTTATATTGGTTATTCTTCAAAGACTATAAGTGTAGTCGTTGGAGAAGATGATGCTGTTGTCGACTTTAATCTTAAAGTCGATGTGGTATCAATGTCAGCACTTGAGGTTCTTGCTTCGAGAGCTGATAAAACAACACCCGTTGCATACACGACAATACACAAAGAGGATATGGAAGTTAGACTTGGTTCACAAGACATTCCAATGATTCTTAATACAACACCGTCGGTATACGCAACTCAGCAAGGTGGTGGTGCGGGTGATGCTCGTATCAACGTAAGAGGTTTCAACCAAAGAAATGTAGCCGTGATGATAAATGGTGTTCCCCAGAACGATATGGAGAACGGATGGGTCTATTGGTCTAATTGGGATGGAGTGGGTGACGCTACATCTTCAATTCAGATGCAGAGAGGTCTATCAGCTGTTAATCTCGCTACACCATCTATTGGTGGAACCATGAACATCATTACCGACCCAGCAGCTATGGAGAAAGGTGGTAAATTCAAGCAAGAGGTAGGCGAGGGTGGATTCCTAAAGACTACCTTGAACTACAACTCGGGTCTTATCAATGATAGGTTAGCCTTGAGTGGTACGATTGTTCGTAAAACTGGTGATGGATTCATTGGTGGAACGTGGACGGATGCTTGGGCTTACTATGCAGGTCTTTCATATGCTGTAAGTGACAAACAACGTTTTGAGTTGTATGGGATCGGAGCTCCTCAAAGACATGGTCAAAATCTATATAAACAGAACATTGCTACTTACTCACAAGAGTTAGCTGGTGATATTGCTGGATATAACGATTCTGCTTATGTTGTTGGAGAGAAGTTTGAAACTGAAGCTGGCAGATTTTACAACCAGAATTGGGCTCCTGTTAGCTCAGACTATAAAGGTAAACAATACTTTTATATGTATGGAGACAAAACACAGGATAGGTTCAGTTCAGATTTTCTAAATGAAAGAGAGAACTTTTTTCATAAACCGTTAGTCAACATTAACCACTTTTTAACCATTAACGATGAGGTACGTTTAAGTACTGTTGCGTATTGGTCTGGTGGTTCAGGTGGTGGAACGGGAACTTATGGAAGTGTATCAAGAACACCAGCAGTAGAGGGTAATTCTTGGTATGCAAGTTCACCTTGGATGTGGGATTGGAACGCTGAGATCGCTCAGAATTCTGATAACATAGATTCATCTTTCTCAGAAACAGAAAATAAATCTACCGGTATACTTCGTAATTCAATTAATCGTCAAAATACATTTGGAGCTATCTCAAAACTTAACTATGTTGTTAATGATGAGCTAGAAGTTCAAGTGGGTATTGATTGGAGAACTGCTAAAATAGAACACGCTCGTGAAGTTCGTGATTTATTGGGTGGAGACTACTATGTAGATTACGCCGATGATAATAAATCAGACGGTAAAAAGGTTGGATTGGGCGACATCATAGCATATCACAATCATACTACAGTAGATTGGATTGGTACATTCATACAAGGTAACTACGATACAGAAAAGTATAATGTTTATGGTATGGGTGGTTTATCCACAATAGGATATACTTATCAAGACCATTTTACAGTAGAGGATTTGTTGATCGAAGCACCGACAATTACTACTTATCAACTAAAGGGTGGAGCAGTCTACAATTTAGATGATAGAATGTCAGCATTTGCTAACGTAGGGTTTGTACAAAAGCCACCTATTATGGATAATGTAATCTATAATGATGGCTCAGTAGCTTCAGATCCAGCAAATGAAAAGTTCTTTAGTAGTGAAGTAGGTGGAGACTACAAGAGTGATAAAGTTGCTCTAACGGTCAATGGATACAATACACAGTGGTCTGATAGAAACCTTACTAAGTCAGTAATGACAGGGCAAGGTGATTCAGGCGATACTGATGTAATATTCTTATCTGGTGTAAACCAAAGTCATACAGGTTATGAAGTAGAAGCTAAAGTGGCTCTTCATAGCATGGTAGACTTAGACTTGGCTCTTAGTAAAGGTACTTGGAAGTTTGATGGTGACGCTAAAGGTGATTATCAAGAACAAGAGTATAATGATAACGATCAAGTCATTGGTATGAAAACAACAGAGTATACTTACGCTCTCAATAATCTATTTGTCGGTGACATGCCACAAACAGCTTATGTAGGTGGTCTGACGATCAAACCTATCAAGGGATTAAATATACAGGGTCTGTTTAAAATGTACGATGATAATTATTCTGATTGGTCACCTGATTCTCGTGAAGTAGATGGAGATGATGTTGATAGATCACAGGTTTGGAAAGCTCCTGGTTATTCCAAATTGGACTTACATCTATCATATAAATTACCTCAAGTAGCTGGATTAGATATGACACTAAGCGCTCATCTATTCAATGCTTTGGATAATGTATATGTACAAGATGCTGTGGATAACAGTAAGTATAATGGGTATGGTGATAAAGTTCATGCTGCTCATAACGCTGAAGTATTTCTTGGAACTCCAAGGAACTTCAACGTAGGACTTTCGGTTAATTTTTAAGTCCAAATACAATTGTGTGGGGGGATCAAATTCCCCCTGCATAATATTGGAGATTGTTTATAAAAAATAGTTGCTATCAATTGAAAGATTGAGTAAATTTCAAAAGGTTATTTAGATGTATCAGAATATTTTTATAAGTTGGACAGGAGCTAAGCCACTAATTCATTTGTGGGATGATCAAAAAGGTCACACTATGCTACCGTTCAAAAAGTATGCATATGAAAAAAACAGATCAGGTACTCTCCGATCTCTATACGGAGATAAACTCAAAAAGATAAAGTATTGGAAAAAAGAAGACACTTCTAAATTATTTGAATCTGATATAAATCCTGAAATGCGTACATTAGTCGACTTGTATCATAATTCAGATGAACCATCAGTAAACCATAAGGTACTTTATTTTGATATAGAAACAGAAGTGCTTGAAGGATTTCCAGATTGGCACAATCCAATTAATAGAATATTATCATTTACTGTATACGATCAAGAAGATGACAAATATTATGTTGGAGTCCTAGATCTAAACAATAAACTTACACTAAAATCTAAAGATAACATTGACATTGAAGTATTTTCTACAGAAGATGAGCTTCTCAAACATTTTATACTTCTCGTCAAACAAATCAATCCAACTATATTCAGTGGATGGAACATAGACAACTTTGACGTCCCTTATCTATACAGCAGAATGTGCGTGGTACTTGGTACGGAGTTAGCTAACGAGCTGTCACCAATAAGTACAGTTATCTTTAACAGAGGACAGAACGTTTTCAAGATAGCTGGTATATCATGTCTTGATTATTATAGATTATACATGAAGTTTAGTATGGGAGATAGACCATCATATAAACTCGACGATATAGGTTCGTTGGAAGTTGGAGTAAAGAAGGTTGCCTATGAGGGAACTCTAAATGATTTATATGCAAATGATATAGACAAATTCATAGAATATAACATTAACGACGTTCGAATATTAAAACTCCTAGACGATAAACTTAACTATATGGATGTTGCAAGGGCTCTTGCTCATAAAGGTCATGTACCATATGAGAGTATATACTCTACATCACATTTATTAGATGGAGCCATACTTACATATTTGAAACGTAAGGGTGTAATAGCTCCCTCAAAAGCCAATACGGAATATGTAGCTCATATGGATCGTGACGAACGAATCACAGGAGCGTTTGTGAAATCACCTCAAGTGGGAATGCACCAATGGGTATTTGATATCGATGCTGCTAGTATGTATCCTAATATTATGATGAGTCTGAACATATCCCCAGAGACAAAAGTGGGTCGTGTTATTGGATGGGATGCTGAAAAATATGCTCGTAAGAAAGATGTACAATATAGAGTAGAAGATTTGAAGGGTAAGGTGATAGGAACTTTTGATCATGAAGGAATGAAAAACCATTTAGATGATAATGCGATAGCTATATCAGCTCATGGAATATTATATCGTACGGACATCAAAGGTTTGATCCCATCAATACTTAATGAGTGGTTTGATGAACGAGTTGAATTCAAAAATCTTAGAAAAAAGTTCTTCAAACAAGGAGACAAAGAATCGGCTCATATTTTTGATATTAAACAGTATACACAGAAAATTTTATTAAATTCTATGTACGGAGCTGCGGCACTACCAGTGTTTAGATACTACGATCTCGAGAATGCGATGTCTGTTACTACAACAGGACAAGCTATGATTAAATATGCGGAACGAGCGGGTAATCATTATTATAAAGAAAAACTGGGTGTAGAGAAGGATTATTGTATATACATTGATACCGACTCATTATTCTTTAGTGCATTACCACTTATACAAAAGAATGATAAATCAGTAGATGTTACAGATCATGATGTGATGGTAGACTTAACACTGAAAGAATGTGAAAAGTTTCAAGATTATATCAACACTTCACTTAATATGTTTGCAAAACGTATGATTAATATAGACGAACATCGGTTTGTATTCAAACAAGAGGTGGTTGCTCCAAATGGCATATTCATAAGTAAGAAGAGGTATAGCTTGTGGATTATAGACTCTGAGGGTATGCGAGTTGATGAGTTATTAGTCAAGGGTATAGACATAGTCAGAAGTAATTTTCCTAAATCTTTCAAGACACTATTAACAGAGGTCGTCACAGGGCTACTCAAAGGTAAGACTAAAGATGCTATAGATGATATTGTAGTATCATTCAAACGAAACATGAAACAAGAACCCATAGTAGATATCGCAATGTCCACAGGTATAAAACAAATAAAAAAGTTTTTAGGACCAGGTAATAAATCAGTCAAAGGAACTCCAGCACATGTACAATCAGCAATAAATTATAACTCAATGTTAAAAGATATGGATGTAGATGACCAATATACTGAAGTGGTTGGTGGAGATAAAATAAAATGGGTATACTTGAAGACAAACCCATATGGGATCAATAAAGTAGCGTTCAAGAATACAGACAATCCGGATAAGATAATGGAGTTTGTAAAGGTTTATATTGATATAGAAAAGTTATATGAAAAGTTAGCTTTGAATAAAATAATTACTTTCTATGATGCTATGAAGTGGGCACCACCTACTGATCCCAGAAATACACTTGCAAGGTTTTTTTAAAATAAATGTTGACTAAAGAATTTATAATGAGTATTGTACAAGGAGAATATATGATAATATTATTTAATTTAATGCCACTTACTGTAATGGCAATCTGTTGTTGGTTTTTTATTGAATACGTAAGATATGAAAACAAAAAGGAAAAATAATGAGTAAACATAGAAGTTATAAAAGATTTATAGGATACAGCACAGCATTTAGACAATGGAGAGCTGACTCGCATTGTAATCTAATTCATGGTTATGCCTTTTGTTTTAAAGTATGGTTTGAGGGTGAACTCGATGATAAGGGCTGGGTTATAGATTTTGGTTGTTTCAAACGTAATGGTGTGAAGGAGTGGATGAAAAACATGTTTGATCATACTACATGCGTAGCAGCTGATGATCCTGAATTAAAATTGTTTAAGTTTTTAGATGAAGCGGAACTTATCGACCTCAGGATATTAGAAGATGGCGTTGGATGCGAAAAGTTTGCTGAACTTGTAGCAAAATATCTACAAGAAGTAGTCACGAAAGAAACTAATGGTAGGGCAAAGGTATACAAGGTTCAGTGCTGGGAACATGAAGATAACATGGCAGAATATTATGTCTAAGACATTACCAATATTAGAATTATACAGATGTGTACAATCAGAAGGTAGTAGATTTGGCATTCCAACGATAGCTGTTCGAACAACCGGTTGCACTCATAGATGTTATTTTGGTGAAGGTGGGTGGTGTGATTCCTGGTACACGAGCATACATCCCGAGAAGGGTAAATATACTTGGGACGATCTTCATAAGATATATGACGACAATCCACAGATTGATGAGATGATGTTGACTGGTGGATCACCTAGTATGCATCAAGAGTTAGTAAATGACTTAATGTATTTTGCCGATGATCGAGGCATATTTGTCACGATGGAAACGGAAGGTTCTCATGCATTCGAGACTGATATACCAATACACTTGTTAAGTATAAGTCCAAAATTTAGTAACTCAGTTCCAGTGGTTGGAACTAAGACGCCAAAGGGTCAGATAGTAGATCAAAAATTTGTTGACACTCACAATAGATTGAGGCTAAATTTAGACACGATAGAAGAGTTGATTTCATACCATTCGGATTATCACTTTAAACCTGTATGGGATGGAACAGAAGAGAACATTAACGAGATAGAACAATTCAGAGTAGAGTTGAATATACCAAAATCTAAAACATATATTATGCCGGCAGGTGATACTAGAGAGACATTGATAGAAATGTATCCTAAAGTATTTGAACTGTGTGCGGAGCGAGGTTACAGAATGACCGGAAGAGATCATATAATTGCATTTGATACGGAAAGGGAGGTGTAATGGATATAATAGGTGTGTGTGGTAAAGGTGGTTCCGGTAAGGATACTATTGCTAATTATTTAGTTGAACACTATGATTTTAATCGCGTAGCAGCTGCTGATGCCATGAAAGTGGATTTGTGTAAATATCTTGATATGGATCTGGAGACGCTTGAATCTATCAAGAACAAAGAGTTGTGTTTGTGGGACATGCAGGATACTAAAGTGGTCAATCATGGCAAGTTCTCAGTGAGAAGATTTCTTCAATTATATGGTATGGATATGAGGTATAGAATTGCGGATACGTATTGGCTCGAGCGTTCTATTCAAGATAAGGTAAAGGAACTTGGTACTAATGGAGAAACAAGCATAGTAGTATCTGATGTGAGATTTAAAATTGAATATGATTGGATCAAAAAGAATGGTGGAGATGTAATTTACGTAGGTGGAAGAACGGGATTGACGAAAGACCAGAGCGAACATGTATCGGAAGACTTTGTTAATACCACAGCACGAGATGAGTGTGATCATTACATTGATAACTGTGGTAACTATAATGATTTGTATGAACAGATAGAAGGATATATGAATGGCGAGAATTAAAGTAAAGCATATTGTGTTAGGAACACATAATTGGCCCGATGCTGATAAACATTTTCCTGAGGTTGGATTTCTAAGGCATGAACATCATCACGACTTCCACTTCTATGTCGAGTGTGATGTTGAGCATCACGACAGAGAGATAGAATTTATTATGTTGAGAATTGATCTTATGAAAATAATTGAAGATGAATATCCAGGAA